>Ga0316204_10002170_pt1 | contig 46353 bp, 40 predicted proteins | sample 6monrhotite_MG_2_FD_205661 | JGI IMG/M metagenome (GOLD analysis project Ga0316204, IMG submission 205661) | Microbial mat bacterial communities from mineral coupon in-situ incubated in ocean water Damariscotta River, Maine, United States -... | ecosystem: Environmental > Aquatic > Marine >... | reverse complement strand
TTTTTCACGATCGTTCAAAACCGACATCGCCTGACCCATCAATTCACGGCGCGTGTCCAGTTCATCCTGCTCGGCATAATCGCCAGCCTGATCGGCGCTTTCATCGGTCAACCAATCCTGCCACTGTGCAGTGCCTTCACCATCGCCGCCGACCATGACGTTCAAAGACGCGTCGCCACCACTCATCCGGCGGTTCATCGAGACAACTTCATCCTCGGTCACGTTCAAATCACTGGCAATTTTCGCCACATTTTCGGGCCGCAAGTCACCCTCTTCCAAGGCACCGATGCGGTTTTTGGCTTTGCGCAGATTGAAAAACAGCTTTTTCTGGGCACTGGTCGTGCCAAGTTTTACCAGCGACCAAGACCGCAGCACATATTCCTGAATAGAGGCGCGAATCCACCACATCGCATAGGTCGATAGGCGGAAACCCTTTTCGGGGTCAAATTTTTTCACCGCCTGCATCAGGCCAACATTGGCCTCCGAAATAACCTCGGCTTGCGGCAATCCGTACCCGCGATACCCCATGGCAATTTTGGCCGCCAATCGCAGATGCGAGGTGACCAGTTTATGCGCCGCACCTGAATCCTGATGCTCGACCCAGTTTTTGGCCAACATGTATTCTTCTTCAGGTTCCAGCATCGGGAATTTGCGGATTTCCTGCATATAGCGATTTAAACCTTGTTCCGGTGATGGTGCCGGTAGATTTGCATAGCTCATTGGTGCCCTCACGTTTTTTGTTAGCATTCAGGTATGTATAGCCGGTTAACATATCAAGCACTGGCCATAATATCTTTTTGTTAAGTACATCTGAACATTTTGAATTAATTTTGTAAGGGCCTTGAAATATCCCTCACGAATATGTGGTGATTTGTGGTGGCCAGCGGCACGCATATTTCAAAAAATCTGCCACAAGATACTGTAAACGTGAAAACATTTTTAAGTGGCGGTGTTCCGCCCATGGCCCGGGTCTGCGGTTGTGTTACACACAACTGATGCGCCACTTGTGGCAAAATACGCAACTGTCGCCGCTTTGACAGCCGTTTTCAGCCCCGCGCCCGCTTTGACTATTTGCCCGCCGGCGGCTGCCCAAGATACTCGATCAACTGGCTCATGTCATCGGGCAAGGGTGCTGTAAAACTTAGCTTTTCTGTGCTGATCGGGTGCACAAACCCCAACGTGGCCGCGTGCAGCGCCTGTCGCGGAAATGCCGCAACCGCCGTCAGCGCACCCGCACTTAATGCCTTAGGCGACAGTTTGCGCCGCCCACCATAGGTTTGATCGCCGATCAGTGAATGGCCAATATGCGTCATATGAACACGAATTTGATGGGTGCGGCCGGTTTCCAGCCAGCATTCGACCAGACAGGCCACTGCCGGTTTGCCAAATCGCTGCACCAGCCGCGCCCGTGTCACCGCATGACGGCCTTGGTTGAAATACACCGCCTGTCGTTGCCGATCCGTGCGATGCCGCGCCAGTTGCGTGTTGATTTTCACCACGTTGGACCCCTCAAAACTAACGCCGCGCACGCCTTTCAGGCGCGGATCGGCATTGTCGGGCACCCCGTAACAAATCGCCAGATACTGGCGGTTCACCGTATGCGACTCAAACTGCGCCGCCAGCCCGTGATGCGCCGCATCACTTTTGGCCACGACCAGCAAACCCGAGGTATCCTTGTCGATCCTATGCACAATACCGGGGCGTTTTTCGCCACCAATGCCCGAAAGTTTGCCACCAAAATGGTGCAACAACGCATTCACCAAAGTACCCGAGGGCGAACCCGGTGCCGGATGCACCACCATGCCCACAGGTTTGTTGATCACGATCAAATCATCGTCTTCAAACAGGATTTCCAAAGTGATATCTTCGGGCATAACATCGATTTCAACCGACTGTTCAACCGCAATCACATATTCTTGCCCCTCTTGGACCTTGGCACGGGGATCACGAATAACCTCGCCCTTGAAAGAAATTGCGCCATCAGCCAATAATTTCATCAATCGTGACCGACTTAGCGCCGCTTCCTCTGGCACATCCCGCGCCAGCGCCTTATCAAGACGCAGCGGCGGTTCCTCGCCAATGATAACTGTAAGGATGCGTATATTGTCCAAGGAATTGCCCCAAGATGGTGTTGCGGAATTGGCGCCAGAACCCGCCAATCTGCGCTTTCTGCGTGTATTGGTAACGATTCTAACGGCCACGATGATCTTGGGGCTTCTAACCATCGTGGCGCTGTTTGTCATCCGCTTCTCTGCCGATACATCACCAAGGATCAATTTACCCGACGATATCACCCTGCCAGCGGGGGTTCAGGCACAGGCCATAACCTTTGGCGATGGCTGGTACGGGGTTGTGAGCAACGATCAGGAATTTTTGGTGTTTGATCGAATAAGCGGTAAATTGCTCCAAACAATTGTGATCAAATCCGAATAGATGATCGTCGCGCTGCGCGGCTGTTGGCTGTTAAAAAGGAGGGATGGTACCACCGCCCCGTCTCGAACGGGGGACCTCTTGATCCACAATCAAGCGCTCTAACCAACTGAGCTACGGCGGCACACGGTGGGGATTTACCCGTCAAGGAATTCAAATGCAAGGGGCAGATGCCCAAGAACGGCTTGTTTTTCCGCGCCACCAGCGCTAGCACAAGCCCTGAACCAAGGAGAGACGACAATGGGCATCAATAAAGAGAGCGAAGTTTTAACAAACCTGCAAATCGGGCCGACCGATCAGGGGATGGTGCGTTTGTATATCGAGGGTTCCGGCATCGATCTGCCGATGGATTTCGATCCTGACGAGGCAAATGATATCGCCGATGAGATCAAAGCCGCCGCCGCACAAGCGCAAAAAATCGGCGCGAAAAAACGCCGCTAATCAGTATTATTGCCGGTAAACCCCTGATCCACCTGCCCGCGCAGCCGCCTCGCCGCATCCCGCGCCACCTTCAAGGTGACTTTTTTGCGCCGCTGTGCCGATAATTTTTCCTCGGGCGCGTCACGCACCACTTCGGCACCATAAGCGTCCGCAATAATCAACCCCGTCGCGTCAGGCAGCAATTCGACCGGAAAATCCTGATCCACCGCCCAGAAATACCGGTCACACCACTCCAGATAGCCGCCCCATTTTTTGTCCGCAGCGAAATCCGCGCGCGATGATTTACACTCGATCACCCAGATTTCGCCCCTGGCATTGATCGCGATCACATCCACACGCTTGCCGCGCTCGGGCACAAATTCCTCCAGCGGGGCAAAATCCAGGTGCCGCAAACAGCGACACACACCTCGGGACAAAAGCTGGCCGGGTTGCATCAGGGCTTGGCTGTCGTTCATAAAGCCAGTGTGAACAATAAGGGAACATTTGGCAACCGATCAATTCTTCACCCGCCCTGCACATGCCCCTTGTTCTGCACCAACCAAAGCCCTACATCTAAGGGGTGACGGGTTCTGCCTTGCTCGTATACGGAGACAGCATTTCAGCGGCCTTAAGCAATTCCTAGGGAGCTGGCTCTGCTTGAGCCTTGGTTCAATTACCTGGCGCCCACCTGTACATACAGGTCCTCAGGAATCAGTTCTTCACGGCTATGGTGGTCCCGTCACACATCAAGCAATTATCCTACCATTTCTTCTGGTCAAAAATATCCCCGCCGGAGGCTCCGACGCGTCCACAGCCCGCCGACATTCCGAAACCCGCCGACCTCAAAACGCCTCGGGCCGCGCCTCGCGGGCCATATGATCCAGCACCGCATTTACAAATTTTGGCTCTTTGGTTTCGGGAAAAAACGCTCTTGCCACGTCGACAAATTCCGAAATAATCACCTTGGGCGGCGTGTCACTTTGGATCAATTCGGCCCCCGCCGCACGAAACAGCGCGCGCAACGTCGGGTCAATACGTCCAAGCGGCCATTTAACCACCAGCGCGCGGTCGGTCATCTGGTCAATCTTTGCCTGAAAATTCACCGCCTCGCGCAGCAGCAATTCAAACGTCGCCGGATCGCCCTCTTGCAATTCATCGCCATCAAAGATCGCGCCAAAACGGTGCTCTTCAAATTCGGCGATCACCTTGTCGACCTCTTGGCCGGAATGTTCCAGTTGAAACAATGCCTGCACGGCAAAAAACCGCGCCGCAGATTTCATTTTGCGCATCTGGTTGCCAGAAATTTTCATGCCTGTTTGTTTCCTTCACCGGCCATCAAAATCGGCGCGGGTTTAAATCCGATGTCCGCCCTGGGGCCGCCCCATTTGCGCGACAATGCAATCAGATGCAAGGCCGCCGCCGCCGCGCCGCCACCTTTGTTTTGATCCTTGGGATCCGCGCGTACTTGCGCTTGGGTGATATTCTCGACGGTCAAAATGCCATTGCCGATGCAGACACCTTCCAGACCCAGCAATTGCAACGCGCGACTGCTGTCGTTGCACACGGTTTCATAATGCGTGGTTTCCCCGCGCACCACACAGCCCAGCGCGACATAGCCGTCAAAATTGCTGTGTCGGTTGGCAATGCCGATGGCGGTGGGAATTTCCAGCGCACCGGGCATATCAATACGCTCATATGCCGCGCCAGCCGCCGTCAAGGTCGCCTCGGCACCGGCAACCATATCTGCGGCAATTTCCGCATAATAGGGCGACACGACCAGCAATACTTTGACCGGCTTGTCAAAATCCGGCAGCGGCAATTCTGTGTGGGCAATTCCGGCCATGGTCTATTCCTCAGGTTCTATTCTTCAGGCGTCACGCGGCGGGTACCTGCAATGTGCAAGCCATAGGCCTCTAGTCCGACCACTTTGGGCGTCGGAGAATTGGTCAACAATGTCAACTCGCTCAGGCCCAGCGACGACAGGATTTGCGCCCCCAACCCGTATTGACGCAGGGTTTGCGGCGATACATCACCATGTGCCGCCAATTTCATATGCAGATCGCGCAGCAATACCAGAACGCCCCGCCCCTCAGCCGCAATCAGCCGCATGGCATCGCCAAATTCCTGTGTGCGCTTCGGGCCGCCAGTGCCCACGATGTCCAACATCGGGTCCAACGCGTGCATGCGCACCAACACCGGTTCATCCCCCGAAATATCGCCTTTTATCAGGGCGATATGTTCCGCACCCTGGGTCTCATCGGTATAAATCCGCATGTTCCACTCGCCACCGAATTCCGAGGTAATCACCTCGTCCTTGATAACTTTGACCAAATTGTCGTTGCGGCGGCGATAGGCGATCAGATCGCTGATCGTGCCGAGTTTCAGCCCGTGCAATTGTGCAAAAGACACCAATTCGGGCAGACGCGACATGGTGCCGTCTTCGCTCATGATTTCACAAATTACACCCGACGAATTAAGCCCCGCAAGGCGGGAAACATCAACCGCCGCTTCGGTATGGCCGGCACGCACCAAAACGCCGCCGGCGCGGGCGCGCAACGGGAACACATGGCCCGGCGTGGCGATGTCAGCAGCACCCTTGCCAGCATCAATGGCCACAGAAACCGTCAGCGCACGATCATGGGCGGAAATCCCTGTGGTCACCCCTTCGCGCGCCTCGATCGAGGTGGTAAAGGCGGTTTCATGGCGGCTGGAATTGTTGGTGGACATCAGGCTTAGCCCCAGCGCGTCGATGCGATCCCCCGGCAGGGCCAAACAAATCAATCCGCGCCCGTAACGGGCCATGAAATTGATCGCGTCAGGCGTTGCCATTTGTGCCGGAATGACCAGATCGCCCTCGTTTTCGCGGTCTTCATGATCCACCAAAATGAACATCCGGCCATTGCGGGCATCATCGATAATTTCCTCGATCGGAGATATCGCGTCATGCCAGTTTTCTTCAACTGGGCCGGGTTTTTCAAATGTCGTATCGGCCATTGCGCACCTTTTCAGCAGATTTCCCTGCCAGATACCCCAAGCCGTGCTTGATTAAAAGGGAAGAAGTCGCGGCAAATCACAGCAATTTACCCTGGCTTAAGCCATCGCATTCCCCTTAGGCCTTTTTCCAATCCTGCAACCGCGCCACATAGCGCGCCAAAGTATCGATTTCCAAATTCACCATGTCACCCACGGCCATGCGGCCCCATGTGGTCACACTTTTGGTGTGGGGGATGAAATTGATCCCGAAATCTGTGCCCGAAACCTCGTTCACTGTCAGCGACGTGCCGTTCAACGCAACCGAGCCTTTGGACGCGATAAACCCCGCCAGTGCGACAGGCGCGCGCAGCGTCACCCTTGTGCTGTCGCCCTCATCCGCGATGGCAATGATTTGTGCCAAGCCGTCCACATGGCCCGACACGATATGCCCACCCAGCTCGTCGCCGACCTTCAAGGCGCGTTCCAGATTGACCGCCCGCCCCTCAGCCCAGGTATCCAGGTTGGTTTTGGACAATGTTTCCGCCGAAATATCGACATCAAACCAGCTGTCCGAACCCTCGCATGGCGCCTCGTTTGGCCCCATATCCACCACGGTCAAACAGACACCGTCACAGGCAATCGATGCCCCCATGGCAATGCCCGCAACCGGATATGAACTGCTCAGACGTGCCCGCAAATCACCGCGGTTTTCCAGCGCCTTGATGCGGCCAACATCGGTGATAATTCCTGTGAACATGATCGCCTCCCCGTTGTTTCTATAAATTCCTAGACCGCCGCTGTGCCTGCCACAAGCCATCAATGCAAAATTAACCGCGGCACAAGATTTTTCGCCGACAGCCTTATAAATGTCATAGAATCAGGCCACACACGCGATATAAGATGCTGACTGATGGTATTCAGGGACAACAAATGACCAGTATTACGAAAATCGGATCCGGTAAAACCTTCTTGTTTTTACAGGGGCCGCACGGGCCGTTTTTTGACAAGCTATCAAAAATGCTGACCAGTTCGGGCGCGCGCACGCTGCGGATTGGCTTTAATCGCGGCGATCAGGCCTTTTGGGGCGACAACGACAGCTTTACCCCTTTTACCCAATCGCAATCCGAATGGTCGGAATTCATCGCTGCGTTTTTTGAAAAAGAAAACATCACCGACATCGTTTTATATGGCGACGTTCGTTTTGTTCATGCCGAGGCGGTGCTTGCCGCCAAAGCGCAAAACATTCGCGTGCATGTATTTGAAGAAGGCTATTTGCGCCCCTATTGGGTGACCTACGAGCGCGGTGGCTCAAACGGTTATTCGCGCCTGATGGAAAAAACCCTGCCCGAAATGCGGGAAGAAATTTCGGGGCTTGATCTTGATTTACCCGATGTGCCCACACGTTGGGGCGACATGCGCCAGCACATATTTTACGGGGCGGCCTATCATTTTTGGGTGATGTTTCTGAACAAATCCTTCACCGCATTCAAACCGCACCGCGACCTGACGGTAAAAGAAGAATTCCGGCTTTATGTGAAACGCTTACTGGGCATCCCTGCGCGGATCATAACCCGTCGTCGTGCCACGCGGCGGATCAAAAAGGGCGGCTATCCGTTCCATTTGGCAATCCTGCAACTGGCGCATGACAGTTCATTCATTGCCCACAGCCCGTTTGAAACCATGACGCAATTCATTGAGGTGACAATCGCCGGTTTTGCGGCGGGCGCCCCGCGTCATCATCATTTGGTGTTCAAGGGCCATCCGCTGGAAGACGGGCGTGTCCCGATGAAGGCAGAAATCGCCCGCATCGCCGCGCGCAATCATGTGGCGGATCGTGTGCATTACGTGCCCGGCGGCAAGCTGGCAGGATTGCTTAATCTGGCGCGAACCGCCATCACGGTAAATTCCACCGCCGGCCAACAGGCGCTTTGGCGCGGTTTGCCGATCAAAGTTTTTGGTAACGCGGTTTATGCGAAACCTGAATTTGTTTCAAAGCAACCTTTGGCCGATTTTTTTGCCGATCCCAAACGCCCCGACAGCCGCGCCTATCGCGATTTCCGCCATTATTTGCTGGAAACCAGCCAGGTAACCGGCGGGTTTTATTCCCGTAGGGGCCGCGAACAATTAATGCGGCAAGTGGTTGATTTAATGTTGGCAACTGAGGATCCTTATGAATCCTTGCGGCTTGGAAACGCGGCCCCACGGCAACAGTTGACGCTGGTAAAGTGATCACAAAAGCTTGTTCTGGCTTTTTCCATAAAAATGCCCTAATTTTAATAAAAAAAGACCGAGGCAGAGTTTAAATAAGGGGCAAACCATGAAAATCATGGCGTCGAGAGTATCGCGTATGGTCGCGATTTCAATTATTGCATCATTGGTGGCAACTTGTGGCCTTCCGCGTGTGGGGCCGAATAAACGCGAAATTTATGCGGGCAGCGTACTGAAAAAGGGCGATGCCTTTATCGTCGCCGTCAACCCCCGCGTCACCCGCGCCACGGCAATCGCCCCGGCATTGGGTTTTTCTGAAAAATTCAAAAACGCTGGCATGGTTGGATCAGATACCATCCGTCCGGGTGATCGGTTGGGGCTGCAAATCTATGAAAACGTCGATGACGGCCTGTTATCGGTTGGTGGTGCCTCTGCCATACTGGACGAAGTGCAGGTCGACAGCGCCGGGTTCATCTTTGTGCCCTATGCGGGCCGGATCAAAGCGGCAGGCAACACCCCCGAAAGCCTGCGCGGCGTCATCACCCGTAAACTGGACGCGCAAACCCCTGATCCACAGGTGATCGTGCGGCGTTTGGCCGGTGACGGGGCCACGGTTTCAATTCTTGGTGGTATTGGCGCGCAAGGCATTTATCCGATTGAACGCCCGACGCGAACCTTGGCCGCCATGGTTGCCCGTGCAGGCGGCATCACCATCGCGCCGGAAGTGACACAAATCACCGTCATTCGCGGCAAGGAAACCGGTAAAATCTGGTACGATGATCTGAACCGCAATCCGCATCTGGATATTGCCCTGCGCCCCGGTGACCGGATCGTACTGGAAGAAGATACCCGTTCTTATACAGCCCTTGGGGCCACCGGCACCCAAACCCGCCTTGGTTTTCAATCCCAGGATTTGTCGGCCCTAGAGGCCTTGGCGCAAGTTGGCGGATTGTCCTCGGTTCTGGCCGATCCAACCGGCGTATTCGTGATGCGCAACGAACCCGAGGAAATCGCCAATCTGGTTTTGGGTCGCACCGATTTAAAGGGCACGCAACGGTTTGTTTATGTGCTGGATTTAACCGAGCCAAATGGCATGTTCGAGGCGCGTGATTTTGTGATCCGTGATCGCGATACGGTTTATGTCACCGAGGCGCCGTTCACCCAATGGACCAAAACCCTGTCGGCAATTACCGGTGTTTCGTCATCTGTCGCCGATATCGCAACGACCGCTGGCCTTTAGGGGCGCAATTGTCTGAGAACATGATAGAAAACAAGGCCGCGAAGGATCACCCTTCGCGGCTTTTTGTATTTAACGGCGGTTTTTTGACCAATCGGCGGATCCGCGCCATTCTGCTCGGTGCGGGCTATCATCTTAAAATTGGTCGCCCAACCGCGCGTGACAATGTCGGCGTCTGGGGCCACAGCCCCACCGCCCATCGCGGCGAAAAATCCGCCCTCAAGGCCGCCGTGCCGTTGATCCGCATTGAAGACGCCTTTTTGCGCTCGCTTTTTCCGGGCCGTTCGGGGGAACCAACGCTGGGGCTGGTGATCGATAAAACCGGCATATATTTTGACGCCTCCGGCCCGTCGGATTTGGAAAACCTGCTGAAAACCCATGCCTTTGATGATGCCGTTTTATTAGCGCGGGCGCGGGACGGGATTTACCGCATGCAGGCGGCGCATCTGTCCAAATACAGTGCCACCGATATGGATGCCCCCCTGCCCGATGCGGGTTATGTTTTGGTGGTGGATCAAACAAAAGGCGATGCGGCGATCCGGTTGGGCAATGCAAACACCCATCATTTCAAAGAGATGCTGTTTACTGCCCGCGAGGAAAACCCCCACGCCAGGATCGTGATCAAAAGCCATCCAGAAACCATCGCGGGCCACCGCAACGGCCATTTCACAGTCGCTGATCTGGATGAAAACACCGAAATTTATGACGGATCGGCCAGCCCTTGGGCACTGATGTCCGGTGCCACGGCGATTTATTGCGTGACGTCAGGCATGGGATTTGAGGCGATCTTGGCCGGTCACCGCCCGCATGTCTTCGGCCAACCGTTTTATGCCGGTTGGGGGTTAACCGACGATCGGTTTGTGGTGCCGCGACGTGGTCGGCAACTGACCAAAGTGCAATTGTTCGCCGGTGCGATGTTGCTCTACCCGACTTGGTGGAACCCTTATGAAAACCGCGTTGGGCAGTTTGAGGATGCCCTTGGCTGGGCCGAGGCAAACGCGCGGGCGTGGCGCGAGGACCAAACCGGCTATGTTGCCTGCAACATGCGGCTGTGGAAACGCGCGCCCTTGCAGGCGTTTTTCGGCCGTTACAAACGCCTGCGTTTTGCCAAGCCGGAGAATGCCACGGCCATGGCGCGACCAATCCTGTCTTGGGCCGGCAAAACCGACGATGCGCTGTTGGCCCGCGCCAAGGCGATGGATTTACCGGTGGTTCACGTCGAGGATGGTTTTTTGCGATCACGCGGGCTGGGGGCCGATCTGGTGCCGCCTTTGTCCTTGGTTTTGGATAAAACCGGCATTTATTACGACCCGACACGGGCCAGTGATTTGGAAAACCTGCTGAAAAACAGTTCACAAGATCACCCGTACCGCGATGCACGGGCGCGGCGGCTGCGCAATCGGCTGGTGGCGCAGCACCTGTGCAAATATAATCTGGACACCGACGATTTACCGGATTTGCCGCAGGGCCACCGCATTTTGGTTCCCGGTCAGGTCGAGGATGACGCCTCGATCCGGTTGGGTACAGATAGGGTTTCAACAAATCTTGGCCTGCTGGCCGCCACCCGTGCCGCCAACCCTGATGCGGTGATCGTTTTCAAACCCCACCCCGACGTCGAGGCAGGCCTGCGAAAGGGTCATGTTGCCCCGCAAGATGCGCTGTTGCACGCCGATATTGTGGCCGCCAAAGCCGACCCGATTGCCCTGATCGAGGCGGTGGACGAGGTCTGGACCATGACCTCGCTTTTAGGGTTCGAGGCCCTGTTGCGCGATAAACCTGTGACCTGTTTGGGTCTGCCGTTTTATGCGGGGTGGGGCCTGACACGCGACAAAATGCCAGCGCCAAAACGCCGCCTGAAACACATCAGCCCAGAGGCGCTGGTTCACGCCACATTGATCGATTATCCACGCTATTTTGATCCCCAAACCCGCCAGCCCTGTCCGGTTGAGGTGGTCATTGACCGGCTGGCATCTGGCAATTCCGGGCAGCGTAGTGCGCCCAATCGGCTGTTGGCCAAGGCCCAGGGCGCGCTGGCCGGATATTCATGGATCTGGCGGCGCTAGATCGGCGTCATCGCGTGCGGCCACCAAAAATTGCAACTGTTCAGCCATATACTTGCCCTCGCCGGGGCTGGTCACGCCACCCACACCCAATTGCCGCCCGAACCGCCACCACAGACCCGGTGCCCAAGCCCGCCCTGTGCGCGTGTTCAGCACCACCAAAAACCCTTGGCTCGGCTTAAAGGCCAAAAGACCGCGATCCACCTTTTTGATGTCCGCAAGCCGCGCCAGAACACGGCCATTGCCATCAAACAGCCCGTCCCTGGTCAATTCCAAACGCGTGGATGTGGCTTTGTACAGGCGCATCCCGTTCAGGATCACAAATATGCCGATCCCGATCAAAAACAGTTTCAACCCAAGTGTGGTGCTTCCATTCCCAAAGCCGGAAAACAGCAAAAATACCCCCAACACCATTTGTAGACCGGTGGCAAACAATCGGCGAAACGGCGAAGGCGTGAGTGTGGCAAGCAACGGCGGGGATTTGGTTTTTGTACTCATGCGCTGACCCATAGGCGGGAAATTTAATTTTGTCACGCCTCATCACGCGGTTGTCGGCAATCCATGGCATTTCACCGCTTGTCAGGCTGACGCGCCATCGCTGCCGCCAAACGGCGATCTTGCCGCCAAACAACCGCCGATCCGCCCATATCTGCCCTTTCAAACTGGCCCCTCTGCGCTTAGATTAGGCCCATGAGCCTGCCCCCCGGATTCCTTGATGAACTGCGCACACGAACCAGCCTTGCCCAAGTGGTGGGGCGCAAGGTCATGTGGGATCAGCGCAAATCCAATCAGGCCAAGGGCGACATGTGGGCGCCCTGCCCGTTTCATCAGGAAAAAACCGCCTCTTTTCATGTGGATGACCGCAAGGGGTTTTATTATTGTTTTGGCTGCCACGCCAAAGGCGACGCGCTGGGATTTATCCGCGAAACCGAAAATGTCAGCTTTATGGAGGCGGTTGAAATTCTGGCGCGCGAAACCGGCATGCCGATGCCTGCACGTGATCCACAGGCCCAGCAAAAGGCCGACCGCAACGCGCAACTGGCCGAGGTTATGGAAATGGCGGTACAGTTTTACCGTCTGCAACTGCAAACCGGTGCCGCAGGTGCGGCGCGCGAATATCTGGTGCGGCGCGGCTTGGACGAGGCCGCGCTGGCGCGGTTTGACGTGGGTTTTGCCCCGGATAACCGGCAGCTTTTGTTCAACCACCTGACCGGCAAAAACATTGCACCCGAGTTGATAATCGAGGCCGGATTGGCGGCAAAACCGGATGATGGTGGTGCGCCTTATGACCGGTTTCGCGGTCGCATCCTGTTTCCGATTCGTGATGCACGCGGGCGGGCGATTGGCCTTGGCGGGCGGGCGATGGACCCGAATGCGCGGGCCAAGTATTTGAATTCACCGGAAACCCCGCTTTTTGACAAGGGCCGCAGCCTGTATCACCACGGCCCCGCACGCGAGGCGGCGGGCAAAGGCGCGCCGTTGATCGTGGCCGAGGGGTACATGGATGTCATTGCATTGGTGGAGGCCGGATTTGGTGCCGCCGTCGCCCCCCTGGGTACGGCAATCACGGAAAATCAGCTGGCCTTGATGTGGCGAATTTCGCCAGAGCCGATCATAGCGCTGGACGGCGACACCGCCGGTATTCGTGCCGCCATGCGCCTGATTGAAATCGCTTTTCCCTTGATCGAGGCGGGTAAATCGCTGCGGTTTTGCATCATGCCCGAGGGTCTGGACCCTGATGATTTGATCAAGGCACAGGGCGCGGGCGCGATGCAGGCCCTGCTCGATCAGGCCGAACCCATGGTGAACCTGTTGTGGCGTCGCGAAACCGATGGCAAAAATTTTGACAGCCCCGAACGCCGTGCTGCTTTGGACAAAGCCCTGCGCGATGCCTTGATGTTGATCAAGGATCCCTCCATTCGCCGCCACTATGGCGAAGCGGTGAAAAACCTGCGCTGGGAATTGTTTGATCCGCGCAAAGGCAAAACCCCGCAAAGACGCGACTGGGTCCCCGGTGGCGGCGGTAAATGGAAAAAGCCGCCCGCGAAACCCCTTGCCAGCACCAAAACCTCGCTATTGGCCACTGCGGGCGCGGGCATCGAAAATCAATTGCGCGAAGCGGTTATTTTGGCCGTGCTGATCTGCCATCCTGAAATCATTCCCGAATTTGAGGCCGACATTGATACCTTGAGCCTGTCCCCCGATCACGCCACCCTGCGCGATGCCATTTTGCGCCTTCCAAGTGATACAACCGCCGCGGCGGCCAAAGAAATTTTATCCCAAGGCCACCGTTCGGCCCTTGATAAGCTGTTTGCGCTTAACCATGTGCAAATAGCGCCGCCCGTCCGTAACAGTGAAAACCACATACAGGCCGCCAAATGTGTGGCCGAAGAATTGGCAAAACTGACGGCAATACGCGGCGCGGCGCGTGAAATTTCCGAAGCCGCAGAAGATTTGCAAGGCTTGGCTGACGAAGGGCTGACGTGGCGTCTTGGGCAAGCCGCCGCAGCCCGAAATGCCGCCAGTCGCAGCCAAAGTGATGACGCCGGTGAGGTGAACGAAAATCAGGCCGCGCTTTCGGGCAAATTGCAGGATCTGATCGACAGTCAGGTTTGGGTAAAGAAAAAGCGCTAATTAACCGGCGAATCATTGATTCGCTTTATTGATTCGGTCAAACCCATTATGAACGAATCACTGTACTCTCGAATCACCCTTTTGGGTGGCATCCTGAAGTGAAGGAGCTGACTATTGGCCGCTAAAGACAACGACGACAGCAAACACGACGATCAGGACGGCGAGGGCATGGTGGATACCAGTCAAACCGGTGTCAAAAAGATGATCGCCGAGGCACGGGCCAAAGGCTATATCACCTATGATCAACTGAATGCGGTGCTGCCGCCTGAACAGGTGTCGTCTGAACAAATCGAAGACGTGATGTCGATGTTGTCCGAAATGGGCATCAACATTATCGAGGACGAAGAGGCCGAAGAAGCCGAAGTCAAATCCACCGACGTGGTGGCCAACGATCAGGAACGCGGGCTGGTGCTTGCGGGGGCTGACAAGGAAAAACTGGATCGCACCGACGATCCTGTGCGGATGTATCTGCGCGAAATGGGCAGCGTTGAATTGCTGTCCCGTGAGGGCGAAATTGCCATAGCCAAACGCATCGAGGCTGGCCGCAATACGATGATCCTGGGGCTTTGCGAAAGCCCGCTGACGTTTCAAGCGATCACCATCTGGCGCGATGAATTGCTGAGCGAAGACATTTTGCTGCGCGATGTGATCGATCTGGAAACCACCTTTGGTAATACCATGGGCGAAGAAGGTGAAGACGGGGTTACCGGCGTTGCTGGTGTGACCCCGGCCCCCGTCGTTGCCCCGGCTGGCACCGAAGAAAAATCCGCCGGTGAAACCGCTGCTACGCAAGAACTGGATGCTGACGGCAATCCGATTTCCACCGACGACGATGACGACGACGAAGACGAACAGGCAAACCTGTCGCTTGCCGCGATGGAGGCCGTGCTTAAGCCGCGTGTTCTGGAAACCCTTGAACAGATTGCGGATTATTACAGCGAATTGTCAGACATGCAGGACGTGCGGATTTCCGCCACGCTGAATGAGGACGAAAGCTATTCCAACAAAGAAGAGGCGGCCTATCAGAAGCTGCGCACCAAAATCGTTGATTTGGTGAACTCCATGCATCTGCATAACAACCGCATCGAGGCCCTGATCGATCAGCTTTACGGCATCAATCGCCGGATCATGCAGATCGACAGCAATATGGTCAAACTGGCGGATCAGGCGCGCATCAACCGCAAAGAATTCATCGACGCCTATCGCGGCCACGAGTTGGACCCGACTTGGCTGGAAAACATCGCCGAATTGCCAGGCCGCGGCTGGGCGGCGTTTCTGGAACGCTCGACCGACAAAATCACCGAATTGCGCACCGAAATGGCGCAAGTCGGTACCTATGTTGGCCTGGATATTTCCGAGTTTCGCCGGATTGTACAGCAAGTGCAAAAGGGTGAGAAAGAGGCCCGTCAGGCCAAAAAAGAAATGGTCGAAGCAAACCTGCGCTTGGTGATTTCGATTGCCAAAAAATACACGAACCGTGGCCTGCAATTCCTTGATCTTATTCAAGAAGGTAACATTGGCCTGATGAAGGCGGTGGATAAATTTGAATACCGTCGCGGCTATAAATTCTCGACCTATGCGACATGGTGGATCCGTCAGGCGATCACGCGGTCTATTGCCGATCAGGCACGCACGATCCGCATTCCTGTGCATATGATCGAGACGATCAACAAACTGGTGCGCACCGGCCGCCAGATGCTGCATGAAATCGGCCGCGAACCGACCCCCGAAGAACTGGCAACCAAGTTGCAGATGCCTTTGGAAAAAGTGCGCAAAGTGATGAAAATCGCCAAGGAACCGATTTCGCTGGAAACCCCGATTGGCGACGAAGAAGACAGCCAGTTGGGCGATTTCATCGAGGATAAAAACGCGGTTTTACCGCTGGATTCCGCCATTCAGGAAAACCTGAAGGAAACCACAACGCGGGTTTTGGCCAGCCTGACGCCACGCGAAGAACGGGTTTTGCGGATGCGGTTTGGCATCGGTATGAACACCGACCACACGCTGGAAGAGGTCGGCCAACAGTTCAGCGTCACCCGCGAACGTATCCGCCAAATCGAGGCCAAAGCCCTGCGCAAACTGAAACACCCAAGTCGCAGTCGCAAACTGCGCAGTTTTCTGGATCAATAAATACCTAAAGAACGTGACTGATTTTAAAACGCCCTGCATTTCGCGGGGCGTTTTTGGGTGCGGGGCGTGATTTATATAAAATTTTACAAACAGTTGGAATGCTTACCAAATATTAAGAAAATTCACACCACAATGTTTGCAGAATACAAAGGCAAGATGCATGAAATTTCTTTTGACCGCGTTGATATGGCTGGTATCTTTTATGCCGACGATGGCCCAAAATTTGGCTGGCGGGGCAATTCAAGGCGTCGATGCCACCGATAGAAGCAACCTCTGGATCATGTGGGAACGGGTTCTGGGCGGCGCTGATTGCGCGGTGAATCAAGATTGCGCTGGTAAAAACCAATTTCTCAGCCACTTTATCGTGGATATCCCGTCATCTGATGCGCTCGACTTTTTTCAAAGCCTGGAACCCTACGCCACCGCCAACGGCAGTGCAAACATCGCTCACAAGAAATCACCGATTTGCCTTGGCGGGTTGGGCAGTTCGTCTTTGGATACACCTTCGGTGGCCGAAATCAATGCGTTGCCATTGGCCGAAAAAATTGACACTTTGCGGGGCCTCAAAGGGGTATATGTCGATCTTAGGGCGGTTATCGGTCCGGCCGGTTACATCGGGTCTTTCGGGCAAACGGCGCATCAATATCTGACCGTGCAATTCGCCCGTGCGGGCATCCCGATATTGGTCAAAGACGATCTGTTGATGGCCCCCGGCAGCCCGGAACTTTCCATTCGGTTTTCGCCGCAAATTCAAGGCTGTCGCCCCTGGTCTGTTTCATTGTCACTGAAACAAACACTATTGTTGTCACGGGATTTAACGCTAAAAATTCGCGGCAGCACCTGGTCATCTTCCTTCGGGCAGGATCAAACCGACATCGACTATACCGTCGATAATGCTGTGCGTGACGTCGTAAAGGTGTTCATTGCGGATTATCTGGCAGCGAATGACCCAAGCTATGACCCACTGGCGGCGCTGAAATAATTTGGCGATGACGCAAATTCTGGCAGCTCTTTTAGCGGGGCAAATTTCAACATTCTAAATTCCGCCACGGCTTGCGTATTTGCAGCGGCCGCGCCCGCCCAGTTTTCCAATTGCTCATCCACCACCCAAATATTGGCAAAAAGCCGACCCGGAATTTGTGGTACAGGCCCACTGGCAATGGTGTGTTCAAAAATCATGTCACCATCGACGAACCAAGCGATCCGATCGGGCGACCACTCAAAAGCATAGCGGTGAAATTTCTCTGCGGCGTCAAATCCCAGCGGCAGTTGCCGCTGCGCCAGTTTACCATCCACAAACCAGGCAATATTCAAAATCGTCGTATCTTTGCCCAAAAACTCGATGTCAATTTCATCGTGTTTTGTGCCATAAGATGGCCCTGTATAGGTGAAAAAACCGGTAACGACACCCGCCCCGACTGCGGGTTTGATGATGGCCTCGTACCGGCCAAAACCGCTGGTTTTCTGTCGCCGGATCGAGGCGCCGTCAAATCCGTTTCCACGGCTTTTCTTTGGCACAATTTCAAGCTTTAGCCCCGCAGCCACGACAATATTGTCCGCCGAAAAATCGGTATCAAACAATGGGTTTTTCATTTGATAGTCGGCGAAATGCCATTGCGCTCTTGGTAAATCGAAATCAGCCTCGCCAAAATCAAACGCCGCATCCCCCTGTGCTTGGGCATTACCCGCGCCCAAAACACTCAAAACCAAAGCTCCAAAAAATCGCCACACCTCGCCCAGATCCGTTTTATGGTTACCCAAAGATTAACAGGCAGACTAAGGGAAAATGCCACAATTTTGACCAAATTCGTTAATCTTGGTTAACGCGACTGCGGGCCATTTATAAATACCTGGCGGATCGTGGCAAGAATATCGCCATATCTTGCGTAAATTTTTGCCCCCTACCCAAGGGTCAGTGGTTGCCCTATAGTACCTGCGTAAAGGGGGAGAATACCCCCAACAGGCAGAGAAGTGAGGGAAGCGATGCGCTGTCCATTTTGTGGAAACGTCGATACACAAGTAAAAGATTCACGCCCGGCAGAAGACCACGTTGCCATTCGACGGCGGCGATTGTGCCCTGCTTGCACCGGGCGTTTTACCACCTATGAACGCGTTCAATTGCGTGATTTGGTGGTCATAAAAACCAACGGCAAGCGCGAAGATTTTGATCGCGACAAGTTGGAACGCTCGATCCGCATATCGTTGCAAAAACGTCCAATTAACCCGGAACGCATCGACCAAATGATTTCGGGCATCGTTAGGCGCCTTGAAAGCATGGGCGAAACCGACATCGGATCAAAAATGATCGGCGAAATTGTGATGGAAACCTTGGCCCGCGCCGACACCGTGGCCTATGTGCGTTTTGCCAGTGTTTACAAGAACTTCCAGGCCGCCGATGACTTTGAAGATTTTGTCGCCGAACTGCGCCCCGATACCGATCCGGAAACCTGATCCATGGGTGCGGCCACCGATGAAAGGTGGATGCGGCTGGCGATATCGCTGGGCGCGCGGCGGTTGGGGCAAACTTGGCCCAATCCGGCGGTCGGTTGTGTTATTGTCAAAAATGGCCGCGTTTTGGCCCGTGCGGCAACCGCCCCCGGCGGTCGCCCCCATGCGGAAACCCAAGCGTTAAACGGCCTCGATGCGACGGGCGCAACAGTCTATGTCTCGCTGGAACCCTGCGCCCATACCGGCACAACCCCCCCCTGCGCCCAAGCCTTGATCAATGCCAGTGTCGGGCGCGTGGTTTTCGCGCTGCGGGATCCCGATCCTCGTGTGGACGGGCGTGGTGCCGACATGCTTCGGGCGGCCGGCATCGAGGTTTCTGGGCCGGTACTGGAGGGCCAAGCACGCGCCGTCAATCTGGGATTTGTCACCAGCAAAACCAAAAATCGCCCCGCGGTAACGCTTAAACTGGCGACGTCGTTTGACGGGCGCATTGCCACCGCTGGCGGGCGCAGCCAATGGATCACCGGGCCACAAGCACGGCATTTTGTCCATGCAATGCGGGCAAATCATGACGCGGTAATGGTGGGTGCAGGCACCGCACGCGCCGATGATCCAAGCCTGACCCAACGCGGTTTGGGCATCACCCATCAACCCGTTCGCGTGGTGATTTCCTCTGATCTTGACTTGCCGCTGGATGGCGCGTTGGCCGGTGCCATTGCGCAATCTCCGCTGTGGTTGGTCCATGGGCCAGAAGCACCAAAACCCGTAAAAACGGCTTGGGCAGCCAAGGGTGCTGTGTTGATTGGGGCTGCATGCTCGACCGAAGGGTTGGATTTGACCGACGTCATGCATCGCCTTGCCAAGCGCGGTATTACGCGGGTTTTTTGTGAAGGCGGGGGCCAATTGGCGGGTGGTTTGCTGAGGTCAAAACTGGTGGATCGGCTGGTCGGTTTTACCGCCGGCATGGCGCTTGGCGGTGATGGTCGCGCCAGCATCGGCGCGCTGAACCTTGATGCCATAAGCGAAACGCAGGCCTTCGATCTGGAAAGCCTGCGTCGGATTGGTGATGATATCATGCATGTCTGGAACGCCGCCGATCAAGCCTAGCAACTGTATCTAACTTGCGTATTGAACCCTTGGCACGAAGCGTGCGCGCACAATATTGCGGTTTTTGAACACCTGATTGCCGATCAAACCAGACAGAATCGGCACATATGTTTCATTTGATTCAACAATCATGATCGTATCTCCATCGGCCATCAACGGCAGGCTGGCAAGGATAGAGTTCAACTCGCTTTGGGTCATCGCCCCATTGTTTGACGTCGCATCCGACCAGTCAATTGTATGTTCCTGATCCTGATCTGACCAGGTAAGGGACGTCACGCGCAGCCAATATATATTGGCGTCGGCATCTGTCAGATAGGCAAAAACTTCGCCCAGACCATCAATATAATCTGCATCTACTGTGCCGGTTTCGCGCGAAATCAAATCGCCCACGGTATAGGCCGCGCGTTCGCTGGTGGCCTTGGCCTGATAGGCGTCAAAAAACACGAACCCCATGTAAAACGCGAATAACATGCCTGGCAACATCACGATCAGTTCCACCAGGATCACACCGCTCTGGTCCTCGACAAAGAACCTTTTTAGTCTTTTTTCAATCGACATGGCGGCACCCCTCACGGTTCGTTCACAAAGGCGGAACGGGCAGTGATGTTGAAATCACCGTTGTTTGTTTCAGCCATCGCTTTGCCCATGCCCAACAACGGGAACAAAGGATCGACAATGACACAGGCACGCACCAACATTAGATCGCTGTCGATGCCCGCGCCATAACTGGTGACCGGCGCAATATCTTCTTGGCGGTTATAACAGGCGGCGTTGGTGGTCGGCATATTCCAGTTTACCTTGTCGATGACGATCAGTTCCAACGTAATCGAGGCGTTGCAATCGGCGATGATCGCCGCCTCGTCGCAGATGGCCGTGGCCAGTTCGCTTTGGGTCATGTTGGCACCCAGCCGCAACTGTCGCACATTCACATCCAGCGCCCGATCCAGCATCATTTGCTGCACCAACAGAATGCCGCTTTCAATGGTGGAAAACATCAACGTGATAATTAACGGTACCGTCAGAACGAATTCCAGCGTTGCCACGCCGCTTTCGTCTTTGGCGGTTCCTTTAAGGAACCTTTTGAGGTTTTTGATTTTCATAACCTTCATTCCTTAAAGTGTCAGTTTCAATTTTTGGATGGTCGTCGCGATCGAGCTGAAAACCGTCGAAATGCTCGTGCCCTGCGCATCATAATAGTGGTTGGTTGATGTCGCACAGTTGCGAAGTTGGGATTGAGCGTTTGACGGTGCTTCAAAGGCGATGGTGAAAACAGTGATGCCGCGATTTTTGGCCTCGGTGCAACTGTTTGACATCAATGTATCGGCCTGGTTTCCGGTACGGGCAGAATAATTTGTCCAATCAGAATCAGCACCTGAACCCATGATGCTTTGGTAATATTCGATCGACATCAGGCCCCATGCCTCTTCCCAGCTCAGTCGAGTAAAGGTATTGCCGGTCATACTGCCGTACCATTGCTTTGAATCCACCCCATAATACTGGCCGTTTTTCAGGAAATAATAGGGATCAGGATCGGCCCAGAAACCGTCGGAATAGGTGCAGGTATAATTGCTGTAAGAACAGGCATATTCATAACCGGCATAGGAAGAAGACCAGCTTGAATATTTGTAATAGATCCGCTCAAACGCACCGGGCACCCAGACACCTTGCCCACCTTCGGCCTTCCAGACCGGCGAGTTGGCACCGCGATAGTTGCTGCCAAACCGGCGTTCATATTGATTGTCCCCATCGCTCATGAACACAACGATTTTCATGGTATTCGTATCGCTATAGGTCACCGGCGTGCCGGCAAAACCGGCATCAACATCGCCAGCGCTGATCATGCTGTTGGTAACTGGCTGAAAAGTTGAATCCAACATGCCAAGCGCCCATTTCATGCCTGTGTGTCCAGCGGTTGAACCCTGTGCAACCAAGGCATCGATTTTGTTGTGCAACACGGTTTCATTATCACTGTAAGGCAAGATTTCCATATAGTCATCCATATAGCACGAGCGCCAATCAGCATTGAAATCGTCGGCAGCATCAAAACTGCCTGACCCGGTATTGCTGTAACGCGACGTATAGACCGCCCGCGTATAGGTGTTTGATGGCGACAGTGTCGGATCGGAAAAATCCGCATCGGCAAATTCGATGCATGTGGAATATTCATGGGTACCGGCCATGGTCAGCCCATCAATGATCGACTGTGGTGGCGTCACGGTCGAGCTGAACGGAATGATCGATATGGCGACCGTGCCGCCGGAACCGCCAGATAAAATGGTAGACACAAATTGTTTTGCCGCGACTTTCAGATTGCTCAGGCGTGAATTGCTGCCCATTGAACCGGAAACATCAAGCACCAGGGAAATTTCCAGATTTGGAATGCGTTCTTCCGCACCAGAGGCCACGTTGATGTTCAGGCTGTTGATATTCAACAATCCCAAAAACAGCGTTTCCATGGTGGCCGAGGCCGTGGCATCGACGGCGCGAAAATTCAAACCCTCGGCCACATTGACCGACAGGCTATAATCCAGATCGATATCCGCTTTGGACATATAATCGGTCACAACCGCCTGTGCATCCAGCGTTTGCAACAAAGAAGCAGCCGACAGAACGGCGGTATCCAGATTTTGTTGCATCTGAACGCGCGCTCGTTCCTGGCGCATGAAATCAATGCTTAAACCCGCGCTGGTGACCATAATGGCGATAATAAAGATACCAAACGCCGTCATTGACCCCTTTTCGCTGTGCCGCCACTGGGCAATAGCACGCTGAAAGGAACGCATCGGGCCGGATTTCCCGACAATAGATGTAGCCACCCTTGGTTTTTTGCACAGATTAAACATTACAAGCCTCATATTCATTCCGCGACTCGGATCGAGGGCGGTTTGGTCGTTTAGACAACTCAAACTTGGTGATATTTGGGCGTGAATGTGGCCAACAGATCAATTAACCAAACATTAACCAATTTCACTGAACATTGTTTACGAAGGCGAAACAACATTAGGCCAATTTCCGCCAATTACCTTAAAATGAATAGGCAGATTTAAAATATTCAGTCGCGATCGAATTCATTGTTGTGCTGAGTCCCACCTGTGAAGTCGGATAAAAATCACCGGGTAATGTGGCACATTCAGAGAAAAGGTCGCTGGTGGCGGCCCCGGTTTCAAAACCCACCGTGATCACTTTGATGCCACGGTCTTTTGCCGCTGCACAGATTTCGATGAACTCGTTCGCGGTCTGGGTTTGATCTTTCGCACCGGTTTGTAACCAATCTTGCGCCGCCCCTGCCCCGACTATGCTTTCAAAATATTCAATCGACATCAGACCCCAGACCTGATCCCAATTCAGGCGTTCCATCGGCACCTTTGGCAATTGCGACACCCAAGCTTTGCTTTGCACCCCCAAAAACCGACCATCCTTTTCGATGAAATGCGTGTCGGCTTGAACAAACCGCCCTTGTTGATACTGACAGGTATAATCGTCGCGAAAATCGGCGCGATCGCACATCCATTCAAAACCTGCCGAAAGCGACCACCAATTGCCATCGTTTTGGATGATGCCTTTGTAGGCCCCGTTTTTCCACTGTCGGGCGGGCGCCACGCGGCGCCAGACCGGGGCATTGTCGCCGCTAAAGGCCGCTGAAAAACGCCGCTCGGCACTGGGCGATCCATCCGAAATCATGACGATAATCTTGCGGTGCAGGGCGGCATTGTCGGATGTATCGTCAAAATCAACAGGCGACGTAACAGTACCACCCGGTTGCACAGGTCGCGCCCCGATAAAATCTTGGCTTGCGGCCTGAAAACCGGCATTCAAAATGCCCGCGGCCCATTTCATCGCCACATGATTGGCAGACCCGCCCGCCGCCGTCAGCCGATCAATTCTTTGAGCGATCTCTTGGCTGTCTTGAGCAAACATCAACGCCTGCTGGCTGTATTCAAAATCACAACTCCGCCATTGCGGTGATAAATCCTGCCACGCCGCGCCATACCGCGCGGCTTGCACGACAGGCGTCAGGCCTTGGTCTGGCGAAATGCGGGTCGTGGCAAAATCGTCTTGCGCAAATTCGACACAGCCGCCAACGGGCCGAAAACCTGACACCTGCAAAGCAGACAGAACCTCGTTGGGCACGGCAACCGACCCCGCAAAAGGCACCACCGACACAAGAACATTCTGGTTCACGCCTGAATCCAGCACCCGGCGCACAAAATCTTTGCTGGCCTCTTTCAGATCGGCCAAACGGTCGTTTTCATTCATCGATTGGGACACATCCAACACAAGGACAACCTCGGTCACGGGGATCTTTTCTTCGGATTTGGCAGTCGCATAAATATCCAGCTTGTCGATCCATAGATAGCGCAGGAATTTTGTTTCCACCCTGGAAGATGCCTGTGCCGAAATCCGGCGCAAATCAACTTTGTCGTCCACCGACACACTCAGATAATAGGGGTTTTTCAAATTCGATTGCGCCATTACCTGGGCAACCGCTTGCTGTGCTGTTTGGGTCAAATCAGGGACAGCCGCCAATTTTACGGCCTGCGACAAAGCCATTGCCAGTTTGTTTTGTTGCCGGTTCTGCCGCATAAAATCAGACATGAGCGGTATCAAAATCAACGCGAAAATGCCTGAAATAATCCAAACATATTTGGGAATTCGGGCGACATAGGCCGCCAACAGGTCAACCCGCCGATAAATTTTCTGATTTTCCATATGCCCGTCCAACCGCCGTTTTTTAAAGTCAGGGCGTTCTAAAACGGCATTTCGCGATTGATCGGCAAAAACTATGGCCAATTGGCGGTTTTTCGGGCCATTTTTACTTTAATCCAAGGAATTACCCTAAAATTTTGCCGAACAGACAGGGTTTAATGCCGAATGGGCCGCAAATGCACTTGCTCTGTATTGCCAATCCAATAAGCTGGCCGAATGTTTTCATAGCGCCCATTAAATGGGCAGTTCGCCCAAAACCGGATCACCCAGACGCCACGAAAGGCCCCTCAATGATCAATACCAAAGAGCCAAGCTTCCGCGATTCTGTAAATTTGATGTTTGACCGCGCCGTCGCGAAAATGGATCTTTCGCCCGGATTGGCAGAAAAAATCAAGGTTTGTAACGCCACCTATACGGTGCGATTTGGGGTGCGCCTGCGCGGCTCTATTCATACGTTCACCGGTTATCGATCGGTGCATTCGGAACATATGGAGCCGGTCAAGGGCGGTATTCGCTATTCGCTGGGTGTTAACCAGGACGAGGTAGAGGCGCTGGCCGCCCTCATGACCTTCAAATGTGCCTTGGTTGAAACACCCTTTGGGGGATCCAAAGGCGGGCTGTGCATTGATCCGCGTGAATATAATGAACACGAGATGGAACAAATCACCCGCCGTTTCACCTATGAACTGGCCAAACGCGATCTGATCAATCCGTCGCAAAACGTACCCGCCCCGGACATGGGCACGGGCGAACGTGAAATGGCCTGGATGGCGGATCAATATCGCCGTATGAACACCACCGACATCAACGCCTCGGCCTGTGTGACCGGCAAGCCGTTGAATGCCGGCGGTATTGCAGGGCGTGTCGAGGCAACGGGGCGCGGCGTACAATATGCGTTGCAGGAATTTTTCCGCCACCCCGAGGATAAAGCCGCCGCCAATCTGAGCGGTACTTTGGACGGCAAGCGGGTGATCGTTCAGGGCTTGGGCAACGTGGGTTATCACGCCGCGCAGTTTCTGTCGACCGAAGACGGCGCACTGATCACCGGTATCATTGAGCGCGATGGCGCTTTGGTGAATGAAAAAGGGATGAACGTTGACGAGGTGCGCAACTGGATTGCCCACAACGCCGGTGTAAAGGGCTGCCCGCAAGGGACCTATGTTGAAGACGGTGCCTTGGTTTTGGAAAACGAGTGCGACATTCTGATCCCCGCCGCGCTGGAAGGCACAATCCATTTGGGCAATGCCGACAAAATCAAAACCAAATTGATCATCGAAGCCGCCAACGGCCCTGTCACCGCAGGCGCAGATCAGATTTTGATGAAAAAGGGTGTCGTGATCATTCCAGATATGTATGCCAACGGCGGCGGTGTGACGGTTTCCTATTTTGAGTGGGTCAAAAACCTGAGCCACATCCGTTTCGGGCGCATGCAGCGCCGCCAAGAAGAGGGCCGCCATCAATTGCTGGTGGACGAATTGAACCGCGTGATGGTCAAAGCTGGTCTGCCCGAAACCTTGTCGGAATCTTTTACCCAACGCTATCTAAAGGGGGCCGGTGAATTGGAATTGGTTCGCTCGGGTCTGGACGATACGATGCGCGCCGCCTACGGCAGCATGCGCGAGGTTTGGCATGCCCGCAATGACGTCGATGATTTGCGCGTTGCCGCCTATCTGGTATCCATCGGCCGGGTTTCCGACAGCTATCGCGCCAAGGGTTTGTAAACGATGCCCCCCCCAGCATGCGTTGGAGGGGGATTTAATCAGCGTTTGACGATCACCTCATAGCCCGGCTCTTCGGGCTCATCATCCAAAATATCATCGGGAAAACCCGCCGCGCGGATATCAAGGCCGGTCGCCTCTTCCAGGCGTCGAACGATTGCGGGTGATTTTTCACGCGGCCCATAGCGTTTGATGCCATCTTCAAGGATTGAGATCATCAAAGGGTTCATTTCAAGCGGTACCTCGGCGCGGTCAGCGACAGCCTGGAACAGGCCGATGTCCTTTAACACCAAATCCATGGTGAAATGAATTTCACGGCTGCCGTTCAGGATGACCTGACTTTCGGTTTCATGCACAAAACTGTTGCCCGATGAAATTCGGATCGCCTCATAGGCGGTGGCCAAATCCATGCCCGCCGCCTTGGATACAGTCAGCGCCTCGGCGCAGGAAATCAGATTGGCGGTGGCCAAATAGTTGGTGACCACTTTCAAAACCGAGGCCGAACCCAAGGGGCCGGTGTGCAATATCCGGCGGCCCATTGTGGTCAGCAACGGCAGGATTGTTTCAAATGTTTCGCGGTCACACCCGGCAAAAATGGCGATATTACCGGTATCCGCCCGATGGCATCCCCCCGACACCGGGCAATCAACCGCCTTGCCGCCCAAGGCAATGACCTTGGCCCCAAGGCGTTTAACCTCGGCCTCATCGGTGGTGGACATTTCCATCCAGATTTTACCCGGCGTCAAACCTGACAACAGCCCGTCATCGGCCTCCATCACCGCCGCCGAGGCGGCAGGATTGGGAAGGCAAGTGATCACCGCATCGCACTGCGTCATCATATCCGCCGGATTTTTTGCCGCCTTGGCCCCCCGATCGACAAACCCCGCCATCAGGCCCTGATCCAGATCCAGAACCATCAAGTCATGCCCATTGCGCAACAGGCTGCCGGACAGTTTTGCCCCCACATTTCCCAGACCGATAAAGCCGATTTTCATTGTCTTTCCTTTCAAAACTTCGCCAATGAAAACCACAAGCTTTGGGTGAAATATTGCCTGAAAACGACCACCCGATGCCGCGATCACACCGTGTATCTGTGCGTTGTCGCACAGAAGCCCCGCGCAAACACCCTTGCGATGATCATTGCACAATGCCCCCCCTGCCCCTAAATTTGCATCAATATCTGGAAAGGAAACATCATGTCGATACGCCCGGTAACCCATCAATCGGCGGCCAAACTGACCATGGAAGGCGCAGGCGTGCGCCTGCACCGCGCCTTTGGTTTTGAGGATCCGGAAATGCTGGATCCGTTTTTGTTGTTTGACGACTTTCGCAATGAAAATCCCAAGGATTTTGCCGCTGGTTTTCCCTGGCATCCGCATCGCGGCATCGAGACCATCACCTATGTTTTGAACGGCAGCGTTGACCACGGCGACAGCCTTGGCAACACGGGCACGCTGGGGGCGGGCGATGTGCAGTGGATGACAGCCGGGTCCGGCATTATGCATCAGGAAATGCCCAAGGGAAACGCCAAGGGCCAGATGCACGGGTTTCAACTGTGGGCCAATTTGCCCGGCGCCCTGAAAATGACCGCGCCAAGGTATCAGGATGTGCAAAGCACCGAAATCCCCGTCATCAAGGACGACGACGGCACCGAGGTGAAGGTGATCGTTGGCAATTTCTGGGGCAAATCCGGCCCCGTGGACGGCATCGCCGCCGACCCGCAATATCTGGATATTTTTGTGCCTGCGGGCGTAAAAAAGACCTTCAAAATTGATACCTACCGCCGTGCCTTTGCCTATGTTTTTGACGGATCAGGGTATTTTTCGGATGCCGCCACACCGGCTGGTGTTTTGCTGGAAAAAGAGGTGATGGGCCAAGAGGTCAATATTCGCGATCTGTCCGGTGATCGCACGCTGGTTCGTTTTGGCACCGGCGACGAGGTTACCGTTCAGGCGGGCGAAAAGGGCATTCGGTTTTTGCTGGTGTCCGGCGCCCCGATCGAGGAACCCATTGCCTGGCACGGGCCGATCGTGATGAACACCCGCGCCGAGCTGCATCAGGCGTTTCGTGATTTGCAAAACGATACGTTCATTCAGCCGGCACACTAGCCGCGCTTAGGCACCAACCGACTGACGCACCATGTCAAAATAGATGGCTTCTACATCTGACAGCGTCAGTCGACCACCGGTGCGATACCAGGTATTCACCCCGTTCAGCATGGCAATCACCGCCAAAGTCGCCAGTTTACTATCGGGAATGGTGAATTCCCCGGTCGCGACGCCTGCGCGCAAAATCGCCTCCAGCCGGTCTTCGTAAGATTTCCGCATCTCGCTGATGGTGCTGAAATTTTGCGGCGTCAGATTGCGCAATTCCATATAGCTGATGAACACCAGTTCCGGCCTTGCCAAATGAAAACGCAAGTGGAATTCGGTGAATGTTTTCAACTGTGTAAGCGGCGCACCTTGTCTGTCTGGTAAGGCCGTTAACAGGTCTTCCATATGGGCGCGTAAAAGTTCAAACAACAGCGATTGTTTGTCCGGCGTATACAAATACAGCGCTCCAGCCTGCACCCCCACCTCACGGGCAATTTGGCGCATAGACACCGCCGCAAACCCGTGGCGGGCAATAAGATCACGGGCAGCCGCAAAAACCTTGGGGCCAGTGATCGTGGAATGAGAACCTTGTTTACGCGCCATTGGGCCAGCCTATCTGAACAAGCGTTCAATTCAAGCAAATTGCGTGTGCTTGCGTGAAAACCCCCAAACGCTTATCCTAGCAAAAACAAAACGAGCCATGTGCAATGCCCCCAAAAATCACCCTGCCCATTTTTGCCCTGTTGCTGACCGGCGCTTGCGCGGACATCAGCGCCTTGGATGGTGTTGCATCGGCCCGCGCCGTGGCTGGCCCTTATCCGGAACTTGTGCCGATGGATGGTTTGATTGCGGCGGCCAACAGCGGCAGTTTGACCGATGCCACCGCCCAAGAAATGGCCGCGCGTATTGCCGCCCTGAAACGCCGCGCCGCGCGGTTGCGGGCGATAGACGTATAGCCGGCTAAGCCACCGCCGTTCTTTCACTGCCAAAATTTGCACATTTAACTGCTCTCATAGGCACCGCTATGATTGCACCCCTTGGTCAAAATCGCTAAGGCAACACCCGAGACAGGTTTTATACGACTAAATACGGAGCAAGCCGCGACATGACATCCCCCTTAAAACTAGGCATTGCCGGGCTTGGCACTGTTGGCACGGGTCTGGTGAAGATCGTGCAAAACCATGCCGATTTACTGGCCGCACGCGCCGGTCGCGGCATTGAAATAACCGCGGTTTGCGCCCAGACGCGTAACAAATATCGCGGTGTATCGCTGGATGATTACGCATGGGAGGACGACCCCGTCGCCTTGGCCAAGCGCGATGATGTTGATGTATTTGTTGAACTGATTGGCGGCTCGGATGGCCCTGCCAAGGCCGCGACCGAAGCCGCCCTGAAGGCCGGAAAAGACGTGATCACCGCCAACAAGGCGATGCTGGCGATCCACGGTCACGAATTGGCGGTGCTGGCCGAAACCAACGACTGTACAATCCGGTTTGAGGCCGCCGTTGCGGGCGGCATTCCGGTAATCAAAGCCCTGAGCGAAAGCCTGTCGGGCAACAAGATCAAACGCGTCATGGGCGTGATGAACGGCACCTGCAATTATATCCTGACCCGTATGGAAAATGCACATCTATCCTATGCCGATGTTTTTCAAGAGGCCAATAATCTGGGCTATCTAGAGGCCGATCCAACCTTGGATGTGGGTGGAATCGATGCCGGACACAAGCTGGCGCTTTTGGCCAGTATTGCCTTTGGCACCAAAGTCAATTTTGACGCCATGACGCTGGAAGGCATCGAACGGATCACCATTGAAGACATCGAACAAGCCGCCGACATGGATTACCGGATCAAGCTGTTGGGGGTCGCGCAAATGACCGATCAGGGTTTGGAACAGCGCATGACTCCCTGCCTTGTGCCTGCCACCAGCCCGCTTGGCACGCTGGAAAACGCCACAAATATGGTGGTGATCGAGGGCGACAGCGTCGGCCAGATCATTTTGCGCGGTGCCGGTGCCGGCGAAGGCCCCACCGCCTCGGCGGTGATGTCTGATGTGATGGAATTGGCGCGGGGCGTGCGGATGCCGACCTTTGGCCAACCGGCGGCAAACCTTGTGGCGGCACCGGTTGCGGCCACCGCGACGCCCGCTGCCTATTATCTGCGGATGGAATTACAGGACAAACCCGGGGCACTGGCCAAAGTCGCCAAAGCCTTGGGGGATGCCGGTGTTTCCATCGACCGCATGCGCCAGTACAGCCACTCTGACCCCACCGCGCCGGTGCTGATTGTCACCCATAAAACCAGCCGTGCCGATCTGGATTCTGCATTGAAAAACCTGAAAAAAACCGAAATGGTGGCACGCGCGCCCGTCGCAATCCGCATCGAAGAATTATAAGAAGAATTATAAACCGATACCCCTCACCCTGCTTGGCCCAGCAAAGGAATTAAAATGACCCAGACTTCTGAATTTCGCGACCGCATGCTTTCCCTTGGATTGGCCCGCGTGTCGGAAGCCGCGGCAATTGCCAGCGCCAAACTGGTGGGTCGTGGCGATGAAAAAGCGGCCGATCAGGCGGCGGTTGACGCGATGCGCACACAGTTGAACATGCTGGATATTGCCGGTGTCGTGGTGATTGGCGAGGGCGAGCGCGACGAGGCGCCGATGCTCTATATCGGCGAAGAGGTCGGCAGCGGCCAAGGCCCCGCCGTGGATATCGCGCTTGACCCGCTCGAAGGCACCACCCTGACCGCCAAAGACATGCCAAATGCGCTGGCGGTGATTTCCTTGGGGCCGCGAGGCTCGATGTTGCACGCGCCCGATGTCTATATGGACAAGCTGGCCATTGGCCCGGGTTTTGCCACCGACACCGTCACGCTGGACATGACACCGGCGGAACGGGTTCAGGCGCTGGCCGCGGCCAAGGGCTGTGACGTTGCCGACATTACCGTGTGCATTCTTGAGCGCCCGCGCCACGAGGATTTGATCCGCGAAGTCCGCGCAACCGGTGCCGCGATCCGGCTGATCACCGATGGCGATGTGGCCGGTGTTATCCATTGTGCCGAAAGTGATATCACCGGCATTGATATGTATATGGGATCAGGCGGCGCCCCCGAGGGCGTGCTGGCGGCGTCAGCCTTGAAATGTATGGGCGGTCAAATTTACGGGCGTCTTTTGTTTCGCAATGACGACGAAAAGGGCCGCGCACGCAAGGCCGGGATCACCGATCTGGACAAGATCTACACCCGCGACGACATGGTCACCGATGACGTGATTTTTGCCGCATCGGGCGTGACAGACGGGTCAATTCTGGCGGGTGTAAAACGCGAACCGGGCTTTTTGACCATTGAAACCATTTTGATGCGGTCCAAAACCGGCTCGGTACGCCGGATGTCTTATCGCCATCCTCTGGCGCATGGGTAAATGAGCGCGACGCCCATTCAGGACGGCTTTGACGGCCCTGTTTGGGGCGGGCGGGCGCAAACAGCCGCCGCCCTCGCGGGCCTTGCATGGGCCTGAGCGTTGAAAACAGCCTGACCGGTCGGCGCTGGGTCGGTCTAGCGCCCGATATCGTTCGCGCAGCCGAGGCTTTGGCGCAACAAACCGCCCTGCCCCTGCCCTTGGCGCGCATTTTGGCGCGGCGCGGCGTGACCCCCGCCGAGGCCGCCAGTTTTCTGGCACCTTCCTTGCGTGATCTGCTGCCCGACCCGCGATCGCTGTTGGATATGCAGATGGCGGCGACGCGGTTTTTGACGGCGGTAAAATCGCGGCAAAAAATCGCTATTTTTGCCGATTACGATGTGGATGGCGGCACCTCTGCGGCGCTGTTGGTGTGGTGGTTGCGCGATTTGGGCGCTGGGGCCACGATTTATGTGCCCGACCGCATCGACGAAGGTTATGGCCCGAACGAGGCCGCCATGGCCGCATTGGCCCGCGACCATGATCTGATCATTTGCGTGGATTGCGGCACGCTTTCGCACGACCCGATTGCGGCGGCGGCCGCCGCCGATGTGATCGTGCTGGATCACCATTTGGGCGGGGAAACCCTGCCCGATGCTTTGGCGGTTGTGAACCCGAACCGACAGGATGAAACCGGGGATCTGGCGCATTTATGCGCGGCGGGCGTGGTGTTTTTGATGCTGGTCGAGGCCAACCGTCAACGCCGCGAGGCCGGTGAAAAATTGCCAGACCTGATGGCCCTGCTGGATTTGGTGGCTTTGGCCACGGTGGCCGATGTTGCGCCTTTGGTCGGTGTCAACCGCGCCTTTGTGCGCCAGGGGTTAAAGATTATGGCCGCCCGCAAGCGCCCCGGATTGCTTGCCTTGGCGGATGTGGCGCGGATGGACAGCGCGCCAACTTCGTATCATCTGGGGTTCCTGCTTGGGCCACGGGTGAACGCGGGCGGGCGCATTGGTGCCGCCGATCTGGGGGCGCGGCTGTTGTCCACCAATGATCCGCAAGAAGCCAGCGCCATGGCCGAGCGGCTGGATATGTTGAACAGCGAACGCCGCGCGATTGAAAACCACGTGCGCGAGGCGGCAATGGCGCAGGCGGAAACCCGCGACCTGGCCGCACCTTTGATTTGGGCGGCGGGTGATGGCTGGCACCCCGGTGTGGTGGGCATCGTGGCCTCGCGGCTGAAAGAAACCTGCAATCGCCCGGCTGTGGTGATCGGCTTTGATGGCGACGAGGGCAAGGGGTCTGGGCGATCTGTCAGCGGTGTTGATCTGGGTGCCTGCATTCAGCGGCTGGTGGCCGAGGGTCTGTTGACCAAGGGCGGTGGCCACAAAATGGCGGCGGGGCTTTCGCTGACGCGGGATCAACTGGCACCGGCCATGGCGCGGCTGAGCGACCTGTTGGCGCGCCAGGGTGCCGGTGATCTGGGCCCGCGTGATTTGCACTATGACACGATTTTGATGCCCGCCGCTGCCACCACGGATTTGATCGAACAGATCGAAAACGCCGGCCCGTTTGGCGCCAGCGCCGCCGCGCCGCGATTTGTTTTCCCCGATCAGCGCATCACTTTTGCCAAACCTGTTGGGGAAAATCATCTGCGATTTTCCTTTGGCGATGCATCCGGCACGCGGTTGGACGGCATTGCCTTTGGTGCCTTTGACACGGCGATTGGCACGACATTACAGAATGCAGGCCATAATTTGTGCCACCTTGCGGGCCGGCTGGAGCTGAATACCTGGGGCGGGCGGCAAAAAGTTCAGCTTCGACTGGAAGATGCCGCCATGGCCGGTGAAAAATAACACCAATTCGTGCATTTTTACCCTTGATCCCCGCCGCACATTTTCATAGTTACGCCCTCACGAACTAAGTGCTCCCTTCGTCTATCGGTTAGGACGTCAGGTTTTCAACCTGAAAAGAGGGGTTCGATTCCCCTAGGGAGTACCAGTTCGCAACCTTGATGTGCCCGCACAAACCACGCCCCGGCGTGGTTTTTTGTTTTCAGGGTCGGATATCGGGGGTTACCGGCGGCGGGGTTTCAGCCCAAACAACCACCCCAGTATAAATCCAATGGCAACGCTCGCCCCGATCAACGCGGCCCGACTGGTTTCAAAAGAGAACGTAAAAAACCGCACCTCGATTGCGGCGATGTTCTGAGAGATGAAAACAAAGACAGAGACACCAACGACAAGGGCAAAAACCCAACGAGCGAGCGACATTATTTTTTGCATTTTATTTCTTCCCATCATCGGTTGAGGGTCACGCCTCAAGCCTGCCGACCGTATCAGCGTTCATCCTGTATATAGTCCGGGATTTCACCCTAAAAGAAAAGCCTTATGAATTTGCGCAAGACGTTGAAAAATGCGAAACTACTTACCTGATTGCCAGCACTGCTAAGCGTTCTTGCCTTCCGGAATACCCGAAAATTTACGTTTCGTTAACTATTTGTACACTACCCTTTTACGAAGGTCTATTGGGGCGTCATTTGCAAAATCAAAATTTAGATATTAACGTTGTGGACGTGTCATTTCCCGCGCCACACAACAGTACAATGTCGCTGGCGGATATCAAATTCGCCAGTGGATCACGGATTCCGGTTTGGGTGTTCAATATAGACACCGCCCGCATCATTTGGGCCAATGACGAAGCATTAAAACTGTGGCGGGCATCCTCGGTCAAAGATCTTTCGGGACGCGACCTTGGCAAGGATATGTCGCCGACGGTTTCCGCCCGGCTGAAACAGTTTCAAAATGATTTTTTGACAGGTTCGGTGTTTGATGAAATTTGGACGGTTTATCCCGAAGGTATTGCCAAAACGCTGGCCTGTCGGTTTCGGGGTTGCCTTCTGCCGAATGGCACAATGGCCATGCTGTGCGAAGGCGAGGATATAACCGAAGAATCGCCCGAACTGATCAAAGCCGCCCAGGCACTGATTTATACCGGTGTTTCGGTGACATCCTATCGCGAAGACGGCACCTGCCAATATGCCAACCCTGCCGCCCGCCGCATATTCCCCGCCTCCGCCATCGACATCGCGGACCGCATTCTTTGTGTGACACTGCGCGATCGATTGTTGCAAGGGATCGATGTTTCCGCCGAAGGCAGCTGGCTGGCGCGGGTCAATACAAACCTGGGCGAACGCTTGCACCAAATCGAAATCAAAGTGTCTTATGACGCCACCAGCGGCGAAAAAGCATGGTTGTTGACAGAATCTGATGTGACATTGGCCGAAAAGACCAAACAAAAGCTTCAGCATTTGGCCACCCATGATCCGCTGACCGATCTGAAAAATCGAAACTACCTGAACACCCATGCCGCGGATTTCATCCAGTCGGTGGCAGCGGAAAACGCCGAGGTATCGATGTGTTTGCTGGATTTGGATCGCTTCAAATACGTCAATGATACTTTGGGGCACACAGCCGGGGACCAATTATTGAAAGAGCTTGCGGTGCGGCTGGAAAAGGCCGTGCCCAATGGGTCAATTGTGGCACGTCTGGGGGGGGATGAGTTTTGCTTTCTGATTGACAGCAGGATAATAACAGGCTGTTTTTGTGATATCTTATTTGCCGAAGTGAACAAGCCCTTCGTGATTCAAGGTCACAGCTTGCGCCTGAATGCCAGTTTCGGGTTCAGCGAAACAACCCCTGATATGCGCGATTTTGAAACATTGCTGCAACAAGCCGATTTGGCGCTTTATGACGCAAAACGCGAAAGCAGCAACACCTGCCGGAGTTTTGAGCCGGAGATGGCTGAAAAAAGCCAAAAATTTCTTATTTTGGACAATAAAATCAAAAATGCGCTCAGCAAAAACCATTTGGAATTAAAATTTTTTCCGCAAGTGTCCCTGAGCAGTGATCGCATTGTCGGGGCCGAAGCCAGCTGTTGGATACATCTTCCAAACGGCGACTTTCTGTTGCCAGATGATTATATGCACATCGCCGAGGCAACCGGTGCGATCATTCAAATCGGAAACTGGGCGCTGAAATCGGCGGTGCAGATGGTTACAAAACTGCGCGCGCTGAATTGTTATACCCCCATATCGGTAAAAATTGCGCCGATACAGCTTCAGAACGCTCAGTTGCTGACACAGTTGCGCAGATTGGCGTCGGAACCGGGGTTTCTGCCCAGCGCCTTGGAGCTTGAAATTCCCGAAAGCATTTTGTTGACGCAAGACGCCCGCCTGCAAGACACCGTGAAAACAATCGCCGATTTGGGCTATGGTATCGTGGTGCGCGACTTTGGAACCGCCTATTCCAGCATTTCCAACCTGCAATTTTTCCCCTTCAATTGCCTAAAGCTTGATCGCCAACTGGTGACGGACAGCAAAATAAAATCGCTGACCATGACCGTTATTTCCATGGCTCAGGCCCTTGGGCTTCGGGTTTGTGCAGATGGGGTAGAAACCGAAGACCAGAAACGCTGGTTGAAAGAATCCGGATGCGATCTGTATCAGGGAAATCCACTCGTTGAACCGCTAAGTTTTGCCCAGTTCTGTGATTATTTGCATAAGGGAAAAGCCAGAAAATAAATTTTTCACCCAGCACCCTTCCCTTCACTGGAAGGTTGCTCTATGTCATCTGGTGCAGCTATAATTGGATGGAAATCACCGTGACCCCGCAACAGGCAGTAAAATATTCGACGTCAGGTACAGCGTCTGCATCCTGTTTTGCCAGCCTTGAAGTGGCGACGCGCCTGGCACCAGCATTTGTGGTTTCAACCCGCTCGGCGCTGCGCTGGATTTCATCATACAAATTTAAGGGAAAAACCGAATGAACATCGGGGATGTCGCAGATCATGTCGGCCTGCCGGCCAAAACCATCCGCTATTACGAGGACATCGGCCTTGTCCGGCCCCTGCGGGACAACAATGGCTATCGGGCTTTTCAAAACAAGGATTTGCACAAGTTGACCTTTCTCGCCCGCGCCCGTGGTTTGGGTTTTACCATCGAAAACTGCCGTGCCCTTCTGGCGCTGTATGAAGATCAGGAACGCGCCAGCGCCGACGTGAAAGGCATTGCCAATCAGCATCTTGCCCAGATTGATGCCAAAATCGCCGACCTTAAGGCAATGCGCGCCACGCTTTCGCATCTGGTAACGGAATGTGCTGGCGACAATCGCCCCGACTGCCCGATCCTAAAGGGGCTTGGCAAACCGATGATGACCTAGGGCCGGGTCCCCGCTACACGGTTTCGTGCTAACAATCCACCGCGATCGATCCGCTCAAGACGGATGCCTTGTGTATTTATGCCGATCCGCCCCCACCAGTGCCGCCTTGCCGAAAGAAATGTCATTTTTGCACGTTCTATGTCGCATTTGTCTTTTACCTTTCGGCCAAAATTCAACAAGCTACCCGGAAATCAACCGCAGTAATTCGACAGAGGTCACATGCGTGAAAAAGCCCAAGCAGTAGTCATCGGTGGTGGCGTCATCGGTTGTTCCATTCTGTATCACCTGACCAAACTCGGCTGGACCGACGTGGTTTTACTGGAACGCGATGAATTGACGTCGGGGTCAACCTGGCACGCAGCGGCCAATATTCACGGGCTGCACGACAGCACCAACATCAGCCGCATTCAACATTACACGATGAAACTGTATAAGGAGCTGGAGGCAGAAACCGGCCAAAGCTGCGGGGTTTTTCAACCCGGGTCGCTGTATCTGGCGCAAACCGAAGAACGCGAACATCAGTTGCGCCTGCAAGCCGCCAAGGCAAAATTATATGGCATGAACTTCTATGAAATCAGCGTCGAGCGCGCGCAAAAATTGCACCCGATGGTGGATTATACCGGCATTCGCTGTGTGATGTTTGAGCCCGACGGCGGCAACGTCGATCCCAGCGGTGTGACCAGTGCCTATGCGGCGGGTGCGCGCCAGAACGGCGCTGAAATCAATCGTTTCACCCCGGTAACGGCGACCGAACAACAGCCGGACGGCAGTTGGATCGTGAGAACCCCGAAGGGTGACATTCACACACAATGGGTGGTGAATGCGGCGGGTCTGTGGGGGCGCGAAGTGGCGGCGCTGGCCGGCGTAACCCTGCCCTTGCAGCCCACCGAACACCAGTATTTTGTCACCGAAACCATCAAGGAAATCGCCGATAATGCCGAGCGTTTGCCCTCGGTCAGCGATCGGGATGGTGAATATTACCTGCGTCAGGAAGGCCAAGGTCTGCTGGTCGGTGCCTATGAAAAGAACATGAAATTCTGGGCCGAGGATGGCACGCCATTGGATTTCGCCCATGAATTATTCGCCGACGATCTGGAACGGATTGAGGATAACATGATGAACGCCATCAACCGCGTGCCTGCGGTGGGCGAGGCTGGCATCAAACGTGTGATCAACGGCCCGATGATCTGGTCGCCCGATGCCAATGTTTTGTTTGGGCCGGTGCCGGAACTGGAAAACTATTTCTGCTGTAACGGCATTATTCCGGGCTTCAGCCAATCGGGCGGCATGGGGCTGATGGCGGCGCAGTGGATGATCGAGGGCGAAACCCAATATGACATGTTTGCCTGGGATATGGCGCGATTTGGCGACTGGGCGGGCAAGGAATTTACCAGGGCCAAGGTGGCGGATCAATACGCGCACCGTTTTGCCATCCATTTTCCGAACGAGGAACGCAGCGCCGGTCGCCCCTGTCGTGTGCGCCCGATTTATCAGGCGCAACAGGAAATGGGGGCGGTGTTTGGCCTGAACGTCGGCTGGGAACACCCTTTGTGGTTTGCCGATCAGCCGGGCACCAAGGATACCAACGGCTTCACCCGCCAAAACTGGTTTGAACCGGTGGGACGTGAATGTAAAATGCTGCGCGACGCCGCTGGCATCATCGATATTTCCAACTTTGCCAAATATATCTGCAAAGGGGCGGGTGCATCCGATTGGCTGAATGCGCTTTTTGCCAATAACATGCCCAAAGCAATCGGGCGATCCTGTCTGACGCCCTTGATCGGCAAACGCGGCGGCATTGCGGGCGATTTCACCGTCACCCGCGTGGCGGAAGATGAATTTTGGGTGATCGGGTCGGGTTTGGCCGAACGGTATCACACGCGTTTTTTCAAACAGGTGCCCCTGCCAAAAGGCACCACATTCACCAGCCACACCGAGGCGATCTGCGGCTTTAATGTCGCGGGCCCGAAATCGCGTGACATCTTGCAAAGGTTAACCAACGCCTCGCTGGCCACCGCCGATTTCCCGTTCATGCGGTCAAAAATGATCGAACTGGCGGGGGTTGAATTACTGGCGCTTCGGGTTTCTTTCACCGGTGATCTGGGCTGGGAATTGCATTGCAAAACCGAAGATCAGACGCGTTTGTATGCCGCCCTGTTGGATGCGGCCAAAGAATTTGGCGCAGGCCCGGTCGGCAGCCGTGCCTTGATGAGTTTGCGGGTTGAAAAGGGCTATGGCAGCTGGTCGCGCGAATACAGCCCGGAATACTGGCCCCAAGAAGTGGCGCTGGATCGCCTGTGCAAAATGGACAAGGCATTTTTGAACAAACCGGCGGTTGCGGCAACCATGGCCACTCCAGCCCGCGAACATATGGTTTTGCTGCACTTGAACGCGGCTGATGTCACCGCCTCAAATGCCGATGCCACCGGCGGCGAGCCGATTTTCAAAGACGGCGTGGGCATTGGCCGCGTGACCTCTGGCACCTATGGCTATAGCGTGGGCATGAGCCTTGCGCTTGGCTTTGTAAAAGGCGCAAAAGCGGGGGACAATGTCGATGTGATGGTGCTGGGCAAACCCCACCGCGCCACGATTTTGGCCGAACCGCCATTTGATCCCAAGGGCGAACGTCTGCGGGCCTAACCCCGAAGGGCCGAAAATGCGCCATTTTCCCCTGCTCGATCTGTCGCCGATTCCCAAAGGAACCCGCGTGGCCCCCAGCCTTTTTGCACGACCCGGGGGTGCATTGTTGGCACTGCCACCGTCGACGTGCAGGCGCCCGCCGAGTTCGGTCGGGGGAAACACGCCGGGCAGGCTCATCGACGCCAGCAGCGGCCCGATCAGATCGCCCTCGCCTTCCCAGTAACACGCCTTGCCCGAGGCAAGATCGGTCGTCACGATGCTGAGCGGTATCATCAGGTCCTCAAACCGGGTCACCGGCAACGCGCGGCGCAGGATGCGGCGCAGCGGCGCGAGGTTCAGAAACCCGGGTGCGGTGCGCGGGTGCAATGGCCAGCCCCAATTGGGGCGCACGGCCTTCCAAAGCCGAAATTCCCGCCAAGGCCCTTCCAGCCTGGCAAATTCGACACCGTCGGCAAGGAACGCCCCGTTCAGCGCGCCGATGGACGTGCCCAGGATCATAATCGGGCCTGTGACCGGCCTCGGACAGCGCCCTGGCAAAGCCGACTTCCAGCGCACCATGACTGCCGCCGCCGCAGCGCGGACCGGGCGCGACCGGCGGGTGCCTTGCTAGCCATCGGCCGGAATCCGGCTTGGTGGATCGGGCTGCGGTTCATCCGCAAGCTCGCGCCGATCCGGCGAGGGGCGGCCCCGCAGCCAGCGCCGCGCCAGCACGATTGCCAGCAGCCCTCCGCCACCGGCCAGAGGCAGGGCATTGCCGCTCAGGAACGTGCCTATGGTGGCAAGCGACAGAACGCCCGCCAGCACCAGCAGCAGGCAACCTTTGCCCCAATCAGCCAGTACCAGCCTCTGTTGCCCATCCTTGCCTCTTATCCGGCGCAGCAGGAAAGTTTCGCCACGTCCATATCGAAGGTCTGCGCTGCCAGTTTCAGCCCCTCAACCGTTGTGAGATAGGGAAAGATCGTCTCGCCCAGTGCCTTGGCCGTCATCCCGAACTTCAGCGCCATCGCCAGCGTCTGGATGCTGTCCGAGCCTTCGGGCGCGATGATCTGACCGCCCAGCAGCCGGTCGGTTTTGGCATCCGCCACCAGCTTGATCAGCCCGCGCGTGTCCAGTGCTGCCAGCGCGCGCGGCACGTTTTCCAGCCCCAGAACCGAGGTCTTGACCTCGTGCCCTGCGTCGCGCGCCTGTGCCTCGGACAGGCCCACACCCGCCACCTGCGGGTCGGTGAACACCACCCAGGGCATTGTGGCGTTGTCATAGCGCATCGGCTCCAACCCCAGCGCGTTGTTGATCGCGACCTTGGCGCCATAGGCGGCCATATAGACGAACTGATCGCGGTCGGTGACATCGCCCGCGCCATAGATGCCGGGCTTGCTGGTCTGCATGTCAGTGCCCACCTTGATGGCGCCCTGCGCGTTCAACTCGATTCCGGCCTCCGCCAGCCCCATGCCGTCGGTGTTGGCTCGGCGTCCAGTGGCGACAAACAGCTTTTCCGAGGTAATTTCAATGGGCTTGCCGTCACGTTCGACACAGATGGTTATACCGTCGGCATCCTGGCGGCAGGCGTCATAGGTGATGCCGCATTCCATCGTAATACCCTCGGCCCGGAAGGCATCGGTCAGCGCCGCTGACACTTCGGGTTCCACCTGCGGCAGCAACCGCGAGCGGCAGATCACCGTGACATTCACCCCCATCCGCGCCATCACCTGCGCCAGTTCGGCGCCGATATAACCGCCGCCCAGAACCGTCAGACTGGCCGGCAGCGCCTCCAGTTCCAGCAATGAGGTGCTGTCCAGCGTCTCGACATTCTCGATGCCGGGGATCGGCGCGATCGAGGGGCGTCCGCCGGTGGCGATCAGAATCTTCGGCGCGGTAAGCAGCGCGCCTTCCACCCGCACCCCGTCGCCTTCCAGCCGCGCAGCACCTTCCATATAGGTGATGCCTTCGTACAGCGGCAGCAGATCGGCATATTTCTTTTGTCGCAGCGTGCCGACAAGATCGCGCTTGGCTTGCACCAGCGCCGACCAGTCGCTGACGCGACCCTCGGCGCTAAGCCCCGCAAAACGGCTGGCCGCCGCCGCACCATGTTGTGTCTCCGCCGCGCGGATCATGAATTTCGAGGGCACGCAGCCGACGTTGACGCAGGTGCCGCCGATGGTGCCGTGGCCGACAAGCGCCACGCGCTTACCCTGATCGGCGGCGGTAATCGCGGCGGAAAATCCGGCCGACCCTGCGCCGATAACGATCAGGTCATAGCCGCCGCTTTTTGGTGTTTCACTGTAGTCTTTCATGGCGGTCTCTTTCTTTTACATTTATCAGTTGAATTCGGAATTCACCGGCGAACTGCCCCAGCCCGCCGCAGCCAGGCCGCGTAAAGCGCCACCGCCAGCGCGGCGGCCACTGAAAGACGCAGCGCATAGCGGAACTCCAGCCAGATCAGCAGCACGGACAGAGCGATCACCACGGCGATGATCAGGTTCTTGGGGCAACGGCCATGCCGCCCGGCCTGAAGCCAGAGTGCATGGGCGACAACGCCCAATGAGGCAAACAGCAGCGGAAACAGCGCGTAGTCGAGCCAGCCGACAACGGCGGACAGGCCGACACCCGCCACGATCACCACCAGAAACGGGGTGAAACAGCAGATCGCGGCAATGACACTGCCGATCAGACCACGGCGCAAAAGGGTTTTGTCGTTCATCAATGTCTCCTAGGTCACGCCCGAGCGATCAGGCAGCGTATTTTCAGGCAAGGCCGCATCAATGCCAGGCGGCGGGTTTTCGGGGCGTTACGAGCCGGATGCGGTGGCGTCCAGCACCCGGCCCGGATAGCCGTATTGCATCGGCGCTTCGGCGATTGCCTGCGCCGTCGTTATCGCATCGTCATAAGACACCAGAAACACGATCGTCTCGGCCGCCTGATTATAATCGCCCTCGATGATTTCGACGCTTTCGATGGTTTTCACGGCGTCGGCGGCGATATAGGGGCAGGACGGGCAGAACAGTTCGCTCACCTCGATCCGGGCCTGTTGTTCCGCCGCCCATACCGCGCTGCCGGTCAGAAGCAGTGCGGCAATCGCACTTGTCAGGGTTTTCATCGGTCGTCCTTTCGTCAATAGCTCAGGATATAGGGGGTGATGTAGGGGAAGATCATCGCAACAGCCGTGACCACGGCCGCCAGCCACAGCGACGCCTTCATCAGCTTGCGGTTCACCGGTCGGGCGCAGACCGTACCGTCGGCGCATTCGCCTGCTTCGGCCCGGTGGACTTTCCAGAAGCCCCAGCCGATGAAGGCGCTGGCGATACCGAAGGTATACCATTTGTAGGCATACAGCGCCGTCAGCTGCGCGATCCAGACACCGCCGACCCCGAAACTGACAAGCACCAGCGGCAGGATGCAGCACGACGTCATCGCCAGCGCCCCAAACAGACTGCCCGCTGTGGCAACCCGACCGCCGGTTTCGAAGGTACTCTCACGCTGGGTTGACAGCGTCTCTTGCGAAATCGACATGGAAATTCCGGTCCTCTCTTGCCTTTGATTCGTATTATCTCTACTGTCTGTACCAACTACAGGCGCAAGGGTTTTTCGGGAATGAGCATCACAAACACGAGAACAGCGCTGATGCGGGCCGGTCTGGCGCGCGAAACCGGCTGTAACCTGGAAACCATCCGTTATTACGAGAACATCGGCGTGATGCCCGCCCCGCCGCGCACGGCGGCCGGTCACCGGGTCTATGACGAAAGTCATGTAAGTCGGCTGCGCTTCGTCATGCGGATGCGCGAACTTGGCTTCACGCTGGACGAAGTGCGTGGATTTTTGGCGCTGACCGACGGCGGCACCCAGACCTGCGCCGAGGTGCAGCAGCGGACCGAGGCCCATCTGGTCGGGGTTCGCGCCAGGATCGCAGACCTGCAACGCATCGAACGTGTGCTGGCGGAAACCGCCGCGCAATGTTCGGGCAAAGATGTTCCCGACTGCCCGGTACTGGATGCGCTGACGGGATCGTATTCAACCCGGCAAGGGCATTGACACAAAAATCGGAATGCATCTGTCTGGCCATGCATCTTTCGGGAGGAGACCCATGGCAGATTTTACCACCGGACAGGCTGTCCGTGCGTCAATCTAGAGTCGATCCGATACCACGAGTGTTTCGGCCTGATCACGCAACCACCCACCCCGCGGGGCGGCGGGGCGCGGGGTTACGGCGCCTCTGAGGAGAGCTGTAGCGGATCGCGCGGATTGGCAAAATGGATCGCATGATTTGTCAGGAAGAATTTTCCTGTACCGAAGCGTTATCGGTCGAGAACCGAGACATAATCACCGGTCAGTTGGGCTTTGCTCTTGCCCGTGGACGGTTTGTTATTTGCGGCTTTCTTATCATCTTTTTCTTCCAAGCCAAACTCTGCTTCAATGCTGGTGGTCGCGCCACTGCCATGTTCTCCCATACGCGCGTCTTTGGCTCCTTGAGCGTTTCGGCATGGTCAGCCGCTTTGGCGATTACCCAACTCAAAATTCAAGGTTATTTTGCATGTTAGATCGCTACGGTTTTGTCCCCTGTAAGACACCATTTAGATATTCCGAAATTCTGACGTAATTTTGCGTACCTACCGCATAGTTTTGGCCTGCCACGTTCTGCATTGTTGGATTTTGAAAAAGCTTTTGCGCGGGCGGCATCTGTTTTGCATCATTCTCGATATCGGCAAGAATTTTTTGGACCATTTGATCTGACAATAATGCATTCCTATCACCTGAATCGACGGCGCTTGCTGGTGGTTCTTTTGATAGGCTAGGCTGAGTCGATGATTCCAGCAGTGTTAACAGCATGGAGGCACCACTTTTGGAAATGCCCAATTCTGCGGATAATTGTGAGATTGCATTGTCGGTGGGCGACAGCTCGAGTTGTGATGCTGAGGCCAAATTGGAAGTTACTGGGGTTGCCTCAATGCTGGCTTCAACCTCTGGCTTTTGGGACATCTGTTGAAGTAATTCTACCAATTGGCTTTTGGGTACAGGCGGCATTGCGGTTTCTGTTAGCACGGCATCAGGGATGACTGCGGGCTCAAGTGTTGGTGCAACCTTACCAATCTTTATTCCCCTTGGTTCTTGATTTTCAAGTTCGCTCCAAATCATTTCGATGTTTGTCTCGATGCGCGACAAACGGCGTTCCAATGCGATTTCCGTGACGTCTGGCGTCCTGATGTTTGAACCCAATTCAGTTTCAAAGCTAACCGTTGGCAAGGAACCCACTGCGGGGGGGGGGCTATTATCCCAATCCGGGCTGTTTTGTGCAAGCAAGGCTTGGCGAAGAACCTCAATTTCAGAGTTCAACCTATCAATTTTTGGATTTTCGGAGGCAAAATTGCTAGCGAGCGGCGCTTCGCTCACTGCCGATCCACTTGGAAGCCGCTGAGGTTGGGGCATGGGCGATGCCCAAACCGATGGTTGTGTCATCGCGCTGGCTTCTGGACCAGCATTTGAATTAGGCACCGGCCAGCCACGAGGCAAAACTGTATAATCTTGACGTGCTGCTACCCATCGCAAATAGGGCACGACGGCAGAAAAACCTTGCAGCGAAATCGCTTGTATATCTTTGCCGTCCCGGCGAACAAGCATTTCCCCACCTGCCATCAACAATGTTTCCAGCCGTAAATCCAGCGGCTGCAAAATACGTTCGGGCAATTGCAATTCACTGACACCTTCGGAAACAAAAATTGTGTCGCCCTTCAGAATTTGATCAATCTTCAACTGAATGCGCCCTCTTGTGTCCAGTAAAATTGTCAGAGCGTCTTTTCGTGCCGTACAAATCAGTGTTCTTGGCCGGCAGATCACTTCGAACACATCTGTATCCAACCTGGGCGAGGTGGAAAACCGGGCATATCCGTCAGGGTCAAACCGGAAATACACGCCTTCGACCAAGCCTTCCTGAAAAGTATCCCACCCAAAAGCACCGCGCAAGGTTTGCTGTGCTTGCCTGGCGCCAATCGCGAACGGAATTGCCGTGTCTATAACCGCATTTTCAGAATTGAAGTCCACTTCATTTGCCGATGGAAATTCACTTTGACCCATCGTTGGGGTTAACAACACGAGATGTGCTGCAACGACGAATGACGTTTTCAAGAGTAGGTTTCGCATTAAAATTCTACCTCCGATTGCATTTTATGTCTGAGAGCGGGCAACCAGCTCTCCCGGGTCATCGGATCAGGGAGGTTTTTGCGCTCGCGTGCATCCTGTTCGCGAAAAGCTGTGTACCAAACTTCGGTTTCGCCAAGATATGGGGTCAAGATCTTGCCTTGAACTTTGTGCAAAAGCGAAGCGAGGATAATACCGTTATTATTGGCTGTATAAATTTCAATCTTGCCTTGCCCGCCCTCATACAGGCCCTCATACATGCCGTTTTCTGGATCGTAGAGTTCGACGATCGCTTCAAACAACTCGTCCGTGTAAGGCGTATCCCAAAGCGACCACAGACCCATCGCGGCTTTCGCCGCAACCGCTGCATGATCCGGCGAATAATCACCACGTGGCGTCACTGTATTCCAAGGGTACCCATCGGAAAATATTGTATCATAGGTGAAATATGGAGGGCCTTTGACATTATGTTCGGACCGTGCAGTCAAAAACCCAGTTTGCGCAAATCGTTGTTCCTGAACCAAATAGATCCGATCAGCAAATTCGGCGCGCCAGCCGTCGGTATATAGACGATCTGCGCTGCTGTCATCATGGGGCATGTCAAAGCCAAGCTCCAAGCCGTCCAACATATATGATTCCGTGACAACATAATTTTGAGAGAAAAATATTCTTGGATCCCGGCCGTCATAGGGCACCGCCACGCCAAAAATACTGGCGGTCAAAAACGGCTCGGCCCGATGTGCCAGCAGCGGTCTATATCCCCAAAGAGCAAAGCCTTTTGCCGCATATTCTTCATACCCAAGCCGCCC
>Ga0316204_10002169_pt1 | contig 46357 bp, 33 predicted proteins | sample 6monrhotite_MG_2_FD_205661 | JGI IMG/M metagenome (GOLD analysis project Ga0316204, IMG submission 205661) | Microbial mat bacterial communities from mineral coupon in-situ incubated in ocean water Damariscotta River, Maine, United States -... | ecosystem: Environmental > Aquatic > Marine >... | reverse complement strand
GTGCAGCTTGCGTCACACACGCCCGAATCTCCCTGGTCGGGGCACTTCGCCTCAACGGTCCCAGGGCGTCCTCAGCCCGCAGGCAGACGACTGATCGCTTGTAGCCCTCTAGAATCGACTGGAGGTGACGAGGGCGTTCCCCCAGCCTGCGTGACGGCATCGCCCTGGTCGACAACGGCGCAGGCTTACCGTCATCGAGCCCAGGAGGGGAGAGGAGAGAGGTACGGGGTGGGACCGGGACACACGGTGGAGAGGCTCCGCACCCACCTCTGCTTCAAGAACAGCCGCCGGTCGTTGCGCGGAGGACTGGATGGGGAATGGGTCGTCGCCACCGGGCTTGGTGGCGCAGGTCTCCGGCCTGGGTGCGGACTGAAGCCTGGGAGTCGACGACGACAAACTCAGCCACCGGACGTGCTTGAGCACTTGCATTGATAGCGACGGGCTGGTGCGGATGGCCGCTGAAGACTGCAAATCGGGGTCGCTGTTGTCGCCGCTGTGAACGACCCGATCGACCTCCGAACGGAGGTCGTGGTTGTCGCCGTTGTTGTAGTCGCCATCACTGTCGGTGCTCCTGACGAGCCACGCTGGCGTTCTCGATCGTCAGCGCCTGGTCGCAGGTGCCGCCCAGGTTGGTGAACTGCGCCAACAAGCCCCGTGATGCCGAACAATTCCTAAGCCAGTCCTCCGCGCAACGACCGGCGGCTGTTCTTGAAGCAGCAGTGGGTGCGGAGCCTCTCCAACCTGTGTCCCGGTCCCACCCCGTACCTCTCTCCTCTCCCCTCCTGGGCCCAGTGAGGGTAAGCCTGCGCCGTTGTCGACGAGGGCGATGAGGCTCCGTCAGCGAGAGGAACGCCCTCGCTGCCTCCAGTCGGTTCTAGAGGGCTACAAGCGATCAGTCGTCTGCCTGCGGGCTGAGGACGCCCTGGGACCGTTGAGGCGAAGTGCCCCGACCAGGGAGATTCGGACGTGTGTGACGCAAGCTGCACGGCACCGGCCACCAGACCTTGTCGACTTGACGCTGACGGATCGTCCGGGGATTCGTTAGCGCAGCGAGCACACGTCGAATCTACCCAGGGGCACCGCGCCACCCACGACGATCGGGAAGTCCAACAACACAACAGGCAGAACGACGGCGCCTCGACGTGACGCTCAAAAACCGAGCCCGCGACTGCCGAGACCGATCGAAGCGTCACCAAAAACATCCGTCAAACCGAGCCGACCCCGCCGACCCGACAACCGACCCGCCGACCCGACAACCGACCCGCCGACCCGACAACCGACCCGACAACCGACCCGACAACCGACCCGACAACCGACCCGACAACCGACCCGATCAGCCCACAACCTAAGAAGGTGGGGAAGCCGGAAACTCCGAGATGATGGGTAGCTCGCGAAGAATCTCTTCCTGGAGCAGCTTACGCATCTGCACACGGTGCTGACCGGGGCCGTACTCATCCGCGAGCTCGGCGACCCGGCGGAAGCCGAACTTTTCGGTGTAGACCTTCATCGCCGGCCTGTTCGTCGGGTCGACTTCCAGGACCACCGAGCGGGCTCCGGTGTTGCGGAGTGCTTCCAGGACGCCGTTCAGGAAGAGGGTTCCGACCCCCCGGTTCCGGTAGCCGGGGCGGATGGCCATGCTGAAGAGGACCGCCTCGCTCGGGCGGTCCCAGGAGCGGATGACCTGACAGGTGCCGACGATGAGTTCGCCCTCCATCAGGAGGAAGGTCCGCCCGTGACGGAGCATCAGACCGGCCGTGTAGCGGCTCCAGGTGGGCTCCGAGAAGGTCGTCAGATCGATCTCGATGACCTTGGCGATAAGATCAGGATCGTGCAACCCAACTTCGGCGACTCTGAATGCATGCTCCAGCTCGATCGGATCAGAGATTGGGCGTTCGAGCATCGCTTTGGTACCTCGGGGCGGGCAGCGGTATACCTGAAAGGTAACCCGAAGAGGGGGGATCCGCTGAGGAGAATTTGCAGAAGCAGTACCCCTGGGGACACCACGTTATGGGGGCGACTCAACCGAGGAAATCCATGAGCGCCAGGCCCCGTACGTCCCCACTCTCCGATGACCTCGCTGCCCTCTTCGCCGATCATCGCCGCCGCGCGCTGGAGGCCATGGCCCCCGACAGCGCCATGCTGCTCTTCGGGGCGCGACATGTGCTGCGCAACGCCGACACCGAGTACCCCTACCGCCAGCACTCGGACGTCTTCTACCTCACCGGCTGGCGCGACCCCGAGGTCGTCGTCCTGCTGCGCCCGGGGGCCGACGAGCCCGTGGTGATGTTCGTCCAGCCCAAGGACCCCGAGCGGGAGGTCTGGACCGGCTACCGCTACGGCCCCGAGGGCGCGAAGTCGCTCTTTGGCGCGGACGCGGCGCACCCCATCGAGGAGCTGGACAAGCTGCTGCCTGAGCTCTTGATGGGGCGGAGCACCCTCTACTACGAGGCGATGGTCGACGCGGAGAACGACGCCAGCGTTCGGGGCGTGCTCGCCAGCGCGCGCCGGCCCGCCCGCACGAAGCACCTGCCGCTGCCGCAGACCTTCGTGCACCCTGGCGTCGTCCTGCACGACCTGCGCATCCGCAAGTCCGAGGGCGAGCTGGACATCCTCCGGGAGGCCTCGCGCATCACCGCCGATGCGCACATCGCCGCCATGGCCATGACCCGCCCCGGCGTGCGCGAGTACGAGCTGGAGGCGGAGATCAACTACACCTTCCGTCGGCAGGGCGGTGAGGGGCCCGGCTACGGCATCATCGTCGGCGGCGGCGCCAACGCCACCGTCCTCCACTACGTCGCCAACCAGGACGCCCTGGAGGATGGCGATCTGGTGCTGGTGGACGCTGGCTGCGAGTACAAGCTCTACACCGCCGACGTCACCCGCACCTGGCCCGCCTCCGGTCGCTTCAGCCCCGCCCAGCGCGAGGTCTATGAGGTCGTGCTGGAGGCTCAGCTGGCCTCCATCGACGCCGCCCGCGCCGGCAACAGCTTCACCGACGTGCACGACGCGGCCGTGCGGGCCCTGACCGAGGGCATGCTGCGCATCGGATTGTTGGAGGGGGAGCTGGAGGAGGCCCTCTCTGAGAAGACCTACCGCCGCTACTACATGCACAACACCAGCCACTGGCTCGGCCTCGACGTCCACGACGTCGGCGACTACTCCCGCGACGGGGGCAGCAGGGCGCTGGAGCCGGGCATGGTGCTCACGGTGGAGCCGGGCCTCTACATCGACCCCGAGGATGAGCAGGCCCCCGAGCGCTTCAGGGGCATCGGCGTCCGCATCGAGGACGACGTGCTCGTCACGGACGGCGCGCCCGACGTGCTCACCGCGGCCGTGCCCAAGTCCGTGGAGGCCGTGGAGGCCGCCGTGGGGGCGCGGGCGTGACGGCGCTGCTCATCGGCCTGGTCGCTGGTCTGACCGGCGGCGCGTGGGCGGAGGAGCCGCCTACCCAGATGCAGGACTTCACCGCCTACACGGTCCAGCAGGGCCAGTGGCGGGTCGGCCTGACCCGGCTGGACTACGGCCTGCTGGACAACGTCTCGATCGGTACCAGCGCGCTCTTCCTGCTGGTCGGTCCCAACGGCAACGCCAAGGTCACGGCCGCCGAGACCGAGCGCCTGTCCTTCTCGCTGGAGGGCAGCTACTACGCGCCCTACAGCGCCCTGCTGGAGAACCTCTCCGGCGGGGAAGGCGGCTCGAATATCACCATGCGGGTGACCCCTGTCGCCTGGACGGGGAGCTGGGAGATCTCGCCGAAGTGGAGCGCCCACTACGGCAACACCTGGACGCTCGGGCGCGTGGAGGGCGAGCTGACGGGCGGCCAGATCGCGGAGCTGATGGGGGCCGTCACCGGCGGCGGCGTCGACGAGAGCATCCAGGATGCGCTGGGCCTGGAGACGCTCTACGCCGGCGCGCTGGGGCGGTTTACCCTGGCGAGCAGCAACTTCGCGGTGATGTGGCGTCGCAAGGAGAACGCGAGCTTCATCTTCGAGTCCAACAACTACCTCTGGATCTCCGGCATGGTGGTGGGCACGGTGGGCCAGGAGACCGAGGGCGCCGAGGTCGGCGCGGGCGTCGCCGCCATCTTCGAGCAGGCCCTTGAGACCGTCCCCAGCGCCGTGTCCCTGTCCTGGCAGCGGAGCTGGGATCGCCTGAACCTGCGGGTGGGCATCCCGCTCACCGCCGGCAACCCCTTCGCCTTCACCCAGGCGTTTCAGCTCTACTGGCTGCTGGGGCCGAAGGACTGACTGAGGGGCCTGGAGCGGGCTAGAGCGCCGCCCGGCCGCCGCCGAGGTGTACACCCAGGCCGCCGCCGTGGGTGGTGTAGGGGGTGCCCGCCTCCTGCTCGTAGCGGACCTCGTAGTTCACGAAGTAGCGGGGGGTGAGGTACCAGCGCACGTTGGCGCCGCCCGAGAAGACCGGCCGGAGGGTGGTCTCGCCGCCGGTGCCCACCCGGAAGCCGGTGGCGACGAAGGCGCCGGGGCGCAGGTGGTCCCACTCGGGGGCGACCATCAGCCGCCCACCGACGGCGACGTCCATGCCCTCCTCGTAGCGGATGAGGCCGACGCGATCGAGGCCGATGGAGAAGCCGGGCTTCATCACCCAGTCCACCGAGAAGCCGTTGGAGTGCGCCTCCCGGAGGTAGTCGTTGTCGCTGTCCTCCGACTCCAGGCTCCGGGTCCAGTCGTAGTCGGACCAGAGGCTCTCCAGGGAGATGGTCACGCCGGTCTTGGGGCGGAAGCCCTCGCGCTCGTGTACCTTCCAGGACGCGTCGGCGATGGACCAGCCGTAGATCATCGTGCCGAGCATGGTGTAGGGGTTGGGGCCGAGGGGGCTGCCGTTCAGCTGCCGACCCTGGTAGAAGTTCACCCCGTAGCCGACGCCGCTCAGGGAGACGACCCCGCCGAAGAACAGCGCGCCGCGCACCCACTGGTCGTTGTAGACCTGGCCCGCCCCGGGCAGCACCGTCGAGGCGAGGCCGGCGACCCCGGCGCTCTCGCGCAGGCTGATGGAGCGGGCTCGCTCCATCACCGCCTCCACGGTCTCCATGTCATCGGGGCCGAGGACGTCCTGAAGCTCCTCGCGTACATCCTCGAAGATCTCGTCCCGGGTGCTGTAGTAGCGGACCGGGATCTCACCGTCGTCCAGCTCGGGGGCGGACGCCACTGCGGGGGCCTCGGCAGCGGCGGGGGCCTCAGCGGCGGCGGGGGCATCGACGGGGAGCGCCAGCGCCTGACTGTCCTGACTGTCTTGACTGCCCTTGGTGCCAGCGACCTCGGGGACCACGGTGCCCCAGCGGTCCAGATCGTGGGCGGCGCCGGTCGAGAGGGAGAGGTTGACCTCCTGGAGCTCGCCCTGGTGGCGACGACGCAGCAGGTAGCGGCCGGGCTCGAGGGCCAGCGTCATGGCCTTGCCCGTGAGCTTGGAGACCTCGGCCACCGGCACGTTGTCGGGCTGGCGGATGATGGTGATCTCGCCCCCCAGCTCCTCGGGGAAGCGCACCAGGGCGGTGGCGCGGCTGACCTCGGTGAGCTGCAGCTCGCCGTTGCCCTGGAGGCGGAAGTCGTAGGTGGGGTGCTGGGCGCCGGCGGCGGTGCCGCCGGTGCGGGAGACGGTGCGGTCGTAGGCGTAGGCGTAGGCCTCGTTCAGGGAGACCTGGCCGTCTCCGCCCTTGTCGGCCGCGCCCCGAAGGCCCGAGATCAGGTAGTAGGTGAAGAAGCTGCCCCCGAGTCGGTCGGACTCCTGGGCGTCTTCATCGGCGGAGCTGGCGGTGAGCCAGGCCTCGCCCTCGGCGGCCAGGGACTCCTCGACGAGGAAGGGGGTGCTCAGGTTGGCGCCCTTGCTGCGGGAGATGGCGCCGGACTGGCAGGCGTCGAGCACGCCTAAGTGCACGTCGGCCGGGATGGCGCGGACGTCCTCCTTCAGATCCTCGTAGGAGAAGGTGTCGGCGCCGAGGCGGAGGCCCCGGGCGTCGGCGTGGCCCGAGTAGTAGAAGAGGAAGAGCGACTCCTCCTGGCCTTCGAGGGCCTGGGCGGCCGCCGTGAGCTGGGCCTCCAGGGTCGCCGCGTCGGGGGAGAGCAGCACGCTCACCTCCTGCGGATCGAAGTCGCCGAGCTCCTGGAGCACGCCCGCGAACTTCAGCGCGTCCTCTTCGGCGTAGCGGAGGGGCTCGAGCTCGCCGCCGCCGTCGTTGGTGCCAACCACCAGCGCACGCCGCACCACCTCCGCGGCGTCAGCGGCGGGGGAGGCGATCAGAAGCGTTAGCAGTGTAGTGGTGAGCATGGGGCCGGGCTCGTTGTCTCAGCGCGGTTTAACGACGGTGACTCGCTCGATCTTCAATCCATTGACAGTCTTGCCGCTCTTGAGAGCGTCAGCTACCGCCGCGCGGTCAGGGCGCTCGCTGGTGAACACCGCGAGGAACTGCTGCTCGCCGGGCGCGTCGTCCAGCGTCAGGGAGAAGGGGGCCGGGCGCCACTCGCCGCTGCCGTCGCTTCGGACGGCCTTGTAGACCTCGACCACGCCGCGTCCGTCGACGCCGGCGAAGGTGACCCAGCCGGGGCGGGCGCGGTACTTGAGCTGCACCCGATCGCCGGGGGCGACCGCCGCGCCCTCGGAGAGGCGCTCAGGTTCGTCGGCGTCGAGCCAGACCTGCAGGGCCTTGCCGGTGCCCTTGGGGCGGGTCTCTTCATCAACATCGATCGTGTCGATCGTGTCGATCGTGTCGATCGTGTCGGTCGGGAGCTCGGTGGCGTCGAAGGGGTTGACGACGATGAGGGCCATGGCCGCCGCCAGCGCTGGCACGAGCCAGCCGGCCAGCCGCCACGGCGCGCGCGCTGGCTTGTTGGCGGCGCGGATGGCGTCGGGCACCGGCGCCAGCTCGAAGGCCGCGCGGCTGTTGAGCTGTGACTGGAGGCGCGCGCTGCAGGCCTCACAGCCAGCGGCGTGCGCTTCGATGTCACGGACTTCGTCCGCGCTCAGCTCGCCGTACCGCATTCGGTGCAGCGTCAGGGTGGAGGGGTGGGTCACGATACCTCCGTGAGCCAGTCGGGAGGGGCGTCTCGCATGGTCGCCCGGAACTTGCCGATCCGCTTCCGCACCGCGGCCGCGCTGATGCCTATCAGGTCGCCGACCTCCTGGTGGGTCATGCCGTCGATGTAGTGGTAGACGAGGCAAGCCTGGGTGCGCTCGTCGGCGGTCTTCAGCAGCCTGTTCACCAGATCCCGGAGGACGTGGGCTTCCAGCGCGCTGTCCTCCACCATCACGACGGGCGGCTCCTCCACCGGATCCTCCGGACGACGCCGGCGACCGCGCATGTGGTTCAGGCAGGTCGTGGTGGTCACCCGGAAGAGGTAGGTCGAGGGGCTGGCCTCGCCGCGGAACCGACGGCTGTACCGGTGCACCTTGAGGAAGACCTCCTGGCAGACCTCCTGCGCGTCGGCCTCATTGCGAAGCAGAGTGCGACACCTACCGAGGACCATGTCCCCGTAGCGGCGGTAGAGCGACTCGACGTCGAGGGCCATCGCCCTCCGATCGGGCAGCGCCGCTGCTGCGGCGATGGTTGTGGCGCGTGGGTTCATTGGGAGGCTATCGCGCTCGGGAGGGGTGAGCTATGGCGCCGGGCGCCGCGCCCGATCGCTCGGGTGCGGCGCCTGCGGAGCTCCAGGGGTTACTCGCAGCCGGTGGTGTCGTCGTCGCCGGTGTTACCGTCGTCGCCGCCGCTGTCGTCGGGATCCTCGACCGGATCGTCGTCGGTGTCGTCATCGACCGGATCCTCGGCGTCGTCGCAGCTGTTGCCGCTGCCGGCCTCGTAGACCGTGAGCGCGCCCTCGAACCAGACGACGTCGTTGCCGCCCATGTCCAGGAGGACATCAATGGGCCCGGTGACCGCGTCCTCGTGGACGGAGACGCTGACGATGATCTCGTCGTCGCCGCGGACGTCGAAGTCCTGCACATCAATGTCGCCGTAGAAGTTCAGCTCCTCTACCAGGGAGAGGTCCAGGTCGCCCTCATCGACTGTGATGTATCCGATGAAGCTCTCACCCTGCTCGGCCTGGTCGGGGTGGAAACCCAGCACCAGAGACGGCTTCTCATCAACGGAGGTGTCATCCTCATCGAGGGGGTTCTCCTCGTTATCCAGATCGTCGTAGCCCTCGTCGTAGCTGTCAGCCTTGTGGTCCTTCTCATAGACCACACAACCCGAAAGTCCACCAATCGCGAGTCCGATGATAGCGATGTTGCGCATGCTCCTCTCCTCTGTCTGGGTTCGGTTCGGGGCGTCACTCCCCGCGTCTTGCCCCCTACAGACACCGGCGAGGCGTTAAGGTGCTACCCCAGCTGTTGAAGATTTCTGAAGTTCTCTGGAGTGTTGATGCCTAAGCCGGATAAGTCTTATAAAAACATAGACTTTCTCAATTCTACCGAGGCCCGGAGCCTTCGGATCCTGTCCGAGTATCTGGAGCCGGGCCGCCGCCTTCGCATGAACGGCGTACACGACACCATCGTGATGTTCGGCTCCGCGCGCACGCTCCCGGGTGAGGTCGCGCGCTCCCGCTTCCAGAACGCCAAGGCTGATCTGGAGCGCGCCGTCTCGGATGTGGAGAAGGTCGAGGCTGAGAAGCAGATCCGGATGGCTGAAGCCAAGCTCCGCAACTCCCGGTACTACGACGAGGCCCGGATGCTCTCCCGGCGCCTGACGCAGTGGTCACAGTCCAACAAGGACGGCCGGTACGCGGTCTGCACCGGCGGCGGCCCCGGCATCATGGAGGCCGGAAACCGCGGCGCAGCCGACGTGGAGGGCGGACGCTCCGTCGGGCTCGGCATCTCGCTGCCCTTCGAGGAGGAGGTCAACCAGTACGTGCCCGCGGAGCTGGCCTTTGAGTTCCACTACTTCTTCATGCGGAAGTACTGGTTCCTCTACCTGGCCAAGGCGCTGGTCGTCTTCCCCGGTGGCTTCGGCACCCTCGATGAGCTGGCCGAGCTGCTCACGCTGCGACAGACGGGCAAGGTCACCAAGAACCTGCCCATCGTGCTCTACGGCACGGACTACTGGAGCCGGGTGCTGAACCTCGACGTGATGCTGGAGTACGGCACCATCTCCGAGAAGGATCTGCTGCTGTTCCACAACTCCGACTCGGTCGATGAAGCCTACGACTTCCTGACCGGCGCTATCGGGAGCTGAGGAGGGGCCAGCCGGCGCTTCAGGGCGTGCTCATCTCGACGTCGCCCTTCGCCTGGAGGCGGATGGCGGGGCCGCCGCTGCCGATGGCGCCGGCGACGCTGCTCTCGCTCACGTTGCCGTCTACCGTGTGGTAGACGTTGACGCGGGCGCCGGTGGCGGAGAGCTGCCCGCTGATTGTGAGGGGCAGGTTGACCTTGACGTCGCCGGTGCTGGCGACAGCGCTGCTGTTGCTCTTGATCTCGCTGCCGTCCTTGCCCTTGATGGTGATGTCGCCGGTGCTGCTGGAGGCGTTGAAGCCGGTGATGACGCCTGAGGCGAAGACGCCGCCCTGGTCCGTGTTGGCGGTGACCTTACCGTCGCAGTTCAGCACCTCGATCCAGCCACCGCGGTTGGTGACGTTGACGTCGGCCTGCCGGGGCAGGGTGACGATCAGCGGGACCTCGGCGTCGGCGATGCTGGCGGGCTTCCAGGGCACCGTCGACTGGATGCCGCCGCCGTTGGAGTCGCCCCAGGCCCGGAGCCCGATGCCGCGGCCCATGTTCTCCAGCGCGGGCCCGTCGTGGCCCTCCAGGCTGTACTTCAGCTGGGCGGAGATGCCCTCGGCGTCCTGACAGCGCACGGAGACGTTGCCGCCTGAGTGGTTGATGGTCACGGGCTTGCCCGCGACGTAGCCGGGGGCCTTCTCGGTGAGGCCGCCTGTATAGGTCATGGCCTCGGGACCGCCGATGTCGTCGCCGATGTCGAAGTCGAGGGAGCCATCTTCCAGGCCGCCCTCCTGTGCAAAGGAGGCGGGGGCGGCGAGCAGCAGGAGGGAGAGCATTCTGGGACTCCGGTTCAGCGCGGGCGACTACTCTACCAGCCCGATTGCAGTCTGGAGAGTTCGCTGGTGTTATCAGGCACCATGGTCCCCTCGACACCTTACTGTGATCTCCACATCCACGTCGGCGCCTCCGTGGCCCCTCACGTCATGTGGTCTATTGCCCACCAGCAGGGCTTCAAGCTCCCTGTGGCCAACTACTGGGAGTTCGTCGAGCTCGTCACGATCGACCCCCGCAAGGTGAAGACGCTCGAGGACTACCTGAGGATCCTCCATGTCTGGACGGAGCGCATCCAGTCCAGCCCCGCGGCCATGGAGCGGTCGGTCTACGAGATCATCGGCAAGGAGTACCGGGGCAGCCGGGTGGAGCGCATCGAGCTGCGCTTCAACCCCATGAAGCGCAACCTCGAAGGGGAGCGCGACCTGGATCACATCATCCACGCGGCGCTGCGGGGGATGGACCGGGCCTGCCTGGAGTACGGGGTCGAGGCCGGGCTGATCTTCTGCCTGGCCCGGGAGTTCACCCCCGAGCTCAACGAGATCATCCTCGAGAAGGCCATCAAGTACCGCGACCGCGGGGTGATCGGCATCGACCTCGCCGGCACCGAGAAGCGCGCGGTCGAGCTGTCGGTGGACTCCGTCGGGCAGTACGCCCGCATCTTCAAGCAGGCGCGGGACGCCGGCCTCGGCACCACCGTGCACACCGGCGAGACCACCAACACCTCCGGTGAGGGGGTGATGGCGGTGCTCCGTGAGCTGAAGCCTGACCGCATCGGCCACGGCATCCGCGCGGCCTACAACGCCGACGCCACCAAGATGCTGGCGGACACCGGCTGTGTCCTGGAGATCTGCCCCACCTCGAACCTGAACACCCGGGCGGTGCGCCACCTGGAGGAGTTCAAGTACGTGCTGGCGACCTTCCTGGACGCGGGGGTGCGCTTCACCGTCAACACGGACGGCACCTACCTCTGCGGCACCAACATCCACAAGGAGTACCGTCTCCTCGTGGACTCGGAGATCCTCTCCGAGCAGGAAGCCAACACCGCCCGCGAGCTGGCCTTTGCATCGAGCTTCCTGAGCGCTTGAGCTGACGAGCAGTCAGATGAGCAGTCCGAAAAGCAAGACGGGCCGCCCCGAGAGGGGCGGCCCGCTGTTTTGACGCTCCGCGAGGACTACTCGCTGGTCTTCTTCCGCCGCCGCCGCCGACGCTTGGGCGCTCCGCTGGACTCGCCGCCCGTCGAAGCGGGCTTGGCCTCGCTGCGGGGCCGATCCTCGCTGCGGGGCCGATCCTCGCTGCGGGGCTTCTCCGACCGGGGCTTGCGGTCGTCGCGGCGCTTGCGATCACCGTCGCGCCCACGATCGCGGTCACCGTCGCGCCCACGGTCGCGGTCACCCCGCGAACGATCGCGCCCGCCTTCACGGCGTCCGCCGTCGCGGCGTCCGCCGCCGCCGCCGCCGCCGCGGCCGCCCTTGCGGCCACGACCGCCCTCGTCGCCGTCACCACGGCGCGCCTCGGCGAGCGCGGCGACCGAGTCCAGGCCGGTCTCCTTGATGCGCTGCTCCCGATCCCAGAGGAAGAAGGTGCGCAGCACGGTCGCCAGCAGGGCGTCGCCGTCCGGGCGCTCCTTCAGCGCGCGGACGAGGCCGAGGTAGCTCTCGAAGGCCGAGGTGCCCATGGCCTTCTTGATGCGCCCCACCTGCCGCTCCACGCGCAGCTGGGCCGACTCCTCGGGGTTGGGCAGATCCTTGCGCTCGAACTCCACCTTGAACTGGGTCTCCAGAACCTTCAGCGTCGCCAGGCTGGTGCTGCTGATGAGGGAGATCGCCTTGCCCGTGCGGCCGATGCGGCCGGTGCGGCCGATGCGGTGCATGTAGACCGCTGGATCCTGGGGCAGGGAGTAGTTGATGACGTGGGTGATGTCCTGGATGTCGATGCCGCGGGCGGCGACGTCGGTGGCGACCATGAACTGCACGGTGCCGGCCTTCACCTGAGCCATCACCTGCTCGCGCTTCTTCTGGGGCAGCTCGCCCGAGATCAGCTGCACGTCCATGCCCTGCCGATCCAGGAAGGACGCGACGGTGCCGGTGTCCTCGCGGGTGTTGCAGAAGATGATGGAGGTGCCGGGCTGCTCGTAGTCGATGATCGCCATCAGCGCGCGGGCGCGGTGGTAGTTGGCGTCGGTCTCGTAGATGACATGGGTGATGCCCTCGACGTGATCCGTGTCGGTGGAGAGCATGATGTCGACGGGGTCGTTCAGGTACTTGCTGACCAGTCGCTTGACGCTCTCGTCCACGGTCGCCGAGAAGAGCAGGGTCTGCGCCTCGGTAGGCACCTTGCTCAGGATCTTGGAGACCTCCTGGAAGAAGCCCATGGAGAGCATCTCATCGGCCTCATCCAAGCAGCTGACGACGGCCTCGGAGAGGTCGAGGTTGCCGCGGCGGATGTGGTCGAGGACGCGCCCGGGGGTGCCCACGACGATCTCGACGCCTTCCTCGAGCGCCTTCTCCTGGGGGCCCATGGCCACCCCGCCGTAGACGGTCAGGACGCGGATGTCCTTGTACTTGGCCATCCCGTCGAACTCGCGGGCGATCTGACGCGCCAGCTCACGGGTGGGGGAGAGCACGATCGCCTGGGGCTTGCGGGCGCCAGACGTGACGCGCTCGATGATCGGGATGCCGAAGGCGCAGGTCTTGCCCGTGCCGGTCTTGGCGCGCACGACCATGTCCTTGCCGGCCATGCCGGGCTCGATGGTCTCGGCCTGCACCTTGGTGGCCTCGGAGTAGCCCATCTCCTGCAGGCCCTTGAGCAGCTCGGCAGAGATGGGGAAGTCATCGAAGCGCCGCCCGGAGGCGTACTCGCCGCGCGGGGTGTTGCCCTCCGCTGCGGGGGCCTCCGCGGCGTCCGCGGTGTCCGCGGCGTCCGCGGTGTCCGCGGCGTCCGCGGTGTCCGCGGCGTCCGCGGCGTCCGCGGCGTCCGCGGTGTCTGTGCTGTCCGCAGCGACCTCTTCGGTCACGTCGTCAGTGGTGTCGTCGTTGGCGTCGTCGTCGGCGTTGGCGTTGTCGTCAGTGTTGTCGTCAGTGTTGACGTCGGTGTTCTCGTCTGAGGTCGACGCGTCGTCTGTGGCGTCGTTGGCGGTGGGCTCGGCGGCATCTGCCGCCTCCTCGGGCCGCTTGTCGGAGGTATTCAAGGGTTCTCCTGAAGAGTGTTTGCGCTGTTCCGATGGTTCAGGCGAGGCTCAGGTATTGTTCTGCCTCCCTCCCGTCCACCGCCCCTCTGGTAGACCACACCCCGACTCTTCGTTACTATGCCCCCTTTTCTTCACCCAGATCGCGGACGAGTCGCGGCACAACGGGGTTGTGATGTTGGACCTGGAGATTGAGCAGCTGAAGGCGCTGGCGCAAGGCGCCTCCCGCGTCCTCTTGACGGGCCCCGAGGGCCCGGACGGTGACTCCATTGGCGCCTGCCTGGCGCTGGCGCGCTGCCTGCGCGCGCTCGGGGTGCCGCAGGTGGATGTGGCGGGGGTGCCTTCCTACCGGTATCGCTGGATGGACGGCGCCGCGCAGATGCTCCCGGACGAAGAGGTCGGAAGCGACCCCGCCGACGGCGTCTACGATCTGGCAGTGGTGATGGACGGCGACGCTCACCGGCTGACCGCGCCGGTCGACGCCGCCTGGGCGGTGGCGAAGAAGCACGCCATCATCGATCACCACGGCACCACGACCGCGGACGGCTACGACGTGGCGCTGATCGATCACACCTCGGCCTCAACCTGCGAGATGATCCTCCGCATCATGGACGCCTGGGGACAGCCCCTGGACCGCATCCAGGCGGAGCTGCTGTACGTCGGCATCCTCTTCGACACCGGCGGCTTCCGCCACTCCAACACCTCGGTGGAGACCCTCCAGGTCGCCGGCCGGCTGCTGGAGACCGGCATGAACCACAGCGCCATCACCACCCGCGTGCTGCTGGAGCGCCGCCCCAACGCCATGCGCCTCCAGGGCCGGATCCTCGAGACCGCCACCTTCCACGACGACGGCGCCGTCGTCCTCGGCACGCTGTCATTGGCGCTGGCCGAGTCGCTGGAGCTGGTCAACGGCGATCTCGAGGGGATCGTGGACTCCCTCATCTATGTGCGCGGCGTGGAGGTCGCGGCGCTGGTGGTCGAGCGCGGCCCTGGCGAGGTCAAGCTGTCTCTCCGGAGCCGCGGAAAGGTGGACGTCGCCCGCCTCGCTCGGGAGCTGCATCAGACCGGCGGCGGGCACGCCAAGGCCGCTGGCGTCGTGCTGCCAGAGACGCTGGCTGAGGTGGTCGGGCGGCTGCCGACCGCGCTCAGCGATGCGGTGGGACGAACCCGGGCCGCCTGACGTCGCGCGACGAAATCGTCACCCCGACATCAACACTTCACCCCGGCGGCACACTACCCGGGGTGGAGGCCGTATTGATGTCCTGGATTGCCACGAATGGTCACACCCAGCGGGGCCCCCCCAGTCGCCGGATGAAGCTGGCGGAGGAGCAGGCCCTCGGCCGGAGGATCCTGTCGCTGGAGAGCATCGCCGCCGAGGCGGTGGGCGCCCTGAGAGAGGCCGCCGCGGTCCTCCAGGGGACCACCAAGCGCACCCAGGAGGTCGAGGCGCTCATACGGGCTGTGGAGATCCTGCTGGAGCGCGCCCGCACGACGCCGTCGCTGAGAGAGCAGGCGACCCGCGCGGCCCACGCGCTCCACGAGGCTGAGCGCGGCCGCTGGCGCCTGGCGATGAGCGCTGAGGATGTCGCCCGCAGTGAGGCCCGCAAGCACGCCGGGCCCTTCATCGACGAGGAGGACCTTGCCCAGGAGGGACGCATCGGTCTGCTCAACGCCGCGCTGCGCTGGGATCCGGAGCGCGGCATCCGCTTTCGCATCTACGCCCGCTGGTGGGTGCGCGCGCAGCTGAGCCGCGCCATCGATCACACCGGCAGACCCATCCGGCTGCCCACGAACGCGGCTGACAGCCTCCGCAAGCTCCGTGAGGCCCGGGAGCGCCGCATCGACGCGGGCGAAGAGACCAACGTGGAGAGCCTCGCCGCGGAGGTCGGGCTCGACCCCACCCGCGCCGAGGAGCTGCTCCAGCACGGCTACACGGTCTCACTGGAGAGCCCCCTGGAGCGCTCTGGCGGCTCGCCGCGCACGCTGGCGAGCGTGCTCCGGGATGACCGGCTCCCCCCGCCCGATCAGATCGCGGCCTCCGCTCAGCAGCGCGAGCGGCTCAGGCACGCGGTCGATCGCGTGCTCACGGTCCAGCAGCGAAAGGTGATGATCCGTCGCTACGGGCTGGAGGATGGTCGATTTCGGACGCTGTCCGAGGTCGGTGAGGAGATGGGGCTCTCCCGGGAGCGCATCCGTCAGATCGAGCGGCTCGCGTTGGATCGTATCCGCCGACGGTGTGAGGCTTCGTTCTCGGGACAGCGCGCTTCATAAAGGAGGGGTGAGGGAGCGCGGTCAGTCCGCGGCGCGAGGCAGTGTCACCTCGAAGAGCGCCCCGCCCCCCGGATGATTCCGCGCTGTAATGCGCCCGTCGTGCGCCTCGATGATGCGGCGGGCGATGCTCAGCCCGAGGCCGTAGCCGTCACCCGCGCTGACCCCCCGGTCAAAGATGCGGGTGTTCATGTTTCGGGGGATCCCCGGCCCGCGGTCCCGGATGCGCCAGACCACTGACTCCAGCGACAGCTCCACGGTGACGGTCACGACGCTGCCCGGGGCGGTGAAGCGGACCGCGTTGCTGAGCAGGTTGCTCAGCGCGCGGTTCAGCGAGCCCGTGTCGCCGTCGACCATGGCGGGCTGGCCTGCGGCGAGCTCCACCACCACCTCGCGCTGCCGGGCCTGCCAGGAGCCGAGGGAGACCATGCGCTCGCTGAGCTGGCGGAGATCCAGGCGCTGGGTGGACGGCCGGCGATCCTCCAGGTGATCCTGGGCCATGGCGAGGATGTCGTGGCAGAGCTGCTGGATGTCCTGGAGGGGGCTGGTGGCCTCGCTGTCGCCCAGGCTGTCCATCAGATCCGCGGCGATCATGGCGATGCTGGCTGCCGGCTTTCGCATGTCGTGGGCGACGTCGATGGCCTGCTCCGTGCGCTGGCGGCTCTCCTCGAACATGCGGGCGTTGGTGACGGCCACCGCGGCGTGCGCGGCGAGGCCCTGCATCAGCCGGGAGGCGTCCGTCAGCTCCTGCTGGTTGATGCCCTTGCTGTCGACGTAGATGGCGCCGAGCTTGCTCAGGCCGTCGACCATGGGCACGCACATCACGCTGCGCAGCTTGAGCAGCTCAGCGCTCTGTGACCCCCGGCCCAGATCGTCCCGCTCGGAGAGGTCGCTGGCGATGATCTGGCGGCCGCCCTCGAGGGCGCGACGCACGATGGTCATCGCGGGGGGGCGGGGGGTGTCCAGCTCATTGCGGAGCTGCGCCGCGGCCACCACGGGCTCGCCGTCGTCGCCGACCAGGAGGACGAAGGCTCTGTCGCCGCCGAGGAGATCGAGGGCCGCGTCGGCGATGGCGTCCAGCAGCGTGAGGTGGTCGCGCTCCCGGGCGACGCGGATGGCGAGATCGAGCAGCGTGTCCAGCCGACCGGTGGGGGACGGGGTGAGCTGCTCCGTGCGCGCCAGGATGCGCTCGGCGCGGTTGCGGAGCGGCACGTCCCAGACGTCCTCCGCGTAGATGAGGACCTGGTTGGCTTCAGCGCGCGCGTCCTCCATGCGCCCGGAGGCGACGTGGGCCTCGGCGGCCCAGAGGCGGGCGGAGTGCAGCGCGCGGGTGGCCCCCGCCCGGCGCAGCGGCGAGAGGGCCGCCTCGATGGAGACGTCCAGGTTGACCTCGTGGCCCTGACGGGCCTCGCAGACCGCCACCAGCACCGCCGCGGTGGCGCTGGCGATGGGGGCGAGCTCGGACTGAGCGAGGGTGTGGGCGTCCCGGCTGCGGCGCAGCGCGTCGCTGGTGCGCTGGTGGACCGCGAGCTCGGCGTGGCGCCGGGCGAGCTCCACGCGCTCTTCGCGCAGCCCCGCAGCGGCCACCCGGTCCTGGGCGCGGCGCAGCGCCTCGGCGGCGGCGCCAAACTCGGAGCGGGCCATGTAGAGGTCGGCGAGGCTGCAGGCGGCCTCGACCTCGGAGCGTACGTCGCCGTTGTCCCGGGCGAGCAGCTCGGCCTGCTCGCCGGCCAGCACGGCCCGCTCCCAGCGGCCGGCCTCCCGGTAGCCGAGGCTGAGCTTGAGCAGGGTGCGGATCTGCTCCGGGTGCGCGTTCATGCGCTCGAAGAGCGCCAGCGCCTCGTCCCAGCAGCCGATGGCGCGGGCGCGCTCGCTGGTCTGGTAGAGGGCGGAGCCGGCGCGCAGCAGGGTGCGGGCCCGCTCGCCGGGGCGCAGCCCGGCGCCTCGTACGGCGGCGTCGGCGAGCACCTCGCCGGCGTCGCGCGACCGGCCCACCGAGAGCAGCAGCAGGCCGCGCTCGACCTCCAGCCGGCCGCGCTCGGCGCGGCCGCGGCCCGAGCCGGGCGGGATCGACGAGAGGAGCTGGATGGCGGACTCCGGCGAGTGCGTCCGGGTGCGCGCGCGGGCCCAGAGGAGCCGCATCGTCATCCAGCGCGCGAGCGCGGGGTCGCCTTCGGCGGGGACCGGACGCTCCGCGATCGTCGCCGCGGCCTCGGCGGCCTCTCTCGCCCGTCCGGCGAGGAGGTGGGCCTGAGCCAGGATCGCCTGGAGCGCGTCGAGGGACGCCTCGTCCCGGGTCAACCCCCGACCGCGCTCCACCCAGGCGGTCGCCTGCCGGTGATCGCCCGCGTCGAGGTGGAGGCCAGCCAGGCTGATGAGCAGCGGGAGCTCCTCGGCGGTGAAGGCGTCTGGGAGCTGGCCCTCCAGGAAGGTGCGGGCCTCGTGCCCCCGACCGCAGTGCCGCAGCACCTCCGCTCGGGGCACCGCCAGCGAGCGGGCGCCGGTCAGCTCCCAGAGGTCGTCGGCGAGCTGCGCGGCGACCACGCAGTCCCGGTCGAGGAGCAGCCGCAGGATGGTCGGGCCCAGCGCCGCCGCGCGGTCGGCGTCTCGGCTGCCGATGAGGTGCAGGCCCACGCGGACGAGCTGCGGGGTCGGCTGCGAGAGCAGCCAGTCGGCCAGCCGGCGGTGCAGATCGACGCGGTCCAGGCAGCGCGCGGCGAGCAGATCGCGCGCGGTGGGGCTGTCCGGCCACCAGCGGCCGCGCTCGCTCGCGGCGAGGCCGGCGGACTCCAGCGCGGCGAGGCCGGCGCGGGTCGCGGGCCCATCCAGATCGGCGATGACGCCGAGCGCCTCGGCGGCCAGCGGCGCGCTCGACAGCGCCAGCGCCGCGCCGAGGAGCGCGGCGTCGCCGCCCGGTCGGTTCACGCCGGCGAGCAGATCCACCGCGGGCCCGGGCAGGCCGCCGGAGGCGCTGCGCAGACGATCGACGAGGGCCTGGGATGGGGGGGCACCGCCGCGGATGCCGATGTACAGCTCGGCGAGCTCGTCGGCGTCGAGGGGCTCCAGGCGGCAGACCCGACCCTGCCAGGGCGGGGGGAGCTCCCCGGTCACACAGACAGGGATCCGACCCTGGCGGTGGAGGGCCGCGAGGGTTGACCGGCTGCCGGCGTCCAGCTCCGAGACGTCGTCGGCGATGAGCACCAGCCCGCTCGGCGCCCGGTCGGCCAGGGCGGCGGCGGCCAGCTCGCCTCGAAGCGTGGCGTCCGGGTCGGCCGGGACGGGCTCCGCCGGGCCGCTCAGCAGCGGCGAAGCCAGCGCCTCGCTCACGGGGCACCACGGCAGCCCGCCGGCGGTGAGGCGGAGCCAGGGGCGGCCGTCGAGCTGCTCAATGAGCCAGCGAAGCGCGCGGGTCCTGCCCGAGCCCGGGGGGCCGATGAGGCTCAGGCTGCCGCCGGTCTCGAGCCAGTCGCGGAGCGCGGCCTCGGCCGCGGGGCGGGGCAGCGCGAGCCGGGCGGCGCGGCGTCGAAGGAGGGTCTCGTCGGTGGGGAGCTGCTGGTGGCCCGCCTGGTTGAAGGCCTCGGCGGCCTGGGCGGCGGTGGGGCGCCCGGCGGGGTCCACGCTGAGCATGGCCGCGAGCAGCACCCGGAACCACTCCGGGCCGCGCTCGGGGGTGGGGGCGGTCTGGCGGCGACGCATCAGCGCCTCGGACAGATCCAGCTCCGGCCAGGGCGGCGCGCCGTGCACCAGCTCCCAGATGACCAGCGCCAGGGCGAAGATATCCGCGGGGCAGGAGGGCCCCCCGCCCGCGAGCCGCTCCGGGGGGGCGTAGCCCAGGGTGCCCGCGCCCAGCGCGGCGCCGAGCCCGAAGTCGACCAGGGTGAGCTGCGGGGGCGAGACGCTCGCGACCACCACGTTGGCGGGCTTGATGTCGCCGTGGAGTCCGCCGACGGCGTGCACCACCGCCACGGCGTCGCAGAGGACCGCGGCGAGGGCCAGCGCTCCCTCCAGCTCCAGCGCCTCCGAGCGCGCATCCAGCAGCGCCTTCAGAGACTGGCCGGCGGCCTTCTCGGTCACCACATAGGCGACGGGGCTCACGCCGTCGTCGAGCACACCGACCACCGCCGGGTGGCAGGCGCGTCGGAGGGCGTCGAGGCTCTCACCGGGAGGAGCGGGGAGCAGCTTGAGGATCGCCTCCTCACCTTCGGCGCCGGTCACCCGCCAGGTGCTGCTGTACGGCTCCGGACCCATACGGGAGCGCAGTCGCCAGCGGCCGATGCGCTTTCCTGGTCCTCCGAGTCCCTTCATGGGTGGTGGTGCAGCTCCTGAGGGCGGTGGTGGACCTCGATATCCCGAGCGATCATCATGACGCACAAAGGATCTTATCCTACTTCCAACCCACTCAACCGCTGATAGCGCTGACGATCGCCGGGTCCACCTCGTAGGACTCCAGGAAGGCCCGCCGCTCCGCCTTCATCTGGGTGACCCAGGAGCGGTACTCCTCCATCCGGCCCCGCCGCGCGTAGTAGAGGGCGGGGTTCAGGATCTCGTCGGGCACGCTCGCGACCAGCGCCGCGTTCCGCGGGTCATCGACGTCCACGACGAGGTAGCCGAAGTCCGGATCCTCCCGCCAGGCGATGGCGTCGGTGACGAGCGCCTCCAGCATGGCCGAGGAGTGGCGGATCTTCACCTTGTGGGCCTCGCCCGCGCTGACATCCGCCGCGTCGCCGCCGACGTAGCCGGTGTTCATCATCCAGAGGGTGACCTCGGGCATGGTGGCGGCCAGCTCCGAGAAGCGCCTCGCCTGGAGGCCGTGGGCGAGCGGGAAGAAGGGCTGGGTGAAGGGGGAGCGGGTCTTGCCGACCTCCTTCCCGGCGGCTGAGGTCTTGGTGGTCTCGCCGAGCATGAAGTAGCCGGCGGCCTGGTTGGGGGAGGTGAACTTCACGATGCCCGGGGTCGCGGCGTCGCGGCCCTCGTCCCGGTTCAGGATGCCCATGAGCTTCACCGCGGGGATGTCGTGCAGGTCCGCGGCGTCCTCGATGGCGGACATGGGGATGATGGAGCGGCCGTTGCCGGTCCAGCGGGTGAACTCCCAGCCGTCCTTCAGAACCCCGGCGGCGTCCAGGATGCTCTCGGGCGTGACGGCGCCGGAGGCGTAGGCCTCGACGTTCTCGGCGGGGGCGCCCGTTCGCAGGAGCACGTCCCGCCAGCGGGTCACCTCGGCGGGGGTGAGCGCGCCCTTGAAGAAGTCGAAGCTCATGTCATCGTTCAGGTAGGCGTTCTCCACCCACGCCTCGGCGGAGAGGGTGCCCCGGTAGATGACCGGCTCGCTGTCCTCGGTCAGGCCGTAGGTCTTGGCGAAGCAGCCGTTCTCGGTGATGGAGACCTCGCCGGAGGGCCAGAGGGTCACCATGTCGTCCTGGATGGGCTGGGTGACGTCGCCCTGCTTGGAGAAGGTCGTGGTGGTCTTGCCGGTCCCCGAGAGGCCCATGATGGTCATTGACACCCGCTGCTCACCCACGCGGACCTCCTTGGCGCCGGCGTGCAGGACGAGGGCGCCGCGATCGAAGGCCCAGTGGTTGAGCATCCGGAGCGCGCCCTTCTTGGACTCGCCGAAGTAGTCCGGGCCCATGACGTACGTGATGTACCGCTTCAGATCCACCAGGATGGCCTGTCCGCCGGGCATCTCGGGGAAGAAGTTCGGGGTGTAGATCACCTGGAAGTGAGGCGCGAAGGGGCTCGTGTCGTCGGGCTCGACGGCCCCTCGCGGGAAGCTCAGCACCTGCTGCATGCCCGCGATGTTGGCCCCCTCGATGGTGTAGAGGTACTGCACGGGCACGGCCCGCGGGCCGACGCCGAGGTACCCCTGGATCTCGATGAGCTGGCCCCGGCGCTGGATGTAGCCGGCCTGGGCCTCGATCAGCGCGGTCGCCTGGTCGGGGGCGATGATCTTGCTGGAGATCCCCTCACCGCTGTCGGCGATGACGTAGGTGTACTTCGCCATCCGCGCCTTGTTGCGGCTGATCTTGTTGAGGTTGCCCGCCTGGGTCGCGAGGATGGAGGGGGTGTGTGCTCGGGCCAGCGCGCGCAGCTGCGCCTGATCGGGGTTGGTCAGGTACTCGACCGCGTAACGGCGCAGATCCATGGCTCACCTCCGGTGAAAACTGAATACCGCGTCGTGGACCTCGATCGCTACCGCCCTGACGTGACTCAGAGGCGCGTCATCAGTGGGTCAGCCGGCCTGAAGGAGGTCGTCCAGGCGGTGCAGCTCATAGCGCTCGACGAGGTACACGAGGCGCTCTGCGTAGGCTGGATCCGTCGCGTAGACCGGGGCGAGGGCGGCGGCGTAGCGTCGCCAGTCCCCGGCCGCATCCTGCGCTGCGGCATAGCGGGGATCACCGGCGATGAGGCGGGCGTGATCCCGGACGCTGGCGCCGAGGCTCTCGTACTGGCGGAAGCGAGCGCGGGCCGGGGTTCCCACGCCCTCCACGGTCTCCAGCAGGACCGCTGCGGCGGCGGCGCGGCCGGCCTTCATCCCGAAGAAGTTGTTGTAGCGGGTCGCCAGCGTCGAGCGCCCCCAGCCGCTCTCCAGCGCGGCCTGGGCGAGCATCACGGAGGGGGGGAGGGCGTGCTCCCTGGCGGCCAGCAGGGCCTCGGGGGCCATCGAGCGAAAGAAGGCGCCCCGGTGATCGGCGGGCCAGTCCTCGGCGCGCGCGTCGATGAGCGCCGCCGCGGCTGTCCGGGCGACATCCTCGCTGTCGGTCTCGCGGATCAGCCGGGCCAGCGCCGCCTCGGCGGCGGCGCGATCCGTGAGGGCCAGGGCGGCGGCCAGGGCCATGACCTCCCCGCTGCGCGCTGTCTGCGAGGTGCCGGCGGGGGCGTGACGCTCGGCGTGGCGCGCGCCGAGCTGCCCGGCGACGGACGCGGTCAGCTGACCGCTGACCGCCAGCGCCAGCGTCAGGAGGACCAGGCGCAGCCCCCAACGCGGCGACCCGCCGGGCTCACTCTTCGGCGGTGAGGAGGGCGCGCCGGAGGGTGAGGTAGTCATCCGAGAGGTAGAAGGAGAGCAGCGCCGCGACGCGGATCGAGAGATCCTGAAAGCGCGGCTTGTTCTCCGGGTCTCGGCGGCTGAGGGAAGTCGTGAGGCCATGCCGTTCTGCCAGCGGAAGTTCCGCCTGGTAACTCGGGTACACCAGAAACATGCCCCGGATGGCTGCCTGAATCTGTCCGCACAACACCAATCCTGCTCGATCCGCCGTGAGCTGCATCACCCGGTGAGCGGCCACAAGCTGGTCGTTGCGCTGGGTGATCGACGCCGCGCCGGCGGCCCCACCTGAAGCGGACTTTCGGCCGACTTTCACGAGGGCCTCCTTGGTGATTCCGGCCTTCTCCAGGATCCCTCCGACGGCCCCCTGGGCGTATCGGCCGGCGATCTCCGCGAGCTTCCAGCCCTTCATGGCGGGCAGCATGACCAGCATGAAGTCCAGGCCCGCCATGCCCTTCTCCCAGGCCCCGCTCCAGACCTCCCCGGCGGTGACCCGGGCGTGCTTGAAGCGGAGGTGGGCGATCTCGGCGCCGATGATGAAGCGGAGCTCGTCGGGCCGCAGGAAGCAGGGGCTCTCCGGGTCCAGGTGTGAGCCGCCGAGGAGGAGGAAGGGCGGGTCGCCTTCGTAGGCCCGAAAGCCCACGGACTTCTCTCCCCGTGACACGAAGGCGTCCACCCCCGCGACCCCCAGCGCCAGGCAGGCATCCGAGAGGGCCGCGCGGGCGTGCACCTCCTGGCCTCCGAGGCGCTCGCACCAGGAGGCCAGGGCGCTGCTGTCGGGGACGTCGGCGCTGGCGAGCAGAGTCTGCAGCTTGCCGAGCGCGCCGTCGTCCCGGGCCGCGGGGTGCTGCAGGGCGTCGTCGATGGCGCCGCCGTCCAGCGCCTTGAGCCCCGGGACGGCGTCCGCTGTTTTTGCTGTCTCCGCTGTGGAGCCGGCCTCACCCACGAGGGCCAGCCCGCCTGGCGCCAGCGCCTCGACCACCGCCGCGCAGCGCTCGGTCCAGCTCACGGCGGCGGGGCCCGCCTCGCTCGCCGCCGCGGCCAGGGCGCGCTCGACCCTCGCGAGGACCAGCGGCTGGAGCCGCGCGAGGGCCACGGCGGTCTCGGCGTCGTCGCCGTCGGCCCGGCCGCGGGCCTCCAGCAGCAGCTCGTGGACTCGGATCCGCAGCCGCTGGCTGTTCTGGAGGCTCTCCGTTTCGGTGGAGAGCAGCTCCTCCAGCCCCCCGTCGGGCAGCGCGGACAGCCGCGCCTCCAGCACCGTCCGGGCTTCGTCCGGGCGGCCTTCCATCAGCAGGTGCTCAGCGTAGGCCAGATCCACCGCGGCCCGAACCCCCTCGTCCTTCTCCACGGCGAGCACCGCCGCCCGCACCCGGCCGGGCCCCGAGGCCTCGCTCGCCGGGATCAGCGCCTCGAAGTCGTCGCTGTTGGTGCGGGTGGTCTCCCACCACACCTCTCCGCAGCTCACGCGGTCCCGTCTCCCCGCGCGAGAGCTCAACGAGATGGGGGCGTCCAGCGCCAGGACGCGCAGATCGCCCACTGTCGACACCGCCACCAGCAGCGCCCGCCGATCCGTCAGCAGGTAGCGCCACTCGGGCAGATCGCCGTCCATCACGGGGTCGGGGATGGGCGCGCGGGTCGTGGTGTGCAGCCAGGCCAGCGCCCGCTCTCCGGGCTTGAGCGCGCCGCCGAGCCAGCGCCGCTCGGCGGCGGTCGCGGCCTCCACGAAGCGCGAGCGCGCGGGCACGCCGGCCCCGCCGGTGGGCTCGCTGAGCCGCGCTCGCGCCAGCAGCGCCTGCACGTCGTCGCCGCTGCCCTGCGGCACGCCGAGCGTGTAGCCGCCGATGCGCAGCTTGTCGCCGAGCACACCGGGGGAGTAGCGCAGGGGCTTCGCCTCCAGCGCGGGCGCGGAGAAGCCGTCGCCGCTGGTGGCGGCCGTCAGCAGCAGCCCCTCCGGGTACAGCACGAGCCAGGGCTGCGCCGCGCCGTCGCTCAGGGAGATCTCACCCTTGAGCGGCACGGCGTCCAGGGGCTCGCCCGGCAGGGGGCTGTTTTCGACCAACCAGCTGATGAGGTCGGTTGGGATTTGCATGTGGCCTCTGGGGTCTGGGGGTCGCAGCGGGACATTTCTGGTTCAGCGCCAGCGAACCGACGGGGGCTGTGGCGGCCTGTGGCGGCCGTCAGGGTTCGCTAACCGGCATCCGGGGTTCGCGGCGCGAGGATCGAATCTTGCATGGATTGTTCGGGAGAAGGGATCCATATGCGCGCCACAATCTGCCTGTTCGCTCTCTCCGTCGCCGGCTCGCTGACCGCGTGCAACGACTACAAGTTCCGGTCCAGCAACGACGTCTACAAAGACACCGGCGGGCTGGAGGGCGAGGACCGCCCTGGCAACGGCGACGCCGGCGGCGATGACACCGGCGGCTTCGATGTGTCCGATGACTCGGGCTGGAGCTATCCCGGCGATGACGGCGGCGGTGACGGCGGCTCCCCCGGTGGCCCCGGGGGAGGCGATGAGCCACCCGCCGAGGGCTTCGGAGACGTCGAGGGGCGCATCTGTGATCCCGCGGGAACCGACTGGGTGGTCGGCGCGCTGGTCTACATCTCGGTGGATGTGGACGGCGACGGGGGGGAGGACTACCGCGTCGAGACCACCACCGACGCTGACGGCTACTTCATCCTGGAGGACGTGCCGCCGGGCACCTGGACGGTCCATGTCGAGAAGGGCAGCTTCTCCACCAGCTTCATCGTGGAGGTCGTCGAGGGCGAGCGGGTCACCCTGCCCGAGGCTGAGTGCCTCGACAGCGGCAGCGTGGATGTCGCGGTCATCACCGGTGAGTACGACGACATCGGCGCCATGCTGACGACGCTGACGGTCCCCTACGACAGCTACGACGGCACCACCAGCACCGACTACCTGGGCCTGCTCCTGAGCCCCGCGGACATGGCCGGGTACGACATCATCTTCATCAACTGCGGCGAGCACATGACGGACTGGGCGCCGGCGCTGTGGTCCGACGTGGGCACCAACCTAGCGGACTACGTCTACAACGGCGGCTCCATCTACGCCTCGGACTGGGCCTACCCCTTCGTGGAGGCGGCGTGGGCTGGCGCTGTCGACTGGTACGAAGACCCGGCGTACGGCGACGACACCACCATCGGCGCCGCCTTCATGGGCGACGTGGGCACCATCGACGGCACCATCCTCGACGCCGAGATGCAGAGCATCCTCGGCACGACCAGCGCCGAGCTCCACTACGACCTCAACAACTGGTCCGTGCCTGTCGCCGTCGGCGGCGCCGCCTACCCGCTGGTCACTGGCACGGCGCCCATCGTGGGCGGCGGCTCCGTCTCCGGCTCGCCGCTCGCGCTGGAGATGGACTGGGGGGACGGCCGGGTCATCTTCACCTCGTTCCACAACGAGCGTCAGGCAACCGTCGATATGGAGCTTTTACTCATGGAGATCATCCTCTCTCTCTAGTCCCGAAAGTCATTTTTCATAATTATGATTTTTTTCATTTTTTATGATCTATGATCGGGGGGAACCAAGACGAGAGAGGGTGTATGTCGGCCCAATGCATACTGCTTGTAGATCCACGGCCCGGGCGGCGGAGTCGGATCTCGAGCTCTCTAAAAGACCACTACGAGGTCATCCCCTGCGACTCGCCAGCGCTGGCCCGTCGGCAGGCGCTGCAGCGACGACCGGGGCTGGCGCTCCTGAGCTTGCGCCAGCTCACCGGCAACGGCTTCCAGCTCGCCAAGCAGCTGCGCGCAGACGGGGTGATGAGTAACCGCCTCCTCGTCGTCTACGGCAAACCAACAGGGCGTCCTATTGATGACGCCGCTCGCCGCCGGATCGAGCGGCTGTGGAAGATCGACAGGCTCGTGCTGGCGGGCGACCAGGGCGCCGAGCTGGCTGACGCCGTGGCGGAGCTGCTGGCGCGGCGTCCCCGTGCGCCTCGCCCCCGGCGCCGCAATGAGCTGCCGCCGGCCCCGCCCGCGGCGGTCGCGGCGTCCCCGGTGAAGGTGGTCAGCGCCCGACGTCCCCAGGTCGAGCGTGCACCGTCCTGGCGGGAGCTGTTCACCGGTGATGTCTCCGTGGGCAACCTCCGACGCCTGCTCAACCGGAAGCTGGCCTGATGTCTCAGCGGACGAGCTGAAGAAGCTGCGGAACACGCGAGGTGTTCTGAGCGGCCTCAGTTCTTGACCTGGGCGGAGCTCATGACGCTGGCGACGCTCATGTAGAAGATGTCGCCGAGCCCGTCGGGCATGGGGCTGGTGCCGGTCTCGAAGCGGGCGAAGGTCAGGATGACGTAGGAGCCGGCGCCGGCGATCACCGCCGAGGCCGGCGCGCTGAAGACGCCGGTGTCGTTGCCGTGGCAGACGCTGGCGCCGAGGTAGGAGCCTGACGCGTTGTAGAACTCATAGATGATGACGAAGTGCCCGCCGGAGGTGCCGGTGGGCGCCCAGGTCCAGGTGGTGGGCTGGGTGCGGGAGAGCTTGTACCCCCACATGCTCGACGTATCTGGCGAGAGGTCGTCGAAGAACTGCGCGGTGTAGGCGGCGTCCTCCAGCTCGAAGTTGGTGATGTCCGAGCCGCCGCCGGTGCTGAGATCGTAGGCCGCGGAGTGGGCGATGTCCGAGGCGGCCATGGTGCTGTCGGCGGAGGACGCCGCGTAGGTGATCTTCGAGCCATCGACGGTCTGGTAGAGGTTGATGAGGCGGCTGCCGCTGCGCAGGTAGGTGAAGGCGCCCGCGTCCAGGTAGTTCAGCCCGCGATCCGGCGGGCCCACGCCCGTGGCGCAGGCGCCGATCGCCGGCAGGTAGTCGAGGAAGTCCACATCCACGGGGTCGAAGAAGGCCGCGACGGCGCTGGCGGTCTCCTCGGGGTTGGGCGGGATGAAGCAGTCCGGACAGAGGTTGTAGGTGTAGGAGATCTGTACGAGCGCGCCGGTGCCCTCGGCGGGGGGCGTCCCGGTGTCCTCGGTGTCCGCGCCGCCGTCGCCGCCCACGTCCGTGTCGGTCCCGCCGGGGCCGCCGCCGCCGGTGTCCGTGGGGTCGGTGGTGTCACCGACGGGGGTGAAGGTGTAGGCGTCCTGGAGGGTGTAGCTCCCGGCTTCGCTGGCCACGGTCACGTCCACCACCCCTGGCGCCGCGGCGGCGGGCGTTCGCACCACGAGCAGGGTGTCAGTGGCGGCCTCCACGTCGGCCAGCGTTGTACCCCAGGTCACAATCGGGGCGACGCCGAAGCCCTCGCCGATGATGTTGACGGAGGTGTCACCGCTGATCGGGCCGAAGTTCGGAGTGATCGCTTGGATAAAGACACCGGGCGCGTCGGTGTCCGCGGAGTCCACGGTGGCTTTCTGGTCCAGGCCGAAGCTCCCGCAGCCGGAGAGCCCCAGCGCCGTCGAGGACAGGACCAGCAAGGCGATTGACGCCCTCGTGCCGAACGCGTACCCTCGGGCTTTCAAGCTTCGGAGTGACATATGGCGGTCGATACCATCCCCTTGCGCCTACAGAACCAAGGCCGACAGAACAGTGATCGGATCGCGTACCGGGTTCGAGAGTCTAACGGCACGTGGACCTCTACAAACTATGGAGAGTATGCCCGTGAGGTGCGCGCCGCCGCAAAGGCGCTGATCGGGCTCGGCTTCGAGCCGGGTGAGAAGGCGTGCATCCTGGGCTTCAACTGCCCGGAGTGGGTGATCGCCGATGTGGCGGCCATGATGGCCGGCGGCGTGCCCGCTGGCATCTACACCACCTGCTCCGCGATGGAGGTGCAGTACATCATCGATCACGCGGACGCCCCGGTGGTCTTCCTGGAGAACGAGAGCCAGTGGGCCAAGGTCGACGCCGAGCGCGAGAACCTGCCCAAGCTCAAGTACGCGGTCATGATGAAGGGCGCGAAGGTCGCCGATGATCCGCTGGTCCTGAGCTGGGAGGACTTCCTGGCGAAGGGGGAGGGGATCGAGGACAGCGCGGTGGACGCGCGCATGGAGGGCCTGAAGGCCGAGGATCCCGCGACCTTCATCTACACCTCGGGCACCACCGGGCCGCCGAAGGCCGTGATGTTGAGCCACCTGAACCTCTCCTTCACCGCCGACGCGGCCGTGGAGATGGTCGGGATGACCCTGAACGATCACAACCTCTCCTACCTGCCGCTCAGCCACATCGCCGAGCAGATGTTCAGCATCCACGGCCCCATCTCCGCGGCGACCTACATCTCCTTCGCCGAGTCCATCGAGCGCGTGCCGGACAACCTGAAGGAGGTCCAGCCCACCATCGTCTTCGGCGTGCCGCGCATCTGGGAGAAGATGCACGCCAAGGTCGGCGCGAGCCTCGCCCAGGCGACCGGCGTGAAGAAGCGGCTGGTCACCTGGGCGCTCTCCGTGGGCGATCGGGTCACCAACGAGCGCAACAACGGCCGCGAGCCCGGCGGGCTGCTGGCCTTCCAGTACCGCATCGCCAACAAGCTCATCTTCTCCAAGATCAAGCCCCTGATGGGGCTCTCCAACGCCCGGGTGTGCGTCTCCGGCGCCGCCCCCATCGCCAGGGAGGTGCTGGAGTTCTTCGCAGGCCTGGACATCGTGATCCACGAGGTCTACGGCCAGTCCGAGGACACCGGCCCGACGACCTTCAACATGCCCGGCCGCACCCGCTATGGGACGGTCGGTCCCGCGGTGCCGGGGGTCGAGGTCAAGATCGCCAGCGACGGGGAGATCCTGGTCCGCGGCGACAACGTCTTCATGGGCTACTTCAAGAACCAGGAGGCCACCGACGAGACCCTCATCGACGGCTGGCTGTACTCCGGCGATCTGGGCGCGTTCGATGACGACGGCTTCCTGAAGATCACCGGGCGCAAGAAGGAGATCATCATCACCGCGGGCGGCAAGAACATCGCGCCCAAGAACATCGAGGCGGCGCTGAAGAACCTGCCGCTGGTGTCACAGGCGGTGGTGATCGGCGACAGGCGCAAGTTCCTGAGCGCGCTCATCACCCTCGACCCGGAGGCGCTGGAGACGTTCGCCGCCGAGAAGAAGCTGAAGGGTGATCTTCACAGGAACGAGCTGGTGATGCGAGAGATCCAGGCGGGCATCGATGAGCACGTGAACCCGCAGTTCGCCAGGGTGGAGCACGTGCGCAAGTTCACGCTCCTGCACCGCGACTTCACCATCGACACCAACGATCGGGGCAAGGCGGAGCTGACCCCCACGCTCAAGATCAAGCGCAAGATCGTCAACGATAACTTCGCCAACGAGATCGAGGGGATGTACGCCTGACGGGCTCGTGAGCCGGGCGCCCTCGTCGTTTTCGCCTACTTGGAGGCGGACTCGACGGGGGTGTTCAGCTCTGGGGTCTCCATCGCCGCGCGTGCAGCGGCGCGACTGGCAGCACGAGCGCGAGCCAGCGCGGGGCCGTGCAGGGGGCGACCCGTGGAGTCGGTAAAGACCTCCTTCGCGGGCGCTGCGGGCACGTTCATCCCGGGGGCTGGCTTGCCTCGATGCTTGGAGATCATGTCGACAACATTCAGCGCCAACAAAGCTACAACAAGCAAGATGAAGAAGAGGATGGCCTCCATAGCGTCTCCAATTGGGGCCAGGTGCGGTGATAGCCGGACCGGACGGGAGGTTAACCCCTGATGTCGAAGTCGGTCCAGCAATTATGTTCCAGGGCTACAACGCCAGACCTCGCGAGGATATTCAATCCCCTATCGAGCAGGCTCACTCAATTTGAACGGGGATCCGCTGCTCGACGACAGGGGTGAGCGCGGGGGATTCTTGATCGGGGTGATCGGGGCCCGCGCGGTAGAGGCGCACGCGGAAGGCGCCAGCGCCTGCGGCGCCCTTGGTCGGCAGCTCAAGGCTGACGGGGACGTCATGCTGCGCGCCTGCGGGCAGGCGGGTATCGCTCAGAGTCTCGAAGGGCGGATCCGGTGAGACGTCCCTCGCGAAGCGCCAGGTGACGGGCTCTCCCAGCACCTCTCCCTTTGCGTCCACCACAGCGGCCTCCAGGAGGGCGTAGCGGAAGGGGCTGCCGGTGGGGAAGGAGTGGCCCGCGCCGGTGTTCTGGACGCGGACGGTGGCCTCCAGAGGCTGACCGCGGGTGATCGGTCCGGGCGGCAGGTCCACCAGCAGGCTGATGGCGCGGGCGGGGTTCGAGGCGGCGCTGTGATCGCTGACAGCCGCGAAGCGGCCCGCGGTGACCGGGCCCGCGGTGGGGGGCATGTGGCAGTCCTGACAGCGCACGCCCGCGGCGGCCCAGGAGGAGCGGGACCACTCGCCGAAGGTGTCGTAGAAGGGCGTCTCCGAGCCGGGCCAGGTGAGCTGGTGGCAGGTGGCGCAGAGCTCCGGGCTCGCGAGCTCGTCGCTCACCGCGACCGGGTGCGGCGCGTGCTGCGACGCGCTGGTGCTGATGATCTGACCGTCGCGGACGTGGCAGGCGGCGCAGGTGACGCCCTCCTGCTGGAGGGTCGCGTCCCAGGCCGGGTTGTCTTCCAGGGTCGCGCTGGTGAGCGGGCCGCCGGTGTACTCCACCACAAGCTGCGCCTGCTGGTTGGCGAGGGGGAGGTGACAGGAGGAGCAGACCGGGGCGTTGCCCGCGGCGGTCAGCGCCTCCTGGAAGATGGGATCGTCCCAGGCGTGCGCGTGGGCCGACTCGGACCAGGCGTCGTGCACCGCGAAGTGGCAGGCGTTGCAGCTCTGGGCGGAGAGGTTGGCGAGCCCATCGGGCAGGGCGGGGGTGTCGATGGGCAGGCCGTCCGGGAAGAGCGGCGGGGCCGCCGGCGCGGACGGCGCCTCGGGGGTCTCGTCGATGACCTCGGCGGCCTCGTCGTCGCCGCCGCGCTTCTTCTTGGCCTCGGCCATGCGGGGGATGGCGAACAAGATCGCGCCGAGCCCGGCGACAGCCGCGGCCGCCAGGATTGGGGTAGTTCTAGAAATCGATCACCTCCCGGCGGTCCCCGGCCGGTTGTAGTGGGATCTGCAAGTACGCACCTTCTGGGGCATAGAGCGCCAGATAGTGTGCGTAGTGCTCGGTGATGCGCTTAACGTAGTCTCGGGTCTCCTTGTAGGGGATCTGCTCTACCAGATCATCGACGGCGATCGTCTCCGGGTGCGCGCCGAAGAAGGTGGAGAGGTTCGTGGGCCCGGTGTTGTAGCTCGCCACCGCGAGCGGCCAGACGCCGCCGAAGCGCTCCATGAGCTGCGAGAGGTACCAGCTCCCGTACTGAATGCTCACCAGGGGATCCTTGAGGGTCACCGGGCTGTACATCGGCTCGTCGATGCGATCGGCGATCTTGGCGCCTGTCAGCGGCATCACCTGCATCAGGCCGGTGGCCCCGGCGTGGCTCACGGCCCAGGTGCGGTAGAGGCTCTCCTGGCGCATCACGCCGAGGATCATCAGCGGGTCCAGATCGTACTCCCGGGCCCAGTGTGTCACCTGCTCCCGGTAGGCGGCGGGGTAGTGCAGCCGCAGGGCGTCGGTCACCTGCTTCGAGGACTCAGCGCCCGCCTGGTAGCCCGCGGTCGAGCGGGTCGAGTCGTGGTAGTCGCCCGCGTAGAGGAAGATGGAGCGCCACTGGGCCAGCGAGATGCCGCCGGTGCGGTTGCGCTTCCAGGACTCGTAGGCGTCGCCGACGAGCGGCGCGCTCAGCTCGTGCACGCCCACCCGGGCGAGATCCCAGGCCGCCGGCAGATCCTTCCAGCGGGACTTGTTGTTCTGGGCGACGCGGTAGAACACCGCGGCCGCGCCCTCGGGATCGAACATGGTGTTGTCCAGGTCCGAGGCCGCCATGTATCGATCGAGCGGCGTGGGGCCCAGCTCGGGGGGGCGCAGCGTCGGGGGCGCGGGCGCGGACGAGGGATCGACCGTCACGGCCTCGGCGTCCCAGCGCATCGCCGACCAGTCCAGCTTGCGCGCCGACGGCGCCTCCAGCTCCGAGGCGCCGCTCACCAGCCGCCCGGCGATGGGCACGCCGGTCTCGGCGACGCTCGGCGGGGCGGGGGCGTCCGGCGCGCCCTCGAAGGGCCAGCGCCCCTGACGGTGGCGCTCGATGTCGGGGGTCGACGGGGTGGGGCGGAGCCTGGACTGGACGAGCTGGCCGTACCAGGACCAGGGATCCTCGTCGAGCACCCGCTGGAAGTCCTCGCGGGCGCCGGGCTGATCGCCGGCCGCGATGCGGGTCTTGGCCCGGTAGTACAGGGCGGCGGAGGTGTAGGGGCCGTCGGTCTCGATGAGCTCGCTCAGGCGCGACTCCGCGGCCTCCAGATCGCCGGCCCGGTAGCTGGCGAAGCCGCCGAACCATCGCGCGGCCAGCCCCACGTAGCCGCCGCGCTTCGCCACGGCGTCCCAGTGAACGCGGGCCTTCTCGAAGTCCCCGGCCTGCTGCCAGGCGTGGGCGATCTGATCCTCGTTCCAGCTCCAGCGGTAGTGGCCCTTGTAGGTCTCGGAGAAGCACTCCTCGGCGAAGACCGCGGCCCGCTCCCACTCGCCGGCCCGCCACAGCGAGCGGAACGCCGTCCAGGCCTTGTCCCCGTCGGGGTGCTCCTCCAGATCGGCGATCATCTCGTCGGCGAGCAGCACGAACTGACGGGTGCCCCAGCGGAAGCTGGTGGCCTGGGAGTTGATCCAGCTTGCCGTCATGTCGTTGTCGCTGTGACGCTCCTCCATGTGGCAGTAGAGGCCCCAGGCCTCGTCGTCGTGGCCGCAGTTCTTCAGGCTGACCGCCCGCAGGCGCTCGGCGCTGAGGGCGTCCATCTCCGAGAGCTGCAGGTCGGGGTGCTCCTCCAGGAGCGCCATCAGGGACGCCTGGGCCGCCTTGCCGTTTGCGCCGTAGCGGTGGGAGAGGGCGAGCCAGCGCAGCATCTCCGCGCCGCGCTTGACGTCCGTGTTGGCGGCGGCGCGGGCCATCTGGACCTGGAGGGCCTCCTCCATGGGGCTCTTGGGGTGCTTCTTCAGCCACTTCTTGTAGGCGGCGACCGCGGGGCCGTTGTAGCCGGCGGCCACATAGGCGTCCCCCATCAGCAGCAGGCAGTCATCGGCGAAGTAGCCGTCCGGCCACTGCTCCCGGTAGGCGCTGCACTCGCCGCCGGCGACCGAATGCCGGCCGCGCAGGTGATCGTTCAGGGCCTCGTAGTAGGCGCCGAAGTGGGTCAGCGGGCCGCCGGAGTGGCGCACCCCGGTGAAGTTCTCGGAGGCCTTGTTGTAGCGGCCCTCCTTCATGTGGATCCAGCCGAGCAGGAACTGGCCCGCGGCGCGCTCCCGCCCCCAGGGGCCGTTCTTCGAGGCCAGCCAGCGCTCGAGCAGGTACACCGCCCGGTCGTTGTCTCCGGAGCGCCACGCCGCCACGCCGGCGTCCAGCGAGGCCTCGCCGGCGTGAGCCAGCCCCCCCGGCGCGACGGGCGGCGGCGCGGCCAGGGTGGTGCCCGGGGTCTTGTTCAGAGTGTCGCCCGAGGCTGGCAGGACCAGCAGGAAGGCTAAGGAGATGAGGAGTCTCACCGGTGGGCCTCCGCGGGGCGCTGGAGGTGGGTGAAGCCGGCCGCCGTGAAGGCGGCGGCGGCCTCGGGGCCGCTCAGGTAGTCGAGGAGCGCCGCGGCGCCGTCCATCGCGTCCAGCGTGAGCGCCGCCGGGTAGATCACCGCCGGGTGCAGCCCGCTCGGGAACGCGCCGAGGGAGACCACCCCCGAGGTGCCGTCAGCCAGCTCGATCAGATCGGAGGCGTAGACCACGCCGAGCGCGCACTCACCGCGCTGGACCAGCGCCAGCGCCGCCCGCACGTCCGCCGCCGGGACCACCCGCGGCTCCAGCGCGCTCCACCAGCCGAGCCCCTCCAGGGCCGCCCTGCCGTAGATGCCCGCGGGGACATGGCTTGGATCGCCCAGCGCCAGGCACCCACCCGCGAGGTCCGGGGGGGCGCTCTCCGGGCCCACGGACGCCGGCAGCACGTCGGGGGACGCCTGGGTGGAGGCGATGAGCAGCAGCTCGCCCCGCAGCAGATCGCGCCTGCTTCCGGGAGCCAGCAGCGCCTTCTGTCCGAGCGTGTCCATCCAGAGAGTGTTGGCCGAGAGGAAGAGATCCGCTGGCGCGCCGGCCTCGATCTGACGAGCCAGCGTCGAGGAGGCGGCGAAGCTCGTCACGACAGGCGGGCCGCCGCTGGCCTCGAAGGCCGCCACGCTGGCCTCGACCGCTTCGCGGGTGCTGGCCGCGGCGAACACCGTGACGCCCTGGGGGGCGCCGGCGCAGCCGGTCAGAGCGGGGAGGGCTAGCAGGAGCATCTGGGGGGACTCAGGTCTTGAGCTCGGACTCGGCGGCTTCGTGGAAGTCGCCGGTCTCCGCGTCCAGCAACACATAGAACCGAGGTGAGTCGTCCCCTGAGGTCACGCCCTGGAGCACCCCGCGCCGTCCGTCGGTGAGATCCACCGGGGCGGCGACCGCGCGACCGCCGGCCAGCGGCTCGGGCGTCGCCGAGAGCTCGCCGTGCTCCAGCCACTCGGCCCAGCCGCCCTGGAGCGCGCGGGCCATCTCCCAGCCCTGGTCCCGGAGCCACTGGGCGACCTCCCGGGCGAGGCTGTCGTCCGCGGCGTCGTAGACCGTCACCCGGATGGACTTGTCCGGCACCAGCTCCAGCCGCTGCTTGATCTGCCAGCCGGGCGAGAGCTGTGCGCCGGGGATGTGCCCCTGGGCGTACTCGTCAGGGGGGCGGATGTCCAGCAGCACGCCGGGCACGGCCGAGATGACCTGGGCGGCCAGCCAGGTGCGCCCGATCAGCTCCCGGTCGTTGGGCCCGGGGGTGTCGCCGTCGCCGTCGACGAGCTTCGGGATGTACTTCTCGATGTCTTCGGTGTCGCCAGCTCGGACATCCGAGGTCGTCGGCGCGCGGTCTTCCGCGTCGCGCTCCATGCCAAACGCCTTGAGCGCGACCTTGCGCGCGGCCTTCTTGAGGCGATCCCGGATCATGCTGACCTCCTGTTCCTGTTTATCTTGACACGTCCAGAGTTATCTCTCCAGCTCTGTCCAGCCACACCAGCAGCTTGACCACCCTCCCGTAGGACTGACGGCCATCCTCGACGCCCTGGCTCTTCAGGTAGGCGTCGTAGGTCTTGTCGCTCACCGCCATGCTGAGCTCGGGCTTCTTGTCCCAGTGGGCGTTGATGGCGCGCTGATCCGCGCGCAGCCCCTCGGGCAGCAGCTGGCGCAGCCCCCGGGACATGGGGCGGTCGAACTTCGCGAGCGCGTTGTTGGCGTAGGAGCAGCCGGAGCGGAGGGCGCCGTAGCGGGCGTAGGGGTCGCCGGCGTTGACGGCGGCGGCGAAGCCCACCAGGTTGGCCTCGTCCTCTCGGGCGAAGCCCCGGGCGTGGGCCAGCTCGTGGGCGACGGTGAAGGGGAGGCTCGCGTCGGGGAGCCCGGCGTCGTACTGGGCCTCGCTGGTCCAGGGGGAGAACATGCCGGCGGCGGAGAAGGGGAAGAAGAGCACCTGCACCGGCTTGGGGGAGGGGCTCTCCCAGTCGCGCGCCGGGGCGTAGGCGAGCCAGTCCAGCGTGCGGTAGCCGCGGTCGATGATGCGGGCCAGCTCGTGGCGGTCGTAGGGCATGGTGGAGCCGGCGTCGGAGGCGATCTCCGGCGGCAGATCCTCGTAGGCGTAGCGGGCGTTCAGGCAGAGCCGGCTCGCGAGCGCGCGGATCTCGCCGCGGCTGATGGGCCCGCGGATCGCCGGATCCCGATCCCACCCCTGCTGGACCTTCAGGGGATCCCGGCCGTAGTTCATGCCCCACGCGAGCAGGAAGAAGCTCACGATCCAGCCCGCGGCGATGAGCACCCCTCGCAGGAAGGACAGCTTCTTGCGCCGCCGAACGGATCGGTGGCCGAGCACCAGCAGGAGCACCACGCCGCTGATTACGAGCACTTCAAAGAGGCTGAAGGGCAGGGGACCGGTCGCGGCCTGGAGCGCGCCGCCGACCGCTGGGTAGATGTGCGCGGCGTAGACGGACTCCACCCCCGCGCCGGATCGGCTCCACAGCCACAACGCCGCCGCCGGTAGGAAGGCCGTAATGATCCCACGCATCTTCTTGAGAATAGCGACCCCTCGCGTCTTCCGCACCACCCCCGTGCGCGCCGGCCCGTGCTATGAATGGGAGCGCTGCCGCGCGAGGAACACTGGAGCGAGTGGAATGAGCCTGCTGTCTACCCTGATCTTCGGTCGCGAGGACGGCCTCCGTCGTACGCTGGTCCGGAAGGTGCTCGGGCAGGAGGCGTCACCCTCCTCCGGTGCTGCCACAGGACGCTCCGGCGCGACGGCCGCCCCGCCGCCGTCCGCTGAGAAGGCGCTCAATCTCGGTGTCGAGGCCCCCAAGGACGTCACGCCCCCCGAGGGCTACGAGGTGGTGCTCCACAAGGACGCGCTCCAGGACGGCACCGCCATCGAGGTCATCATCGCCGGCAAGGCCATCGCGGTGTCGAAGGCCGACGGCAGCTACTACGCCTGCTCCAATACCTGCCCGCACGCCGAGGGCCCCCTCGGTGAGGGCACCCTCGAAGGTCACGTGCTGACCTGCCCGTACCACGGCTGGCAGTTCGACGTGCGCGACGGCAGCTGCCTCACCCACGACGAGTCCAAGGTCGAGGTCTACGAGGTTCAGATTGTCGGCGATGCGGTGTGCGTCGCGGTGTAGACTGTGAGGTATGAACGGGCCCATCGCGACCGCAGCGTCACGTTCGCCTGATCCCACCCAGGTGGCGGCTGAGCTGAGCACCGCGCTGGGGGAGTGCCAGGCGGTCTTCGTCTTCCACGCCATCGACTACAACGCCCAGGCGCTGGCGGAGGCGATCCGGGATGCCTTCCCCCGCGCCTGCACCATGGGCTGCTCCAGCTACGGGGAGATCGGCCCGCGCGGAATGACCCAGGGCGGCGTCAGCGCCTTCGGCATCCGCGCCGGGGTGCGCTGCGCGGCGCGCGTGCTCTCGCCGGAGCACACCTTCAACCAGGGCGCGGCCGTCATCGAGGACATGGCCCAGGAGCTGGGGACCACCACGGCGGGGCTGAGCCTTGAGCGGCACCTGATGGTGATGCTGGCCGACGGCCGCTCGCTGTCCGAGGAGCGCACCGTCGCCGCGCTGGCCTTTGCGGCGCCCGCGATCCATCTGGTCGGCGGCTCGGCCAGCAACAACGAGCTGGTCGGCACCGGCGGAGAGGAAGACTTCACCCGGGTCTTTCTGAACGGTCAGGTACACGACGGCGCGCACCTCGTCGTGCTGCTGGAGCTGGAGATCCCCTTCCAGGTGCTCCACGTGCACCACTTCCTCCCCACCGAGCGCCGGGTCGTCATCACCCGCGCGGACCCCGCCCGACGGCGGGTGGTGGAGCTGGACGGCTGGCCCGCCGGTCAGGTCATCGAGGAGCTGTACGAGCTGCCGCCGGAGAGCGCCAAGGACCGCGCCCGCTTCACCTCCAACCCGATCCAGCTCGCCTACATCGTCGACGACGCGCTCTTCATCCGCTCCGTGCTGTGGGAGGAGGGGGAGGAGCTCGTGATGGCCGGCGCGGTGGATGAGGGCGCGGTGCTGCGCAAGGTGAGGGGGGAGGCGCTGGTGGAGCGGACCCGGGCTGGCATCGCCAGAGCGCTCGAGGCGTTCCCGGGCGAGCCCTCGGGCATGCTGCTCTTCAACTGCGTGAACCGCCTGATGGAGGCGACCCGGCAGTCGGAGGTCGACGCGCTCTTCGACGCCATGGCCCAGACCCCCGTGGCTGGCTTCCACACCTACGGGGAGCAGCTGGATCGCCTCCACATCAACAACACCTTGACCGGGGTGATCTTTGGCGAGTGAAGAGGCGCTGCTTGCGCGAATCCGAGAGCTGGAGGCGCAGCTCACCGCGTCCGAGCGCACCCGCGAGGTGTTGATCCGACGGGTCGAGTCCCAGCCCATCCAGCGCCCGGCTGAGGCCTTCTCCATCCAACTCGCCATGGCCGGCCTCGAAGACACCGTCCGCGCCAGCACGCAGCAGCTCGCGCGCAGCGAGGCCCACTTCAGGGCGCTCTACGAGCACGGCCCGGACATGATGTTCACGGTCGACGGGGCCGGCTGTATTCTGGATCGCAACCAGCGCGCCGCCGGGCTGGGAGAGATCGACCTGTTGTCGACGCTCTTCAACCAGCCGGAGGCTATCGAGGGGCTGGCCGCCAGCGGCTTCACCGGCGCCGGCGAGCGGGAGTTCGAGCTGGTCAGCGGCGATCGGGTGCTGCTGGCGGTCGCGCCGCTGCCGGATCGTGAGGACGCCTACCACGTCGTGCTGCGCGACATCACGGGCTTCCGCGCCCTGGAGCAGGAGCTGCAGCACACCCGCCGCCTGGCGAGCATGGGCCGGCTCGCGGCGGGCATCGCCAAGGAGATCAACAACCCGCTGGCGGTGATCCTCGTCGGCCTGGAGCTGCTGGAGTCCATGGGGTACGAGGAGCCCGCCATGGTGGCCAAGCAGCTGCGCACGGTCGGCGACCACGTACAGCGCATCGAGCAGTTCGTGGGCTTCCTCGATGTGCTCGCCCGGCAGGGCGCGGGCCCGACGGAGGAGGTCTCGCTCAACGACCTGCTCGACGAGGCCCTGAGCAAGTCCAAGCGGCGCCTGGGGCGCGCTCAGCTGAGGCGCAAGGTCGAGCCCGTCGACCTCCAGATCATCGCCAACCCGAACCACCTCCGCATGGCCTTTGTGGCGCTGTTCAACGCCTGCGGAGACGCGATGCGTCGCCAGGGGCGGCTGGAGCTTCGCGGCTGGTTCGAGGAGGGGGAGGTCGTGCTGGAGCTGCGCGGCCCGGGCATGACCCAGGTGGCCAACGACCTGCGGCAGGTGGACGACTGGGACGTCGGCGACGCGGGCATCAACCGGGTGAGCCTGGGGCTGGCGGCGACCATCATCGCCGAGCACGGCGGCTGGCTCGGCTCCATCGGGACGAACAGCCCCGCGCCCTTCCTGCGCATCTTCCTGCCGGGCATCCCCCCCAAGGGCCAGGAGATCCGCGGCGAGGGGTTGAACGTGCTGATCGTCGAGGACGAGGAGCCCATGGCCGAGCTGCTCTGCGAGCTGCTGCGGACCGCGGGCCACCGGGGGCGCGCCGTCTTCACCGCTGAGGACGCGCTGCCGGTGCTGGACGCCAACGAGTTCGACGTCGTTCTCTGCGATCTCGCGCTGCCCGGGATGAGCGGCATGATGCTCAGTGAAGCGATCGCCAACCGCTGGCCGTCTCTCGATGGGCGGGTGATCTTGATGTCCGGTTTCGCCCAGCCGCCGTACCGGGGAGCCCGCTTCCTCCACAAGCCCTTCACCCGCGATCAGCTGATCGCCGCGCTGGATGATGCCAGCTCCGGGCTGGGCGCTGGATCGGGTACGCAACAAACGGTGCCGCCGCCGCGTTAAACTCCGCGCCGTCATGATGCGGGTACTCCACCAAACGTTCCACGACCCTGAATCCCGCTACTACACCCCAGTGGCGAGGGCAGTCTGGGGCCTCATCATCATCTCGGTGGTGCTGTTTGGTGTGGACCTGTACCTGGGACCCGAGGCGCCTGAGTTCGCGCTGCTGACGGTCATCGATCATGCGCTGCTCTGGCTCTTCGGCCTGGAGGTCACGCTCCGCATCGGCTCCTACCGGCCGCCGGAGCTGGACCTCTTCGAGCTGAACCGCAAGGATCGGCTGCGGGCTCACCTCTGGGGGCGGCTGCGTTTCTGCACGCGCCCCATGATCCTGATCGACCTGATCACGGTGCTCGCGGTCGTGCCCGCGCTCCGCGGCCTGCGCGCGCTCCGCGCCCTGCGCCTTTTGCGCGGCGCGAAACTCTTTCGCTACAACAATCCCCTCCACGGCATCCTCCGCGCCTTCGAGGACAACGCCATCCTCTACGGGGTGTCGTTCGCCTTCCTGATGATCGCGGTGATCCTCGGCGGCGTGAGCCTGTACCTGATCGAGGGCCCCTACAACGACGGCGTGAACTCGCTGGCCGACGGCATGTGGTGGTCCATCGTGACCATCACCACGGTGGGCTACGGCGACATCACGCCCAGCGCCACCGTGCTGGGCCGCCTGGTCGCCGGCCTCTTGATGGTCGTGGGCATGTTCACGCTGGCGCTGTTCGCCGGCGTCGTGGGTAACACCCTGCTGCACGCGGTCTTGAGCTTCCGGGAGGAGCAGTTCCGAATGAGCACCTTGAACAACCATGTGATCGTCTGCGGCTATGAGTCGGGAGCCCGGATGTTCCTGGACACGCTCTCCCGCGAGGTGGAGCCGGAGACCGAGGTGGTGATCTTCGCCCCCGGTGAGCGGCCGATGGACATCCCCCCGCTCTACACCTGGGTCTCGGGGGAGCCCACCAAGGAGAGCGAGCTCGACAAGATCCGGCTGACCCACGCGCGCACGGTAGTGATCCTGGGCTCCCGCAAGGTCTCCCCACAGCACGCCGACGCCACCACGATCCTCACCGCGTTCACCATGCGCGCCTACCTGCGGCACAACGCCGAGAGGGTGCGCAAGGAGCTGGTGTACATCGTCGCTGAGATCCTCGATGAGGAGAACGTGGAGCACGCGATGACCGCGGGGGTCGACGAGCCCATCGAGTCGACCCGGGTGGGCTTCTCGCTGCTGGCTCACGCCTCGATGGTGCCGGGGACGGCGCGGATCATGGGCCAGCTCGCCGTGATGGAGGACAACAACCTCTACATCGGCGAGATGCCGATATATGTGGACTCGCCGCTGTCGTTCAATGACCTGGTGAAGTCCGTCAAGGGCGCGAGCGGCGCGCTGGTGATCGGCGTCCGCGACAACCGGACGGACACGGACCACATCAACCCGGAGAACGGGATGAAGGTCACCCGCGACTACCAGCTCATCTACATCGCGACCACCGTCGTGCTCTGAGGCGGCCGCGGGGGAGGCAGCGGGCTCAGACGTCCAGGTCGTCCAGCTCGTGGGCGCCGTGCATGATGTGCTGGTACCGGGCCTGGGGATCCTTGCCCATCAGCTCGTGGATGGTGTTCTCGGTCAGCATCACCGCGTCCTCGGGGATGGTCACGCGCAGCAGGCGGCGGCGCTTGGGATCCAGAGTGGTGGTGAAGAGGGTCTTGGGCATCATCTCGCCGAGTCCCTTGAAGCGGGAGATCTCCGGCTTGAAGCGGGCCGGGAGCTTGCTCAGGATCTTGTCCTTCTCGCGGTCGTCGGCGGCCCAGTAGTCCTTGTTGCCGGCCTTGATGCGGTACAGCGGGGGCTGGGCGAGGAAGACGTGGTCCTCGGCGATGAGGCCCGGCAGGTACCGGTAGAAGAAGGTGAGCAGCAGCGTCGCGATGTGGTGCCCGTCGACGTCGGCGTCCATCAGCAGGATGATCTTGTCGTAGCGGAGGCGCTTGACGTCAAAGTCCTTGCCCATGCCGCAGCCGAGGGCCTGGACGATGTTGTTCAGCTCCTGGTTCTTCATCACCGCGGCCTGTGAGCTGTGCTCGGCGTTCAGGACCTTGCCGCGGAGGGGGAGGATCGCCTGGGTGTCGCGATCGCGGGCCTGCTTGGCGCTGCCGCCAGCGGAGTCACCCTCGACGATGAAGAGCTCGCTGATGCTGGGGTCGGTCGACGTGCAGTCCGCGAGCTTGCCGGGCAGGTTCAGGCGGTGGGAGATCGCCGACTTGCGGCGCACCTTGGTGGCGGCGGCGCGGCTGGCCAGGCGGGCGCGCGCGGCCTGGGTGGCGCGGGCGACCAGGGCCTCCCCCCAGGGCTTGTGATCGTGCAGCCACTGCTCCAGGGCGGGGCGCACGGCGCCGTCCACCATGCTCCGGGCCTCGGGGTTGTTGAGCTTGTCCTTGGTCTGACCCTGGAACTGGGGCTCCGCGATGAAGAGCGAGGCCACCGCGTTGACGCCCTCGCGCAGATCGTCCGCGGAGAGCTTCACGCCGCGGGGCTCCAGGCTGTGAGCCTCGATGAAGGCGCGCAGGCCGCGGACGATGGCGTCCTTCAGGCCCTGCTCATGGGTGCCGCCGTCATGGGTCGGGATGGTGTTGACGAAGGAGGAGAAGCCCTCCCGGGGGGCATCGGTCCAGGAGATGGCGATGTCCAGCCGGGCGCCGGTGTCGGGGATCTCGTGCTCGAAGCGGAAGATCTCAGGGGTGATGGTGCGGGCGCCCCGCTGCTTGTTGAGCACGGCGAGGTAGTCGCTGATGCCGCCCTCATGCTTCATCTCAACGCTGCGGCCGGTCGTCTCGTCGCGGAAGACGATGCGCGCGCCCGGGTTCAGGTAGGCCTTCACCTCCAGCCGCTCACGGATCATCTCGGCGTCGAAGCTCACCTCACCGAAGATCTGATCGTCGGGGGTGAACTGGATGCTGGTGCCGGTGCCGCGGGCCTCGCCGATCACCTTGACCTCGCCGCGGGGGATGCCGCGCCGGAAGTCCAGCCGGTGCTCCTTGCCGGCGCGCTTGACCCGGGCGATGAGGCTGGACGAGAGGGCGTTGACCACCGAGGCGCCGACGCCGTGCAGGCCGCCGGCGGTCTTGTAGGAGTTGTTGTCGAACTTGCCCGAGGAGTGCAGCTTGGTGAGGACCAGCTCCAGCGCCGACTTCTTGGCCTTCTTGTTGATGCCCACGGGGATGCCGCGGCCGTTGTCGACGACGGTGATGGTGCGGCCGTCGCGGCCGAGGTTCACCTGCACGGTCGACGCGAAGCCGTTCATCACCTCGTCGATGGCGTTGTCGACGATCTCCCAGACGAGGTGGTGCAGCCCGTCCCGGCCGGTGCCGCCGATGTACATCGCCGGGCGCTTGCGGACGGCCTCGGCGCCCTCGAGGACGATGACGCTGTTGGGATCGTAGCTATCACTCACAGTCGTGCTTCCCTTGCGATCCATGTTTACTTACCTCCCTGCGGGCCGCTGTCGTCCTTCGGGAGATCGATTCGGGGCTTCTGGAGCCACTGGATGAAGCTACCGCGCCGCAGCACCGCCGAGCCCTTGCCGCCGCGGGTGCCGGCGTGCTTGCTCGGTCGCGCGCTCTCTTCGCGCTTGCGGGTCGTGAGCACGGTCGCGCCCTTGTAGAGCTCGCGGGTCAGCTCGAAGGCGAGCACCCGATCGCCCGGGTTGAGCTTGATGGCCATCACGCCCTTGCCGACGCCGCTGAGCGCCTTCAGGTCGTTGGTGGGGTAGGTCAGCATGTTGCCGCCCTCGGTCGCGAGGGAGACGTGATCGTCGGGGCCGCAGGCGTAGGCGGCGACCACCGCGTCGCCGCTCTCCAGACGGATATACCGCCGACCGGACTTGGTGGAGAGCTCGGTGTGCGAGGTCAGCGGGAACCGCACCCCTCTGCCCTGGAAGGTCACGGCGATGCCGTAGCGCTCGGGGTTATCGCCCTCGCCCCTGGGCGGGTGGTTCCGCGGGTCGTGGGTGATGACGCCGACGATGCGCTCGGCGGGCGCGAACTTGAAGCGGGCCTGGATGGGCTCGCCGTGTCCGGTCGTCGCGGGGATGTCGTCGACCCGGACGGTGTAGGCGCCGCCTTGATCGGTGGTGAAGGTGACCATCTCGCGGGTGCTGGAGCGGAAGAGGTTGGAGATGGTGTCGCCGTCGCGGATACGGATCTTGGAGATGTCGGTGAAGGAGGACTGGCGCTTGAACCAGCCGTCACGGGTCACGATGACGAAGGTGTCCTCGGCGATGATGTAGTCGGCCTCGGAGTACTCCAGCGCGGCCTCCTCCTCGTCCAGGCCCACGGCGGTGCGCCGGCGCGTGCCGTACTCCTTGCGGATCTCGAGGAGCTCCTCACGGATGACGCTCATGAGCTCGATCTCGCTGCTGAGGATGGCGCGGATGCGCGCGGCCTCGGCGCGGATCTCGGCGAGCTCCTTCTTGATGGCGAGGATCTCGAGCTTGGCGATCTTGTAGAGGCGCAGCTGCAGGATGGCGTCGGCCTGGATGTCGTCCAGGTCGAAGAAGTCCATCAGCTTCTCCGCGGCGTCCCGACGCCCCTCGGAGCGGCGGATGATGCGGATGGCCTCGTCGAGCATGTCGAAGATGACCTCGAAGCCCTGGAGGATGTGGATGCGCTCGAGCAGGTGATGCAGCTCGTACTCGAACCGCCGCCGCACTGTGTCCCGGCGGAAGGCGATCCAGTGGGTCAGGACGTCGTGCAGGTCCAGCTTCGCGGGGGCCGCGACCTCAGGGTTCTCGGTGGGGATGAGGCAGGTGAGGTTGACGTGGTAGTGCTGCTGGAGGGCGGTGTGCTTGCAGAGGAAGGCCATGGCGGGCGCGGCGTCCTCCGGGCGACGCAGCTCCAGGGCGATCCGGATGTCATCCGTCGACTCGTCGCGGACGTCCGTGACCTGGGGGAGCTTCTTGGTGATGATCTGATCACCGATGCGCTCGATGAGCTTGGCCTTGTTCACGCCGTAGGGGATGGAGGAGATGAGCGCCCAGGTGCGCCGGCCGCGCTTCTCGGTGGTCCACTCGCCCCGGACCGTGACGGCGCCGCCGCCGGTCTCGTAGATCTTTCGCAGCTCGTCGGGGGAGTTCAGGATCTGGCCGCCGATGGGGAAGTCGGGGCCGCGCACCTTGCGACAGAGCTGGGCGTTGTCGGCCTCGGGCTCGTCGATCAGGAGGACGGTGGCGTCGATGATCTCCCGCAGGTTGTGCGGCGGGATTCGGGTCGCCATACCGACCGCGATGCCCTCGCAGCCGTTGACCAGCAGCTGGGGGAAGCGGGCGGGGAGGACCACGGGCTCGAAGGACTGGCCGTCGTAGTTGGGGCGGAAGGCGACGGTCTGCTTCTTCAGCTCACTCAGCAGCTCGACGGCGATCTTGCGCAGCTTGGCTTCGGTGTAGCGGTAGGCGGCGGGCGGGTCGCCGTCGAGGCTGCCGAAGTTGCCCTGGCCGTCAACCATGGGGTGCAGCAGGCTGAAGGGCTGCGCCATCCGGACCATGGTGTCGTAGATCGACTGGTCACCATGGGGGTGGTACTTCGCCATGACCTCACCGACGATGGCCGCGGACTTGCGAAAGCGCGCGTCGGGGGTGAGGTGGAGGTTGTTGTACATGGCGTAGAGGATGCGCCGCTGTACAGGCTTCAGGCCGTCGCGCACGTCGGGGAGGGCCCGGGAGGTGATGACGGAGAGGGCGTAGGACAGATAGCGCTGCCGGGTCGCCTCATGGAGGGCCACCGGCTCGATGGAGAGTGCCATTTTTTCGATCGCTGAGGAGGGGGAGGGGAGAGGGCAGATGCGCGCACCCTGAGGGTGGCTATAGCATCCTGTGGAGGCCTGTTTGACCAGATTCTGTCCGGGGATGGACAGCAGGTTTCAGGGGTGGGATGAGGCAACGTAGGACATCTGCTCTTGACGATCAAACAGTGGATCCACCCCCTGCTGCCTGCGCCGGCCAGCTGTTTGTGTGTCGGTGGTGTAGAGGTGAGCCGCAGCGGGAGAGCGCCATCGGGCGCGCGCACAGCGAATCCGAACCTCTACAACTCGTCGTGTCTCAGGCGCTGCATCTTCCCCTTCCAGGGCAGTGCGATCTCGCCGCATGGCGCGCCAACTGCGACTGCGTACCTTTGCGGATTGTGACGCGGTCACACTAAGTCCCCACCTTTCGGCAGAACGCGCCGCATGGCGCGCGCCGACTGCGGATGCGTACCAGGAACGTGACGTCCCAGCGCCGCACGGTAGAGGGTGTTGCGACGTCAGCTGCCTCGCCGCAAGGCGGGTCTACTCGTCCTTCAGCGCTCCTGAGTCGCTGCCTCTGAAGTTCTCTCCATGTCTCCTGGCGGCTTGCGCCGCGAGGGGGCATCCCCCCCTGTGCCCCCCTGTGCCCCCCCTGTGCCCCCCCTGTGCCCCCCCTGTGCCCCCCCTGTGCCCCCCCATTGAACC
>Ga0316204_10002166_pt1 | contig 46434 bp, 19 predicted proteins | sample 6monrhotite_MG_2_FD_205661 | JGI IMG/M metagenome (GOLD analysis project Ga0316204, IMG submission 205661) | Microbial mat bacterial communities from mineral coupon in-situ incubated in ocean water Damariscotta River, Maine, United States -... | ecosystem: Environmental > Aquatic > Marine >... | reverse complement strand
TATTGACTTCAATAAATTGTGCAGGGGTAATGGATACATTGAATCTTTTTGACAAATTTGTTATCAATTCCATGGTAATAATCGAATCCATTCCGAAACTTTCAAACGCTGCATCAACATCTAATTTGCCCGCAGGCATTTTTAGTGTTGCTCCAACTATTTCGCTTACTTCACTTAATACACTAAGCTCTGCCGCCGACTGCATTTTAAATCTCTTTTTCTTGGAAGTTCTGTAAATCGGTCTTAATTAGTTTCTTTAATTTTTCAATTTGATCACTATTGACTTGATCAGCACTGGATAATGCCCGATTCGAATTATTTTGACGAAGATCCTCAAACGTAGGTATGTTTTTTTTGACTTCAAGATGATGCATGTTAGCCGCACTTGAGTCTACGCTCTGATTGTTCTCGATCTCTTCCTGCTCTACTTCACAAAAGAAGTTTTGCGCTATGAGTGTTTCCATGCTTTCCTTTACCCCTGTGATGACAAATTCGATATCTTCATCGGTATGTTCAGTGGTTAAAAAACAGTTTCCTTGAATATTCGTTTCAATACCTTTCATTCTTAACAATATGAAAAATAATGCTTCGGTGATCCCCCAATAACTATCGATGAATCTGAACCGAAATAGCGAACCAAAATCATCGATTGTAATCGGTAAATTATTAGCTAAGAAAAACGCATTAAGGTTTTCTACCAAGTATTTTGTTTTTGCGTTAAGTCCCTGTTGAAAGCACTGACACCTATCACTCTGAAGATCACCTTCACATCTTTTCTTAATTTCAGATAAAGTTGCAAGCACGGAAGATATTTTGAGTGGATTTTGCGAATGTGTTCCTGCCATGCCTGTTCGTTTTGATTTCGGCATAGAGTCATCGTCTAAATCCCAAGTTCCACCGTCGACTAAATCCATATACTTGGGCGAACCGGCAATGACACCAGTAGGTAAGCCACCGCCAGGAATTTTACCATAGGTTGCAATATCTGCTTTGATGTTAAAATAACCTTGTGCACCTCGGTGGCAAATTCTAAACCCAGTAATCATTTCATCAAATATTAACGCCACATCTTTTTCCAACGTTAATTTACGTATTTCTTTAAGAAATGCTACTGGCTGATTATAGGGGTGCCTTGATTGAACAGGCTCAACTAAAACACAAGCTATTTCACCCGCTCGCGCCTCAATGATATCTAGATGTTGCATGTTTCCATACTCAAGAACAATAATTTGCTCGGCAAATTCCTGCAGCATACCCGGTCCCATCGCTAGACTTTGACCTTGTTGATCACTCATGGCTGTCACTGCATCTGACAATCCATGATAAGACCCTTCAAAAATGACCACTTTCTTTTTATTAGTTGCTGCCCTGGCAATTCGTACAGCAAACATGACCGCTTCGGTTCCTGACTGGGTAAACAGAACCCGTTCATGTCCGGTGATTTCAGAAAACAACTTTGAAGTTTCGAAGATTTTCTCTGAATATCCAGCCAACGGAATACCTTGATCGAGACTATCTTTGACTGCTTTAATAATAAAATCAGGCTTATGACCGAATATATTCACTCCCATGTCACCGGATATATCAAGGTACTTATTTCCGTCAATATCATACACATAAGCACCCTCCGCTTTTTGATAAGTGATTTGAAAATGTAGCTTCTTTAAGTCTTTAATCAGGTGAAATGGTCTTCTTTGATCAACAAAATAGTGTTGATGTTTTGCGATATTCTTTTTGGACTTAGGAACAAACTTTTCATATGCCTCATTAAGTTGACTAATATAACGCTTGTGCTCCTCGGTAAGATCTCTCTGATCAATAGCTTTTAGCACACACCTGGTGTTTTTCGATGCTAGGTTACTGTTAAAACTATCGTCACCAAATAATTTAACTTTCAATTGGGAGGTCAAAAGGTTCTTTTCCTCCTCTGATAAATTTTGAAAGTTACGTAATGCCTCCTGCTTATCAATATTCTTTGAAAGAATTTTTTCTGCAATTTCATTCATTTCAATCGACATGTTAGTTATCCTCTAGTAAAGCTTTTCTAATAATTCTTCAAATGTAAAGTCGCTGGCCGTTTCCTGATACTGAGAAGCATTCGAACTTGAGTCGTAAATAGAATCCAATAACAATTCAAAATCACTTTGCTGCGTTTTAATTTTTCGCGGCATATAATTGTTGCTAAATGTGAGTGATTTCATGGTTACACAAACTTTGCCTTTACTATCAACAAGATCTATATCCAACTTAAGTATTTCATCCTGTACTTTACTACCTCGTGAGTAACGTACCCACGCATGCATATCACTCGTACAGGGAGAAACTACTTTTAAATACTCCAACGCAAATGGTATTGTTGGTTGAACGATGGGTTGATTAAGATCGGTTATCAAACTGATAGTCGACTGTAACGCGCCCTCCATTATGCTGGGATGCAAAACATACTCGCCCTGCTCACTTTCAATCCCATCTGGTAAACTCAGTTGCACTAGTTGTTGATGTTCTCCCAGGAAAATCGTTTTGAGTGCTCGAAGCGGTTCGTCGTAATTAACTCCGGTCTTCGCTATCACATCATAAAGGTTATTTATGTCGAGCTGGTTTTGTCCAATTTGATCGGCGAGTTGCTCGACATCCAGTTTTGCTACTGCTGTAGGAGGGCTCAATACTGCCGTCCCTTGGCAGTGAATAATGTCACTGGTGTCTTCAAAAACTTGCGAGTTAATTTCAGTAGGCTGAGTTTTTTCAGAGCTACAAATTTCAAAATCGATTTGACCATTTTCGGCTTCAAATAAGGCTACGGAAACCTGCCGATTTTCAGTAATGGCGATAGGTTCTCCCCATGTTGTATCGTATAGCTCGATAAGCGTTGAATTTTGTTGCAAACGAGTCGCCTGAGTTATTGCTTCGCGAACCATTTCCAGACAGGCTATCTCAGGTAAAACTTTTCCAACAGTTCGGTTCGATGTTTCGAGAGAGTTTTCAGTATTTTCAAAAGAGACTTGTTGTTCTTTTAAGAAAAACTCTTTACCGCTAAAACTGGAACTGTAACTTTGCTGGCTGAGAACAGATGTATTGGTATGCAATAATGGATGCAATACCGCTGCAGTCGCCGTTGTCGAGGCTTGTTCACTATTTTTGGTATCAAACCAATATCTTTCACGCTCAAAAGGGTAAGTTGGTAAACTGATTCTTTTGGGTTTCGAATTTAATACCGAATCAGCGCGATTAGTATTCGACGTGTATATTTGGTTCCAGTCTACCTGCTGCCCTTTGACCCAAACCCTCAACAATTCGGTATAATTTTGATCGGCTAACCAGCCGTTGATAGTGTTGTCGTCGGCTTTTAAATTTTCTTTTTTGCGGCTTACTCTTCCTTGATAGACATCTTCTAATTCGTCAGCCACAACAGCTTGATCGTTCGCATCATCTGCGACATAAGCATTCAGTTTTCTGACTAATTGCTCAACAGAGTTGGCTACAAACCCCATACGCTCTTCCATCGAGTCACGACCAACTTGTAACGTGTAGGCAAAGTTGATCAGATTCACTTCATACTTTTCGAGATGGGTGAGCATCAAATGCGCATAAGCTTTGAGTCGTTCTTTGTTTTTGGCAGAGAGAACAAAGACCAACGGCTCTTCAGTAGAAGATATTGGTTGACTCTGATTGCAAGCATATTCCTCTAACACCACGTGCACATTCGCTCCGCCGAAACCAAACGAACTCACACCCGCTCTACGAGGAAGTTCATTACCCGCTTCATCAACAATGGCGTCCCAAGGACGAGTTTTGTCTACCATGTAGAATGGTGTTCCTTTAAGATTGATATATGGATTCAGTTTTTCAAAGTGGAGTAAGGCCGGAATCTGTTTATTTTTGATGGATAACAATACTTTTAGAATACCGGCTATGCCTGCGGCGGTTTCCAGGTGACCAATATTGGTTTTTGCCGAAGTTAAACCAATATGTGGTGTTTTCGCAAACCCTTTATTGTGTTTTTTGTACAATTCTGCGAAGGCCTTTTTCATGGCCTGAATTTCAATCGGATCACCTAAGCTTGTTCCGGTACCATGACATTCGATATAACCGACTGTCGTTGGATCAATTTGCGCTTTTTCATACGCTTCTACTAAAAGATCGGCTTGTGCGTTCGGGTTAGGCGCAGTAAGCATGGTCGCTTTTCCACCATGATTTTCAGCAGTCGCTTTAATCAATGCGTAAATATGATTGCCGTCCGCTTCTGCCATGGATAGCGGTTTGATGAAAATAGCACCCGATCCTTCGCCTCTCACATAACCGTCTGCTTTTTCATCGAAAGTTTTACACTTTCCATCGGAAGCAAGCATTCCAGCTGCACCGAATGAAATAAAAGCAGCGGCAGTTAACATCACTTGTACACCACCCACAATGGCCATGTCGCAGCTACCTGTATGGATTGATTCAATAGCTCGATGAAGCGCAACTAATGAACTGGAACACGCGGTATCAAGTGGTGCACTGGGACCATGCAAGTTCAGCAAAAATGAAACACGATTAGCCAAAATAGCGTGGGATGTTCCCGATGCGGAATAGCCGTCGAGTTCAGCATTCTCTGCCGCCATTAAATCAATATAATCTCGTGTTGCTGCACCAACAAACAACCCTGTTTTTGTTCCCGATAATTCTGAAACCTTATGACCGGCGTCTTCAATAGTGTTCCAAACTGTTTCCAGAAAGATCCGTTGTTGTGGATCCATCATCTCAGCTTCACGCGGTGAAATTCCCCAGAAAAGCGGATCGAATTTATCAATCTCTTTCATAAAACCACCCCATATCGATTTGGTTTTATTCTCTTCTTCTAGTGGATCACCGTAATACTCCTCCCAACTCCACCGATCTTTGGGAATTTCTGTCACCATATTATTTTCTGCGTTTTTCAATTTCTCCCAGTATTCTTTTAAATTCTCAGATTGAGGCATAACACCGCTGGCACCAACAATCGCTATAGGCTGTTGAACAAACCTTAACTCGGGAGAAAAACTGCCTTCAGGGATGACATTTACTAGTTGCTCAGTTACCTGCGGACTCCACCCTTTGTTAATCATAATTGGAGTTTGATTCTCAGCGTTCGCATTGCTTGAGTCAGGCAGAATAGCTGTTGCAGCTGGACTGGAAGTCGATGACATTTGATGAACTTTCAGCACTTCATTGGTATGTTCTTCGGCTATATACTGTGCAATTTCTCGAATATTGGGATATTCAAAAAATAACACCGGCGTTACATCTAATGGATAAACTTCATTGACCGCATTTGCAAAAGTGGCTAATCCGATAGAGTCGAATCCAAGATCTAATAATATGCTATCCAGATCAACATCTTCGGCATCCAGTTTCAGAAAATCCATTACAATTTGAGATAATTCATTTTGAACTAAAATTGTCAGCTCACCATCAACCTGTTCGGTGCCCGACCCTACAAATGAAGAACTAGCATCAAAAGAGTCAGAGGTCGAAGTCACTATAGGAGCTTCTTCAATCAGCCCCCATGCCCGTTCAATTTTCTCTTGCACGCCTTCAATGACGGCAAAATTTGTGTGATTAGAACCTAATCCTATGATAAAAGCTTCAAGTCCCGTTTCACTACTTAACGGTTTTATGCCTAAGTTCTTTCTGAAGAACTGCTCTGTTTGTTCATCTAGCTGCATACCTCCACCAGCCCAGATTGACCAATTAAGACTTAAAGTCTTTCCAGAACGTTCCCCTTTCGCTCGGTAAAGTTCTCGTTTGTGAGCAAAAGAATCCATGAAATGATTAGCAAAAGAATAATCGCTTTGTCCTGCGTTACCTGCAAGTGCCGCCAACGAAGAAAACATGACGAAAAAATCTAGATCCTCATTTTTGGTTAATTCGTCTAAATGAAGTGTCCCGTATAATTTAGGCGCAAAAACCGCTTTCATCTCTTCGTGTGTTTTATTCCTGACATAAGAATCTCTCAAAACACCTGCGCTGTGAATGATGCCGTTAATTTCGCCGAAGTGAGATTTACTTTCCTGAATAAGATTTTTAACCGATTCATGTCTGGAAACATCTGCCTCAATATAAAGAATTTCAGCACCAAACTGACGCAGCTCTTCTAGCTTATTTTCTTGTTCTCTGGATAACTTGGAACGACCCGTTAATAGCAATCTTGCATGGCACTCCTTGGCTAAGTATTCCGCGAAGATAAGACCCAACCCCCCTGCACCGCCAGTGATTATATAAACACCTTTCTCTTTTATTCTGAGATGGCTGACAGAGTCAACTATTGCACCTTGATTTGAATCTAGGTTGAGCTCTTTGATTTGTTTAACGTAACGCTCTTGTTGCTGATGACGAACCGTCAAATCATAACGAACATCCAGCTGAAACTCAGATAAAATAATATTAAGCAAATCGTCATTAATCGTAGGTGCGTCTCGCACAACCTCTAGAATTTTACATCGTAATCGAGGACTTTCTGCCAGTAAAATTTTAGCAAAACCGTTTATGGCTTCATTGTGTGGTTGTGGTTCTTCTATATTCGTCTGGTAAAGATAAAGTAACTCAACATTGCTTTCGAGTTTTTGTTCGATAACTGATTGGCAAAGCGAAAGGAAGGAATGAACGCCTTTCTCTAACGGTTCTTGTAATAGCTTATCATGGGCTGAGCTATCGTTCTCTGTGGGCAGACTAGCAATTGTCGTTGGCCAGGCAAAGCAAACTTTGCCAAACTCCCAGTCATTTTTTTTCAGCGATTCAAATAATTGGGCAAAGTCTTTCTCATTGTTTGGGTTAATCGTATAAGTTTTATTCTTCAATGCTTTAAAAGTTTTACCTGGCTTAACTAACACGATATGGTTATCGCTTTCTTCCACTTGTTTGAGTCGTTCGCGATACAGTTTGGTAAGCTTTTCGTCAGTATCGAAAAGTAAAATAGATGGTAAACTATCATCCGAATTAAGTTCCCCAACTAACGGAGCATTTTCCCATTCCGAAGAATAATAGAGCTTTGAAAATTCGTCATCATCATTTTGCTCTGCAGGTTTTTCGTGAACATCCGTTAAAGGCACACCAACCGAATCCTTAACCTTGATTAATATTTTGCCGTATTCATCGACAATAAGTACATTTTTTTTCGATAACATCGAGTTGGATTTTTTATTACCTGTTGCTTCAGTGATATAGGTATAACAATTTTTTGTCAGCGAATGGAGTATTTCTACCTCGCCTAAGGAATAAGGTACAATCATTTCACCAGAGGCATCTCCACCAAGTGTTGCTCCCATGAACGCCTGGAACGAACCGTCAACAAGTGACGGATGGAGAATATACTCATGGAAGTCATCCAAACGAATATCCGGTATTTTCAGTTCACCCAGAACTTCATCCTCATTTTTGTAGATATCTTGCAGTACCTGAAAGCTAGGGCCTAAGTCTAATCCCAACGATTTAAACAGTGGATATGATGATTTTCCATCCGTTACTTTGACACACCGAGAGCGAATACTTTCAATATCAATATACTCAGGCTCAGCATCCAAATCTTGTTGCGTTGCGTATAAAATTTTTCCTTGAGAATAGAGTTGTTTTCCACCATCCTCGCTTTCGCTAAATACTTCAAACTGAACCGAATCTCCTTTGGGTTTGAGTTCAATAAATGTTTCATTGGGAATAGAATCTTCTACCGTAAGTGGACTAACCCAAACGATATTTTTAATTTTTTGAACTTTTCTACCTGCAGCAATTTCACCGGCTTTTCGTGCAAAATCCAAGTATCCAACGCCCGGTAAAGTTGGGATCTCCGATACCAAATGGTCGTATATAAAGAACTCATTTTCATTAAATGTTTTCTTAAAAATCTGACGTTCAAAGGTGGATTCGTTAGAATCGATTAATGGATGCATTCCAGAAAGTGCCGTACCACTGCGATATATTCCGTCTTGCTTGTCAATTTTTGAAATCCAGTGACGTTTGTCGGCGAAAGGATATGTTGGTAGAGAAATTCTCTTTCTAATTATTTTTCTGCCCGAGATTTGGGTTTGCATGCCTTGCCAGTCAGTCAGCAAACCGTCAATCCAGAGCTGTGCTAACTTTTGGGCATTTCTACTTTGAGATAGCAAACTGATAAATTCTTCTTTCTCTTTACGGTTCAGTAATTTGGTAAGACCTTCGGTATTTTTGACATTACCGGAGAGAATTTTTTCATCTTTTTTACCATCGATAAAAATGCTTAAAAGCTCAACCAGTTCTTTCTTAGTTTTAGCTATCATCACCAAACGATGATCAAATGATTTTCTTCCTACCTGAAGTGTGTACGCAATATCGTTGATGTTTTTTCGCACTGTTTTGTCGAAAGAAAGATCTCTTTGTAAAAAATTGCGGAGACGGTTGGCAGATTCTCGGAGTTGCTCTTCATTTCTCGCAGAAAGCGGAAAGATTTGTTCCTTTGGCAGTTGCTCTTTAGAGTTTTCTTCTGATGATGGCTCTGACTCATATTTCTCGATAATAACATGCGCATTCGAACCGCCCGCACCAAAAGAACTGATCCCGGCTCTTAAAGGATAGCTTTTTCCGTCTACTTCTTTTTCTTTCCATTCTTCAACTTTTTGTTCAACATAAAAAGGCGAGTTTTCAAATTCGATAAATTCGTTAAGCTCTGTTGAATGCAACGAAGGTACTAACTTGCGATGTCTCATTTGTAAGAGCACTTTACAGACGCCTGCAATCCCTGCCGCGGCTTCTAGATGCCCAATATTGGTTTTAACTGAACCAATCGCACAAGTTTGATTTTCCACTTTATAATTTTGGAAAGCGTTCGTTAAGCCGGTAATTTCGATAGGATCGCCCAGCTCAGTTCCTGTTCCATGCGCTTCAATATAACCAATACTGCGCGCATCAATATTCGCTTTTTTAAGTGCTGCTAAAACCAGATCACCTTGCGCTTTCGGGTTTGGAACTGAATAACCGCTGGTACGTCCACCGTGATTGATAGCAATACTTTTAATAACGCCATAAATATTATCATTGTCTTGCACGGCTTGTTCTAACGGTTTAAGAATAATTGCACCGACACCTTCGCCAGGCACATAACCATTTGCGCCTTTGCCAAAGGTACGGCATAAACCATCTTCAGAAAGTAACCCTCCGGCAACAGTAATTTCCTGTTTACATTGATGAACATCGAGATTAACGCCACCTACAATTGCACTGGAACATTCACCCTTTTGAATAGCTTCGGCGGCAAGATAAATAGCAGTTAGACTAGCTGAACATGCTGTGTCTACGGACATACTTGGACCGGAAAGATTCATAAAATACGACACACGATTAGCAATACTCCAAAGGAAAGAACTGGCGATTGCTTCATTTCCCGCAAGTCTTTCTTCAGCACCAACCGATTGATACAATGTCCATACAGCGCCGACAAATACGCCGATGTCTCGTTGTTTACGGTCTTGGCTGAAAGGACTGTCTTTACCGAGAGATTCTGGATAGTAACCCGCATCCTCTAATGCTTCCCAAGCGACTTCTAGAAAAATTCTTTCTTGCGGATCGAGAATTTCAGCTTCTCGTGGGGAAATATTGAAAAACAACGAATCAAATCTGTCGATATCATCAATAAAACCACCACGATACTTCTTGCTAGTTTCCTGTTGACGCCTTCTTGTAAAACGCATGTCAGGAATGTCACCAATACAGTCTTTTCCGTCAATCAAGTTCAGCCACATTTCGTCCAAGTTTTTTGCCTTAGGATAACGACCGGACATGCCAATAATAGCAATTTCTTTTGTTTTATTGACTGTTGCAGGAATTGACTCTGCTGGAAGATTATTTTCACTTGAACAGGTAGCTGCATCAGCTCCCGTTGCAAAACTGGAAATAGAACCGACCGGCGTGGCTTCTTGTAGGATGTTTTCTTCAGTTTTTCTTGCAGCGGTCTGAGAGACCAATTTTGCAGAGACATTATGATATTGTTTTAACTCATAGTTCGCATGAACGTTACCAATAGAACCCGCAGCTTCAGCAGAAACCACAATTTCTGGAATATTTTCTCTTCTGCTGAAGAGTGTAACTAGGCGATTAATTATTCCGTCAGCGACTTCTCTGGTTAAACCAACAGGGATCGCGAGGCGAACCAAATCATTAAGAGAAGTATTTTTTTGCATTCCTACACTGTGTTCCCCAGCGCGAATACCCGTATTTAAATACAACCATGCAACAAATGAAGCGACGGGGTTTTCAAAGTTTTTAAACTCGGCGACTTGCTTAACATCGATCAAAATACAGTGTCCGCCAACTGGTTGCACAACAGGAATTCTGTTCTGCAGTAATGCCTTTGAAATTAGTTTAACTAACTGCATTCTACGCAGCGTCTGGATTTCAATTTGTTTTTTATTTTGTAGCGCAAGTCTAATTAACTTTTTATCGATAACGTTCAAACCACTTCCCTCTTTCTGTGACAACTCTTGTAGCAGCTGAAAAAGGTTGGCGTCATTAGTGGCTATTAATCCACCTTTATTAATACAAAAATCCTTGGCTAAACTGACTGTGATGGCATCGGCGTAAGAGTAAATTTCCTGAACCACTGTCCATACATCTTTTTCAGCGTATCCTGTTTCGTACTCCCGTACATACTGTGCATTTTCTACGACTCGAGTTCCATCGATAACCAACGGGATCGAATATTTGGATAACAGTGATTTTACTTGTTTTAAATGCTGCATCGAAATTGGATGACCGCCAACTGCATTATCGCTGACTTCAATACAAACAAAAGCAATTGAGTCTGATTGGCTTTCTACCTTTTTCTGCAGCACGTCCCATTCAAGTTCGCCTTTGTAAATCTGATTAGATTCTAAATTGAAAACTTCTGAACATGGGATTTCTTCTGGCGTAAAACCGTTTTCAATTTGACTGAAAATCCAGGTAGGAAATAATAAATTTTGAAGCACAATACCTTTCTTGAGCCAGGCTTTACAGAAGATACTCTCAGCTGCTCGGCCTGACTCGGTTAACACGAAATAAGAGAAAGGAAAAATACCTCTGAGACTTTTCTCCAGGTTACCCGGCTGCTGAAGTTGAGTATGTAAAAGTTTCATTTGCTTATCGATATAAGGCATTTTTAGTTGCGCCCATGAATCGGTTTTTAGGTCGAACTCAACTTGTTCACATGGAATATTTAATGGATTATAGCCAAAATCGGATAAAATGAGAGAGCGTTTCTCTCCCTCGATGACTAATTCACCTGATGGGTTTTGTTCTGCCGACTGCATCGATCTCGTTGTTTCATTTCCTGTTACGGCTCGCGTTTTTTCAGGCATAGGGTCAGCGATTGAATGCGGACTAGGGAGTATCTGATCCGAAGGATTGGTTTTAGAAGGATCGGCAATCATCATAATGATGTCGATTACGTTATCGGGGTTGCTACTACCCACAGCACGACATAGATAAATGGTTTTATTCTCTGGGCGAAACTTATTTTTAAACTGCAAATTACCTTCATCATTAAAAATATTTTGCTCACGTAATTCGTCGAGAATTTGGTCGATAGCTGGATCGGCTGTAGGAGAAGCTGCCAGTTTACAACCGTAAGTCCCACCAAGACTGAGCATGTTGCATCCTTCTGCAATAAGCGTTTCAATAATCTTGACGATGGCGAATTCAAGCCCTCCTAACGGCATATTTTTATGATAAAATTCCAGATCCATTAAATAACCGTTCTGCTCTGACGACATTGAGGAAATCAGAATAGCGTTTTGTAGAACACCATTACTGAAAGTGATAAAAACGCGGTGTTGATCGCTTAACTTACCCGCTAATATTTCCTCCTTAACAATATAAATCAGCGGATTAACCATGGTTCTTGTTTCACACCACTGGTCGATAATATCGGCAATATTTTGATCAACATCCGGATTAGAGCCACAGGAATATTCTTCGACGTGGCATTTTCCAGCCTTTTCAAACTTGGATACTTGATACCGTAGACGACGCTTCAAGCCGCCTTTAAGTGTAAAGTTTTGAAGATCTAACACTCGCTGTACAACACCAAAAGGTGTTGCTGAAAAGGGAACCTCACCCACTTTATAAATGGGATCTCCAGCGAACATATTCAGTTCAAAATTATTGTCATCACAGTATTGAAGTAACTCTTCAGCAACAACGTCTAGGTATTCATTTGGTCCGGTGTAGGCATAAACCAGAATAATATTTTTACTACGACTAAAATTAAAATATCCTTTTCTTTCTCCGCCAATAAAGAGATAAGGCGCGATATTTCTGGTACCTCTTGATACCGAAGTTTCGTTTTTATAACTCTCAAATAATCGTTGAACTAACTTACTCAATAGCGGGTCTTTGGAAACTTGTTTTTCCAAGATTACTATAGGAAGCTTTTTCGCTAATGATTGAGCTTGATTGATTTCAGCGGCATGATCTTTTGACTCAATTTCATTTGCTTCATTCACCATTTGATTGACCGTTTCAGCAGATTCCTGTGAGCTGGTGTTAAAGTCAAACGGTTGACTAGAATTTCCTAATTCCACGGCAAACTTTACATTAAGCGTTTTATCATGCTTTATCACAAAGTAAAGTGCTAAATCATTAATGTTGAAGTTTTCAAAAAGCAGTGTTTTAGGCAAAGTTCCGAAATCAGCCTCTAACTTCTTAATAATTTTTAACACATGAAACGAATTAATTCCTAGCTCTCCAAATGGCGCGAAGGAGTCAAAATCTGTACCCAAGGAGTCGGTAGCCTCTGACATTAGTGACTTAAGATAAGATTCTGTTAACTCTTGTAATAGTTCTTGATCAATCATTTTCTCTCTCTTGACTTTAAGAATGAGTTTAGTGCGATTAAAAGTGCTTATTAAAACATTAAAACGCTCACATTCTTTAATTTGGAATACGCTGTTGCTATCACACCACTGAAAAAAATGGCAATCAATTACAACCACCGCTACTAGCGAGGAAACTTCAGAATAAAGCGAAGACTAATTTGAAAGTCTAAAGTATGTGATTAGTCAGGTTGCATCATCACGATTGTACTAGTCATATTGATAAGAGCTTGTTCGATCTAAACGGCAAAAGGACTAGAAACGATTTTCGTTACCCAAACTCGTTATCTGGAAAATTGATCAAACTAAGTATTTTAAATTTAGGATGCTACCAATAAATCACTTTATACGACCATATACTAACCGACCAAATGACCATTGTTGCGAAACCTGCTCAACAATGAAGAGTTAGTGAGAAGGTGTTTTTAAGATCTATTTAATTTCTAAATATTCAATCTACACAAGACTGTTTCTTAATATTTTATTAATACTTTGTTAGATTTAAAACAATATAGAGACAGCCTAATTTAACTGAAAATAATAATCCCTGGTTTAGATTAATTTTCAAATTAAATTAGACCTATTTGTACGACTAAACTGCGATAATAATATTAATTATTACTCGTGATGCAATATCTGGCTAGGCTCCATTTGCAGTACACGCTTAGTTGGCAAATAAGTTGCCATCAACACAGTTCCAGCAATAATGATAACCAACGACAAAGCGACAAACAGCAAGTCAGTGCTCCCTATTCCTAACAAGGAGGACATCGCAAACCCCATACCACATCCAGCCAGTAAACCAGGTATACCACCCCATAAAAGTTGTTTAACTCCGAACATTAAGAATTCCTTGGTAATTCGTTGTTCCACTGCACCTAATGCACGCTTTACACCAATTTCCTGAGCTCTTTGGTTAATGGTGTTGGACATAACACCATAAATACCACTGGTTGCTAATACGATTGCGGCGATTCCAAAGAGCAAAAATACCGAGGTAATAAATAACATTGGACCGGTATGACGAGTAAAACTATCCGCGTAGGCTTCAATTCTGAATGCAGGAAGCTCAGGATCAATTGACTCAAACGTTTTTCGTAATGTTCTAATAACTTTGTCGCTATCCAATTTCATCTGCATGGCAACAGTCATCTGGGTACGAGGTGATTGAGTGAAAGGTCGAAACACTGATGGCACTTTCCCACTCTCTTCATAAGATGCACCTTGAATGGTGTGTTCAACAACGCCGACAATGGATAACCAGTTAGGTTGATCGCCATCTAACTCAACCGTTCGAATTCGTTTTCCGATAGGAGATTCATTCGGGAAGTGACGCGCAACAAAACTATCGGTGACAATGACAGAACCTTTTCCTAGTCCTTCATCGCTAGTATTAAAGTAACGTCCTTTTTTCAATTCAACACCCAGCTTGGCTAATGAACCCAGAGTGACAGCAATATAGTTTGCACGAGGATAACCTTTATCTTCCGTGTATTCTTCACCTTCCAGAGCCAATGCGGGTGTTGAAGTATATGATCCCGGCAAGGCCGAAGAAATCATTACGTCACCAATACCAACAGTATTTTCCAAGCGTGATTGCAGTGTCCTGGCAAACTGAGCCTGCTTTTCAGGAGTGTCATACTTAGACTCGGTTAAAAGCACTGCAGCAGTTAAAATATTTTCCGTCTTAGCACCATAATCGGCTCGAGTCGCTTTATAATTTCCGACCATCATTACTGTGGCAGCAATTAAAACGGTCAGGGACACAAATATTTGGCTAATGATTAAAAACCGGTTAAGTCGACCTGCTTTTTTACTTAAGGCTCCACGAGTTCCATCACGGAGTACCGCATTAAAGTCTGCGCCGGAATTCTTCCAGGCGGGGAGTAAACCAGTAATTAGGATAGTGCCGATAACAAAAATTAAAAATAATTTTATGGTGAATGCATCGATACCAAATTGCCACCAGAAAGGTGGTTTATCAACATAAAAGGTCTTTGTGATTGCCTGTGTGGCTTCTAGTCCCCAGACCAAAATCAATAAACCGATAATGCCGCCGATAACACAAATAATAATACTTTCCCACAACATCTGACTAATCAATCGGGAACGCGGCGCACCCAATGCCACACGAATTGCAGTTTCTTTACCTCGTTCCATCGCCCTTGATAACAAGAGGTTACCGACATTAACTGACGCTAAAATCAAGATTAGAATAGCAATGATATGAACCGAATAAATTACCGCGATAGTATCTGCGTCACCTGCCAGCGGAATGGTTGAAACATAGGCTCCAATGCCATTATTGGTTTTAGGAAATTTTTGTTCAATTCGCTGCATTATCAAGGCTAACTGAAGATTAAGATCTTCCATTGAAACACCATCTTCAATGTGTGCTAAACCAAAAATATCACTTGAGTTTCCGCGAGTTAACTGAGTTGCATCTTCCCTTAGTGGGATCCAGAGTTCCGTGTTGGTTGGAAAAACATAACCTTCGGGCATCACCCCAACAATTCGATGACTAACCCCACTAATACGAAGTATCTGGTCAATAATTTTTGTATCACCGCCCAATTGATTTTGCCACATGTCATAACCAACCACGACAACATGTTCGGCACCTGCCTGATTTTCAGCTTTGGTAAATTCTCGACCTAAGATAGGTTTAGTGCGGGTTAGTTGAAAAATATTTGGTTCGGCAGCAACCGCGCTATATCGTCTGGCGCCATCTCGTCCGGAAACATTAAGGTTGGAAATTGAATAAGCCCCAAACTCGGAAAGACCTTTAAGACCTGTTCTTACTTCATAGTAATCATGTAAATTGATGGTACCGGCGTTCCTGACACCATTTTGCGATGAGCTTAGTTGTACTAATGAGTCACCATCTTCGAATGGCATGGCCTTAAAAACCATGGTATTGAAGAATGAGAATAGATAAATACTTAATCCAATACCAGCCGCCATCACAACGGTAGTTAATATTGTAAAGCCGGGACTTTTAGATAGTAGCCTGACTGCATATTTTAAGTCACTTAGAACCATCATGATAGTACCCTTTCCGTCTCAACAACAGCTTTGGCTTCAGTTAATGTTTCTACGGCTACCACTTTTTCGGCGGCGTTCATTTTTTTATCAGCAACAACAAGTCCATCTAATACGTCTATTCTGCGTTCCGCTCGAGACGCTGAACGAGGATCATGAGTCACCATACAAATGGTTGAGCCTTCAGCATGTAGTTTATCTAACAAATCCATGACGGCTTCGGCATTTTTTGTATCAAGATTTCCGGTTGGTTCATCTGCCAGTAAAATTGAAGGGGTACCTGCAATGGCTCGAGCTACCGCTACCCGTTGCTGCTGTCCGCCAGATAATTGCGAAGGAAAATGCTTGCTGCGGTGTGCCATATCAACCTTTTCGAGCGCATTCTTCACCATTTCTTTACGTTGGTTTTTATCAAGATTAGAACGATAGGTTAGCGGCAACTCAACATTTTCTTCCACATCCAAATCGCTAATAAGATTGAAAGATTGAAAGATAAAACCAATTTCTTCATTACGAATTCTCGCACGTTCCTTCTTCGAAATATTCGAAACTTCGTGACCCGCTAACGTGTATTTACCTTCAGTCGAAGTATCTAGTAAACCAAGTAATGAAAGCAACGTAGATTTGCCGCACCCTGAAGGCCCCGAAATTGATATATATTCACCTTTGTTGATAGTAAAAGTGACATCACTTAACGCATGAGTTTCGACTTCTTCCGTATAAAATATTTTTTTTACCTTTTCTAATTTAATTAATACGTCGCTCATAACTTAGTGCCTCCTGACTGTTGTTTTTAATAGCTTTAATTGATGCGGAATTTTTCGTAGGTTCCGAAACGGGTTGGATCTGAAGTAACAATTTTGTCGCCAACCTGCAAGCCTTCGAGGATCTGAATTTGGTTAACCGAACCATAACCCACTTTTACCTCGACTCTTTCAGCAAATTGACCGTCCTCGCTTAACTTATAAAATGTAGAATTACTTTTACTCTGTACAAACAGTGGGCGATCAACATATAAGGTGTTAGCAATTTCAGTGATCTTGATTTCACCATCGACACTAAGGTCGGGGCGAGCGTCATCAGGTAAAATTTCTGAAAAAGCGACGTCGACTTGAACATTGCCGTTGATAACCGCAGGATCAATTCTAGAGACTACTCCTTCAATTTTGCTGTTACGGGTATCAATAATAACCCGTTGCCCTGCGGCAACGTCTCTGATTTGAATTTCCGAAACCTGAAGTTCTGCAATCAGCACCCCCTGCTCAGCCAGTTTGGCAATATTGGCACCCATGACAACCCTTTGACCGGCTTCTAGCGGCACATCCAGAACAATACTATCCATGGTCGCTTTAACTTGCAGATCATCAACCTGTTGTTGAGTTCTTTCTAGGCTTTTTTTGGTTTGTTTCAGTCGAGCTGTTCGTGCATTATTTTGTGCGACTAAGTTTTCTTTCATTTTTGCTAATTCTTTTTGACTAGAACTCCAACGTTCCTTGAACTGATCCATCGCCAAGCGACTTCTTTCATAGGCTAATTTTGACACCGCTCCAGTATCAATAAGTTCGCTATGTGCTCTGTATTCAAGTAAACCGCTTTGATAATCCAGTTTAGCATTTAAGACATTGGCCTTTTGCTGTTGGAGCGCAGACTCTTGAGCCACTCTGGTCGCCTTCAACTCGGCATCCATGGCTTCTAACTCCCATTTGGCTTCGGCCAATTGCTGGTATAGCCGGGGATTACTTAACTCAACAATAAGGTCGCCTTTTTTAACGATATTACCGGCTTTCACGACGAGTCTTTCTACTTTTGCCTCAACAGTCGCTGAAAGCCATTGAATATTTTCGGGAACCAGCACACCAGTACCACGAACAGAAACGGTAAATTTGTCTCGCTTTACTTCGCCAAATACCATGGTATCGCGGTCAACGCTGATATCTGCCTGACCAAGAAACCATAGGTATCTCACAGCGAATAAAACAGCTAACGCGATTAAAACGAAAATCAGATATTGCTTAGCATTGGTTTTCTTTTTCTTGGTAACAACAATGTCCATCAATGCTCCAGGTAATATATTTGATTAGTGCAAACTTCAAATTAATATTTCTATGGTATTTATATTAACTAAGGCAGTTTATATGTCAAACTTTAAGTGACTGATATATTAAATAAACCGTCCAGCTGTAATCCTTCCTAAAGCAAGGAAAGGCGTTTCCATAAAAATCCCAATATTGAAACCCCAGTTGACTGAAAAAATATTATTTTTTTTGAATATTCAATCACACCTCTCTGTTTGCACATTTGTGTTTGTACGCTTTATATTTTAGCAATATTCATTACAACGACAGCTTATCACAGGCTCGCCATCCCACCTTCCACCAGACGGTCGTTTCTATTTTGTTACTTTAGCTCGTCCAGTCTCATTTCATCTAGTTCAATTTTAATTAGCTTTAAACACAATCTAGAACTAACGCGTTCTTTTAAAGACTGCCAAAATAGCTCCGCCCTACAACTTTTTGCAAGTTTAAACTAACGATTAAATAAAATGCGATTACTCTTAGGCTTTTTCTCTTAACAACCTGATAAAAATCTGCAGCAATTATTTTTCTATTACCACAAATCTGCCATCAATTCTTTGCTCTTTGTTCATTCATGCTTCTAAAACTAGAATGTGACGATTCCTAAATTTTTATTCATTCTTTCACAAAAACTAAAAAAAAGATTTTTGTGCTAATAGATCGAAGTCCTACTTACATAATCTGATGGAATTGTTATCGTCGACATCCTGCCAAGCATTTTCAATAAAAGGATGACCCGATTATCGCTACTCATTTCGCAAAATGTTGCTTCAATATCATTGAATCCTTCTCCATTTATATAAATCGACTCTCCTTTTCTAAATATACAGCTATCAGTCAAATCCGTTTGTTGCTTGGATTCACATGTCTTAATATCATTAATAACGGATTCATCAACGGTAGAGTATCTATCACCAAAAGTAACGAAATTAATAACACCTGGCGTATATTTAACGGAAGTTATCGGTTTAACTTCTGGATCAACATTTAAGAATAAATACCTAGGAAAAAGCGACTTCTCCCGATTGCCTACCGTACCACTTCGATGACTTCCCCTAACCCGGTTTATTAGTGGTCGGTATATTTCGAATCCCTGCCTTAATAAGTTTTTTTCGGCAACTTCATCTTTTTGAGGCTTACAATATATAACAAACCAAACTTTCATATTTCAATTGCCAATTACCAAATACAACCCATAACTCGCGCAGGTTTTTACCTAAATAATTTTATAGGGAAACTACCGAAAACAGCAGAAATCTAAACTTAAAATACGCCCCCTTTACCCATTTAATTGTAAAACTTATTTTTATTCATGTCGAGACCTTTGTACGAAACAACAACAATCCTCGGTGAACCTAATAGGGCAAGTATATAGATCTCTACGTTATTGCAAACTGTTATTCAAAAAAGAGTCTTATCGCAAAAGTGTATGAGACTGTCCCTGCTAATCTTTGTCATAAGAAAATGGAGGGATTCGTGGCGCTTTATTTTTTTCTTCAAAATAGCTTTCTCCTTTTCCTTTACAACCTGTAGCTGAAAAACAATTTTATTACCAAGGTTCAATCCAGAAAGCCGCAAAATGCATCAAAGACCACTATAGACCTTAATTAGCTCGTCCGCTAGAACCAGTTAACATTTGAACAAATCCTTATTTACGACATTTGCCTGTCATCAGTCAGTTTTTATAACGCATTTTGTTAAATTCATTTTGAAAGTATAAATGGCTTTAACCTCAGTTGACATAGTCGTGTGGTCTAATGGTTCCTTCGGGAACGACTCGTTCAAATTGTTGATTAAAAAATTCAAGCCCCAGTTTTTGTTCAAGTTCGATTAACCGTGTTTTCAATTGTTCAATTTGAACTTGCTGATTAGATTTAAGTGCATGCACCCAAATTTTACAATAATAAGGTAAGGATGCCGGATAATCCTCATTTTGAAAATGAATGTCACATTGAATGCCATCTAATATATTTGCAAATTTTCCAGCTTCTTCTGACTCTCGTAATTCATTCAACAACGATTGCGAATGTTGAGTATCACCTCTCGAAGTACGTATAAAAAGAACATCTAATATTTGTTGTGTTTTAAATCCAGGAGGTGAGTCAGCATAGGAAATATCATTAATTATCTTATTTTCAAACACAAGCGCTTGTCCATCATCACCTAGCTCGTGATAATACTTTGCCAAAGATTTTAGTGATTGAATTACACCTTGCCATGCTTCATATTGAGTGTACACGGTGAGCGTTTTTTCGCTAATCACTATACAGTCTTTCCAACTAGATTGACACTGGTAATAATATTCGAGAAACGTTGTCACTTGTTGAAACAAGGCAAGTTGTTGTTTATCAATCGTCTCGGCTAATGTATTAAACCAAGTTCGCCATGCTTTCGCGCCCTTTTTCAAACATTCACTATTCTTCGCTTCGGGTTCACCCATAACACTGGATGCTAATACTAACCAAGACACTTTTTCATTTAAAACCGCATCAGCTGAACAAGACTCTTCTGGATCCGCTTTGTCGATACAACTAACGAAAGGTGATCTTTCCAATAAATTAAGCGACCATGCCCTGCTTTCTCCACCTAATTTCACTTGTTGCAGTAGCTGATCAAATGCGTTTTTAACACCAAAGAACCCACGATAATCTCTGCTAAACCAAAGGTTTTCGAAATGCTTAACCCAGTATCTTCGATTGATTAATAAATTATTAGATATATTTGAGTTAGGCTGCTTAACCAAGTGCTGTGCTAACAACCGAATGCCCTCACAAATGACTTGGCTATAAAGGAGCTGCAACTTTTCTTGATCAATATCATTCAAGCCACAGTTTTCACGATTTGCGGCTAAGAAACTTAAACATTTTGAATCTATCATTCTCCCGTGCGGTAAACGAGTTAGAAACCCTGCGGTTTCCCACAAATCTAACCCCTCAGAAAAGTTAGTTTCATTTTCATCGAATTCATCTCCGATAGTACCTTCCGCCAACAACGAAAAAAGAAACTTTGCTGGCGCAAAAGATGCTTTTTGGTCAGTCGCAGCCATTAGCATTTCAAGCAATAAACCGCGAGTTTCACTACACAAGATCAATAGTCGCTGCCAAAATGGTTTTAACCCGTTCCACTGCCATTGGTAGAATAACATTATTTTCGAACTGAGTGCTTGCGAGTTTTTATGTTTATCATTGATGTGTTTTTTTAGCTGATTTTTCAACTCGGTAACATCTAGTGATTGCAGTAATGGTATCACTTTTCTGATTAACCAGGGGTGTCCTTTAAGCGTTAGTAATAAACTTCCCCAATCTTTATGTCCACTAATCTCGGTGAGTTTATCGGTCGTTAACTTTGCTCCTACAAAATGCAACTGGCGTAAACTTTCCGCAACCATTATATTTTGCTCTGCGATCGGCAATGGTGTTGTTTCAATTTTTACTGTTGCTAACTCGTCAAGCGTTGAAAAATTTAAAGCTGAGTAAGATTCACCTAAAACAACGATTTTATGTCCATGGGATAATAAGTTATTGAGAAATACTTTTAGAGTATTCCAATATTCAGACGTTTTTGACTCACCGGCAGTTTTTTCTACGTTTCGTTGCGAACTACAAACATTATCAAGGATAAAACAACAATGACTTCGTATTAAATTTTGTTCGGTTTCCTCATTTGAGTTATTGCTCGATTGTAGGTTTTCAGTCAATAGTGGCGCAATCATTTCTAACATATCATTCGGTAAATAATCGTTACTGCCAAAATCAAAATAAAATCCATAATCAATTTGTTGCGTTTGTGCAAAATACAAACTTAATACATGGGCAAGCTGAGTTTTCCCGGTTCCTTTTTCACCGACAATTAAAGCTGATTGGTTAGCATTTGAACGCTGAGCATTCTCCAGTTGACCGATAAGTTGCAATACTTGACCATCTCCGACCTGCTTAAGCACGGGGGGCAACATTTCAGTCTTAAAACCAAATAACTTTTCACGGAATATTTCGGTCTGTTGAATCGCATCCTTGTCAGTCAATGTTTGCGGTGATTCAAAAAATATCACCGACTGTTTACCATAATGAACCAACAACGACCACGGATGAAATGGTATGGCATTAACTGTCATTAAGTCAGACTCTATGTGGGATTGCAATGTTTTGCGTGCCTCGACAACAGCTTGAGCCAGACTCAAGCCTTTAGTAATTTGCCAATAGATGGTTTCAAAACATTCGGCACCGATCCAGGGGGTCGTGACTTGCCCTAACCCAATCACATTGCCCAAACCATGCTGGTAGGCTGAACGAGCGATAGTCGCTAATCCTAATGAAGCGGAAATTGGCTGCTTATCATGTAAATAGGCGCGCGCATCAACACTTAAGACAGCAACCTTGTTGTTAGCTAATGCACCAGAAAGATCACTCACAGAAACTCTATTATTCAACCTGTCAGCGAGCGAGAAATAGGCTTCATCATTATCCAGAATAACTGGTCCATCATAGTGAAAGATATGCACCGGTTTGCGTTTGTCCGCCAATCTATTTTTTAACTCTTCCCAAGAGTATGTTTGATAAAGTTCGTAATCAATAACTCCGCCTGAAGCTATCGCCTTTAAACTAAGATTGATCACATTGCTACTGTCAAAAGACAAATCGCACGCATTGGGTCTTGAGATAAGATACAAGACACGTAGTGGTTGATCTTTCTTTTGATGCTCGCTATTAAAATATTTTTTATTGCTAGACTGTGGTGTATCTCCCTGTAAAAGTTGGGTTACTTGATTTTGGGTTGCTGGTATTGTTTTTAAATCGTAACGAAGCTCTGAAAATTCTTTTAATAAATCACTGTTTGGTAAATCATCTTTAGAATAATCACTTTTTTGTACAAATTGACGCATATAGCCTTTAACCACTGTGGACAGAACATATTTAGACTCATGTAATATTGCTGTTTCCCAGAGCTCCTTGAAAAACTCAACTCTGGCTGACTCAATTTGTACTTGTAGGTTTTCATAGCCCTGGTCTTCAATAGATTCTTTTAACTTGATCAGTTGATAATTTTCACCTAATAACTCGTCACCAATATACTGACCAAACTGGATGATTTTTTCAGCAACACCACTATCATCAATAACTTTTTCCGAATTTTGTGGATGACCTTTAAGTGGATAATCACTAAAATACCAGGCGAGTGTTTGATAAAAACTCTCGTAAACCGGCGACGTGTATGACTCGGTGGCAAAACTTTCAGCATTGCCATTATTCTCTAATACAACTCGTATGGCATCTTCGGAATTTTCAGCACTCTCGTTAGCTGGTACATCTATTATTCTTAACAACATGAACTTACACTCTTAATCATTTTAACTTTTACTGTTTGATTAGATACAGGATCAATTAAACAGGAGATTTTATTGAACTTTGACATATTACCAAAACCCTCATTGACATTTAAACTCGACCGAGTCTGACTTATTGTTCGCAATAAGACTGCCATGTCCAACCGGATAATTAACCTCTCTGATATCTGACAACGGAATTATCTCTCGCATAGATATCGAATAGCGATTACGTTTTTCTTCGTCTTTTATCGCCAGGGAAATCTTGTGAGTGTCGTTCGGATGAATTTGCCAAAACTGCCAACTTTCTGGCTGATCTTGTCGCGCGGGATCAAAACTGATACTAATTTTTCCTCGTCGAGAAAAAGAATAGCGGAAGTGATTCAACGGAATCGACAAGCCCATACCACAAGCTTTAATATAAGCTTCTTTTAAAGTCCACAAATCAAAAAATCGATTCTTTTGTTTTTCAGGAGGTAGTGCGAGCAATTGTCGCACCTCAGCGGGAGAAAAAAAGCGATTAGCAATGTCTAATATTTTTCCCAATCGAGGCAAGTACTCAACATCCACACCAATTTTTCGGTTTGAAGTTATCGCCATTATGATTAATTGTTCGGTATGAGAAATATTAAAATTTAACGGCTTTATTAATGATTGATTACTAATTAATGGTTTACCAAAATCATTTTTCTGAAACGTCCACTCTTGCGGTGCAATGCTTGTTTCGTACAAAGATAAAACGCTTCTAACCATTGCACGGGTAATTAAATATTGATGGCGATCTTTTTCAAAGTAAAATCGTTTTTGTTGTATACACTCCTCTTCACTGAGAATGTCAAAATATTGCGACAACAATCCAGAATGGCGAATATTCTCGTCATAAACATGCCATAAATGTATTTCCTGATCTGCAATAATCATTCGCTAAAATCCCTTCTTTAATTATCCTGGCTTAGTCTTATGTCTTTGCGACTAAAAGCATTTAGTGTTCATAAATACAAAGTAGGTTTTTAATTGAAATACCATTTTCAGAAGGATAACCAAATGCATTGTTAATATATTTAATGCCTTCCAGTGTAACTCTACGATTAACGTGACTGTGTCCGTAAACATGAATATCGGGTTTTAACATTCTTATTTGTTGCTCTAGTAATACACTACCCAATGCTGGATAAATGTAGCGATAAGCTTGCGAAATATAAATAGGCATCAAATCAATGCGGGGTAAAAAATGAGAAAAGCTAATCAGCGTTTGATTGGTTGTTTGCAAATATTGTTTATTTTTTTCTATAAAATATTTCGTAACACCCAATGGCTGTAAATTATCAGGCCAAACACAAGCGCGAAAGTCCATCCAGGTTTTATTTAATTGCTCGGTCAAGGGCGCAAAAGAAAAATCATACCAGCCCAACAATGGAACGATTGACAAGAGTCCGATATGATATGGCTGTGTACCAATATCATTATCCGCAGCAATGTCACAAACCTGCTCGTACTTCTCAAGGGAATGACTTGCAGTATCTCTTGAAACCCAAAGCTCATGATTGCCTGGGACAAATAAAACTTTTAAAAATTTTTTTGATAATTCATGAAAGCAGTGATTTAACAGTTGAAGATCATCAGTAATATCACCCGCAACAATCAAAATATCATCAACATAATCTTCGTAAGAGATGTCTAATAACCATTGCTTATTTTCCGAATAATCAACATGAATGTCAGATACGACAAAAACTCTCATTCATTCCACTCTATTTTTGTAGTCCGTTTATTTCCTATTTATTTCCCGTTTACGTGAAAAAGCCCACCATCATTGAAAAATTCTGGCTTTGGTAGTTTTGACGAAAAAATGTTCTTCAACTCAAGGTAAAATATTGGCAAATAACTAAAAAATGCTAAAATTTCGGACTACCAACACAAAAAATCTCTCTATGCGTTTTTTAAGGTTATTAACATTAACTCAATTTCAAACTATGTTTATCTATTGGCTCTTTCATCTCATTACGTATGCTCAATTCCTTATATACTACCAGTTTTTGGCTCTGTTGCAAAGATGACCGGACAGCCTTTCCGGAGAAATCAAAATAGCTGAGATTTGAAGAAGCATACGTATGACCTTCACTACGACAAAAAAAGAAATTAAACCAACCCTCCTAATTGAGGGTTTCTACTATATGCGAGGAAGAACAGTCCTTCTTTGATACATCCGCATTCATTCTAAGGGAATGACACCGTTTTTTTGAATACTATCTTTTTAGAGCGTGGATGTTTACTTCTACTCTAATCTTGATGTTCTAAGTAATCAACGACAGTTGTCATAACAGTCGAAACTGTCGAATAGTCATCCCAGTCAACATCATCCCATACAATACCCAAATCTAGTGCCAATATATTTGTAGTTAACAACGACTTGATTGTTTTTAGTGATTTAATTGAGCCAAATTTAAAAGAATTAGTTAAAGTGTGAGGGTAATTGCTATTGGTTAGTTGTGCCTTTATTTCATCATTTATATTTTTTCTGTCAGTAACATTTAGAACTGTTTTTTGGTATTGAGTTTTATATTTAGACTCTGATTCTAGAACAATTTTTTTTGACCTAATAAACGAATAACTTAAACCTGATTCATATGCACTAATAACGCAAGGATACCTGGTTAAAACATTAAAATTGTCGAATGCCCCCATAGAAATACCAAGGTTAGTAGCTGTTTCTTTTATAGTTAACTTTTTCAACCCTACTCTAATTCTTGCAGTATTTAATACTTCAATTTCGCTGATAGCATTACCGAATGCAACTAATTTTCCATACTGAGGCAGATCTTTGCGACTGGCATTTTCTTGAAATTGTTTAATCTTGATTAACAGTGGTTTCGAGTCATATAGCTTAAATTGAGCTGCAGAATCATAACCATTGGCATAAACCAACGCAAAAAACCGCCTATGTCCGGTTAAAATTTGGTACTTTGAATCTTCAATTGGGTATAGCGTAGGAGCTTGAATTAACTCCGAAACTGAGATATTGTCGCCAAGTTCAATAATTGATTCTATGGTCTCATTGGCTTTTTTCCAGTCTTGAGAGTCGTATTTTGTTGAATTAATAATACATGACTTGCCAATCATTACATGATCTTCAGCGCAGTATAATTTATTTAACTGTTTTTTAGAGATTTTTCGATTCACAAATAGTTTAGCATGTTCATCGCTAATAAATATTGCGGGAAAAAAACGAGCATTAGTGTCATCCGGTACGATTGAGCTTAAAAAAAGTGACTTGTAGGTGAATGATTCAACACTCAGCATTTTGTCTTTATTGTTGAGACTGCTGACAAGTAATTGTTCGTATGGTAGCTCTTTCATTTGTACCCCTTATTTATCGGATATAAAGCATATCATTATGTTTCTCATATAGCAAAACGAGATACCTATGTGAATAAATAACTTTTATGCGACCAAATCCAATTTTAATTAATGTACAACTTATATAGTCTAGATTCATGAAATAAAAAATAAAAAAACGGTATTTTTCAACAGTATTTATAAGCAATTCGATTTACAATGGGCGACAGACTGAAATTATAATTCATCAGAAACGATATGGAATTGTTCAATATGGACGAAATTAACAATATTGATTTAGTAATTTGGGCATTCGAAAAAGGATATAGCTTAGGTAGTTCAGATGAGAAAGACGGAATATATGTAGAATTTTCTGAAACACGGAACTATTTCTTGGACGAATTGGCAAAAATTTATACTAAAGAAAAAATTACTATCAATTCCACGAATTAACCTGATAGTTCAATGAATATTTATCTCATGCATGAGACAAAATCATTTAATCGAAGTAAATTGGCTAGCCGCTCGTTTTTTATTGAAAAGACTTCGTCAAGCGATGGGAAATAAAGATAGTTTGCATTATTCCAGGGCATCAAATAATCTAAATCTTCCGGTTGTTTTGACAACTCTTCAAGTAAGAACATCAGATAATTAAACGGAGTAAGTCCATAGACCTTCGCTGTTTCAATTAAACTATAAAAGATTGCGCTGGTCTCTGCGCCACTGGCAGTATTGCAGAACATCTGTAATGGTCAAGTTTTTTTAACAAGCAATGTGTGACGTTTTTTAACTTCACTAAAAAGTGATTTAGCCATTTTATACATGCCGCTAACTAACCAGCCCTTAAAGCACCTTAACCAATTGATTATAAAGAATATATTACTGACATTGATCAATCATTCCGACTAGGTATGCTAAAATAGTAGACAAGTTTTTGGTCGAAATGGTGAAAAATGTTAACCAAAAGCTCAGGGCAGCATCAGACAAACTTTTTTGGTAGTGATCTTTTACTTCAACTCGATCCCAATGAACCACTCCTCCAATTAGTCGCCGTTATTCCTTGGCAAGATTTTGCTCAAGCCTTGATCGATTGCTAATAAGACTAACCAGGGCGACCATCAACACGTTTACTTAACAACATCGGCGCGTAAATAATCGCAAAAAATAAAAAAGCGAATATCCAAAGCAAACCAGCGATGCCAATACTTAAGCTATAAAAACTAGGAATCCAAATCGGGATTATAATTCGAACCAATGTCGCGATGAGCATCAAAGTATAAGCAATACATAATAATTTATGTGCTTTAAGTGCCCGTCCTGTGTGCCCAAGCGATACTCGGGATATCATCGCTAAAATCATTCCGCCAATTGCGCCAACGGTAAAGCTGTGTAGTGCCGCGCTCAGATTATTAATCCATCCAATTGATTGAAATGCGAGTAGTGTGAAACCTATTGGAATAAAAATGTAAGAAAGGTGTAATGACCATAATATAGGAATTGACAAAGTGTATTGAATTCCCCAACGAGAGAACCTTATTGCGTTAGCGACTGTCGCAATAACGGAAACACAAAACAACAATAGGGGAGCGACTTGGTTAAAACCTATCAATGAAATAGTAATCATGGTCAAAATCGAAGCAATAGAAGTGACCTCTAACCACATGATTGGATTAGATTTTTTGCAACCAGTGCCGTTAGCAGTAAACATTGGCATAACACGACCACCTATTATCGCAATAATGAGTGTAAACAATATAATAGTCGCGTGAATCACTTTCATCGCTGTCTCGGGCTGGTTAGAAGCAACTGACCAATGACTGATACCGTTTAGCAAAGCAAGCACAAGAAGTATTGGAATAAACATTAAATTACGCCATTGTTTAACCTTGATAATTGGATAAGCTAAGGCAATAGCCGCAAATAAAAGATAAGAAACATCAACGGATAAAATTGTCCACCAGGGTAGCTCTTTGCCGAACGAAATAACGCCCCTTCCTGCTAGCCAGACGAGAACTAAGCTAGCCAATGGCTTGCCAGTTATTCCGGGAACACCTGTCCAATTGCGCACGGCGGTTAATAAAAAGCCTGTAACTATTGCAATACCGAATCCAAATAACATTTCGTGTGAATGCCACCAAATATGCCCGCCGTAAGGTGCCCAATCACTGGGATTTAGCCAGAAGTATGTCCACCAACTGATTGCTAATACTGAAAATATTGTTCCGAATAAAAATAACGACCTGAATGCTAGGGCGAATATTGGGAAGAACTCTGATTTTTGGCTACTCATAAGTGAAATTGATGAGGTTTAAGGTAGGCTACTTTACCATGATTATACGCTTAAAAAGCGATTTTATAGCCATCGAAACTATAAGGGATTTGTGGATGGGGACGCGTAATTCCTCAAAAAGTGGGGCACAAAATCAATCGATTGCAGACTTAGTGGCTAAATTTAGCACGAATCCCGACCGTACATCAGTTTGATCTATTGCTGATAACCGTGTGATCTATCTCGCATAAGAATGATTTTTTTATGTGTGTTTGGTGCGGAATATGAGTTAGATTTTAATGCCTTTCCATTTCCCTTGACTCCACAGAAGTGTAATTGCTCCCGCTATGACTAAACCATAGACTATTTGAACAACCCAAACTTCTAAAAAACTGTAGTTTAAATATGGACCAATGAACCAGGCTGCCGGTAAAAACAAAAGCCATTGTATGCCAAGCGAGATAACCATCACCCGATTGATGTCACCAACCGTTACCAGAGTAATCGAAAATATATAAACTAAACTAGATAAGCCCGTTGTGAGCGCGGTCAATTGCAGTGGGACAACGGCAAATGAAATAGTGTCAGGATCGGAAAGGAAAATAGAGAGAAAACCTTCTGGAAACAGAAAAAGTGGAAGTCCTAATAAGGTAATCCAAACGACACTTATTTTCCCTGCATCCGATCCGTATTGAGCGGCTCCTTGCAGATCTCCTTTACCTAAAGCATTAGACACTAAAGTTGCAGAAGTTTGCCCTAACGCTTCTGCAAATAGAAACATTACTATAGTCACTCTTATTAAAACGGTGGTAATTGACAATTCTTGCGTTCCAAGTTGCCCGATAATCCAAAAGAAAATAATAAATCCAGCTGAAAAAGAAATATCATGAATGCTGATCGGTAATCCCATTTTAAGTAAGCGAGCGTAAAGCGCCAAATTTGGTCGAATGCTTAAGAAACCCTCATTTCTAAAATAGTATAGGGTTACACCAAAGTACAACAGAGACGCAGTACATATAGATATGGCTGAAGCGACACCCGCTCCCATGGTTCCTAACGCAGGTGCGCCTAGATTTCCGAAAATCAAAACGTAGTTCAAAAATACATTGAGACAATTCATAAATAAAATAATAAGCATGTAGACTTTTACTCGAGCCATGCCTCTCCAATAACCTTCAAAAACACTACACATTCCAAACGCAATTGTTGCCACAACTAACGCTCTAAGATACGGAATTCCTTCCGTGGTTACTTCAGGATCTGAAGAAATTATCGAAAAATAATAAGGTGTTAAAAGGTACAAGATAACAGAAAGAGGAATACCTAAAACTAGAACCAGTAACAAACCTCCATTAAGAGGCGTGCATTTTGGTTCCGACGAACCCTCGCCTCTTCTACGAGCAACAATACCCTGTACCGCAGGTGCTAATCCAGTTACGAGAGCAATAAAAAGACCATGGCTAAATCCTGACAACCCCGTTGCTGCCACCGCTTTGTTTCCTAAGGTTCCGACCATGGCAATATCAATCAGCCCCATTATATAATCGGACAATAAACCGACTGTCATGGGCAACGCCAAGTTTAATATATTCTTAATTCGATCGATGGTAATCATATAAATCTTATATATAGTTCTCTAACGAATAAAAAATGGATGTTAATGTACACATTCACTTTTGATTTTCTTCGGCAAGTTAACTTCTAAAGCATATTGGTTGTTCGCTAGTCTGTATACGAAATTATTTTTTGTTAGTAGAAAGACTAATCTGTTTAGCTATGTATTGAGAATGTTCTTTATTTAGTATTGAAAAATGATTCGCCTCTACTTCGTAAGTATTAATCGGGTCAAGCAACAATTGATTCCAGCCATAGTCATCTGGCAAGTCTCGCTCATTTTGATCCCACTCAGCAATATTATTTTCGGTAGCACGATATAAAGACACATCAATTGTTTGCGACAAACCTTGTGGTTTATAAACACGATAACCACGGTCATTAGCTTTAAAAACACTATAAAATGTCTCAAACTGTTCAATAGTTATATCCAGGTCATATTCTTTCAACAGATCAACAATATATTGGCTACGCTCTTTTTCTGCAATATTTTGTAATTGTTTAATATCCAGATTAAAAATTGCTCCGGATAGACTTGCAACAGTTTTACACACTTCAAAGAGCATCGTTATTTCATCGCTATTTTCATTATCAGCTGCATCACTACCTGATTGTGATGGCTTTGCAGACGGAAGAAGTGTATCCAGTATAACTAAAGACCTGACATCTTCTCCTTGCTCCAACAATAACCTCGCCATTTCATAGGCAACCAGACCTCCGTAAGAGAAACCAACAAAAGAATAGGGTCCGGTATTTTGTATTTTCTTCAAGGCATAGATATTTGCTTCCGCTGTTTTTTCGACGCTATCCAGTGGTGGCGTTTTACCATCTAGCCCAACGGCTTGTAGACCATAAAACGGCTGTTCGTTTCCCAAAGACTGACTCAAAGGCAGATAAGGTAGTACACCACCATCAGCACCCGGAATAGCAAAAATAGGAAGCTTACTTCCTTTAGCCTGCATTGGTACGACAATATCAAAAGAGGCTGCTTTTTGCTCGTCGACCTTGGCTATTGCTGCAATCGTCGGCGCTGTAATAATAATAGAAACGGGCAATTTCTGCGTAAGTACCACTTCCATTTTGGCTATGATTTGAACGGCTAAAAGCGAATGTCCGCCCAGCTCAAAGAAGTTGTCATTGACCCCTACGTTCTCTCTCTTCAGATTTAATAGCTCTGCCCAAATATCAACAAGTTGCTTCTCTACATCGTTACGTGGCGCAAGATAACCTTGGCTTGACTCTAAGCTCACATCCTTTCGCTCTAAAACCCGCCGATTAACTTTGCCACTATGTGTTAGCGGAATAATCTCAAGACTGACATAAGTTATTGGTAACATATATTCCGGCAAGGTTAACCTCAAATGTGTTTTTAGATCTTCATTGTTCAAGTTAATAATATTACCCGCAGTAGTTCCTTTAGCAACATAGAAAGCAATGAGTTGCTTATTGGCTTCTTGACCTTGAGCCACTAAAGCACAGTCTTTTATTTGCGGATGTTGATTGAGTTGAGTTTCAATCTCTCCCATCTCGATGCGGAAACCACGAATTTTAACCTGAGTGTCTATTCTTCCTAAGTATTCAATATTGCCATCATCTAACCAGCGAGCCAGATCGCCACTTTTATACATGCGGGATCCTGGACTAAAAGGATTGTCAATAAATTTCTCATCGGAGAGTTCAGCAAGATTCAGATACCCTCTGGCGAGACCATCGCCAGCGATATGTAGCTCACCAGCGACACCTATGGGCTTTGGACTATTATTTTGATCCAAAATGTAAATTTGAATATTATCAATGGGAGATCCGATTGGCACAGTGGAGTCTTCCGATCGCGAACATTTATAAGCCGTCACATCTATCGCCGCTTCAGTCGGCCCATATAAATTGTGTAATAACGCATTTGAAAATTTCATTTTGTAATTATCAACCGTTTTTCTTCCTAATGCCTCTCCACTACAAAATACTTGTCTAACACTTTCACAATTAGTTTTCGCATTTTCCAAAAAGATATTTAACATCGATGGTACAAAATGCAGTGTTGTTACCTTCTTCTTGTTAATCATATCTTCTAAATAATGAACATCTTTGTGTCCTTCAGGCTTAGCAAAGACTATTGAAGCGCCCGACATCATCGGCCAAAAAAACTCCCACGCAGAAACATCAAAACTATAAGGGGTTTTCTGAAGCACAACATCTTGATCATCCAATGAATACTGTTTTTGCATCCAATTGATGCGATTGGTTAGTGCTCGGTGTTCCAACATAACGCCTTTAGGCTGTCCGGTAGAACCAGAGGTATAAATCACATAAACCAGGTTATCCGATTTCACTTCTTCGCGCAGTTTTGTGTTCTTTGCTTTTAAAGCTGCAACACTATCGCTGATCTCCGACCATTGCTTATCTAAACAAATCAATTGAATATCCGTCCCAATTAGATCAGATAGTTTGCTCTGAAACTTTTCCTGAGTGAGTACTATGGCAGCTTGACTGTCTTGTAGCATATAAGACAGCCTCTCATCAGGGTAGTCCGAATCGAATGGTACATAAGCACCACCCGCTTGAACAATCCCCAATATCCCAACCATCATATCTAGAGATCTTTCTACACACAGCCCCACCAAACTATCGGGTTTGACTCCTTGTGACTGTAAATATAGTGCCAGTTCATTGCTTTTGTCATAGAGTTGCTGATAACTCAAGCGCTGCGACCCAAGCTGACTGTCTTCATAGGCTCCATATTCATAAACAACTGCCGTTTTATTGGGGTTGCGTTTTACTTGTTCAGCAAATAGTTGGTGGATGCATTTATCTTTGGAGTAATCTGCCTGGGTTTGGTTGAAATCAATCAGTAACCGTTGTTTTTCTGCTTCGCCAATATAATCCAGCTCATCGATTTTAGTCGTCGGTGACGCTGCAATCGCTTCACATAACGCGCTGAAATGCTCTACCATTTTTTCAATCGTTTTCGAATTATATAACACCGTACTGTAATCAATAGATAAATTGAGTCCGTTTGGTGTTTCCGTAAACCCAACAATCTGATCAAGATTACTCGTTTCGGTGTCCAACGGATACATTTGGTGCCCATCAAGCTCCAACGGCGCATTTTGTAAGATCACCATGATTTGAAATAAAGGGTTTACGGCAATATTACGCTGAGGTTGCACGAACTCGACTACCTTTTCAAAAGGCGCGTCTTGATGTTCATAACTATCTAAACAGGTGCACTTCACTTTGTCTAAAAATGTTAAAAAATTATCTCTACCATCAACTATGCTTCTCAAGGCAAGCGAATTAATAAACACGCCAATAAGGCTTTCGGTTTCTTCATATTGCCTATTAGCTATCACACCACCAAGACAAATGTCTTCTTGATCTGTATAACGGTAAATCAAAACTTTATAGGCGGCCAATAGAACCATGTATAAGGTGCTGCTTTGTTGCTCGGCAATACTTTTTAGTCGCTCGGTTAACCGAATGCCGATAGTGGATGTTTGGTTTGCTCCCGCAAAACTTTGCTCACTCGGTCTGGGGTAATCTGTCCCAAAATCTAAACACTCAACTACACCGGTCAGTTTTTCTCGCCAATAATCGAGTTGCCTTTTTAGTATTCCTCCTTCTTCCAGCCACTTTCTTTGCCACACACTATAATCTAGATACTGGATGGAAAGTGGCGGTAACTCTGTACAATGACCTCTTTCAAGTGCATCCATAATCAAACCAATTTCCCAGAACAAAACCCCCATTGACCAACCATCACTAATAATGTGATGCATATTAAACATGAAAATATGCTCTTCTGGCGCGAGCTTAATGATCGAACCTCTAATGAGAGGGCCAGTGCTTAGGTCAAAAAATGTTTCGGCTTCGTTATTGCAATATTCCTTGGCTTTTTCGTGACGCTTTTGGTCAGACTTGTAATGGCTCAAATCAACTCGCTCCAGTTTGAAATCAATACTATCCAGAATTACTTGTTGAGCTTGACCTTCTTTATCGGGAAATATAGTGCGTAAATTCTCATGGCGGGCAATAATCAGGTTGAATGCCTTGTCTAGAAAATCAATATTAAGTTCACCATTCATCGTAATCGCTGACGGGATATTATAACTGGCACTATCAGGTTCCAATTGATTAATAAACCATATTCTTTCCTGAGAAAAACTGAGTGGATATTGAGCTAATTCAGTTCTATCAATAGGGGCTATCGGTGGAATTTTGTTCGCCACTGTTATTTGCTGCAAAAAAGCAACAATATCGTCTTTATTGGTGATTAATTGTTGGCGAATTTCATCAGACAATGTTCCTTTGGGTGCCTTAAATTTAAGCGCTCCATTTTCTTCCCATAGTTTTATATTTTTCTTTCCTAATTGATTAATCAGTGCATAAACAGTCACAGTGTCCCCTCCTCAAATTCAACATTTAAAATATCATCAGTTTCTAATAATTGTTTATTCTGATATTTGATCGCATTAATAGCTTCGTTTGCACCAGCAATAGTATTTGCATTAAAAATGGCTTTGAGAGGCATATCAATTTCTAGTTGGTTACGGATCTTAGAGATGACTTGTGTCGCCAAAAGAGAGTGTCCTCCTAGTTCAAAGAAACTATCATTAACTCCTATTTTCTCTGGTGCCAGATTTAATACCTGTGCCCAAATATTGACGAGTTGTTTTTCTGTATCGTTACGCGGTGGCGAGTAGATTTGACTCGATTCGATACTTACATCTATTTGCTCTAAAGTGCGGCGCTCTACTTTGCCATTAGCGTTTAGTGGAATAGCCTTGAGACTAACAAATGCAGCAGGCAACATATATTCTGGTAGAGTTCGCTGTAGATGTGTCCTCAGTTCTTTATGGCATAGATGAATAACATTATCAGCAGATGTACCCGTGACCACATAAAAGAGAATAAGTCGTTTGTTGATTTCTTCACCTTGAACCACCACAACACAATCTTTTATTTTAGAATGTGTATTCAGTTGATTTTCAATCTCTCCCATTTCTATGCGAAAACCGCGAATTTTGACTTGAGTATCTATTCTGCCCAGATATTCAATGTTGCCGTCATCCAACCAACGAGCCATATCGCCTGTTTTATACATAAGAGTGCCTGCATAAAAGGAGTTAGTGATAAACTTTTCTTTGGTTAAGCCTGCTCGATTGAAATACCCTCTAGCGAGGCCATCCCCGGCAATGTGTAATTCACCTGGAATGCCTACAGGCTGGAGCTTATTATTTTTATCAAGAATATAAACCTGCGTATTATTTAATGGTTTCCCCAGAGGAACATTCAATGAATCAATATCGTTTAACACTGAGGTTGATAATTTTGAAACTGTCGTCTCTGTCGGTCCATAATTATTAAATACTTTACATCTTGGGTTTATCGAATTTACGGTGTCAATGACTTTTCTGCTAAGTGCTTCCCCAGCTAAAATGAGTACTTTCGATGGCAAAACAACTTGCGTATCAGATATGGTAAACATCTCGAAATGGGACGGAGTTATTTTCATGCAGTCAATTGAATAATTTTTCATGTGATTAAATAATTTTATTGGATCATTAATAACTTCATTTGAAAATAAATATACGGTTTTACTAAAAATTATCGGGACATATAACGCTAAATTTCCCAAGTCTGCTGCAAATGTTGATAAATGCGCAAATGTTTCACAACAATTTAATTCCATTTTATTGAGTACTGAATAAGAATAATCGACTACCATTCTGTGCTCTACCATAACGCCTTTGGGTTGACCGGTAGAGCCGGAAGTATAAATTACATAAACCAGATTATCCGATTTAACTTCTTCAAGCAGTTCAGTGTTCTTTGCTTTTAAATTTGCAACGCTGTCGCTGATCTCTGTCCATTGCTTATCCAAACTAATCAACTGAGTATCTGCCCCAACTAAATCCAAAAGTTTGTTCTGAAATTTTTCTTGAGTGAGTAGTATGGCGGCCTGACTGTCTTTTAACATATAAGACAGTCTGTGATCGGGGTAGTCCGGATCTAATGGCACATAAGCGCCGCCTGATTGAACGATCCCCAATATCCCGACCATCATATCTAGAGATCTTTCTACACACAGACCCACCAAACTATCGGGTTTTACTCCTTGTGACTGTAAATATAATGCCAGTTCATTACTTTTGTCATAGAGTTGCTGGTAACTCAAACGTTGCGCCCCAAGCTGTTCGTCTTCATAAACAACCGCTATTTTATCTGGATTAAGTTTTACTTGTTCAGCAAATAGTTGGTGGATACATTTATCTTTGGGGTAATCCGCCTGGGTTTGGTTGAAATCAATCAGCAGTCGCTGTTTTTCAGCCTTTCCAATATAATCCAGTTCACCGATTTTAGTCGCTGGTGACGCTGTGATCGATCGGCACAAGGCGATGAAATGTTCTACCATTCGCTCTATTGTTTGTGGTTTATATAACGCAGTGCTGTAGTCAATTGATCCGGATAAACCTTTGGATGTTTCTGTGAACTCAAGAGTAAGATCAAATTTGCTGGTATTTTTATCCAAATGGTAGGGTCGAATATCTTCGTCTACGATTTCCATTTGAGCATTTTGTAAAACCACCATAATTTGAAACAAAGGATTTATCGCAATGTTCCGCCGAGGTTGTACCAAGTCAACTATCTTTTCAAAGGGCGCATCTTGATGTTCGTAAGCTTCCAAACAAGTGGTTTTTACTTTGTTTAATACTGTAGTAAAAGTATCTTCTTCCTCCATAAAATTTCTTAGAGCCAATGTGTTAACAAACATCCCGATTAATCCTTCGGTTTCTTCATATTGCCGATTAGCGATTACACTACCAACACAAATATCCTCTTGACCTGTGTAGCGATAAAGCAAGGTTTTAAAAACGCTGAGTAACCCCATAAAAAGAGTCGCGTTTTGCTCCTCGACCATGCTTTTTAATTGACCGGTCAACTGTACATCAAAAGTAAATGCATGACTTGCTCCGGATAAACTTTGGGTCTTGGGTCTTGGATAGTCTCTCACTAAATCCAAACTTTCGGGTACATCGGCTAGTTTCTCTTGCCAGTAGCTAAGTTGCCGCTCAAGCACTCCCTCTTCCAGCCACTTTCTTTGCCATACACTGTAATCAACATACTGAATGGGTAGCGGTGGCAAATAAACTTGCGTACCTTGCCGCAAGGCATCCATTATCAAGTTTAGCTCTTTATACAATATGCCTAAAGACCAATCGTCACCGATAATATGATGGATATTGAGCATCAGGATATGGGCTTGTGATGTGAGGGTGATGATTTTGCCTCTAATCAGAGGACCTATAGCTAAATCAAAAGGCATCGTCGCTTCATTTTGACATAATTGTTTCGCTTTTTTGTCGCTTTCTTCTTGGCATTTGTAATGGCTGAGATCGATTTTTTCCAAGCTAAAGTCCAACCGATCCAAAATCACTTGTTGAGCCTGACCATCCAGGCTGGGGAAGATAGTGCGTAAATTGTCATGACGCGCAATAATCAAGTTTAATGCTTGTTCAAGTTGATGGGCATCGAGTTCACCGTCAATGGAAATCGCGGCTGGAATGTTATAACTGCTGTTTCCTGGTTCTAGTTGATCTATAAACCATAATCTTCCCTGTACAAAACTAAGCGGCAACTGCTCAAACTCTGTTTTTTCGATTGGTAATATTGGCGGAATATTGCTCTTGTCTGACTTCAGAATCAATTGGATTAATTGAGCGACACTGGCTTTTTCAAAAATATCTTTTATCTGTAAATCTATCACAAACTGGCTTCTAACCTTTGAGATTAACTGAGTAGCCAATAGCGAATGTCCGCCGAGTTCAAAAAAGTTATCATTAATACCGATTGTATCTGGTTCCCGGTTTAACACTTTGGACCAGATAGTAACGAGTCGACTTTCCATGTCATTACGAGGAGCTTGATAGACTTGGTTCGACTCTAATTTTACAACAGTACCTTCTAATTTACGGCGATTAACTTTGCCATTAACGGTTAACGGAATTGCTTTGAGACTGACAAATGCTATGGGCAACATGTACTCTGGCAAAGTTTGTTGCAGGTGATTTCTTAACTCCTCACTCGCCAAATTGATAATATCTTCCCCATGCACAACGGCAGTTTTAGCTGCAACATAAAAGGCAACTAATTGTGCATTGGATCCTTCACCCTGAGCGACCACAACACTGTCTTTTATTTCAAGGTATTGATTCAGCTCTGCTTCAATCTCTCCAGTTTCAATACGAAAACCTCGAATTTTAACTTGATTGTCTATCCTGCCCAGATACTCGATATTACCATCTTCCAACCAACAAGCCAGATCGCCTGTTTTATAGAGTCGAGAATCAGAATTAGCCGGATCTGAATCAAAAGGATTAGGAATAAATTTCTCATGTGTAAGTTCGGGACGATTGAGGTATCCCCTGGCAAGCCCATCGCCGCCAATATGTAACTCACCGGGTACTCCTATAGTTTGCAGATTATTGTTTAGATCAAGAATGTAGATTTGCGTATTTGCAATTGGTGAGCCGATTGGAACATTCTTCCGTTGGTTAATTAAATCTTTGGTAACGGTTATCGCTGAACTAATAATAGTTGTCTCTGTCGGTCCATAGGTATTATAAAGATCAACTTCAGGATATTGACTAATAAATTTTTTGGCTTTCAAATGGTCGAGCTTTTCACCACCAATGACTACTTTATTGACGCTTCCTAATTGAATATTTTCTGCAACGAGCTGATGAAAAAAAGCGGTGGGAAGATTGAGTATTGTCACTTGGTGCGTCTCAATCATTTTGCCAAAGTACTCAAGCGATAATAAATTATCTTTCTGCTCTAAAATTAGCTGAGCACCATTGTTTAAAATAACAAATACTTCCTCAACAAATAAATCAAAACTAATACTGGAGAATTGAATTTGTTTATCAACGTCGGTGATCTGATACTTTTCTGTTGCATAGCAATTATGATTCACCAAACTTCGATGCTCTACCATTACTCCTTTCGGTTGACCCGTGGATCCGGAAGTATAAATTACATAAGCCAAATTATTCGGCTTAACTTCTTCTTGTAATTTGACATTTTGTGCTGTTAACGCCTCAAAATGATCGTTAATCTCAGACCATTGTCGATCTAAAGCAACTATTTGGGTCTCACTTTCAACTAAAACACTGAGTTTGTGCTTTAGTTTTTCTTCACTTAATATTATTGCCACCCGACTATCACGCAGCATATGGCGCAATCTATCATCAGGGTAATTGAGGTCAATCGGAACATAAGCACCACCAGCTAGCAAAATTCCGAAGATACCTATCAGCATATTGGGGGATCTGTCTATACTTAGTCCGACCAAGCAGTCTGGTTTGACTCTTTGTGATTGTAAATACAATGCAAGTTTATAACTTTTATCAAAAAGCTGTTGATAGGTCAATTTTTCTTGATTAAAGACAACCGCTGTTTTTCCTGGATTACATTTTACTTGCTCGGCAAATAAGTGATGAATACATTTGTCTTTCGGGTAGTCAACGAAAGTGTCATTGAAATTCGTCATCAATCGCGATATCGAATTTTGACTATCGCTGGGACAGGGCAGGTTATTTATTTCATTTTTTCTGTTGACGAAATGATTACTAATAAAATCAGCTATTTTTTTCACTGAGTTACTTTTTACAAATTGTTCTTCAGTAATTGAAATGGCGAATTTTTTCGATAGGCTCGCGATTAACTCCGCCGTAACAATGGAATTCATGTTAAGGCTTTGAAATTCAGAATTGACATCCAACTCGTTAAAAGGCATTTTTAACGTCGTTTTAACTATATTACATACTTCACTTAAAATACAAAGCTCGTCCTTTGACCGCATAATAACGTTCCCCCCATGGTATTTTTCTAAATCATTTTTGATTATTTTTATGTGTTTATATTTTTAGAGATGTCCTTTAGTAATAGTTATAGTCATTTTTGTATTTCGTTTATTTTATAGATTACTCTAATACTATCAGTAGAATAGTAAGCATTATTTTCTAATAAAAATAGCTTCCACTTTTATAAATTTGCTAGCACTCTACTGTACCAGCCAAAATCTCTTATTCAAGATAAGAAGGTGTTTTTTTTGAGATATTTTTTATTTTAAAAAATATGGTTTTTTTCTCTGCGCATGCAAAATTTTCTAGTTAAAGAGCCAGAAAATCATACTTAGAAATGGCAACCTCTCTTATTGTTGCAATAACGTTCATCTTAAAATAATCAGTTGAAACATGAGGTTCTGCGCAACCGCTTGACGCACTTAGAATGTCTGTGAAAACACGACTCACCAATCAGGTGACTACGGCTTTCCCAAATGTCCTATGCATACCAAAGACTTACACATCTTTTTCACGTCCAACTGACGAATCTAGGATAATAATATTAAGATCTTGCCGAAGTTACTTATAATGTCTCCAGTCATAATACGCACGCATAGCACTTGTCATGATTTTACCCTTTTGTTTCTTAGTAATGATATCAGCCTGCCTTAATTGACCTAGTGATTGTTTGACGCAATAGCGATATTCCTTAAAAGAACTCCACTCCTTATCATAAGAACAAGGAATTTCCGGCAGTACCAACGTCCGATTAGATTTAACATGATAGAAACGATTTCTCACACCACCGGGCCATAAAACTTCGACACGTGATCGTTTGGCTTTGCCAAGACCAAATATTGTTTGCAAACTATCTTGCGATACATGGCTTGCACCACCAACGATTGGTTTCATGCTGGTTTTGCCTTTTTGGGGTGTAACAAATACAACAGCGCCAATACCATCACGATTTACAACGCCAGTATCAACAATATTTTTACTGCCCAACAATTTCACTTTAACCCAATTATTTCCATTGGCACCATCATTCATTTCCACGGATAAACTACCATTTGAATACTCTTCTCCGATCCATTGGAAATCGCCATTTTCAAACTGTGTAAAAGTTGTAAACATACCTGCAATATCAAAGGGCGAACCTAGTTCTCTCTCGTATGAAATTAACGGAAAATGCTCTGGTGCGTCTTTATTTGATACTGACACAATATCGGTAAAACCGTTGTTGTCTAAATCACCGACAGCCACCCCATGAACCACCCGTCGTTGATGATTAGTTGCGCTCATCGCAGCAGTATCAGGAATCATAAAACCACTACAATCTTGATTTTGAAGAATTGCACCAGAATTGCTAGCTTCAACAAAAAATACTGCGTCCATACCGCCGTGATAGACAACATCGAGATCACCGTCATTGTTATAATCGAGTGTTGAAGTTCCCCAGCCAAACATGGAAGGGATCCATTTATCGCCATCGACAGAATCGGTAAAACCTCCTTGACCATTACCAAAAAACCATCTTGTACTAAATTCTCTTTCCAAGGGATTAATGTAGTCTCCTCCATTGGTTGCAAATAAATCCATTTGTCCATCACAGTTAGCATCGCCAAAAGACAAGCCCATCCACTGACCAAACACATCAGTTCCATTTCCAATAGTCACATCAGTAAAAGCGCCCTGACCGTCGTTTTGAAAAATTCGAATATAACCACGATCTAAACCACCTTGAGAAGTGCTAGGATGGTCAGCTTGATCATCAGTGTGTAAAATATCTACATCACCATCCAAATCATAATCGACAAGTGAAATAGCCCAGGTAACTGTCGAATTACCATCGAACTGAGCAGGATCGCCTTCGGGAGAAACAAACTTTGTATTTTCTATGCCAGATGTTTTACTAACATCGTCAAATTTATTGTCGCCCATATTTTTGTAAACACTGTTATGAGCTGTACGCTCAAATGGTCCAAACACTAATGGGTACCAGGTCATTTCTGTTGATAAATTTGCAGATACAATATCTAACAATCCATCGTTGTCAATATCCCCCATTGAACATCCCGAACTACACTGTTTACCCTTTGGAAAATCAATATTAATAAAGCTACCATCACCCTGATTTTCGAATAACTGACTGGCTTCACATGTCCCCTGAACGAAAACATCCTCATCACCATCGTTGTCAATATCACCATAACAAACACCGGCTGAGTCCTGTGAAAATGCAGCCAACCCAGAAGTTAAGCCCTTATCGATAAAAGTTAATGAATTGGTTTCTTTAAGTTGATTCACATATAAACTATTGGCAGCACCGGGACCATTGGTCACATAAATATCTTCGTCGCCATCTTGATCCGCATCAAAAATAATAACACCAGGGTTACCCCGTGGTTTTAGCGCAGCAACTATAATCTCAAAAGGCTCTATTCGTTCCTTTGCTTTCATCGCATCCTGTAGAGCATCACGTTCAGATTTTTGACGCTGATAATCAATCCCGATTTCAATGTTCGGTACAATGTCATTAAATTTGACAGGAGCGTACTCCTTTTTGTGAGAAGCGGATGATTCAGTTGACGCCGCAAAAAGTAACAATCCAGACAGTAGCGATATAACATATTGTTTTGGTAAGTTCATAATATCTCCTTATAGAGCTTAATTTGTTTGCCTCCATCAAAAGGTTGATATATTGACTTTGATGAAGAATTTTTGAAGTCAAACATAAGTTTCGACTTAACGGAATCAGTCATTTTTATAAATAAACAAAAGTCTGATTGCGAAAAGTATTATCACGATCGTAGATTAATAAAATAGCTGCATAAAGAACCTCCTTTGTACTGTACGAAATAACAATTATTTTTGCCTGTCCAACACATATTAATCGCAACGCAGGGTGTTGGATTCATGTTGAGCGAAAACTGACCTAAATTATTCCGAGTAACGATGGGCGAGATGCAGTTGATATCTTTTTATCATTAAAGAAAACTTGCCAGTGACAAAATATTTCTTTTATGGATTATCTGAATGACCGATGCCCCACTTTTTGAGGAACTACTATTCATATATCATTAGTACAATATGATGACCATTGCTTAAACCAATCTCAGGTTAACTATATAAAATTACCATACTACTCAAAAATTACTCACCAAAAATCAACAGATCCTAGCGTGACAACAAAGATGTAACAGTAAAACCGCCTTCTTGAGTAAATGACACACTCCAATCACCAACAAGGGTTTCTCGATCAGAAATACGAGAAACCGCTACTGGAGTCTACCATTGAAATTAGTAGTTGATAAGTCGGCATTCTACTACACTTAGAAATGACATAGAGTGTGGCTTAAGGGGTTATCTGAATGAACGATTGCAAAACCTCGGAAAAATCCCTGTTCTCAGTAAATTCATTTGAAACCCGCCGTAAATAACGATGTTCATTTGTTCATCGGTCGTCGTGTAGAGCAAATTCATGCTTGATGGTGTCGGATCGCCTGGTTGGTGGCATTGGGCACAATTGGTATGAAGATAAGCGCGGACGTAGCCGCCGGTAACGGATTGTCCTTGGCTATGATCATACTCTCTGCAACGGGATCAATCAGACCAGTGGTACCACAGCTCGCGGCATTGTAGCAGTGAGCCCCTTCGCGGGTGTTCCAGCCGTAATTGCCGCCCCGCTCGATACGGTCGATCTCTTCCCATGCACTCTGACCGACATCACCCACCCACAGGTCTCCGGTATCACTATCGAAACTCCAGCGCCACGGATTGCGCAAACACCAGGCATGATCTCCCGGCAACCACTGTCGCAGCAATCAGCACTGGTCGAAAAGGGATTGTTACTGGGAATATAATAATGAATGCCGCTATTCCAATCCACCTGATTCACATCGACATCGATACGCAGCATGGCTCACAGTAAGGTCTGGGTGTTTTGACCGTGACCGAGAGGACATCCCCTCCGCCTCCTCCATCACCAAGCCCGCCGATCCGAAAGCAATGTTGCCGCCGTTGTGATTGTTGTAGGGTTGGGCTACATCAAGGGTAACCTGCTCCGATGCTGCATCCAATATCTGCCCGTAATACATGATTTTTTTATTCACCAACTTAGCTATAATTGACATTAGAAAAGAGCTATAACTTAATAATTATAATCAATATTTTATCTCATAAACGTTGCCCAAACTAAACTGAATTATCACTTCGGGAATTCTGACTATCTAGTCGGGCAAATCTTATGACATCCAGTAGAGCAATAAAATAGATCAACCAACTTCAATTACACTTATTCAGACTACTAACTTTTCACCCGCTCCGTTAAAAATAAGTTAGAATACCTCCCAAAAATTTAATTGTTACTATTTCATCCGAGGATCCAGAATGACCAAAGCAATAAACCGCCTTTTAGCCTTTTCGATTTGCCTAATAACCATGACGGCATCAGCTAGCCAATTTGAAAAGGACTGGCACTCTTATTCCAATTATCAGGATATCGTCACTACTCATGTCCACCTAGATTTAAGCGTAGACTTTGACAACAAACAACTAAAAGGCAGTATTGAGCATCAACTAAAATACATCGATAAAAATACCGACACCCTTATTTTGGATACAAGAGATATTGATATTCACAAGGCTGAGGTTTTTAACGGTAAAAACTGGTTACCTACCACCTTCAAACTCGACCCACGGGATAATGTAAGAGGTAGCAAGTTAACCATTGCTCTCCCGAAGGATTCGAAGAAAGTGAAAGTTTATTACAACTCTCGCCCCGAAGCCTCTGGATTGCAATGGCTTGCGCCGATTCAAACAGCCGGAAAAAAGCTCCCTTTTATGTTTAGCCAATCGCAAGCCATTCATGCGCGAAGTTGGATGCCAATACAAGATACCCCAGCAATGAGAGTTTCCTATAGTGCTGACATCCAAACAACTCCTTCTCTTCGCCCCATTATGAGCGCAAAAAACAATCCCCAGTGGAACAAAAACGGTCAATATCACTTCGAAATGCCGCAACCGATCCCTACCTACCTGATTGCCATTGCCGCTGGAAATATTCATTACAAAAAAATGTCAAAACAAACCGCTATTTATGCGGAGCCATCTTTACTAGATGCTGCTGCCAGTGAGTTCGAAGATACTCAAGTAATGATAGAAGCCGCTGAAGAACTGTACGGAAAATATCGATGGACTGACTATGATTTATTGATCCTACCACCCTCTTTTCCGTTCGGAGGCATGGAAAATCCGCGCTTATCATTTATAACGCCGACTGTTATTGCGGGTGATAAAAGTTTAGTCAGCTTGATTGCTCATGAATTAGCTCATTCATGGTCTGGAAATTTAGTCACTAATGCTACATGGCGAGATCTTTGGTTGAACGAAGGTTTTACCAGCTATGTCGAAAATCGAATTATGGAAAAAGTTTACGGCAAAGAGCGCGCAGTAATGGAACAAGCGTTGGCAGTGCAAGATTTAAACAAAGAGTTAGTTACTCTCCCTAAAGAGGATACAATTTTACATATCACCATTGAAGGAAGAGATCCTGATGATGCTTTTTCTGGTGTTCCTTACACTAAAGGACAATTGTTCTTAATGTATTTAGAGCAACAATTTGGTCGAAAGGATTTTGATGCGTTTTTGCATCAGTATTTTGAAAGCCACGCGTTTCAAAGTATGGACACCAATAATTTTATCCAATATCTGAAAACAAATTTACTCGACAAATTTCCAAACAAAGTTTCTATGGCGCAAGTCAACACGTGGATAACCGAGCCTCTATTGCCGAGTATGGCTCCCAACCCTACCTCAGATGTATTTAAGCAAGTCAAAAAAAATATGGATGCATGGCTAACGAATGATATTAAATTAAGTAATATTCCAACTAACAATTGGACAGTTCATGAATGGCTATATTTTATTAATAATCTTCCAAAAGATATAACGCTTCAAAGACTAAATGAGTTAGACGGGTCATTTAAATTAACTCAGTCGACCAATAATGAAATCGCTCACGCATGGTTGTTATTGAATATCAAGCAAGATAATCCGGTTATTAATACCCGACTAGAAACCTACATGGTTTCCATTGGTA
>Ga0316204_10002164_pt1 | contig 46488 bp, 88 predicted proteins | sample 6monrhotite_MG_2_FD_205661 | JGI IMG/M metagenome (GOLD analysis project Ga0316204, IMG submission 205661) | Microbial mat bacterial communities from mineral coupon in-situ incubated in ocean water Damariscotta River, Maine, United States -... | ecosystem: Environmental > Aquatic > Marine >... | reverse complement strand
AGAAAGCGCGTCTGAAGTGTCGTTTAGCAACGGTTCGGCACTTAACTCCACTTCTACATCGCTAAGGTGTACTGCTGGTGGATTTCTTTATGCAGTTGGGGTGGCTAGTTCGACAACAACTTCAGCATTAAATATAGACGTCGACGGCGGCTCTACTATTGTAATTGCGGGTTCTAATGTAATAGAAGGATCAAGCGGTGAATCTCAAGCAGTTACAGAGTCTAATGTTGATTGCTTAAACTGTTTTGATAACCAAGGAATGCTTTTTTATGTCGGGGCTACGCAAGACAACATACCACTTAAGACAACCACAGCAGGAATAACCGCAGACGTGTCTAGCGTCCAAGGCGGGGGTCAGCTTAACTCGGCTGTTAATGAAATAAGTATCTGTGCAAACATTGGTGACGCGGTTACATTACCTTTTGCGAGGGCGGGCAACAGTGTAATTGTTATAAATAACGGTGCTAATGCTTGTGATGTGTTTCCAGCATCTAATGACAAGCTAGACGCGCTAGCAATCAACATAGCAGCAAGCCTTGCTGCTGGCGCAAGCATAAAATATACGGCGTTCAATTCGCAAAGCTGGGTAAGTATTTAAACTATCCTGCAATACCTAAAGCCTCTTGACTGGGGCTTTTTTTTGCCTAAAATAAAGTTAAATTAATTGTTGCATTATTAAAAGGATGCGCGTATAGTTAACTCATCGAAACGAATCAAGGGAAAGCATGACAGAGAAATTCAAAAAGAAGCGTGGAGCACCAACCAAGCCACCAGGGCAATTAAGACCTGATTTAAGGACTAAGGTTTCCCCTTCGACTAAAAGATGGTTAGACGCGGAAAGGAACAAGATTGGAACGCCTTACGGGGTGTCTATAGATAAACTTGTCCAAGAGAAGATTGACAAACTCGATTATGATACAACGGGGTAGATGATGACTTGTAAAAACAAAGAAACGGATAGAACAGGGTTGTATCTCATGGTTTTTGTCGTATTGCTCAATTCATGCAGTATTGAAACCAAGATAGACAGTTTGAAAAATAATTGTGAGTCAATTAAGGTTGAAGATCATGAAACACGAATACATCAAGGCAACTAAAAGCCAGATAGTTTTAAGAGTTGCGTTTTTAGTTTTTATAATAGCGTGGACAATTTACGAGGTGATGTGATGAGCACTCAAGAGCAAAAATACGGCAGATACTGGGAAGTCAAAGAAAAGAATGAAGAACAGATTAGGCGTGAAAACGATAAAATCGCAAAAAAGAATAATTCAGATCACATTGAAATAATGCGAAAAATATCAGACTTTAAATTATCAAGAAAGCTAGGATGCACAAGGAGCGAATTACAATGATTAACGACTTAAATTATCTCATCAATCAACTTGATGAATTAACAATCAACAAGAATGGCTTTGAGCGGTTTAAATCTAACGACACCATGGTATCAGTCAATAACTTGCAAGTTATCGTTAAGAAGATGAAATCTCTAATGGAAAAAGAAGCCAATCGAGAACATCAAGAGCGATCAGGCTTTGGGCGCAGGCTTTCAGACCAGATCAAAATTGAAACAAATGGAATACCAATTTTGCAGGATATGGCATCATGAGCAAATATAAAACAAAACAAGTCGGTGAAAGTTGGAGCGTGTTTGAAACAACATCAAACGCAACGTATGAATACAAAGGTTTTGCTACTCGAAAATGTGCTAACGCTTATATTAAATCAATGACGTTAAAATGAAATCCGACATTAAAAAAATTCAAGAAGCTTTTAGCTGAGTATTTAGAGAAAAAGCCTCACTTAAAAGAATATCAACAGAGAATAAACGAACGTTTAAAGAGGGTAGGGTTATGAATACTAGTCTTGAAAGCGCAAGAAAGAGCTTTAAATTCTGGCTAATAGCAAAACTCATAGAATTTGTTTTAGCGTTAACAGCGGTCTATTTTGCGGGTTACTATCTGTTTTCGTTTGTATCGCTGATGTATAGCTTATTTTAAGGTGACGAACATGCCAGACAAAGCCGAGAAATGCCCCGTATGCGATTATGACATGCTAACCGGTGAATGTTGCCGGACGTATGACAATAAGCTTGAGGTATGCGGTTTAGGCTGTTACATGCAGCATGAAATAAATGCTAAGCACGAAAAGAATTCGCTGGCACACTCTGAAACAACCAGCGAACAATTGGCATCACCTTGATCCTCTTGGTGGTGCCCTTTTTAGAGTGATTATAGGGGTGTGGATGGTGGGGTAGACAGTAAGCGAAACATTGCTTTAAGGTGAGGTTGATTTAAAGATTAACTAAATGCTGGTTTAACCAGTGCCGATACTCTGAGACAAATCCGTGGAAACCGGCTTACTACTATCCCCACCACCTATAACAATTTAACCAATAAAGGAAAGTAAAATGGAATACAAAGTAGTTAACGCGGCGCACTTAAGGACGCTAGAGTCGATTACTAATCTTAATATAAAGAAAGGCTGGATACCGCAAGGAGGTATTCATTCTAAGTCAACAAAGGAAATGTTTGTGCCTGTATTTGGAATAGGTATTTCCGGCGAACTTGAAGAAATGAGCAGGGAGCTGAGCACAACTAACCACTGGTATCAAGCAATGACTCGAGACCACAAAGGATAAGATAATGATATACGAAGACGAAAGCAAAGATACCTTAATCGCTCAATTAAAAGAGCGAGATAGAGTTATTCTGGAAACGCCTTTAGAGGCAAGTAGGGCAGTTGATTTATATTTAAGCGCGATTAATAAAAACGCAATTCACGAAAGTCTGTGGAAAGAATGCATAATAAATGCTAAATCATGAGCATAGAAGAACATAAATGGAGTGATAGAGACATAAGTCTAATCCATGTCGACGAGAACGACAAAACAATACATCTTTGCGTAAAGAGTGAATATTCGCCAAACGCCTTAAATATTGGCTGTATTTATGAGCAAGACGCAAAAGAAATCGCCAAGCACTTTCAGGTTGACAGAGGATCATTAGTTATTAAGATTAAAGAGTTGATTGAAGATTTAGAAAAATGCGCTAAATATGAATATCCTAGATTGGAAATGGTGAACAAAGTAAAAGACCTAATAAAACCAGAAACCCCAGAGGTCATCCCTGGCACCCTGGACGCGCTTAACAAACTTAAAATAGGTGGGTGAGATGAGTATGAAAAATAACATAATCAGCCTTGGTAAAGAAAGGTTAAAAATTAACCCTGTCAAATACTCTGTAGAATTTACGCATGACCAAAATGGATTGGTATTTAATGTTTTCGGAATTCAAGACGCAAAAAAAGACCGTATAGCAGTAGCTAGAGATCTTGAATCTGCCGCAAAGAGCTTGCGTAAATAATGCTAATCAGTGATTTTGTAAACTGATATTTAAAATGTAAACTAGAGGAGGTGGAAAAGTGAGTGAACGAACAATAAAATGCGGTATATGCGGCAAACCATACGTGGTATATATGTTTCATGCTGGCGACCAATCAACTTGTCCAACTTGTAGATCTGAGGCTAGGAAAAACTTGGGGAAAGCGCCTAGTGAGACTGATTTTAGAATTGTTATTAAATAAAGTTTGACCATTAAGGAAAAAAGTAAGATAATAGTTTTGCGGTGTGGAAGTCGTGTTTTTTAGGAATGAGATAGTTAAGGTTGAAGTGTTCTGGTTTTTTGATATTCGTGGGTTAATCCCTTCCACTTATGTCTTATTCCGCCCTTGATTGTCAAGAGGTCAGAACAGTTCGACCTTTTTTTATGCCTGAAATTTACGGCTTTCACAAAGTTAGTTAAAAGCGCTTGTGGCGGAATAGGTACACGCAGGTCACAAATTGGCTAGGGAAATTAGCAAAAGCACGAAAAGTACTTAGTAGTGTTAATAGCTGAAACGAAGTAGCGGGATAGGTTAATTACCTATCTACGGCGAAAGTTTCTCCTTTGAAGGTTCGACTCCTTCCAAGCGCACCAACTAACTTAAAGTTTATATATGTGGTGGAGTTGATTAGATAGCCTATTTAAATGGGCGCTACTCCTAAAAAGAGAAATCTTTGTGTAGACAGTGAGTTAAACGTAAAATCCTCGTGGCAAGGGGTGTTAGCTCCCCTTCATATATAAACTCAATGGTTCTTATACCAGAATTGAACCCCATTCCGCAAAAATTGAATCCGAATGCCATGCAGGCTTTAAATGCAGTAAAGTGTTTATATGTGGTGGAGTTAATATCTTGCTCGCGAAAGATGCGGATAAGCTCATTGCAAGGAGAGAGGGGTGCATCGTTAGAGTGGCACTTATCAGGGTTTAAAACCTCCGTTAGCTCCCCTTCATATAAACACTTACCAAAATTAGATTAGATAGTTCTACTTATCATTACAACATTTAGACCGTGGATAAAGCAGGTGACGTTGATGTGCCAACTATCATAAGTTGGATATCGGAGCGACAACTCTAAAAACTGTTCTGCATACTGCGAGTGATAAGAATATAGATAAACTTTGTTGTATATCAACTAAAGGTCAAGTGACCGTATTAACTTAAATAAGGAGAATATAGTGATTGATCAAAATGAAGCATCAAAAAGGATCGGTGGTATAGAGTCTCTCGAACTTCAGCTAAGCATAATGCAAAGAGATATTTATAATCGAAAAGCCAATCTACTGCAAACGTTTTATGGTTTTGCAATGGAAGAAATAGACTGCAATTCAATAATTAAATCATACACGGATAATATATTTACTATTGATGAAAATGTTTTTTGTGATATCGATGAGGCTATGGAGTACGCAGCAAGCAACTTAACTTAAACAAACTAAAGAGAGGATAAACAAATGCTAGATATTTATTACATCGAAAAAGTTGGGATTTATAATCATGGGGTTATGTGGATTGGGGGATGTAAGGATGACGGGATAAAAGAGGTTGCTTTGCTATCTTTAGCAGATAGAGACGATCATCATACCTACGAATTATTCAAATATAATGCCTGGACAACGAAAAGGTCGCATGGATGTTGCGATGATGGAATAAAATTTAATGGTGAAAAGGTTGAAATCAACTAATGATTGAAACAATAACCCCTATGTGGCTTGACTTATCCATTAAATGTTATTAAACTTTCATAACAATTCACAAAGAGAGTAAATTCAATGGATGCAAAGAAGCCAAAGACTTACAACCTTAGAAAGTCAGTAAGATTAGAAGTGCACAAAAGAGCATTATCAGAAAACAGAAAGGACTCTGACTGGCTTGATTTATTTCTAGCTGATAAATTATGTACCGGTGCTAGCGTAACAAAAGCATTAATTTCCGAACCAAAAAAAAAATCAGTTAAATTCATCCCTCCATTAAGCTACGAAGTTGCTCAGTATTGCCATGAGCGAAATAACAAAGTCGATCCTCAATCATTTATTGACCACTATGAGGCTAACGGATGGATGAGAGGTAAAAACAAAATCAAGGATTGGAAAGCTTGCATTAGAACTTGGGAAAAGAATTCAAAACCTAAAAACTCTGAACCTGTTCAATATTCAGAAACCACACGACAAAACATAAACACGCTTGGAGATTGGATCAATGAATGATTCTAGCAAAAAAGAATTTTCAGAAATTATGCTAGCTACTGGCGAAATCTACAATAAAACCTTAACCAAAACATTAATGGCTATGTACTTCGATGATCTAAAATCATTCACAATCGAACAAGTATCTGAGTCATTGAGAAAACACAGATTAGATCCAAAGAGCGGTCAGTACTTCCCAAAACCAGCAGACATAGTAAGAAATATCAACGGCGCTAGTATATCTAAAGAAGATAGGGCATTGGTAGCATGGATGGCTGTTGAGGCTGCTATCGCGTCCGTAGGCTCTTATGGAACGCTTAAGCTTGAAGATAAGCAAGCAATGATGGCAGTCAAAGCAATTGGAAGCTGGCAACAGCTATGTGCAACCGATAGAGATAAACTGGCTTTTAAGCGTCAAGAGTTTATCGCGAACTATCGAGCATTGGAAAATACACCAGTTGAGATGTTGCCTGAAAGCCTACCGGGTATCGCAGAATTAGAAAATCAACGAAACGCAAAAGGTGGAGTGGCTAGCGATTTACTCCTACAACTTAAAAAACGAAACTCAACAAAGGTGAAATAGAATGAAACTTGAAACGCTAAACAAATTAACAAAAACCGTAGAGGATCTAAAAAAAAGACACAAAATTGAAATTGATAGGATTATATCAAAAACCGTTTTAGATAATGCTGAATATAAAGTTGGTGACATAGTTTCTGACTCGTCAAAATCGATTGAAGTTACAAAGGTTAAATGGTCTGAGAGCGGATTTTGGGAAAGTAGGCTTAATCCTCAGGCTGTGTATTTTGGTTATATTTTAACAAAAAAACTAGTAAGGCGAAAAGATTTGAAAACTGCACATATTTATGAAAATGATATAAACAATGAATTTTAACAACTAGAGGAAAGTAAGATGACTAGAAGTAGGGTTGAAGCAAGGCATGACAAACTAAAAAACGTAAAAGACTGTGAAGAGCAAGGCGTTATTGCTGACAGTATGGAAGTTAGAACAGCTTTAATGGAACAGGTTCATTCTGGAGAAAAAACACTACAAGAAGTCCAGACAGAGCTAAAAAAGATAAAAAGAAACGCCAAGAAAAACGGAAAGATAACCAGAAATCAAGCCTTTATTCGAGGTTAAAAAATTTAACGCAAATGGAGAATAAGATGGATATCAACAAAATAAAATCAGAAGCTATTGAACAAGAAAGGCTTTCAATAGTCATCCACTCACCACCAAGAGAGGGGTCGTTTTTAGATGGCGCTAACTGGGCTTTCGAGGAAATATCTAAACAGCTTGAAAGTAGGGCTTTAGAAGCGTTAAACGTAAAAACTAAGGAGTAAATAAATAATGATACAGAGAATTGTAAATATATTTAAAGACCGAAAACTCGATAAGGATGAAAGAGAAATAAAAGAATTAAAAAACGCTCTTCAAAGGATAATAAACGTCACAAACCAAGCAAGCATACAAACAAAAAGGCTTAAATGGATTAGAGGTAGAGCAAAATGCGCGCTGTATGGCGGCGATGTAAGAGCCTTAAGTTATCCGACAAACAGATATAAACCAAGCAGCTTAGGGAGTAAATAACAATGACGATTACAAAATATCAAAGAGTAACGCTAAAAGAAGACGGTAAGAAAGGTGGATTTTATGACACTAAAGATAACGTTAAACAGTTTTTATCTGAATGTGACAATCCTGATGATTATTTAATAAGTAATTCATTGATGACTGAAAAGAAACTTAACAGTCTGCATGAATTCCAGGGTTTTTAACAAATAAGGAGATTAATATGTGCGACTACCCAAAAGCGTTTCAATCAATCCAGCGCAAAGCAAGAAAAGATCACATTTGCGTTGAATGTAAAGAAACAATAAACAAGGGCGAAAAATATCAATATTCAAGCGGCGTATGGGACGAGCCAGCATCATATAAACAGTGCTTAAGATGTTACAAAATATCAAATATAGTAGTTAGCGATTGCGATGGTGAAGAATGTTTAGGGTTTGGAGAGTTAATTGATTGGTTTTACGGTCATGTATGCCAAGGCTTTAATATAGATCAGGTGGTTAGTTTTTACACTGAAAAATGGAAACTAGGCGCTAACGATTTAGATTTTATTAACATAGGAGAGTAACGTGAAGTTAACTAAAAAACAGTCGAAAGCTTTGGAAAAAACATTTAATGATAAAAATGTGCAAAATATGAAAAATGATGAGTATGGTGAATACATCCAACAAGTATGCGCCCTCACATTAACAACAATGATCGCGAATAAAGGCGCTGAATATACTAAAGAATTTGTGGAAGCTGCTTTAAATAATACCGAGCCATCGCCAATTGTTTACCAACTAAAGCCACATTAAGAACGGGAGAGTAACGTGAGTAAATTAACATTTAAAGAGGCTTTTGATTCTAAAGGTATATGGCAGTTAGCTGTGTTCATTGTTGGGATATTAATTATATGGTTTTTAGAGGATGGGTGGGACGCTATAGGTGTATATATTATGATATTTGCTAACAATCTTGACGAAGATGAAAGAATTAACAAAAAGATATTAAAGTGAAAATGAAACTAGGTGGCATAGAAAAGCTATTTATAACCATGATGTTATTTATAGTGATACCGCTAATCATAAATCAGATAGTCATCCACTACGAGCGCAAAGCAGCTTGTGGGGTACTTGAATACAAAGTAATCGCTGAGGTTTTATATTGCAAATACCACGGCGCATATCATAAACCAAAGAGGAACAATAAATGAATATAATATTCTCCAGCTGCGGAAACGACTCTGTAGCACTTATTCAGTGGGCTATTGATAATAATTTAGATGATTTAGTTGTTGCTTACTCTAACACTCAGTGGGCATCTAAAGAATGGCCTGCAAGGGTAGAAGAAGTTAAAGGCTTTGTAGAGAAAGCGGGCGGCACGTTTCATGAGATATCAAGCGAGGGCATGTCAGCGCTAGCGAAGAGAAAAAAAGCATTTCCGGCAAACGGTATGGGTTTTTGTACTTACGAGTTAAAAATACTTCCAGCGCTTAACTGGCTTGATATTGTTGATCCCGAAAAAAAAGCGACTTGTTACACGGGTATTATGCGCATCGAATCAGAAAACAGGAAGAATTATCCAGAAAAAACAAAAAACTCTCCGAACCACGGCGGCAGGACTTTATTGTGTCCACTCGCAAAATTTACAATTGGGCAAAGGGATGATTTATTAAATAAAGCTGGCTTTGATGTTTTGCCTTATCGCTCAAAAGAGTGTTCACCGTGCATTAATGCCACGCTTAAAGATATTCAAAATTTAGATGAGCGCGACATTATTAAGGTTATAACGCTTGAGGATGATCTTGGTGTAGGAGAAAGAAGTGGAAAGCCAAAATACATGTTTAGACCGCATCGAATGGGCGGGGCTTGCGGAATACGCGAGGTAAAAGAAAGGGCCGATCATGGCGGCGGGTCATACTCACCATTGCAAGATGACATGTTTGGCTGTGATTCTGGATTTTGTGGATAAACCAAAGAGGGTTAAATAATGATAGAACTGCTTAACCGATGGTGTAAGTTTATATGAATGTATTAAAGAAAAATGTCCTAGTTGCTTGCGAGTACAGCGGAGTCGTTAGAGACGCTTTTAAAAATAAAGGGCATGATTCTGTTAGTTGCGACTTACTGCCAACTGATTCACCAGGCAGGCACCACCAAGGAGATATCATCGAATACCTAAACAAAACCGAATCAGGATATTTTGATTTAATTATCGCTCATCCAGAATGTACTAAGTTATGTGTATCTGGGAATAGACACTATGGCGAAGGAATGCCAAGGTACCAGGAAAGACTTGACGCTGTTAAATGGACAATGGAGTTTTGGGAGTTATGCAAGTCTAAAGCTGAGAGAGTTTGTTTTGAGAATCCTGTTGGAGTTCTTCACAGGTTAGGGGGTATTCCAAAAGCTAACTATGTGCAACCGTATCAATTCGGACACTTAGAACAAAAGAAAACAGGTCTTCATTTGCATAACCTCAAGCCGCTTATTGAAGAAAACAATGTCTATGATGAAATGATGGAACTACCAAAAAACGTCAGAGAGAGGATTTTTCACTTGCCGCCATCAAAATACCGATGGAAAATAAGGTCAACTACGTTTAAAGGTATAGCGCAAGGAATGGCTAATCAGTGGGGTTAATCACTCACTAAGAGCTATTAACTCAGAAACCTGCATTTTGCACAATTCAGCATACTTTAAAATTGTTGATAATTTCAAGTCATTAGAATTGCATTGCTGGTTGACCGTATTCGGATTAACACCGAAATGCTTAGCCGCATCTATCTGACTTATATTAGCTTTATTTAGCGCTAGTTTTAAAATATTAATCTTTTTCATAAATTCCTTAAATATGTATTGCGTTATTGATTAGCAAGCATTATACTACACACATCGAAAAAAGTTAAGCATTTAAAACTAATCAGGTGAATATAATGAACAAACAAATTCAAGTATGCGTTGGTGATAAATGGGTAGAGACTCATGTCGATGAATTAGACATTAGTTATCGCATAGAACGTGATAGAGGCTCTTGGGATATTCCGCCAAGCGTAGAAGTCCACTATCCAAGAAACCCAATATTTAAGTGTAGCGGTGTTATGGTTGACGACTTTGAAGAAGCTGAACTCGACCAAATATTAATAGAGAGGAATTCGGTGTGAAACCAACAACTAAATCAATGTTAATCAACTTGGTGCATAGTAATATTAATAATCGCACTTATGGGGGCTGAGATATGAAAACTGAAACGAAAAAATTTGAAATAATTAAAGATTTAAGTAATGAAGATTATCATAACTTGCCGTCTTTCTCATCTAGCCAGATAAAGGATGCAGTCGAATATAATCATCCAATGGCATTTTTTAGAGCTAAGCATATAGACAAAGCATTACCAAGAGTTGAAAGCGCTGCAATGGGATTGGGTACTGCAATTCACACGGCTTGGATGGAACCAGAATTATTTGAAAGTGAATTTATAACTGAGCCAAAAATTGACAAAAGAACAAAACAAGGAAAAGCTGATTATCAGATCTTTTTGGATGAAGCAGCAAATAAAAATATTATATCTATCGATACCGAAAGAAAAGTATTAAACATGAAAAGGGCTTTAGATTACAACTTTAACGCAAAGTCATTGCTCGAGCATTCAATAGTAGAAAGCAGTGTCTTTTGGACTGATGAAGAAACAGGGCTTGATCTGAGGGTAAGGCCTGATATTTGGAGAGAGGGTTTATTTATTGCAGACTTAAAAAGCACAAAAGACGCATCACGGGCAGAGTTCCAAAAAACGATTTATAAGTTCGGTTATCACATTAGTGCCGCTATGTATTTAGACGGGATGAGGGCTATAGGTCAACCGATGGATGATTTTATCTTCATTTGCGTTGAATCATCAGCCCCATATTTAACAGCGATATACACTTTGTCAGAAGATGCGCTTGATATCGGTTATCGGGAATATAGAGAAGCTTTGAAAAATATCAAAAAATCGGTAGATTCAGGAATTTACAAGGGTCACAACCGTGACAAAATAACTGAAATATCATTACCAAGCTGGGTTATGGCTAAGGAGATATAAATGAACAAAGATCTAACAGAAGTAGAGCAAGAAAAAGACATATTTTCGTTTTCTGGTGGCGATATGGTCGCTAATATGAAAATGGCTGAAATGATGTCTGAGTCAGACTTGGTACCAAGTGACTACAAAAGGAAACCAGGAAACATCATGGTTTGCGTACAGATGGGTCAAGAGGTTGGATTGAAGCCCATGCAAGCACTGCAAAACATTGCAGTGATTAACGGGCGACCTACTATCTGGGGCGATGCCTTAATCGCTATCGCACGATCTTACCACATGTGTGAGTTCGTACACGAGTCGTTCGATCAAGAAACAATGACTGCGACATGTACCGCTAAGCGCAAAGATAACAACGAACCATATTCAGTTCGCTTTTCAAAAGATGACGCTATCACAGCCAATCTTTGGACTAAACAGGGACCATGGAAGCAATACCCAAAAAGAATGCTACAAATGAGAGCGAGATCTTTTTGTTTACGCGACCTTTTTCCAGAAGCGTTAAAGGGCATGGGAGTTGCCGAAGAAGTCCAAGACTATCAATCAATAAAGCAGGTCAACGCAGCGCCAGAGGCAACAGCAAAAACCAACAAGGTATCAGATTTTATAAAAAACTCACCTGCAAAAGAGCCAGTCAATGAGAAGGAAGAAAGAGGTTATTTTGAACAAATAGAGGCTTGTCAATCAGTTGAGGAACTAGTTGAATTGAGCGCTACTTTAGCCCAAGTGCCTGAAGGTGAAGAGCGCAAAAATCTAATGAATGCGTATAACGCAAAAGGTCGATCGCTAAATAAGACAGTAGAGCCAATCCAAGGAGAATAGCAATGACAGCAAAAAAAATAATCAAGCAAAAGAAAACTGAACTTGTAGCGCTTGGGACAAACGACAAAGAAATAGCCGCTGTTGCGAAAAAGTACAAAGGTTTGGTAATTGGTGACAACAAGACTTTTGAATCATGCAAAGCTGCTCGCACACACACGGTTTCAATGCGTACTAGTATTGATAAAGCATTTAAAGCGGGTGTTAAGCCATTTAAAGACGCTATCGCTTTAAATAAAGAAGAAGCTGCTCGCTTAACTGCTCTTGTCGTTAAAATCGAAACTCCATTGCAAGAAACGGTTAAGGCTTGGGAAAAGAAAAAAGCTGAAGAAAAAGCCGAAAAGGAACGAGTTGAGCTTGAACGCATCACAAATCATAAAAAAACACTATCCGAAATAGCTAATCTTGGGAATGTTTTATTTGGTGAAACTATAGAAGCAATCGAAAATAAATTAAATTCATTAAACAGCATCATCATAGACGACTCACTTGAAGAGTTCGAGATCGAAGCAAAAGGATCGTTATCGGCCTCAAGGTTTATGATTGAGTCAGCGTTGCACGGCGCTAAGGAGCAGGCTAAGCAGGACGAAGCGCGAAGGGTCGAAAGTGATCGATTAGAAAAAGAACGAGAAAAGCTTGAAGCACGTCAAGCGAAAATTGATGCTGATAATTTAGAAATAAAACTTAAGCAGCAAGAAAAAGAAAAAGAACTTCAAGCGAAGCAAGATGCAATTGATGCTCAGAAAAAAGAAGATGAAGAAAAATTAAAATTTCTATCTATCTGGGATAGCGCGATAAAAGAAGATCAGGAATGGGAAGCGAATAAAAAAGTTATCGATACTGGGATGGAAGAAAAAACAAAGCAGGAAGAAGCTGATGATCTGCCAGTTGAGCAATCCTTAGAAGAGCCTAAAGCAAATAAGCGTTGCTTAATAGATGATCTTGAGGAGTTTTGCAGTAGTTACAAACTGCCAAAAGAAGCAGCGCAAGAGCTTTTTAATATAATCAGTATATATCAGCCGATGACACTTCTTAATGAGGATGGGTCAAGATCTATTTTTGATGATATTGACAAATAAATAAGGAATAAACAATGAGCACCAATCAACAAGAAAAAAGCAGACCAAATTATAGACATCGCCAAGATAGATATAATGATGACAAAAAAAACAAACTATTTAGAGATGTATTAAAAAAGGTAGCAAAGCAATGAATGATTTAAATAGATGTGAATTTATCGGTAATGTTGGAACGATTGAAACTAGATTTACACCGACAGGAAAGGCAATAACAAGTCTATCTATCGCGTGTAACGAGTCGTGGAAGGATAAGCAAGGGCAAAAGCAAGAAAAATGCACATGGATACCGGTAACTATATTCGGAAATCTGGCAGATATTGCGCAAAAATACATAAAAAAAGGCGATAAAATTTACATAGCTGGAAAATTTGCAGTTGAAAAATACCAAGATAAGACCACTGGAGTTGATAAGTATTCAACAAAAGTTATCGTTGATAGTTTTAACGGCGTGATGCAAATGCTAGGCAGCAAGCAAGAGGGGCAGCAACAGCAAAGCGAATCTAGAGGAAGCGTACAATATCAAAATGATGCAAACAAAGCACAACAGCCAAGTGGTGATTTTGGTAACTCGTTTGACGACGATATACCTTTCTGAGGAAATAGGCGGATAGAATGAAACACGAAATCACCAGCATACACGACTATGAAGATATTGATGAAAAAATAAGGAATGCCTACATTGCTGGTAATAAAATTACAGTGTTAATCGAAAAGCCGAAGCGAACCGACCAACAAAGGAAGGCTATCGAGGTTTATTGTAATATGCTGGCTAAGAAATTAAGCGATTCCGGTAAAGACATAATGACAACATTGAAGCAAGACGCATCTATACCGTGGACTCAAGAGCTAATTAAATCGCTTGTGTGGAAGCCAATACAAAAAACGATGTTCGATACCAACTCGACAACAAAACTCAATACCGAGCAAGTCAGCAAGGTTTACGAAGTAATTAACCGACACATGGGAGAAAACCACGGCGTAAGCTTTAATTTCCCTAACTATGACGGTCGAAACTATAAGGAATAAACAAGGTGACTTATGGAATATTTAACAATTAAAGAAGCTGCAAAATACATCGGAATAACTGTTGGCGTTTTTAGATGCAGAGTTGAAAAAGGCATTATACCAAGTCACAAAACTCAGCAGGTGGGAACTCATTTTCAAGTAGAATTTTTATGGCTAGAGTCTGACATAAAAAAAAGTAAGGATGCAGCATTAAACTACAAGCGCGGTTCGATTGTAACTCAGTCTGAAAGGGATAGAGAAAGTAGAAAAACCAAAAAAGTTCCTGAAATCCAAGACGGAAAATGTTCCTTATTCAATAAGTTTTTAGGCGCAAGCAGTAGGGCAATAGGTGGATAGAATGAGAGAAATAAAATTTAGAGCTTGGGACGGGGAAAGAATGTTGTTTATGGGTAAAGGTGGTTATTGTGATTTTGAGTTATCAGGTGGACATATATTTACACTTTCTGAATTTGAGTCGCACAAACAAGATTATCCTTTAATGCAATACACAGGACTAAAAGATAAGAACGGCGTTGAGATTTATCAAGACGATCTAATAAATGTATTTTATACATCAAATAATGGCGAGAACTATCACGACTGTATTTATAAAGTCACTTACGGTGATCTAGGAATTAAGTTAGTTTTTCAAAAATTAATGTGGGTAAGTGAAGGTTACAATCAATACCCAATGTCGAATACATTGAGCGAAGAGTTCAAAAATCTGGATTATGGGTATTTTGATGAAAATAATACACAAGTGCTAATGGTTAAAGACTGCTATGCCAAAAATCACTTAACTCGCCACGAGTGGAAAAGCGAAGATAGATCAATGTATTTTGAAGTAATCGGAAATATTCACCAGCATCCAGAGCTTTTAAATGATAATAAATAGCAATCAATCATTACTTGATGCCCACATAGAATTAGATGGATCGTTTGAAAAACATAAATGGTTGAATGTTAAAATAAGCACTGGCACTCGAACACTTAAGCAGAACGCTTGGATTTACAAAGCTTACGAAATGTTAGAAAAACAAGGTGATATGACAGCCGTTGAATATAGGCGTTATTGTAAATTTACTTTTGGATTACAAATATTGTTTGAAGGTGATCCAGAATCAGCTACCAGGTGGCGCACAATGATGCTATCAGTGAGTTATGAAGATCAACTACTATCAATGGACTTGATGGACGTAACAAGCCGCTTAAGCCCAGACCAAGGCGCTAGATACATCAACGAAATAATCAATCATTTTAGCGACAAACGATTACCAGAAAAAAACTATAAGGAATAAACAAAATGCAAGCAAGAGAGTTTTACAACAAAAGAATTAACGAAGAACCAACAATCGGCAGTGTTAAGTTGATGGAAGAGTTCGCCAAACACATTATAGAAATTAATTTTTGTGACGGCTCCCCTTCTGATTTTGGCAGCCTAACGAATAAACAAATGGAAAAGATGCACGACAGTGTAAGTTTGTGTGTTGATTGGGTAAATACATGAACAAAGTAATAAGACCATCATTTGTAACTGACGAGCATCTTGATTATCTTGATGATTTAAGGAAGTCCGGCTCGGTAAATATGTTTGACGCGGCTATAGGTATCAGGCATCAAGGAGCAACATTGCAGCAAACAAAAGAAATACTAGGTTATTGGGGCGCATCATATTCAGAAAGACAGCGGAGTAAATAACAATGGATAACATAAGAAATATAAATTACTTTGAAAAAAAAGACTTCACTAACGCCGATAATATGATCATATTATTTTACGGTGGATTAATAATCAGGGACGACATAACGCTAAGCACGGCAATTATAAACGCAAACACTAAGACGCATAAGATTATATCTAAACTGATTAAAGGGTAAGTAAATAATGGCAACAGCTACTTTAAAATGCACAAATTGCAAGGATAGATTCCCAAGAGATCAAATGACACCTCTACCGGCTGGCAACTTCCACTCGCAAGACTGCATTATTGAGTACGCAATAAGGGAAGGTGGAAAGAAGATTAAAACTAAGGAAAAGAAAGATCACGTTTTAAGAAAAAAGGTTTTCCAAATTAACGATGTAAGGCATCAACACAAGTTAACTCAAGCAGTGTTTAACAAGCTAAGAAGATTACAAGAGTTTAAATGGTTCTCAGACAGAGGGCTAGAGCCTTATTGCATAAGTTGCGGTAAGACCAGCACGGATTGGTGCTGTGGTCATTTTAAGACCGTAGGCTCTCAAGGGTCGCTTAGATACGACGAAATGAATACTTATCTACAGTGTAATCGATATTGCAACATGGGATTGAGCGGAAACATAGGTGGAAATAAGAACTCAGCAGGCTATCTAAAAGGGCTTGAGCTAAGGTTCGGAAAGGAAAAAGCTAACAAAATAATTAAATATTGCGAATCTGACAAGGTAAAAAAATGGACAGGTCAAGAACTATTCGACATGAGAAAACAATTTAATTTAGAGATTAAACAACTAACAAAAGGTGAATAGAGTGTCTTTAGAATACCTTGAACATAAACAGGCTGAAAAGTTAGCCGAGATTAAGCTTGACGGAAGAAAAAATTATTTTATGTGGAATGGGTTGGTATGTGTTGATGGAAAGTTCACACACGAGTGCTCTGGCTGTGATGGGTGTGGTTGTCAAGAGTGCGGAGGACATGGAGTTAGAAGAGATAGCGCGCCTATACCGGTAAATTATAAACAAGTTAAATAACAAAGGATAAATAGAATGAATTTTATAAATGCAGCAGATTTAGATAGTGGCAACGGCAAAACTTATCGAGAAATCAATAATGCTAAAGGGCACACTTTTAAAGTAGGCGATTTAGTGGGGTTAGATAACGGTGCGCGTTTGTTTGTTGGTGAATTAACCAGAGATTGTGACGGAACGCCTCTTTATAGCTTATCACCAGGAGGCAAACTTTTAATTCACGGGCATCCTGAAGATGGAATGGTTCTAATAATTGATTCAAAGGATAAATAGATTATGAGCTTCGCTAAATACAAAACAACACGAAAAGGAATAACCCAGGACGGTCACGTAATGTTTGATCATGATATCGTAGCCGGTTTGAATAGAAAGTCGTTTCTTGAAGGTGAAAAACTTCTACTCGAAGCAGAAAACAAGACACTTAAATCAATGATAGAAACTTATGAAAAGCTACAGGAGCGTGTTAAGTGAGTGAATTTCACGTACACAACGGAGAAATACTGAAAAACGGCAAACTAATGACTATGGATGAAATAGCTAGCCAGCTTATCTTGAATGAGCTTGGCTATAAACAAACTGAGTGGATAAGCGAGGAAGAGGTTAGGTTTATTTTAAGTTTCGCGCCAAAAGAATCACCAGAAGAATTACCAAAAAACCTAGATCCAACGTTTTATCATACATTAAGATATAAAGGTGATCTGAAAATAGCTGAAAGGTTGCAAAAAATTAGAAACTTACTCCCAAAGCCGCCAACTGGCGGAGATGACACCGAAGAGCATTTTTAACAACAAAGAGGAATGATGATGAATACTTTTCAAGAAAAAACTATCGAGCGAGCATTAAAAAATGACGATAAACTGTCTTCGTGGGAATGCGACTTCATTGAATCACTTGATGAGAAAGGCGAGGGCTATGAGTTGTCGGATAAGCAGAATTCAATATTAAACAGAATTGGTGAGAAGGTTTAAATCACAGCAAAACAACAAATAGAGGTCAGAATGATGATTAGATTGCATTTAAATAATTTTGTACACTATGCTCACACAGACGCTTTAAAGGCTGGATGGTGGGAAGGTGTAGATATAAACGATATCAATGTAGTTCCTACTAAACTTTGTTTAATTCACAGCGAAATAAGCGAAGCAATGGAGGGGCATAGAAAAAACCTAATGGATGAACATTTGCCACATAGAAAAATGCTGGAAGTGGAGCTTGCAGACGCGATGATACGAATAGCCGATCTAGCTGGAATGCTTGGATATGATCTTGGTGGAGCTATCAAAGAAAAAATGGATTACAACAAAAACAGAAATGATCACAAGCGATCTGAAAGAAGTGAAAAAAACGGAAAATCATACTAAATAACAGTAAAACAACAAATAGAGGTTAGAATGAGTGAATTTAAAGAATACTTAATTTTATGGGAGGGTGCGTTTATAGCCCCGTTTTCCTTTTCTAATTCGACAGAATCAAGAACCAGTATTAAGGCTGCAGCACAGAGATTTAAATCAATTCGCTCGGCTCAACTTAGAATTGCTAAAATCCGCAAGATTAGAAAAATAACAAACTATGAAATAATTGAGGCAGAATAGTGTAAATTGCGATAAAAACACAAATAGCTTATAATAACCCCTTAACCAAAACAGGTTTAACAATGAATCAAAGACAATGTACAAGATCACCGAAATCAAAAATCGGTGGAACATCTGCAAAGGCGGCAAAGTCGTTCTTTCCGGATTTAATTCACCAGCCGAAGCTTTAGCAGTTGCTAGGGTTCACGGTCTGATATTGTCTGAATATAAAGAAATAAATAGAGCGGCGTAAATAATGTGGAAGAAAGAAGGACAACTATACGCATAGATGATAGCCATAGAGTCCCATTTGTAACGCTTGTGACTCTCTTAATGGCTATAATCATGGCGGTAATGTATTTAATAGTGAACATAAACTCATTGAGTGATACGTTCAAGGAAACAAAGACAGAAGTAAGAATACTTCAAATGCACGTACAAGACCAAAACGCCATTTTAATCAGAGCAGGAATTAAGCGCCCCGGAGATTCAACCACCGGACCGACTAATCCTGACAAATTGGAAGCCAAAAACTATGAGCGCGATTCGCTGTAAATTACTACTTTGTGGTCAAGAAGCACAGACCATATCAAAAATGCCAGAGATACTGATTGATGATATCTTTAAAACCAACAACTCTAGCAAAGATTCTGAAAACGCACTAGCGGGCGCACTTATACTAGCCCAAGAAAACTATGTGAAACTAGTCAACAGCCTGTTAAGCGAATTAACTGATGGCAGTTAGTGAGGGTAAGATCGCTTGGTCTATACCAGTGGTACTATTCACGGTAACGAATATTGCTATTTTTGGCGTAACCTATGGAACACTGACCAGCGAGATGAAGAACTTTAACAAATCACTAACCGAAGTGGTCGTTGAATTAAAAAAACAAAATCAAACAATCGTAAACATGAAAGAAAACGATATACGATTCAAACTTAATCAAGAATATCATCAAAAAAGAATTGAACGCATTGAGTCAAAAATCAAATGAAGATAAGCGCAAAAGATCAAATCAAATTTGACGAAGGGTTTAGGGGCAATGTGTACCAATGCACAGAGGGTAAAAATACTATTGGATATGGTCGAAACCTAGACGATAACCCGCTGACCAAGAAAGAAGCCGATTACCTACTAGATAACGATTTAAAACGAATAGTTAAACAAGCTGTTAAGTTCTCATTCTACGGAAGCCTAAATTCAGAGCGAAGAGGTGTCATTATAAACATGATGTTCCAGCTTGGTTTAGGTGGCTTTAGCGGCTTTAAGAAGTTTATTGAAGCGCTTGATAATAGAGATTACGGTAGAGCTTACACGGAAATGCTTGATTCAAAATGGGCTAGGCAAACGCCAGAACGAGCGCAAAGGCTAGCCAAAATAATGAGAGGCTTATAGGTGTTAAAACCAACCCACTATATCCATAAGCACTTTATAAACGAATTCGCAGATCACGTAATGACATCTGGATCATATAGTTATTACTCACTATGCCAAGGTCACAGACATATAGATTGGATACCTTGTATTAAGATATTCAAATGGTACTTAAAGCTAACTTAGAGGTTTATAATGAATTCAACCGAGGAAGGATAAATGAAATTACTTGAGCCGGCATTAATAAGATATCATGGGGCGGGAGTTATGCACGTAAACGTAAATGTTTTGATAAAACAAGAATGGTTTAAGAGACAGTTAAAAGCTCTTGGAAAGCTAGCTCACGGTCACGGTGATGGAATAGAAGGCGGTGGAAAGGGTTAATATGATATTAATAACTACTAACACTTTACCAAAAACTCAAATAGACAGTATGTTTGAAGACATCCCACCATTAACAGCCAAGGAATTTTCAGAAATAAAGTGCTTGCATGACGGATTTAAGCCAGATCAAGCGGTCAGCATATCTTGTAGTTGTAAAAAATGTTCAGTAAGGTGTTAATATGAAATGGTTAAAGAAAAGACTTAAATCTAAAACTATCTGGCTAACATCAATAGCCCCTAGCGTCCTAGCATTTATGACAATGTACTCAGTTCAGTTAAAAGAGATTCTAGACGGCAATTATCAATATGTGTTTATGTTCTTTGCATTTTTGGCATGGCAAACCAGAGAATCCACTCGAAAGCCACTGGATGAAAAATAAATGACAACGATTGCATACGACCATAAAAACAAACAAATAGCCTGTGATAGCAGGGAGACCGCAGGAGGATGTGTAGTTACGGACGAAAGCATTAAGTATAAAGAGGATGGCGATAAGTTATGGTTTTTATGCGGAAGTAAGTCTGATGTTGATTTATTTACAAGTACATTCAAGCACAATGACGAGTCTCCCAAAAACATGGATTGCAGCGGACTGCTCGTTAGAAACGGCGTACCGTACAAGGCGTGTAATGTAGATGGGGTTTATAAGATTGATAAAATGTCATCAAATGAAGGTTTTGGTAGTGGCGGATGGTACGCGCAGGCTGCTGTAGATTTAGGGTTGACAGCGGAAAAGGCGGTCGAATATGCAATGACAAGAGATATTTATTCAGGCGGTAAAGTCCACACTTACGACATCAAAAAAGGAAAATTCTTGAAAGGTAATAAGCGATGAAGTTGAAGGTATACGGTGCAGCGATTATTGCATTTGGTGCACTATTAATTAAATATCTCTTAGGTAAAAACGAAAAACTCGAAAGGGAAATCAAGATAAAGGACATAGTCAAAGAGAATCACGAAAAGCAAGAAGCTGACGAAATCGAAATACTGGGCAATGAGGAGCAAGAAATTGAAACTGACTTACAAAAGCATCGTAATATGTCTAGGCATGATCGCGCTAGTAGGCTGTGAAACCTTAGTAATAGCCCACGACCCGTTAAAGTGCATCAATAGACCACTTATGAAGTTAACAGAACGGATGAGCATGGAAGAAATTGATTCAATGTCAGATGTAGTCTTTGATAAAGTGGAAGCTCACATAATCGCACACAAAGTCAGGATTAAATCTCAATGCGAAGCAATCAAACGACATAATAAAAATCACGAAGAGAAATAATATCCCACTAGTAGTACTTTGCCCCGATGTTTGGGGCTTTTTTATATCCCCCAATCCAATCATAGTAAAAAACAATAGATAATGGTAAAATCTATCTATCTAATATCGGAGAGATTTTATCATGGCTATAATACGCACAGCGAAAGGTACGGCTTCCGACAAAACAGGCGCGCTAACCCTAACAATAGCGACACTGCAAGTAGCACAATATAGTACACTTGAGGTTTGTATAGCTTTTGATCAGGGGAATGGTAAGCCAAACTCAATGAAATGGGGTACTAGGGAGTTGGTTTTCAAAGATGTTCAGCAAGCGAACGGCGTTGGGTTGGCTGTTTATACAATGTTCAGGAATAACGCCACTGCAACTAATGATCTTGTTGCAACTTGGAATACTACCGCTCCAACAGCTAAAGTTATGTTTGCAACACAGGTATCTGGTGTAAGAAAGAGAGACTTATTGATTACTAATTCTAATGCAAATTCGACTACGCCAACTACTGGAGCGCTGCAACTTACTGGATTTGCCGACGAATATTTGGCTGGATGCATGGCTTCTGAAGGCCCATCTACTGACACGATAGGAACACCATCGCTAAGTTATTTGCTAGGTCAAAGGGTAGGTACTACTGGTGGCGCTGATGATTCAAACATCACATTGCAGGAGATCTATAAAATAACTTCAGCAGCAGAAAGTACAAGGGCTAGGATGACTGGTGTAGAAGCTAGAGATTGGTCTAATATCCTGATCACTTTTGCGCCAATTTACAATGTGAGCGTAGATAATAGAGTTGAAGTGCAAGATGTGGAAGCGGCTACACAGCTAGATGCTGATGCGCTCATCGAGAACGACATTTTATCTAGATACCCGCCAAACTACACAGTGACTATTTTGCCCTAATGACAGTTTTATCAATCGCATTTAACGGCACAAGACTAAACGATTCAGACGCTAACACCGGATGGGGGAACTATGTTATAGGCGGCGGCGCGCCAGCTTCTGAATTTCCGCTGGCTTATCAGGTAACATCAGGAACAACGACAGGCGCAGTAAATAAGAAAATTAACAGTTCAGCAGCAAGGCAAGGAGTAGATTATAACGGAACAGCGGTAGATTACACAGCAGCGGCTAACCGTTTATGGTACTGCAAAGTCTACATATCCGACTCTTTTGATCTTAACGCAACTTGGGGTGTAGAGGTTGCGATGGGAAGCGCTGACACCTCTAATTTTCATCAATACAATATTGCAGGAAGCGGTGCTAATCGGTCGGTTTACAATCAATACCCCGCACAGGGCGGTTATTTAATAACTTGCCTTGATCCAACAATTGACGCATGGGCAGAAGTTGCAGATTCAGGCGGAACAACTGATCAAACAGCTATAACGTGGTATGCGGTAGGCGCTCAATTTATAAACGGTACTGCAAAAACTGAAAATGTCGCTCTAGATGCAATAGATTACGGAACAGGTTTAACATTAACAGCCGGAACAGGAGCTGATCCAGCCGGAAAATATACTGATTTTGTGGCGGCAGATCAAAATGTTAAAACGGCAAGATGGGGCGCAGCTTTAGGATCAGGGGATAATGTTATATTTAGAGGTATTGCGACGATAGGGAGCGCAACAGCAACAGAATTCGATGATTCAACATCGGTGGTTACTTTCCCTGATGGTTATCACTCAGCCGGACTATTTGGGGTTAAGGTAGACATTCAAAACGCATCAACAATTGTCAATGACGGAGCATTGATAATAAGCGAAGGGAGTATAACAACTGAAGACACTAGAGCAGATTATATAGTGACTGGTACAGCAGGAACATAAATATGAATACGCTTCTAGAGTAACAGGAGCAAGTGGCGTGTTTAATTTAATTGACATTACCGCTAGCACAGCCACTGCGGGTACTTCAACCACACAATTATCTGATTCAACAGCCGACTTTGTTACTGAGGGGGTTACGGTTGGAATGTTGGTGCAAAACACAACTGCCGGGTTTACGTTCGAGGTAGTATCTGTTACTGACTTAAACACGCTTGTTATACAGGCGGTACACGGAACAGGTCATACATTTGTTTCTACAGATGCTTATACTATTAATGAGACCATTCAACTTTACGCAGTAACTGACAATATCGCTGATTATGTCATTGATGCTGAAGAAGATACCGGAACAGATGGATCGCCAGGGACTATCTCAAACACTTTCGTTAAAACACCAGCAGCAAACTTTGGAACAGTTGTTCAAGTTCGACAGGGCAAAAGCATCCTTCCTTTTGAACAAAATCAAGTCCAAGGTGATGGGGACACGACAGTAACAACTGTTAGAACACCTGATACCATTGCTGTTTAAGGGGGTTTAAAATGTCAAATATAGGTCAAACAGGCTTAGAGTCTATTCGCATAGGCGGGATGAAGATTGATAACCTGCCGATAGCAGAAAGCGCAATAACTAAGCAACAAATGCCAGAGGTCGATGCTTCCATAAAACGGAACAAATTAGGGAATATTATTGCTAAATATCCTAAACAAACCGTTGACTGGGTTAAGGGCGCTATCAAAGAGTGTGAGGATACAATAAAAAAGATCAGAGCATTAAAAGAACAGCAACAAAAAATGATTGATGAATATACCGGACATATCAGCTTATGCGATTATAGAGATAAAGAGATCGCAAAAACTACCGATATGACAAAAATTGCAGATCTTAAATTAAAATTTCCCCCTTATAACGTCGAGTCAATGAAACAGCAGATAGTTCAATGCAAAGAAGCTATAATTAGATCAGATGGTGTTATTGATTCAGAACATAAAAGCATAGCTGAATTAAGAGATCTATTAACCGTCTGTAAAAAAAGGGATGAGGAATTAAAACCCTTTGGGATAAAAGGTCAGTGACTACCAGAAATGACTTTTCAGTCGAGTACAATACTAGCCCAAGGGTAGCTGAAATAGCCGCCCCATCGGTCGAAGTGGTCATGCAAGACGTTGTAGATACTTTACGAAAGCATGAAGATTCTTTTCAAGGAATGGGATTCCCCAAACTAGTAAATGCGTCTGGCAAAGAGGATCTAGGAGGAGGCACGTCGGTAGGGATCACCGTTGCCAGTCAAAACACTTTGCTCGCTTTCGAGGCTAGAAGAACTCCCGCCGAAACAGGCACAGTAACAGGCTCGCCAGCATCACCAGTCGCAGGTAGGCAAATAATCCAAGACACTACTGCTTTATTTCAAACCGCCAATGTTGCAAGAGGCTCATTAGTTATAAACTTCACCGATCAGAGCATTGCCGATGTTATTTCAGTTGATTCAGAAACCCAATTAACCACAAAAACACTAGTTAATGGGATCGGGAATACTTACGATGTAACAGACGTTTACCAGGTTTTTAACGTAACGCAAGTTAAAGCAGTAGGCGGTAATTTAACAGCGGTTGACGAGTCTCAAATAACAATAGAACCGATTTTACCAACAGCTTTCACACAAGTTATATTAACTTCTTCAAGTTCAGCCACTCTATCCAGCCAAACACAGCTAGAGGCTTCGTTATTCTTCGACGGTATAGTCGTTAATGCAACAAGAGGGATTGCAAGCTCTGAGGGTCTAGTTGGGACTCACGCAAACCCTGTTATCAATGATTTTTATGCTGAAGAAATATCAAATATAAGATATGTTAGAAAATTCTACATGGAGGGCGTTAACATATTGACAGAAGATCATTCGGATGCAGAGATTTTTGTCGGAGCAGGTTATTTAACATCGATAACAGTCGTAAACGCTGGCGCGATAATGACAGGCGCAACCATGCTAAATCAGATAATAACTGGCACGGTCGACGGCAATATGACTATGATAAACTGTGTTTTAGTTAACCTTGTAGGCAGTACTGGAATAATAAAAGAATGCGGTATTGACACAGGAATAACGCCAGGTGCAATTGGAAACAACGGTAAAACCTCATTTACTGATGTTAGCGCAGTAAGACCAATCGGCGGAGGGTCGGTATTTATTGACGCATCAACCGCAGGCGCGATAATTGATGGTGACGGAATGCGCGGCGAATGGAATCTAAGAAACAAAACAGGCTCGGAAAGTTTCAGCTTTATTTTTGACACTGGGAAAATCACAATCGACGCAACATGTACAGGCGGTTCAGTAATAATAAGTGGTGATGTCCAAGTAATTGATAATTCTGGCGTAGGATGCACTGTAACAGTCACAACTACATCAAACAGAGTCGCGCTTGAGATATTAGGAACTGAGGCCTATCCGTGAACGTTTGGGACTTAATAACGACCAGCAGTAGCTTGCCAGTTCAATCTGGCACTAACTTATGGGATCACTTAAACAGCTTAGGAGATGGCACTATAGTGATAGGCGGCGACAGATCTGCATCTATCGACCTAAGGCTAGAAGCAAAAATCGATACCAATTTAACAGCAAGTGTAAGCCATAATTTAAAAGCGGTAAGCGAAGAAGAGTTTGACGCTAAAGTTACAATAACCAAAGGGGCTAAAATATGTCAGTAGTAAGAGGAATAATCAGCGGTGACGATGTAGCGATCCCAATTCCGTTGACCAAAAATGATGCTGTTTTCGCCGTTGACGCTTTAGCAACAATAAAATGCTCTTTAATAAGTGAAGACAAATCAATCGTATATATCGCATCAACAACTCAAGACAGCGCGGCAGTGGGCGCAGATTGGCCTAATGGCATATTGATACTAGAATTCACTTCTGCACAGACAGCCGCAGCACAGGTCATCGCTGACACTAACTATACAAAGATGGTAGTAGAGATATTAACTATTGACCTATCCGGTAAACGACAGACTTTCAAAGAGATAATCGACTTCGAGAAAGGGACTATTGCTTAATCATCCATAAATAGTTGACTACTTTCAATGTAAATGCTAAACTATTCGCATATTATATGAAAAGGTCAATTAAATGTCTCTATCCCAATTAGCAAAATCAGCCGGATTTAAAACCTTTCAGGAAATGGCTGATATTTGCAACACCAAAACAGAATCACTCAGGTATACCCACAAACACAACCCATCAAAATTCGCTGTGATTGTCGCTGGGTGTATTGTAAAAAAGCGACACCAAGATTTTAACCTTGAACTTATTAATCGAGGAGTTTTAGCCAATATATTAATCAATAAGAGCCTAACCGATTATCTTTTTAAAGGTGATGAATAATGATTAAAAATAATCTATCGATTGGTGAAATTTTCGTTTTATCGGTTGCCTCGTCACTAATTATCCTAGGGTTTTTAATATTGTTAAGTGCTATGTCAGCCTCAATATCTTACAACGCGGGAAACGGAAAAACTAAAGATCATATAAAAACAGAGTTAAGCTGTATTTCTGATAACAAAAAAGACGATCTTAAGCGAAAAACAAAGGAAGGCGAGGAATGAAAAAATCAATAGCTTTAAACTATCGTGAGCAGCTAATCAAAGGCGGCAAAGAATTTCAAGACAAAGAGCTTGGTAAGGAATTTGCCGAAAAGTTCAGGAAAATACTGGGGATAAAATGATTAAGCCAGTAAAGAGAAACAAGCGCCTAAAGTGGATAGACTCAAGCTATGCTAAGTTTTATAGAAAGGATTTATGTCTAGATACGATGAATAGAGGAAAAATGATACTGGATGAACTTAGTGGAAATCTACAATTACCTCCAGATATCGCTCTAGAAAATATAGCGGCTTTGTCAAAACGGTTAGACGAATTACCAAATGTTAAATGAAGGGTAAAATTATGATTGAAAATAACAGAGTTGAAACTGCTGTAATAAAAATGATGGAGGCTTTAAAGCTAAAATCTGAACTAGACGACAAGATACAAGATCTTAAATCATACATCACTCTTGATATGCTTGAAGACGGCTGGGGTATTGATTGCGATATAAAATGGCTTGGATTAAACGGTATAGTCATTGAAAAATGCAAGCACGTTGATTACTCGGCAAGCGTTGGAGACATTAAAATAAGTCTTCACGGAAACCCAAAAAATCAGATAGTTAAAAGAGTGGCTAACGAGTATCAGAAAGAAGTTAGGCAGAAAGTTAGAATTTAACAACAACCAAAGGAAAGTAAAATGGGAATGGTAACAGATGTCGAATGGGAATGCCCTGGATGTGGAAAGCGCAATATAGCTCAATTATATGATGATTTTTACCCTCAACATTTTGATAATAAGCCATTACCAAGAAAGGCTGTCCCCTCTTGTGCTAAATTAAAATGGCATCCACCATGCGAAGGATGTGGTGAATATAAATTATCTGAGCCGCCGGTTGTGTTGGTAGAGTTTCCAATTGCTATAGTTGAACTTGATGACGATTACGAATAACTAAAAGATGTAGCCAATGCCATACCACAAACAATGCAAAAAAAGGAAATTCAGCACTAAGCGATTTGCTAAGAAAGCAATCAAGAAAAGCAAAAAAGTTAAGTATAGAAAATATACATTAAACGAAACTTATTTTTGCCAGTCGTGCCAATCATGGCACGTAACAAAGCTAAGTAATAAGCAATATCAATCGAAAGTAGCGGATTATAAATTAATGCAGTTTTTAACGAATGACTTGAAAGGTGATTTATGAAAGTAACAAGAAGGCTAAAAGTTGAAGATTGTGAGTTAGATTTCATTGAAAATTTACAACGTGAGCAGGTATCAGAGATAGTTAAAAAAAAGCTGTCCGAAGCGTTCGATTTAGGCATAAAGGAAGGGGTTAGGCTTGAAACTGAAAGGCTGGAAATAGAAAGAATTGACTGTTTAAAAAATAAATTACGCGGCGCTGGCGGGAGGACTGGTTTCGGTCAGGCGCTATGAATGACAATGTTTACATACTTAAAATATACGATAAGGATAACAAGCAATGAGCACTCAAGAAGAAATAGATAATCTTAATCAAGAAATTGAAAGGTTAAGACAAGGGATTGAGAGGCTATCAACCAGAGAGGCATTCGATTTGCCAACGGCTCATGCTAGTGAAGAGGTAAATTTAAGGATAGAGTTTGCCGAAAATTTACTGAATGGAAAGCATGAATCAGAATGGAAAAAGAGATACGAAAGGCAACAAGAAATTATCCAAATGTGGAAACTTGGTGATGATAAAGAGTATAGGCGTGACGCTTTCAATGAAATAGCACTATATTTGAATTCTGCGTTGCTAGATACTAGAAATGGCAAAGGATCACTAAGGGATAGAGTTAAAAAAATCGTAGATGAAATGCAAAAATTAATTGACTCGTCATCTCAAAAAACTAAATATGTTGCAAACTTCAAATTTACTGAGTCAGATCCTTTACATAGGGCAGCACCAATACTAAAAATGCCAAAATATTAAATAGAAAAAAACTATAGATATGGTACAATCATAGTATAAGTCAAGTTTTGACAGGCTAACTATGAGGTTCATATAATGCCGCAACCGTCCGATCAAACAAAAACATCAATAGAAGAAGATTGTAAACTAAGAGCACATGCACTATTTCAAACGCCAGAACTCTTACAAGAAGCAATAGACAAATACATAAAATCACCTCCTACAAAGACAATCACAACTGATAGCGGAACGTATGAACGACCATATCTAACAATATCGGGATTAGCTTATCAACTAGGGTTCGAGTCTAGACAGTCGTTCTATGACTATGAAAACAGAGTCGGTTTTTCTTACACAATTAAAAGAGCAAGGCTTTTCATAGAAGATTATTATGAATCTAACCTAACTAATCAAAGTTGCACAGGCTCAATATTTGCCCTAAAGAACATGGGTTGGAAGAGTGAAGCGCAAGACGATGACCCAAATAGAGCAGCACCAGATCTAAACATAACTTTCGCAGTGGCAGACGCAAAGCAAGAAGTCGTAGTTACCAAAGGTGAGTAGTTGGAAATAAGCGCGCCACAAAACATATTCATAAACAATCTTAAGACTAAGTACAGGGGGTTTGTGGGTGGGTTTGGTAGCGGCAAAACTTTCGTTGGATGCCTTGATTTATTAACCTTCGCTGGAACGCATCCCAACACAGTTCAAGGATATTTTGCACCATCCTATCCAGCAATTAGAGATACCTTTTACCCAGCGATAGAAGAAGCTGCAAACATGATGGGATTTACTGCTCACTTTGCATATGCTAACAAAGAGGTATCATTGCATAGAGGCGGTTATTATTACGGCACTATCATTTGTCGTTCAATGGATAACCCTAACTCAATCATCGGATTTAAGATTGCAAGGGCGCTCGTTGACGAACTAGACACCCTTAACAAAGATAAAGCCAATAACGCATGGAATAAAATATCCGCTAGAATGAGATTAGTTTTACCTGGTGTGGTTAACAGTATTGGAGTCACAACAACGCCAGAAGGTTTTAAGTTTGTTTATGATAAATTTGCAGATAGCCCGACTAAAAGCTATTCAATGGTGCAAGCTTCGAGTTATGAGAATGAAAAATACTTACCGCCTGATTACATTGACACGCTCTATGAAACATACCCATCACATCTTGCTCAAGCGTATATCAAAGGTAGATTTGTTAATCTTGCCAGCGGTTCGGTTTACCGTGCGTTCAATAGAGAGTCATGCTCATCAACTGAAGAACATAAAAACGGTGAGCCTCTAACGGTTGGCATGGACTTTAACATTGACCACATGGCAGCAACTATCTATGTGAATAGAAAAGGAGTTTATCATGCTGTTGATGAAATATCAGAAGAGTACAACACTGAAAGCGTAGCCACTCTATTAAAAGAAAGGTACTCGGACAAAGGCTGTAAAGTGATAATTTATCCCGACAGTTCTGGAAAAAACAGAAGCACATCGGCAAAAGGCTCTGTTAGTGAGTCAGATATTAATATTCTGGAAAGCGCGCCTTATGACTTTGAGTGTAGATATAATGATGCTAACCCAGCAGTTAAAGACAGGATAAACGCAACCAATGCAGCGTTTGAAAAAGGGCTAGTTAAAATAAATGTTAAAAATTGCCCTAATACTGTAAAATGTCTAGAAGCACAAGTTTATAATGACAATGGCTCACCAGATAAAAAGAACGGATTTGACCATCAAAACGATGCAACTACTTACCCAATAGCTTACATAATGCCAATAATAAAGCCTCAAATCATGCCAAAAATAAGAATGCTATGACCGACCTAATCACAGCCGAGCAAAGACGGATTATATTTAGAGAGCGATTTTCTAATCATTTAATCCGTGACATTATAGAGCCGTCATTCCAATCAGCTAGCCGCTCAATCCCTAGAATAATTTCAGACTATGATTTTACCGATATGAATATGGGAGAGATGCGTCAACTATCGGCACTCATTAAAACTGAGATCAACGCTAAATGGTTTAGCATGTGGGATGATGTTAATGGTCAACTATCTGAGTTTGCGATAGGTGAAGCGGCAAGCACGTCAAGGATATACGGAGCAATTGCAGAATCAGCGTTATCAATACCTGCGGCTGATGTCATAGCTAGGTCAATAAGGTTAAACATATTAACGCTAAGCACCGGAAACGTAACTCAAGCGGGTTTATGGGAAACCTTCATAAAACGAAATGTTGACGATACGCTCAAGTTAGTCGATGGGCTAGTAAAATTAGGATGGCAAGGCGGTTTTACTAATCAGGAATTAGTTAGCCAATTGCGAGGAAAATATGACCGAGCAACAAAGAAGTATGTCGGTGGAGTGCTAAACAGCAACCAAATAAACAAAGCAAAGGCTTTAGTTAGAACCGGAACGTCTCATTATTCCTCAGTTGCGCGCGATAGCTTAATACTATCAAACAGTGATATAATAGATTCAAGAGTGCTTTTTGCTACATTTGACAGCAGAACGTCGGATATCTGCATAGCCAGACATTTAAAAGAATGGGGTATCAAGGATAACAAATATCCTAGACTACCATTTCATTTTAATGAGCGTTCAGTTTACGTGTTTAAACTAAAAGGCGAGGAATTGTTTCCTGGTCAAAGAGCAAGCAAAGGTGCGGAAGGCGGTCAGCAAGTCGATGCTAATCTATCGATAGGCGATTGGCTTAAAACGCAGCCTCGCTCATTTGTAGAGGATACATTAGGCGTAGGTAAAGCCGAATTGTTTTTAGATAAAGGATTTTCAATTGACCGGTTCAGTGATGCGAATTTTGTACCAATGACATTAAAAGAGATTTTAGGCACATGACAGAATCAATTATGGATATCACACATAGCGATTATGATTCGTCTGTCGATGAAATATTAAAAATCCGTGATTCAATAAAAGGCTCTAACGCTGTCAAGAATGGTGAAAGGGCTACAGTATACTTACCCAACCCTTTCGATAATGATTCAAATATTGCCAGCAAATACGAGATTGGTAACAAATACAAAGCTTACAAAGAGCGCGCGGAATATGATGCGTTCCCTAGTCGAACCGAAAATGGTTATCTAGGCGCTTTAAATTCAGTTCCACCAGTTGTTGAGGATATGCCATCAGATATTGAATATATGCTTGAAAACTCAGATGGTGATGGATTGTCATTGTTTGAGTCTATGAAAATAACCCAGTCAAACATGTTAGAAGTTAAATATCATGGATTACTTGCCACTTTTACACCATTTGAAGATGACGGACAGCCCCTAACATTATTGAGAGCTAAAGAGCTAGGCTTGATGGCTATGATTAAACATTATCCTAGAGAGTCAATCGTAGACTGGGATTTTTCTGTAATCAATGGTGATAGAAAATTATCCTATGTTAAATTGTCTCAAAATAAAGTATCAGTTAATCATGAGACATACAAAAAAGAGAGTGAAGAAAGTCAATTAATACTAGGTTTAGACGAAACTGGGTATTACCAAAGAATGGTATCAAAAAACAAAGATGGCACTGATGACCTAACAGAAAAACATTATCCAACTAATCGCGATGGAAATTTAGATTCAATCCCTTTTGAGTTTGTCATTGATCAAGAATCAGACACTCAAGAACTACCTACAGGTTTTGGTATTATCTATCCAATATCTCTAAAGGCTTTTTCCAGGTATCAGGTAAGTGCTGACTTAAATGAGTCCTTACATCGATACGCGATACCCACGGTCGCATCTACTGGATGGACTACTCAAGCGTTTGAGCAATACAAAGAAATGACCGGACAAGATAAAATTTGTATAGGCGGTCATGTGCCGCTACCTAAAGATGCGACTATTGAATATCTTCAATGGAATGCTGATAGTGATGCTATGTTCAAATACTTAGAGAATAATCAAAAAGAGGCTAAGGCTTTAGGCGCAAGGTTTGATACATCAGACGCTAAAGATGAAGCGGTCGGAGTTGCCAAGATAAGAAGTTCAGAAGAGTTAAGCTCGTTAATTAACATTCAGTCATCTATCCAGAAGTCATATAAACGCCTACTCGATTGGTGTTATAAATTCATGTCGAACAATGCAGAGATTCCAGAATACACGTTAACGCTTAACACTGAATTTGATAAAGTTAAATTGACCACCCAAGAGCAAAAAGAAATTAGAGATAATGTGATCATGAGCATTTACTCAAGAGAGGAAGGATTAAGACAACTGTATGAGGGAGGTATAACAACCGACACAGCGGAAGAATTATTGAGAGAATCAATAGAAAATGGTGATAGTTAGTCATATTAGCTAAATCTTAGCGAGTTTGATATAATTATTGTGAGTTTAAAAATTAGCAATTAAAGTTAGGGTCTAACATGCAATTACAATTTGAAAGTAAAGATGATGTTCCAGTGGAACTAGCAGAAAGTGTAGTAGAGTTTGAAGAAGACGGCAAGCAGATTTGGATGCATAAGGATTTGGCAGAAAGCAAAAAAACCGCTTATCGCCACCAAGGGCAGGTGACTAAATTAACCACCGACTTTGACCAGTTCAAAAGCAAAATATCAGCTAATGAACAAGCGGCAGTCGAAAAGGCGAAAGCCGAACGCGATGCCGAATACGCCGAAAAAATGGCAAAATTAAAAGATGATGGAAAGCATTCTGAAATACACAAGCTGGAAATGCAGCAGTATCAGGATAAATATTCATCATTGGAAACAAATTTTGAAGATTTACAAGTTAAGTATGAAGGATTACAAAATTCTCTAGTAGAGAAAGACAAAATGAGCTTAGCTAATGAAATAGCTAACTCATTCGTACCGCCTGAAATAGCGCCAGCATTTAGCAAGTTGCTAGTTGATGACTATATCAGAAATGCGGACGGAAAATCATTTTTTGTGAACGCCAGTGGTGATGCAGTGAATGGTGAAATGGACAGGATACATGAAGTTTTAAAAAGTGATCCTGTATTGAAACACTTTGCACAATTTCCCGGTAGTAATGGCGGTCTAGGTGGTGATGGTGGTTCAAAGCATGTAGAGGGAAAAACAATCTCTCGAAAAGCTTTTGAATCAAAATCACCAAATGAAAAAGCCAGCCTCATGAAATCGGGAGTAAAAATCATTGACTAACGAGGTAACAAAAAATGGCTAATACCCTAACTGGTTTGATCCCAGACTTATACGCGGCACTTGACAAGGTGTCTAGAGAATTAACAGGCTACATCCCAGCAGTATCACATGATCTTTCTGGAACTCAAGCCGCATTAAACGAAAATATAACTGTTCACGTTGCGCCAACAGCAGCGGCAGCAGATATCACACCGGCAATGGTATTAACAGAGCCAGCCGATCAGATAATCGCTCCAGTAAGTGTAGCTATTACTAAGTCTCGTTCTGTGCCATTCGCTTACACAGGAGAAGAGCAGCGCGGACTTAATAACGGCGCTGGTTATCTTAGCGTACAAGCTAATATGATGGCTCAAGCCATGCGAACGCTTGTTAATGAGGTCGAAGTTGATACAGCCCTAGAAACGGCTCGAACAGCATCAAGGGCTTATGGTGTAGCTGGTACAACTCCATTCGCGTCAACTTTGGACGATATCGCAGAAGTTAAGAAGATCCTAAAAGACAACGGCGCGCCAATGGGCGACTTGCAATATGTTATGGATACTTCAGCGGGTGCAGCGCTTTACAAGTTAACTCAATTAACCAATGTTAACGAAGCTGGTGATGAAGGTTTGTTACGTCAAGGCATGATTGGCGCTAGACCTTTAAATGGAATGTCTTTGCGCGAATCTGGCAACTCTGCAAACTTAACAGGTAATGCAATTGTTGGCACTGTAACAGTAACAGGCGCAAACGCTATCGGTGCAACTACTATCAATATCACTACCGCAGCGGCATCTAGTTTAACCGCTCTGAAAGGTGATTTTATTGTCTTCGCTGGTGATACTAATAAGTATGTAATTGCTGCTGATGTAACTATCGGCGCGTCAACTACTGGCGATGTGATCATAGCTGCACCTGGCTTACTTATCGCAACGGCTGGTACTGAGGCTGTTACTGGTAGTGCTGCATTTGTTGCCAACTCCGCATTCGACAAAGGCGCTATTCAGTTAGTGACTCGCGCCCCTGCAATGCCAGAAGAGGGTGATGCACGTATTGATTCTACGGTTATTCAAGATCCAATGTCAGGGCTAGCGTTTGAGGTATCTGTATGGGCTGGTCAGCGTAAGGTACGTTATGAGGTCGCATTGGCTTGGGGTGTTAAAGGCATCAAGCCTGAGCACGTTGTGACTAATCTAGGTTAATTCTAATGGCGGGCGTAAAAACCCGCTTAATTATAGGTATATTTTATGTTATGCGAAACGGTTAAGATTGAAGCGGATACAAAGCAAGGTTATTGCATTATCAATAAGTCAGACTTTGACGAAAAAGAACATCTATTGTATGAAGAAAAACCCGCAAAGAAAGAGCCAAAGAAAGCGAGCAAAAAGGCTGACTGATGGCTTTTCTCGTTGAAGATGGAACAATAGTGGCTGGTGCTACTTCTTATACAACCGTGGCTTATTACAAGGCTTATTGGTTAGATAGAGGCGTTACAGTCGCTGAAACTGATCCAGTTATTGAGGCGGCTTTAGTTATCGTCACTCAATATGTTGATTTAATGAATCGATGGAAAGGGTGTATAGTTGACGATGCTCAGCCTTTAGACTGGCCCCGCTATGATGTATGGGATGATGAATTAAGATATATAGAAAGCAACGAAGTTCCTGCAAGACTACAAAACGCGATATGCGAATATGCAAGCGCTCAAATCGTTTCTACTATTTCACCAGAGCCATCGTTAAAAGGCGAAATAAAGGTTGAGATGTCTAAACTTGGAACGCTTGAAGAAGAGATCGAATATACCGAAAATAGTTCACGAACAATTCGCTCTATCCCTCTTGCTGACAACTGGTTAAAGGGTTTTACCGTGGGCGGGTTATTAGGTAATTTCTCGCGCACTGTGAGATGTTAGATGGCTGTCTTAAAAAGTAAGTTCACTACTTTAGCAAACAAGTTCATGAATGATACTTTTAGCGATTTTAAAAAGTCGCTCGTTATGCGAACGGCTGTCGATGTACCGTTTGGTAATCCCCCTGAATGGACACTTGATCCAGTTGCTGGTAATAACTTTGCAATACCTCTCACTTTAGATTTTTCTATGTTTGATAACACTATGATCGAAATAGGCGATTTTTTGCTATTTACTAATGTGAGTGTGTGGAATACCGATCCAAATGTTGGCAATGTTGATCTAAATTTTGATGGGGTTATCCATAAGATTATTAACGTAGAAAAAGATCCAGCCGATGCAGCCTATTTTTTGACTGTGAGGCGCGCATGAGTTTTAAAGATGATTTATCGATTGCTGGCGAGATGGCAGTTGAAATAACAAACGAAACTAGGACGACTGCTTTAAAGTTTGTCAGAAATGTTGTGCTAGCTACGCCTGTCGATACCGGTCGAGCAAGGGCGAATTGGCAAGCCTCAGAAGATAGACCAGAGAGATCCAAACTTGCAGTTAATGACAAGGGCGGCGGTGCTACAATTAACCTAGCATCAAGCACTATACTTAAAAGCAGTCCATATCCAGTATTTTGGGTGTCGAATAATTTACCTTACATCGTGCCATTAAATAATGGTCACAGCAAGCAAGCACCTAAAAAGTTTGTAGAAACTGCTCTTAAATTGGCTCAAAGATAATGGCTAATCCGTCTACAGCCAATGCTCATCTAGTTTTAATCCAAAAGCTAATGGACAATTTGCCTACCGGTTACAGTACAAGCAATGTAAAACTGCCAAATAAGTCTTTTACAACGCCAAACAATTCTAAATGGTTGAGAGCTACGGTTATCAATCAAGATACTAACAACGTACAGGCTGGTGGTGGTTGGAAACGCTCAGACGGCTTATTTGTTATCGACTTATTTTATCCGCTTGATTCAAATGTTATTGAGCAATTATTGGAAGCCGAAGAAATAGCAGCGTTATACCAAAATCTTAGATTCGGCGGGGTTAATTGCCACGAGGCTTTGATCCAGGATAATAACGAGGACGGTTCATGGTATAATGTGCAAATCAACGTAGACTTCTATTATGAGGGCGTTTAAGTGAGTGAATTAATTAAAATGTATCAAAACAAAGTCAGCGTTACTATTCCGATTGAGAATAGAAAACAGTTTGAAAAAGTTGGTTACTCTGTAAAGAAGCCAAAGAAATCTAAATCTAACCAGGAGTCTTAAAAATGGCACGTTTATTATCAGGTAACGACTTTTCAGTACACCTATCGAAACAGACCGCAAAGGGGGCTATTGATGCTACGCCAGCCTTTGATCAATTCAGAAGAACGGAAGGCAAGGCGCGCGAAAATACATCTTATGTGCAATCAACAGAGGTCAAATCTAACCGACAAGCTCGCTCTAATGTCGAAGACTCAAAAAGCTATGCCGCCGAATTAAGTTTTGAAGTATCAAAGCAAACGTTTGGTTATATGATTGACGCGATACAAGCGGTAGAAGTAACGAGTACCGCAACGCTATCAACCATCGGTGCAGATGCTAACGGCTTTGTCGATGCAGTTGGCACGCCCTTCACAGGCATGGCAGTAGGTGATTATATTTTTGTCAGCGGTTTTGCAGATGCAACATTGAACAGAAACTATAAGATCACCACTTATAACAGCAATCAAGACATTGAAACATCGCCCGCACCGGCGGCTGTCGAGGCGGCTGGGGCAACTGTTACAGTTGCATCAAACAGATCAACTTCTGGATCAACCATCCCTTACTATGCTATCCAGACGCGCACCGTTGACACATCCAAAGCAGGTTCAATCGATTATCAAACCTTCTTCGATGGTCAATTTAATACTTCATCTTTCGAGGTCGGCGAGACCGGAGTTATGACCGGCTCATTCGCGATGATGGCTGAGTCTTTAACGGCTGGCACTGCTTTGATATCTGGTCAAACCGATAACACTTTAGACGCTAGTGAAATACTATCGAATATTAATAACGTAGTCAGAATTTGGATTGATGGCGTAGACTCAAATTGTACTGCTAAATCAGCAGGATTCGAGTTTTCAAATAATCTTCAATCTGATCGCGCGGCTGGTTGCGATGGTGAACAATTCGCAAATGGGGATATGACTCTATCAGGCGCACTGGCTGCAAGGCTTCCAATTGATGCCCCGCTAGTATGGCGTGACAGATACAACGTAGGAACTAACGTGGCAATAGCTATTGAGATGGATCACGGTGGCGGTGATTATACTATTGTTGAAATACCACAAGCGGTCATTACTGAACATGAAATAGCTGACGGGTCAAACGCGGTGGCTAATGCTGAGATGTCTTACAGTGCAGAAGAGGATGGCAGAGGATATACATGCGTAATATACCGTAATTGGGTATAATGTAGATGTTGCGTCTAGGCTCATTACCGAAAGCCTGAATCGTGCAGGTTGGCGCAATAATTAATTCACGAAGATACTAACGAGGTATTTATATGTTTGAAGAAATAAAGGCAAATTGCCACTCAATAAATAGAAGAAAGCCAGTTTATGGTGTCGGGATTAACGATGCACCATATAAAGTCAAGTTTAGAGTAGACGGAAAGGTAAAATATGCTTGCCCTTATTATTTAAGGTGGGTTGATATGCTTAAAAGGTGTTACGGAAGAAAGTATCAAGCAAAAAGCCCGTCATATAAAGGGTGCTTTACGTGCAAAGAATGGTTGGTTTTTTCAGCATTTAAACTTTGGATGGAAAAACAAAATTGGCAGGGCATGAGTCTTGATAAAGATATAATAAAGAAAGGTAACAAGGAATACTGTGAGAAGTTTTGCTCATTCGTTCCGACCGAAATAAACAATTTAATTTTAATGCCAAGAGTAAACGATCTTCCAGTTGGTGTATCTTTTTGTAAGAGAAACGCCAACTATAAAGCTAGATTAAAGAAAAATAACAAAGAGTGCAATATTGGTCGATTCGATTCACCCGAGGAAGCTGGTAAAGCGTATTTGACGGCTAAATCAAGCCACATTAAAGAGGTTAGTTTGAAATATTTTAAAGACGGATTGATAAACCTTATAGTTTTTAACTCATTGAACAACTGGGTAATCAACTAATGAGCCTAGATCTATACCGTGAAGATTTAGAAAAGCAGGAAATCGGATCGCCTTGTTATGTTGCACAGATGACTTTTTATGTTGCCAGGTGCGGGACTAAAAAAGCTATTGGCGAAATGGCAGAAATCAGGGAAAAACTTTACGGTATATTCCCCAAGCCGTCCGAAGTGAACGAGCATGAAATCATAGCGAACTGGCTTGCTTACTATGGCGTAGTGAACTGGGAAAACGTCACCGATGATGAGAACGGCGAAGAAATGGAATTTACACCTGCATTTTCCAGACAGCTATTTCTAAATGAGTCGTACTGGATGAGCCTGAATACTGTACTGATAACACACGCCGCAAACTACGAAAACTACTTATCAGATGAGGCGTATAAAGACGGAGAAGAAATAAAAAAGCCCTAGAGTGGTACGACGAGTTTAAGGATGATCGTACTGCTCGCATACAGTGTAAAGCGCTAGGGATGGACTACGAAAAAGAAAGCCCAAAACTAAACGATAGAAGCAGGGTTATATTTTCCGCATTCTCAAAACTCAACAGGCGAAGGGTAGAATACCGACCATTACAAAAAAATGATATACTTGACGAGATTGAAGGGATAGCAAATATAGACAAATGTCTTGAAATTGTTGAAAACGTTGATTCTTATTGGCTTGGAAAAGAATCAGAAAAAATGAAAAGGCGAATGAAAAAATAATGGCTATCGAAAAGACAATAAGAATTAAAATCGATAGCCGGAAAGCTGAAAGCCGAGTTGGAAGTTTAGATCGCAAGATGAAAGGTCTTGGTGAATCGGCAGACAACACAGATAAATCATTTGGTAAACTTAAAGGCACTGTGATCGCTGTTGCAGCCGCCTTACAGATAGGTCAAATAGCCGCTTATTCTGACGCATGGAAAGGCGTAAATAATTCCTTAGCAACTTCTATAACATCAACTCAAAGCCTATTCAAAGCGCAGTCAGACGTAGTTAGAATAGCTCAAGAAGCAAGATCACCACTTGAGCAAGTAGCAAAGCTATATGGAGGAATTTCAGCCGCTTCAACAGATCTAGGCGCATCTCAGAACGATATAGCAAAGTTTACCGAGTTGGCATCTAAAGCCATCACCGTACAAGGATCAAGCACGGCAGAAGCGGCTGGGTCATTATTGCAGCTAAGGCAAGCAATTGGCGGCTCGGTCATACAAGCTCAGGAATTCAACTCATTAATCGATGGTGCAAGACCACTTCTTGAAGCCGTTTCAAAAGGGTCTGATAGATTTAAAGGTTCGGTAAATAAGCTTAGAGAAGAAGTTAGAAAGGGTACGGTCACATCCAAAGAATTTTTTGAAGCAGCTTTGAAAGGCGCTGACATTATTGATAAAAGATTTGCAAAAGCAACTGTTACACTTGCTAGCAGCCTAACTTTAGCTAGAAACAATGCGATTAAATTTGTTGGCACCAATGAAGATATATCCAGGACTATGACGTTCGCCGGTGATGCGGTTGTGGCTCTTTCTGAAAACTTAGACTTATTGGTAATTGCAGCGGCAACAACAGCAAGCATTTATGGTGCTAGATTACTAAGTGGGCTTGTAGCTGCAACGGCGGCAAAAATATCATCTACATCGGCAAGTATAGCATTAGTAAGAACAGAACACGCAAACGCCGCATCCGCTTTAACTGCGGCAAAAGCAGAGCAGGCACTTGCAGCATCTACGTTTAACGCATCCGGTGGAATTGTAAAATCTAAAATAGCTAGAGATAGATTGACCGTGGCAAACAACACTTTAGCCGCATCAACACTAAGAGCCACAGCAGCAAACAAAGCCTATGCAGCAAGCGCAACAATAGCAGGTAGAGCATCTGGCGCGTTAAGGGGTGGACTTGCGTTATTAGGTGGGCCTGTAGGTGTTGCCGTCCTAGCGACAGTAGCTATACTGTCTTATTCTAAAGCTGAAACTGAGGCTGAAAAGAGAACTAAGCAATTAACAGAGCAGGTTAACGCACAAAGAACAGCTTTAATGAATTTGGGAAAAACTCAAAAGGAATTAAGAGAAAAAGAGTTATCCGATCTAAATGGTGACATTTTAGAGATGACTAAAAATATAATAATCCTAGACAGGAAAGCCGAGGAAGCATTAAAAAATGTAAGCGGCAGAGGGTTAGGAGTATCAAAAATAACCAATGAGGCTAGAGCTTTACGGAAAGAGCTAGCAGAATTGTTCAAGCAAAAGGAGCTGCTAACCACATCAGTATCATTGATTGACGAAGGCGAAGGAGAATCAGCAACAACAACCGGAACAACGCCAGATCAAGACTTCGAACAACTGCAAATAGATGCTAATAATGCTGCATTTGCTAGAAGATTTGAAAAGATACAGACTTTAAAAGAATTTGATCTTATTGAAATAGAAAACAAAAGAATTCTTGAGGAAGAAAGGCTAAATATAGAAAGAGAGGCAGCGATAGAAAGTGCTGAAATAACAAGATACCATGAGGAATTAAAAAAACAATTCAGAGATCAAGCCTTTAGTGATGCGATTAGTGGGCTATCTAATTTTGGTAAAAAAGCAAGCAAAGCACAAAAAGCATTAGCGGTAACTAGCGCTGTAATCAAAGGCAAGGAGGCGGCGGTCGCTGCATGGGCTTCTGGTATGTCAACTGGTGGCCCTTACGCTCCCTTAGTTGCTGCTGCATATACCACCGCTAGCTTAATTAAAACAGGCGGATTAATAAAAAGCATCACCAGCGGAGGAGGTGGCGGCGGAAGTGGCGGAGGTGGAAATATCAGCTTTGCAGGAGCACAAGAGTCACAGCCACAACGTCAAGAGCCTATACAATCGAGGGAAGTGATCGAATTTAGAGGTCTTGAAGGGATAGCCGAAGCAATAAGAGAAAGAGACCCAGACGAGCCATTACCTGCGGAATACACTCAAAGAATAATGGCATCAATAGAATTGAATGAAAGGTTGGGCGGATGAGTCAAGTATTTGTAGTAACAGGTGAAGCGGCGGCGGTAGATAAAGAGCCTCGGTTGGCTTATGCGACCTTATCAAGCACTGCGGCGGTAACAGCAAGCCATGACAGTGCTAATGTTAATCGCGTCCACGATGGTATGACTACATTGGGATGGAAGCCTGCAAACTCTGCATCATGGGTGCAATTCGATGGGTCATTCACAGATACAGATTATTTAGCAATTTCAGGCGCAAACTTTGGCTCAACGGCTTGCACGGTTACGGTGAAAGATTCAGGCGGAAATACTTTAGCTTCTGCTAGCGGAATGTCAGATAACCAACCTGTTTTTTTCGTATTTACTAAAGCAACATACACAGTCTTAAAAGTTGAGTTTACTTGTACTAACACATCACTTGAAGTTGGTGAAATATATTTTGGTGAAAGTATGCAATTTCCTAAAAATGTTTCAGTTGGATATCAGCCTGGTAGATGGACAAGTAACGACATAGTAACCACTGGAAGAACTGAGACCAATCAATTCGCTGGTTCAATTGTTAGAGCGCGAGGGACAACCGAATCATTTACAATTAATCACGTACCCACATCATTTATGGAAGCCGATTATAAAAACTTTATGAATGCGTCACGGGGAATTCCTGTTTTTTTCTTATGGGACAAATCAAACACTACACAAGCAGTTTTTGGGACGTGGACAGCATCAAAACCGACTTTTACAAGCTCGCTATTAAGTTCGATTAGTCTAACGATAAACGGTGTTGCATGAGTTTTGATCTAATAAAGGCAACGAACCAGCGCAAAGCTTTTACGATATTGGAAATTATTCTAGACATTAACGATCCTGCTAATGATGCGACTTACGCAATGCAACCGGACAGCTACGGAACGCCTAAGACTACCGATGATATAACCGCTTATACCGGAGTAGATTTTAGGACTTACCGTTATGCTGACCAGCAAATTTTCGGGGTAGATCACTTTCCCTTTTTGGAAAAAGTGTCGACCACAGAGCCTAAGATTGACCCAGGTAAATCCATGGGTATGAGAGCAACAGCAAGCGCAACATTAAAAGACTTTATTAGTAATGATACATTCGAGTTAACATCCGCTTATGCTGATCGAAGAGTAGAAGGAAGCCACGTATTAAAGTTATTAGCAAGAAATCATTATAAAAACAGACGAGCAAGAGTTATTCGAGGATTCAATCCAGATGCTTATTCTGAAGCTAATTGCACAATAGAATCATACGTTATTGACTCAATCAGTTATCCAAGCGAGCAAGGATCATGGTCTGTCAAAATGATCGACGAGCTTATATTGACTGAAGAAGTTAAAGCCAAAGCGCCAACCGTTAGCGAAGGTGAGCTTTCTGCTGGAATAACCGATGTAGCCACTACATTATCATTTACAACACCAGTAGCCGAGGAATACGGGGCTGTATCTGCTACTGGACATATTGCTATAGAAAAAGAAATAATGAGCTACACGGTCGCTACCACAACCACTATGACCATTGTCAGAGCGCAAGCAGGGACTACTGCAAAAGCTCACAGCGCATTAGAAACAATTCAAAAATGCTTAGTTTTCGATAATGTTAACATAATCGATATAATCACAACATTGATAACCGATCATACTCGAATACCAGCCTCTTTTATTCCAACGGCTGATTGGGCTACGTTAAAGGCTGGCGATTTATCCTCTTACAATTTAACTAGATACTTATTTAAGCCGGAAGATGTCAAAAAACTACTTAATGAATTAATACAAATAGCCGGGTTATCGTCTTACGTTGATGTAATAAACAACGAGATTAAATTGATCGCCGTTCCAGATTTTGCTAATCCAGTGATTGATTTAGTCGAGGGAGAGCACTTATTGCAAGGCTCTGTAAAAGTTGTTGATGACTACAAAAAACAAGTTACTAGACAAGCGATCTGGTGGGATAAATTCGATGCAACCGAAAGCAAAGAAAAGAAAAACTATCGAAAAAGATTCACAGCGATTGACGGAATAGTTGAAGCACCAGCAGATATTGATAACATATCAGAGCCAAAGCCTTTAGTATCTGATTGGCTAGGAAACTCGGTTGAAGATAATCAAATTGGCACTGGGTTTGCTCAAAGGCAAATAAACCGATTTTCTCAACCTCCTAAAAGAATTAGTTTTGATTTAGACCAACGGTATATAGGCAACGTGGCTGGTGGCTTCATGGGGCTAGGATCAATATTCACTATTAACACTTCGAGAATAAAAGACGGAGGACTAAATAACGTTACAACGACTTGCCAATGCGTATCTATGAAATCATCATCAAAAGATGGTCAATACAATGTTACTGGGCTTTCTTATATCGCATCCACTCCACCAAATGCAGATTTATATATCACAACCGATAAAACTGATTATCTATTAACGGACGAACTAACAGACACAACAGAGGCAAGAGAATATGTTGTTGTAATTAATGCTGGCGTACAGCTTGGATCATCCACAACGGCAAATTTCGGATTTAGTCAAGGCGCATTTACCAATGCAGGGGCAACATTAAAACTGGTCATTTTGGGTCAAATATACGGAGCGGGTGGTGCTGGTGGAACGGGTGGAGATGCGGGGCCAGATACGGTTTCTTGTGCTGTCGCAGGCGTAGGGTCTGGTTTATCTGGTGGGGATGCGATCAATTTAACCACTGATGCAATAATAGATAACGGATTTGGAATTATCTATGCTGGCGGCGGTGGTGGTGAAGGTATGCTTGGAGAGTGTATAGAAGAACCAGGCCCTGTTTATTTTGGCAATGGTGGAGACGGCGGCGGTGGAGGTCAAGGACTAGTCGGCGGCGGTGGAGGCGTGGGTGGCTTAGCCACTGGCGCTGGTGGTGGTGTTGATGGTGTCACAGGTGAAAATGGATCGATAGGCGCGCCAGGATCAAATGGCGGCACATTTGGAGTTGATGGAGATGGAGTTGGCGGTGGGTCATCAGGATTGGCAATAAAAACTAACGGTAACACTGTTACAATAACGGCTGGCAATAACAGCTTACAAATTTTAGGAGCAGTAGTCTAATGGGTTTTGTTAATTATTCATTCACAGCGTTAAAAGATACAGATCCAACGGGGATAAATGTGATTGGCTCTCAATCTGTCGAAGTGTTTAACGCGCACGATGGGGTCACTTACGCGACAATTTACAGTGATGAGGGGGTAACTCCAATAGCACAACCTGGGGCTGCAACTGATCCAACTTCTGGGGTTTTAGAGTTTTGGATATTGCCTGGATATTACATAATTGAAAGTGGCACAAGAACTGAAAATGTTTTAATTGATGACGGAAGCAGGCTGAAAGTAGCTCAAATGTCAGACATAACATCAGCCACTAGAATAATTCATTATAAAATTGGTGAATTTGTTGATTTTGTAGAGAGAACCTATGGAAACGGCGGTGGTGGTAGAGTCGAAATAGTAGACGCTACAACAGTAACCGAAAACGAATTAAACATAGTCACAGGTGATGCAACTAGATCACTATCTCAACTGCCCCCAACATCTGTATTTAAAGAAAATATACTTGTAAGAATACCGACAGACTTTGCAACACTACAATCAGCCGTTGATTTTTACCAGGGCGCGACATGCTCAGATGATTTTGTTATAGAGTTGCAGATCGAGTCTGGACACTTGCTAACAGGAGGAATAGGTGTATTCGGTGGAAGTTATAGCCATTTTAAAATAACATCGGCTGACTATGAAGCGTTTGTAGCAACAGCCGGGCAAACTGTTTTTAACTTGGCCAAAGCTTATGCGCTTGGAAACTATGAAGTTTATACAGTTATAAACGGCTCGCCAAGTAACGCATTTACAGAAACTAGCACAACGTCAATAACATTAAATTCAGGCGCTACACTTAACGATGACGTAAGAGTATATTACTCAGTTAAACTTGATGCTGGATTTGTTGGTGTAGACACATCAACCGTTCCAACGGGAATAATCGGCACTGAAACACTTAAACCGTTGTTTATGGGTTTTAACTGTCGGTTTCCGTGGCTGGACTGTCGAATTGATATGAATAACCTCCATGGCACTGGTTGGCAAATGCTAGAAAGTGATGGAGTTGTTAGTGTGCTTTCCGGTGTTGTTAACGCTGGATATAGGGGCGCAGAGGTACATGGCAACGCTAACTTATATCTTTCCATTTTTTCAGGCGCTAACGGCTCAGGGTTAAGGATGCAGCAAGCTTCAAGAGTTAATGCTAGGAGCGGTATATATGACGACTGCTGTAAAACTTCCGAGGAATCGGCGGTATATGTTTCTAGAGCTTCAAATTTAGAATTTAGAGGTGGTAGCGCGCAAGGTTCAGGTTCTAGCGGAATGATTGTTAGACGGTCTAAGGTTAATGCTGATGATGCCAACTTTGATGGTGCTGGTGACAAGGCGATTGAGGTAGAAAGCGCGTCTGAAGTGTCGTTTAGCAACGGTTCGGCACTTAACTCCACTTCTACATCGCTAAGGTGTACTGCTGGTGGATTTCTTTATGCAGTTGGGGTGGCTAGTTCGACAACAACTTCAGCA
>Ga0316204_10002163_pt1 | contig 46537 bp, 43 predicted proteins | sample 6monrhotite_MG_2_FD_205661 | JGI IMG/M metagenome (GOLD analysis project Ga0316204, IMG submission 205661) | Microbial mat bacterial communities from mineral coupon in-situ incubated in ocean water Damariscotta River, Maine, United States -... | ecosystem: Environmental > Aquatic > Marine >... | reverse complement strand
GCTATTGGTTGCACGCACATTCAAACTACATAATCACTAGCACTTCATCCAATGATTGCGGTTTCTATTTCAATGCTTCAACCACTGATTAACCTGCACCACATCCTGTATAGATAAAATACCCGCCGCCTGTTTTAGTCTCAGTATATTTAATATGTAATCGTAACGCGCCTTCGCATAGTCACGTTCGGCACGATATTGTTCACGTAATACAGACAATACTTCGACCGAGGTTCGCGTACCTACATCAAAACCAGCCTGAGTTGCTTCATAAGCTGATTGTGTAGAAATCAGCGCCTGCTTAAATGCATTAACCTGTGCGATGGCTGTTGTTACTCCGAGATAACTATCACGACTTAGTTTAATCGTGTCACGCAATGCTTTATCCCGAAGTGCGTTACTGCGTTCTTTCTGAAAAACGGCTTCTTTTGTTTTCGCCGATGTTAGGCCACCACTGTAAATAGGAATCGATAAATTTAAACTAATGGTTGTATCTTCACTATCAACACTGGCACTGTTCTCAGGTTCCTGATTAACATCGTCATACTTTAAGCTAAGGTTTAGTGAAGGATAGTGACCTGATCGTTCAATACTGATTTGTTTATTCGCAATATCGAATGAATATTGGGCTGATTTTAAGCTAAGGTTATTTTTCTTTGCTGTTTCTACCCACTGGTTAATATTTGCAGGCTCGGGGATAATTAAAGGAATTTTTTTAGCCAATACATTTAATGACTCCGGTAATTCACCAATAATGCTACGCAGTGTTTCACGGTTAGAAGATAATAAGTTTTCCGCCTGTATTTCAGAGGCTATTGATAAATCATATTGTGCCTGTGATTCTTTCACATCAGTAATTGCAATCAAACCCACATCAAATCGACTTTTAGTTTGATTAAGTTGTTGGGCTATGGCGTTCTTTTCTGCCTTAGCAAATTCAAGGTTATCCCCTGCAGCCAATACGCTATAGTAGGCCTCTGCAACGCGCACGATAAGCGCCTGTTTTTGTGCATCGAAATTTGCCACCGCAGATGCAATATTTATATCCGTCTGCTCAAGCTTTAAATACAGATCGTGATTGTAAATAGATTGCGTTAAAGACACTGTGTAACCACGCGAATCATAGTCACTCACTGGATTGCTCAGACTATTATTTTCCTGATCAACCTGTTGAGCAAATACATCTAATGTAAGATTAGGCAACAGCGCAGACTGCGTTTGTGAACGTGTACTCAGTGCAGCCTGATATTCAAATGATGCGGCTAAAATTTCCGGGTCATTTTTTTTAGCCAGTTCATATGCCTGTAAAAAATCCACAGCAAATGTATTTTGACTTGCTAGAAAAATACCCAGGCCCAAAAAAGATCGTTTTAATACTTTGCCCATGTTACTGAGTCACCTTCTGTTTTTGCCTATATTTGCAAACTCAACAATTAAAATATTCTGAGTAGCTATCTAATTAATCTGATTATTAAACAATATAGAGTATCAATGTTCATCGTACCGTACCAAAGATAAATAAATGCACCGTAACACAAACAGTCAGCTTAAAATCCACCAGTCCTATAATGGTATATTTTCTATAGTGATTCAAAGTTAAATTGTGAAATTTATCGGTTTAAAAAAGCCAACGACGTATAAGTTTATGCAGTTCCATCACAACCAGTACTGTTAACGCTATGCCCAGTAGCTCCAACCAGTGTTGTGGTGACACTGGCTGAATATTCAGTACATCACTAAGCCATGGCGTATACATTGCACCAATGTGCACGAGTTGCGCAATAGCCGTTCCAAATAATAATACTGGATTGCGCAAAGGGTTATGCATAAAGGCCGAACGCACTTCAGATCGGCAGTTAAATACATGCACGTTTTCAAACAACACCATCAGCAATAAAGTCCCGTTACGCGCTTCATCCAGATTAAACCCTCTCGCCAAAAGCCACTGGAAAACAGCGAAGGCGACTGTACCAATGAGTAATGCCGAAATAATAACCCGCTCTATCATTATTCGGTTAAAAATGTGTTCTTGTGGCGATCTTGGTGGATGCTGTAATTCGTCACCTTCACCGGGTTCAAACGCTAACGCTACATCCTGAATACCATTGGTTACCAGATTCAGCCAGAGCAACTGTACCGCGATAAGTGGCAGAGGCATTCCACTTAGTAGAGCCAGGGTAAACAGTACCAGCTCAGCTGCACCGGTTGAGATGAGGAGAAAGATCACCTTGCGGACATTTGCATAGGCCACACGCCCTTCTTCTACACCTGCAACGATTGAATCAAATTTGTCATCGGTAATAATAAGGTCGGCGGTTTCTCTGGCAACATCGGTACCGCTTAGCCCCATGGCGACTCCCACCTGAGCGGCACGAAGAGCGGGTGCATCGTTGGCACCGTCGCCACTAACCGCGACAAAATGTCCATTGCGCTGTAACGACTGAACGATGTCTAGTTTTTGATGCGGCCCAACCCGCGCAAAGACTCGCGCCTTATGTGTAAGCTCATCAACCGTGCCTGAATCAATTGCCTGCCTCAACTGAGGCCCGGAGACTAACTGCTCGGCTTGATCCACAATACCTAGTTCGTGTGCAATAGCGAAAGCCGTAGCCGGATGATCACCCGTGATCATCGCAACCTCAATACCCGCTTGCCGACAAGCCATGATGGCACCTTTTGCCTCCGTTCGAAGCGGGTCGATAATACCGACCAGACCTATTAGTGTTAGCCCTTTTAGGTGCTCTTCGGTGAAAATTTCACCTGAAGCCTGTTCAATCTGCCCTGCCGCCAAAGCCAGTACTCGATACCCAGCACTCGCCAGTGAATGCGCCTGTTGTTGAATTAAATCTGCGTCCAGCACAACATCTTCGCCCGGTAGTGCCATGCTCGTACACATAGGCAATAGTCGTTCAAACGCGCCTTTCACGAAGGCACATGCCCCTCCATTTACTTCATTCAGGCTGGCAGAAAACAGGCGTTCTGATTCATAGGGAATAGTGGAAATTTCAGGAAAGCTATTCGTCACTTCTGTTTTAACGACGCCAGACTTATGTGCCATTACCAGAAACGCCACATCTACCGCATCACCATCGTGAGACCAGCCGGATTCTGTACGTCCAAGAAACCCTTCATTAGTCAGTACCGCCACCTGGCATAGTCGCTCTAGCAGAGCTTCCTCTTCAACTGACGGTGTACCCTGAGGCTTGCGGATAACGCCTTCTGGTACTGCGCCTTCTCCAGTCACTTCCCATACGTCAGTATTTGGAAAGGCAATGCAACGGGCCGTTAATTGGTTGACTGTCAACGTACCTGTTTTATCAGTGGCTATAAATGTACATGACCCCAATGCCTCAACCGCCAAAAGTCGACGTACAATGACATTACGCTTAGCCATTCGCCTCATACCAATTGCCAAAGCAACGGTAAGTGCCACTGGCAAACCCTCGGGAATAACCGACACCGCAAGCGCAACAGCAAGTAAGAAAACTTCGTTAAATGGCGTACCGCGCAGCGCCGCTACCGCAAACATAATTAAAGCAGCGATACCCACAAAAATGGCAACTCTATGAGTAAACCTGTCCATGCGAACTTGCAGCGGAGCCTTGGGAGAAGGTTTGAACAAAACATCGGCGGCAATTCGACCCAACTCAGTATTAATAGAAGTACTGACTACAACACCACGGGCCCGCCCACGATTAACCAGCGTGCCAGTAAAAAGCATATTGATGCGATCACCCAAAGCGATATTTGCATCTAAAATCGCATGACTATCTTTCTGCAATGGTAGCGACTCACCCGTCAGTAAAGATTCGTCGACTTCTAAATCATGGGACACAAGTAAACGTAAATCGGCAGGCACTTTAACGCCAGACTCTAAAAGTACAATATCTCCTGGCACTAACTCTTCAGCATTAATTTCATATGTTTCCCCCTCACGCAAAACCCGGCATCGTGTATTCACCAGTTCTTGCAGGGCTGCCGCTGCGCGCTGTGCTGAAAATTCCTGGATGCTACCAATTACTGCATTAATGATAAGTACCGCAGAAATAAAACCCGCATCGGACCACTCATTAATTGCTATGGATAAAACAGCGGCAGCGACAAGGACATAAATAAGAGGACTGGCAAACTGACGCAGGAAGACGACTCCAATTCCTGATATTTTTCCCTGAGGCAAGGTATTCCTGCCAAATTGTTCAAGGCGTTGCACAGCCTCACTATTACTGAGTCCGTGAGGTGAACTTTTTAACGCAACAAGAATGTCCTCACTAGATTTTGCATGAGGTGAAGATATTTGATCCGTTATATTTGGAGTTGTCATATTTGAACTATCCAGAAGAGCTCTATTTTTGTAGTAATCTTATACCTGTTCAATAAAATGAAGCATAATTGTGTAGTCATTGGCGCATAATCTAAAGACTATCAAACATTGATTACAGCGTAGCCTACTGTCACTTGTACACAATAAACTTATTCTGACTGAGATCAATAAAACAATAATCATAGAAGCATCTTTATATATGTCTCGGTAAAAAATAAATACTTGCGTATATTTTCTCAACTTCGCCAATATTTACTTCAAAATACTTAGGCCCATACAGACATAGATACTGTAGAATTATCTCTTCTAATAATCTCTTCCTGAACATTCGAGCAAATCCTCATGGCAATAAAAGCAACGGTATACAAAGCGGATTTGCAAATATCCGATATGGATAGGCACTACTACCAAAACCATTCTTTAACTCTGGCTCAGCATCCTTCTGAAACACTTGAGCGTATGATGATTCGTTTATTGGTGTTTACTCTTCATGCTCACGAAGATTTAGCGCTCACTCGCGGCTTAAGTTCAGATGAAGAACCAGATATATGGCTCAAGTTACCAACGGGCGAAATAGATATCTGGATTGATTTGGGACAGCCTGATGAAAAACGTATAAAAAAAGCCTGTGGCCGAGCACGTGAGGTTTTTATATACACTTATACACAGCGCAGTGCCGAAGTATGGTGGCAACAGATAAACACCAAACTAACGCGTTTTGATAACCTGCACGTTATTGCATTATCAGATGAGGTCGGCACATCACTCGCACAGCTAGTGCAACGCACAATGACTTTACAATGCAGTATTCAAGATGGTGAGGCATGGTTTGGTGACGAGGAAAATAGTGTGCACGTGGTACCGACTATTTTGAAATGATAAATAGGTATTGATTGATATAGTTTAAATAGAAAAACTATATGCGATTCATACTGACCAGTTTATGCTGAGCATTAAATACAATTTCGAAACGCCCTTTTATACCATTATGTGTAACAAATTTTTGTAACTCAGAGGCGGGAAACCTTAACGATAAGCCCTCCTCTGTCATTACTTTTACAAATTTTGCCGCACCTTGATAATAAGCCAGGTATTTATCCGCCGATATATCAAGAGAGAAACGCATTCTTTTCATTTTTGAATAACTTTTTTGAGTAGTTAAACTTAATTAATCTCTAAAGTTATTAAACTGCAGTGGCAGCTCTACTTTTTCTGAAGACTTTAAAAAAGCCATTACCTGCTGTAGGTCATCACGCTTTTTACCGGTTACACGTACCTGCTCACCCTGTATGGCGGCCTGAACTTTTATCTTACTTTCTTTTATTAGCTTCACAATCACACGTGCATCGTCTTTGCCTACGCCTTGCTTTACGGTAATGGATTGATAGGCACGTTTACCTCGAGGTTCAATTTTACCTTTTTCAAGACAACGTATATCAATATTACGTTTGCCTAGCTTGGAGTAAACAATCGGCGATATCTGCCTTAGCTGAAAGTCACTCTCTGCTTCCATTTTTATCTCAGCATCGACTAATTCAACTTTCGCATCCGAACCTTTAAGATCGAACCGTGTACTAAGCTCACGGTTCACCTGGTCAATGGCATTACTTAATTCGTGTTTATCGACTTCTGAAACAATATCGAATGATGGCATTTAGCCTCTCCTGTTATACACTGGTGACTGATTTATTTTAATGAAAAACAATATGCATAAGCAATTAATTATTTCCGGTTCAATTAGTGCTTTTATCGCCGTCGCACTAGGTGCTTTTGCTGCACATGGCCTTAAACAACATTTCGGTGAATACGAATTAGCTATTTGGCAAACCGCTGTCGATTACCAAATGACTCACTCATTGGGTTTAATCCTAATTGGCCTGTTAGCAAAAAGTTTTTCCATCAACCTGAACAAACCCGGCTTTGTAATGCTCGCTGGCATCCTGATATTTTCAGGTAGCCTGTATGCGCTAAGCTTAAGCGGCATTAAAACACTGGGTATGATAACGCCCATCGGCGGTATGTGTTTTTTAATTGCCTGGGCCTGGTTAGCAATACGTATTCACAAAGCCCTGTAATGACTACTCACTGACTACTTATCAGAAGTTTCGTCGGATGAATCTTCATCGGCGACTTGTGGGCCACGTCCTTGAGTATACGACAACACGCCGCGCATAATTTGTACTTCGCGCTTGGTGGGTCTGGCTCGTCCGTATAGGCAACGAATTTTACGCATCACGTGCTCAGGGTTACGACTGCCAAAAAATTTCAAACTGGTCAGTGCATCAACAAAATGATCGTACATACCTTCTAGCTCATCATTTGTCGCCAGCGTATCTTTTATATCTTTCTCGGTGTTTTCAGACACTTCCACGGTCTTCGACTTCGCCTGTTGACTCGCCATCAGTACCTCATAACTCAACACCTGCACTGCCTGACTTAAATTCAGAGAACTATAAGCCTCAGCCGTTGGAATATTCACTAGCGTCTGGCACAACTCCAACTCATCATTAGTAAGTCCTGAGCGCTCTCGACCAAATACCAGAGCAACCTCATGCTGCTCACTCTCCGTGTGTACAAGTTCTCCACACTCACGGGCATCAACCTGCGGCCACTTTACCGAGCGCAAGCGTGCCGTTGTACCACATACAAGCGAGCACCCTTTGAGAGCTTCTGCCAGTGTATCAACCACCACTGCATTGCTTAGGACATCCGTCGCAGAAGAGGCACGCTGTGAGGCCTCGAAAGATGGAAAGTCCAAAGGATCAACCAGATACAGCCTGGTTAAACCCATATTTTTCATCGCTCGGGCGGCCGCTCCGATATTACCGGGATGGTGCGTATTGATCAGTACAATGCGAATATTATCTAGCATGGAGTTCTACGTCGTCGAAAAAGCGCTCATCATACCGCTTTCAGCAGCCTTTTTGGACAGAAATTGAAGAATATTAGGGCTATTTCTGATATCCTTTGCGCCCACTGAATTGCCTGCTGAAGATCTATCCCTATGCATCCTATGTTAACCATTGCTACCCGTGCTGCCCGTGCTGCCGGTGACATTATTCTACGTAACATCGACAAACTTGATCGCCTAACGATTGAAGTGAAGGCCGATAACGACTTTGTAACCAAGGTTGACCGCAAAGCAGAAGAAGTGATTTTAAATACGCTTCAACAGGCCTACCCAACGCATGGCATTATTGCCGAAGAAAGCGGCACACATAATGAAGATAGCGAGTACCAGTGGATTATTGATCCACTTGATGGCACTACTAACTTCCTGCACGGTTTCCCTCAATATGCGGTATCTATTGGTTTGCAGCATAAAGGTCGCATGGAAATTGCCGTGATTTTTGATCCGATTAAAAACGAGTTATTTACCGCCGCACGTGGTGATGGTGCACAGCTTAATGGACGCCGTATTCGCGTTACACCTCGCAAGGGCCTGGCTAATTCATTGATTGGTACTGGCTTCCCGTTTAAGCAACCACAGTATCTAGATACCTACCTTGCATCATTCAAGGCTGTTCACCCTAAAGTAGCGGGTATTCGACGCGCTGGTTCAGCCGCCCTCGATTTAGCTTATGTGGCTGCTGGCCGACTAGATGGTTTCTGGGAAATTGGTTTAAATAGCTGGGATATGGCTGCTGGTGTATTACTGGTTCGCGAAGCCGGTGGCATTGTGACTGATTTTAGTGGTGAAGGTAATTACCTGGAAACGGGTAACGTGGTTGCCGCAGCTAGCAAGGTTTATCCTGAGCTGTATGAAACTATTAAGCCCCACTTAATAGATGAGTTGAAATAAGCAAAAGAAAACAGACATAAAAAAGCCCCATAATTGGGGCTTTTTTATGTCTGACAATTAAGCAACATCTGTTTAGGCCTGCTGATCAGCCCACTCAGATCGGGTAAACGCCTTAATGCCTAAGGCATGCAGCTCGCCCGTTTGAATAAGATGATTCACCGTGGCATAAACCATTTTTTGCTCGGCCAACATGGTTTTGCCTTCGAATGCATCACTAATTACCGTGCACTCCAGATTACAGCCTTCGCCTGAAATAATCGCTTCAGCACCTTCAACACCATCTTCAATCAGTTTTTTTACATCATCCGGGGACATATCTATCTCTAAAATCATTATCTGAAGTTGAATGGTACACTGCCCCACCTTATTTTCAACCAGCTTCATATTAGGGTTTAGCAAAATTTTACCCACAACACAGGCAAGACAAGATTACTTAATCAAGGTAGCATTGGTGCCGATAAAAATCCTCACCGTTATGATTGAACACACCTTATGAGCGCTAGCCAAATAAACCCCGTATGCAACCTACTCTACTGCCGCCCCGGATTCGAAAAAGAGGCCGCATCAGAGATTATGCAAATTACGCAGGCATATGACATCAACGGCTACATAAAGGCAAAGGCTGACAGTGGATACGTAGGGTTTTACCCAACATCGCCCACCTCACTAAATGAACTAAACCAGTCCATACAATTCAGCAGACTCATTTTTTCCAGACAGTCTGTTTTTGTCACTGAAATCATTAGTAATCTTCCACCTACCGATAGAATCACGCCATTACTTAGCTCCATACAATCTCTCGAGCTGGATTTTTCACAGATATTACTGGAAACACCCGATACCAATGACGGTAAGGAAATGAGCAGTTTTTGCAAAAAATTTTCCACTCCACTCACTATCGCATTAGAAAAAAAACACCTGATCAATAAAAAAAGCCCGTGGCGTTTGCACCTGTTTTTTCTCGACTCTTCAAATGTCTATATAGGCATAACGCACATAAGAAATAGCTCGGCACAGCATATGGGAATTTTACGTTTACGTATGCCAAGCTCGGCGCCTAGCCGCTCTACTTTAAAATTAGAAGAAGCCTTTAAAACCATGCTCACAGAAAATGAGCAAAACAGATACCTGGCCAATGGCATGACGGCGGTTGATCTCGGCGCTTGCCCGGGCGGCTGGACCTGGCAACTGGTTAACCGTAGCATTCGTGTTAATGCAATTGATAATGGCGCAATGGATTCCAAACTAATGGAAACAGGTTTAGTGAAAGAAATAAAAGCCGATGGGTTTAAATATCGTCCTGAAAAACCGGTGGACTGGTTAGTGTGTGACATGGTGGAACGGCCAATGCACATTACCCGTTTAATGGCTCGCTGGTTTACAGAGGGACAGTGTAAACACGCCGTATTTAATTTAAAACTACCGATGAAAAAACGCTACGACATGGTAATGGACTGCAAAGAATATTTACAATATGAATTAGATGAACTGGATTTTGATTATCACATCAGCATTAAACAGCTATATCACGATAGAGAAGAAGTCACCTGTCTGATACTCAGCCTGTAATCATAAGCCGTATAACTTAAGCTTAGGCAGCAATGAATATTACTAAAATACTTTTCCTTAATTTATATGATCTCCTACTTGCTTAAATATTTTCTTAGACCCAGCTATGGATTATTACGGTACGCTTTAGCAAGAAGCCCTTGCATAACCAGCACCATTAAACAATTGAGGTCAGTTTGAGCTAACCCCAATAAGCACTTTACTTACAAACTTTTATAATTGCATAGTCGGTTGACCATCTCTTATCCACTGAGTAATACCATTACGAACATTATAGACTTGAGTAAAACCCATATTCTCGACTAAGTGGCGAGCTAAGGTACTGGTGCGGTTACCGGTACGACAAATTAAAATTACGGGATCATCCTTACCAACTGTTGCTGTAAAACGAGCCAGAAAATCAGGTTTTATCCTTCCAGTTCCATCAACAAAAGTTAGTAGCTGGCTACCCTCGACAACACCTGTCTGTCGCCACTCATCCGGACGTCGCACATCGAATATAGGCACCTTCTTGTCAAGCATTGTTTTAAGCTGCTCATTATCCAGATTATTATAAGGTAGCTCAGAGCAAGCTGACAGGGTGAATAGGATTAGAAATAACCCAAAGATTCGATTAAACATAGTTAACATCTCAAAAAAATAATTTACTTATTGTTTATGGTATTGCTTCAGCAGAAGAAAATAAGGTAACAATCAATCTACTATTAGCAAATTAACTAAATGTGACTCCTTATAAGTCCAAGAGTTCATCATTGATAAAACTGTGTTTGGGATTGTAAGCAAATTGAAATACAACACAAGCATATAATTATAATTAAAAGGGAGTGCCATCTAATGAAAATCAATATTATTTGAAGGGACATACATACTTTCTCTTCTCTAATTTCATACCTCATCTTTTTAATGAGAAGAAAGAAATGAATATGCTTATTTATAGTTAAAGATAAATATGGATTAGCGTATGATTAGGCTTGAAATTAAAATTTGTTACACACCTCAAATATCACTTAATAATGAAATCAGCTATGTTAAATGGAACACTCAGATTTTCAATTCTAGTATCTTCAATCATCATAGGTACACTGTTAATTCTCAGTAGCCATGTGCAAGCAGAGAGTGCACGCTGGAATATCGGGCTGGAAACGGGTGCAGTTTGGCAAAATTATAATGACGTACGGATCCCGGGCAATACGGGTACACGGTTTTCTTTATCTGATCTTGCTGGCAACAACACTCTGCCATTTTATCGTCTCGAGTTATTTTACAAATACAGCGATAAGCACCAATTACGTTTCCTCATCGCTCCATTAAGTTACGCAGAGAATGGAATACTTGATAAAAACGTTGATTTCGATGGCCAGACTTTTGCTGCTGGTAAGAACACAGAGGCAAATTATAAATTTAATTCCTATCGCGCAACTTATCGTTATCTATTCCATAACGGACTGAAGTGGCGTTGGCATGTTGGCGGCACGTTAAAAATCCGGGACGCTGAGATTGCCCTGTATCAGGATAGCGTCTCTGCAAGTAACACCAATGTTGGTTTGGTACCTCTGCTTCATCTCTATGGTGAATATACAATTTCTAACGAATTGAATTTTATTGTCGATTTTGACGGACTCGCCTCTCCTCAAGGTCGTGCCGTGGATCTTGGCCTCAAGGTCAATTATGATATCGATAAAAACTGGTATCTCGGTGGTGGCCTAAGAATTTTGGAGGGCGGGGCTGACAATGACAAGGTATACAATTTTGCGCAGTTTAACTATGCCATTATCTCCGCCGGTTATAGGTTTTATTAAAATTAATGGCTTCGTCATTATTAGAAGAACGGAGCTTTATTTATACAACACACCCTGATGAAATCTAATACTCTAAATTGTCATACTTATATTATTGTTGATCGATCAGCCAATAAAAATGGTACGGAGGTATCACCTGTTGATCTTTAAACATAGCCGGAGTATCTCCCGAAATTAGATATGTAACATAACCATAGGAAAGAGCAGATTTAATATGAGGATGGGGCATATCCAGATACTGTTTACGGTTTTTCCAAAAACAAACTGATATGACTGAGAAAGAAGTTTTTGAAATGTATAGCTCACCATAAAAACCACATAACAATACGTTGCAACGGGGAGCTATACCAAGAAGAGTTATGAGAGCTACCAGGGGCATTCGATTCGGATCCTGAAATTTCAGATTTGAGAATAATATGGCGCTTATTTCTCTTATACCGCCAGATATTCAATATGCATTTAATTATATTCTACCCAGATGTCATTTTTTCACAGTAAACTTACCAGCTTCTTACCTGTCGTTTTCAATATATAGAAAATGAATGAAATGCCTATAACACTAGACATATTGCGCAATAAAAGGCATAACAATGGCAATTGAGGAAATTATTTAATTAAACATGAACTTTAAAAGCACGCTAAAGGCTGAAATTGAACTGTTAAAGAAATGCGATGATAACGATTCTCTTTTAAAAGGCATTGCAGTAGAGCTCACAACAAATAGAGCCAATGACATCCAATATCACAACAATGAATTAACTTTTAAATCAGGCTTTTTAAAAACAGAATTTAATCCCCTTACGGGTATATCCAGGGGTGCGATAAACGTCACATCAATAAATAATCAATTTCTAGTCAATTACACTTTAGAACTTAAACATTTATTGATTTGGGCAATTTTAGCCACTATCACTGTTTTAGTTTTTGGCCTCAATTCTGTAGAAGAACCAACATTAAAGCAAACTATAGCGGTAGTAATTGGCGCCATAGTAGCTTACTTATTTATATACTTTGGTTATTATGGAATAATTAGTGTTAGATTCAACAATCTAATCAATAGAGCAAATAAAACTTCAAGGCAAACTAAATGAGCATCCTGGATAAAGCAAAAGCACTCGGTGATAGAGTTAGCGATACCGTTACTTCATTTAGTAGCGATGAAGCAATAGCGAATACAATTATTAAAGCGGTAGAGAAACAGGAAAAAGTAAATGAAATATTACAGGCTAAAGGATGTAATTACCGTGTTTCTGACATAGATTTAGGTATGGGTGTACCACCATCGGTTACTTTTGGCGTGCGTCGAGTTAATAAAGAAAATCAAAAACAATCAACTGAAAAGCAATAAGCTGAATTTTAAGATGATTTTATGAAAAACATAAAAACTTACTCACAGTACCTATACAGTTAAAGCACAAGTTTGAAACTATAGTTGTGTTTTTCTTTTAATTAAATCACTACCCAAACTGTTCCTTCTTTACTGATCTAGCTCTCTATTAATTTAACCTCTACTAGCTCAATAGCCATATCATTCCACATCCGCCAACTTGGATTCCAGACGCCTACGCAGTTCTTGCTCATCCTCTGGTATGTTTGTGATGCCTAGTGGTTGACCATCTTGCTTCAGAAACATGGCCTGACCATTAACCAGCTTATAACGATGCGCGAACGCGCTGCCTTGCGGAGCTCCCAAATCAGCCACTGCAAAGTCTAGTCGCGAGTCATAATCACTCCTAATCTGGCGTAGGCGATTCAGTGCATCGCCGCCGGTAGGAGAATAGTTTTCATACACTAGAACTAAAACTGGTTTGCCCTGACCAATAATAGAAAGGTCGGTGCTAATGGGTTTCCCTTCTCCCATTATCAAAATATTACCCAGTGCAATAAGCGCTACGAGGAATGCACTGATAACTGCGAACGTTTTAAACATCGTTATTTAGTCTCCCACATCAAATGTGGCTGGCCAAATTTCAGCTACCATCATCGTCAGTGTATATTGATGCACATATTACATTATGATGACATTTATATAATTCGAATTATGTTTCGCTTTACTTCGAAATAACCTTATGTATTAACAGACTCATTGACATACTTTTTTTATAATAGCTAAGACACAAAACTCATGCGCTATTATTAATCACCTTAGAAGTGATTTTTTCATAATTATATATGCCGTAAAAGGCACCATAGATATAGCCATAACTGACTTAACTCTTTCCCCTGCTCTACTTAAGGTTTGTTATTGAAATTCATCCTTGCTAAGTTCCGACCATAAGCGCATTATTTAATTCGTGCGAGTAAGCTAGACTATGAAATAAATAAAATACCATGCAAAAAAATACATTCTCGCGCATATAAATTATAAAGTTAAGAGCGATAAATCTATTAAAAACAACGTCTTTAGGGCTATGAAATTATGGAGAAAAAAGTAATAAATAAAACCTTCAATAAGTCATTTGTTACTATAGTATCGGGCTTACTCGCAATGATAATTACATGTTTTATTTTTTATTATGATACTAAATCATATTTTTCTTATGCTTTATTTGCTATTGGCTTCTTGCTTGTTGGCATTGGTATTTTACTTGGTTTTTTCAAGTTAATAAGAGATGACGAAAATGCCAAATAGTTTATCTTGTAATTTAATTCAACAACTTTTACACATCCCAAAACACACAACTATCCACATAATATGGACATAGTTACTCAAGGTTTAATCGGCGCAACGGTTGCGCAAGCAGGCGCCAGGCCCAATGAGGTTCGGCTGGCTTCGCTAATTGGCTTTTGCGCACCACTGCTTGCCGATGCCGATGCATTGATTCATTCGACCGAAGACCCACTGCTGTTTCTGGAATTTCACCGCCACTTTTCCCATGCTTTATTATTTATTCCCTTCGGCGCTCTAATTGCTTCATTGTTGCTTTGGCCATTTTTGAGAAAGCACCTGGCATTTAAGAGGGTCTATCTTTACGCCCTTCTTGGATACGCTACGGCTGGATTTTTGGATGCCTGCACCAGCTACGGCACTCACTTGCTTTGGCCATTAAACGACGAGAGAATTGCCTGGAGCATAATCTCTATTTTCGATCCTGTATTCTCATTAGCGCTGATTGTCGCGATTATTTTTGGCGTTATTAAATATAAACCGCTCGCAGCGCGTTTTGGTTTGCTATTCGCTACTGCCTATTTATCACTCGGCGTGATTCAGCATGAACGTGCTGAGGCTCTTGCACATTTACAGGCGCAACAACGTGGCCACATTACCGATCGCCTGATCGTTAAACCTACCATGGGCAACCTGCTGCTCTGGCGTTCGGTTTATGAGACAGATGGCATGTATTACGTTGACGCAGTAAGGGTTGGCCTGGCCGACAAGGGCAAGGTTTTTACGGGCAATAGCGTGCAGGCCTTTGATATCAACCGAGATCTGCCGCAATTGACGGATCAGATGATGCTCTATCGTGATATCAAACGTTTTGAATTTTTCTCTGATAATTTTCTAGCCTGGCATCCGCAGCGTCCCAATGTATTAGGTGACGTACGTTACGCGATGCTACCTACTAGTATTCGACCACTTTGGGGTATTGAGTTACCTCTAGAGTCGCCTAATGAACACGTTTCATTCGGAACCTATCGCACAATGTCTACTAGCGAACGTAAAACCTTCTTTGCCATGTTGTTTAACTAATTACGCGATACAAAAAGCTAAAAAATATAGAGCACAACACACCCTGATGAAATCTAATACTCTAAATTGTCATACTTATATTATTGTTGATCGGTCAGCCAATAAAAATGGTACGGAGGTATCACTAGTTGATCTTTAAACATAGCCGGAGTATCACCCGAAATTAGATCTGTGACATGACCATAAGGAAGAGCAGATTTAATATGAGGATGCGTCATATCCAGATACTGTGGTTTGGCATCAAAATTCACCACAACGAGTACACTGCCTGAAGTACGAGTCAGGTTGAATCTCGAAAAAACAAACAGATGCGGATTGTCTATGTTGATTAATTCGCGATTATTAAAATCAGAAAATGCTGGTATTTCTTTGCGCACTACAATCATTTTTTTAATGGCGGTAAAAATCTGGTATTCAATAGTGCCCGGTTGATTCCTAAGCTCGGCTTTATCCCAATCGAAATTAGGACGATGCGCCCAACGACTATCATGCGCTTTATTTTCATCCTTTAAAAAGTCACTTTCATTTAAAGTTCCCAGTTCGTCACCATAATATAATAACGGTAAGCCGCCGAATGAAAAGATCAGGCTATGCAAGAGTAATATATGTTGTATAGCATTTTCAATTCGTGCTGACTCTTTAGATTCAAGCGCTGTTTCCAAGCCAACAAGAGATGCCAGTGAACCCGAAATACGTGCATCGCCGGTTTTTAGATTATGCCCAAAGGGAAATCCTCGGGCATCAGAATCACTAAAATTACCCGTATAGTAATCCAGAAGAAACTTACGATGTTCAACAGGTTGATAACCCACAGCATGGATATCTGCATCATCAAAGCCCAGGCCAATATCATCATGACATCGCACGTAGTTTAACCAGGTAGCACGTTCCAGCTTATCTGGAAGACTCCTTAAACCCTGATATAGGAGTTTGGCATTTTTGGTCGCCACTGCATCCCAAAGCAAGGCCATAAAAGTAGCATTGTATGCAATCTCACATTCTTTGGCATTGATGGCATCTTCACCAAAATATTTTGTGATTTCCGATGGTGCTACAATGGCTTCGGCAATAAACAACACACCCGGTGCAGTGACCTGACAACAGTCTTTCATCAGTTGCAATATCAGGTGAGCTTCACGTTCGTTTTGACAAACACTACCAATTTTTTTCCATAAAAAAGCGACCGCATCAAGTCGAATTATATCCGCACCTTGATTACCCCAGAACAGAATAATGTCGAGCATTTCAATAAACACAGCGGGATTACTGTAATTAAGATCCCATTGATAATTATTAAATACGGTCATTACCCATTTATTCATTTCCTCATCCCAGGTGAAATTTCCAGGTGCTGTTTCTGGAAAAATTTCAGGCATGGTTTCTTCAAACATATCTGGAATTTCACGATTATCGAACAGGTAATAGTAATCCTGGTATTTTTTTTCGCCTTTACGCGCGCGCTTTGCCCATTCATGTTCGTCGGACGTATGATTAACCACCACATCCATGGTTAATAAAATATCTCTCTTTTTTAGTGATTCACTTAACTCATGCAAATCCTCATTGGTACCTATGCGTCTATCCACTCGACGAAAATCACTAATTGCATAACCGCCATCACTTTTTCCATCGGGACATGCCAGAATCGGCATAATGTGAATCATATTGACTCCGAGTTCCTGAAAATAATGCAACTTTTCCGTCAGCCCACTCAGATTATTAGCAAACCCATCTGTATATAGAGCCATACCTACCCATTTCTGACTTAGAAACCAGTTGTGATCTTTTTCACGCTCGATATCTTTTCTTTTTAGTTGTTCAGAACGATCAATATATTGCCGTGCCATTGCCTCAACCAGACATAAAGCCTGTTCTTCGAAATCATCACGATCACCGTATAGCAAATGGAACAAGGAATGGATTGCATAGAAATTAGCACCAAGACGCGTATAAAAATACCTTAACTCATGCTGTTTGATTTCTGGATTTAACTTTATCAATATTTCATTGAGTAAAGAATGTGAGACTTGTTCATACATAATATTTAAGATATTAATTAGTGTTTATTGTTAAAAAAAATGCAGGCCTATTTTCTTGCTGTTCACTAACTTATAGTTGCCAGGCATCGATAAAGTGCTTATAAAATGTTTTATCTTGAGTGGTCGCTCCACGTTGCTGCACTACTTTACTTGCAAACTGCTGAGCTCGATTCAATATTGTCTGTAATGACCAATCTTTGTATATGCCTAACAATAGTACACTAGTGAACGCATCGCCGGCACCAACGGTATCTATCACATGATCTATAGTATCCGGATGAACCGAACAGCATTCATTTTGCGTTGCCGCTATGGCGCCATCACCACCCCTGGTAACAACCACTAGCTTAACATTCGTATTGGTTAACAAAAATTGTATTCTTGACTCTATATCCGCTAGATGCGGAACAATGAGCGCCAGCTCATCGCTATTAAGTTTTATCCACTGCCCGCTCTGAATAATATTCTGGATTAGCGACAGATCCCACCAAGGCGGACGTAAATTAACATCAATAAAAATCGATCTGGTGCATTGTTGCTTTAAATCTACCAGACTTCTGGCGGTCACAGAATTTCTCAACGCAAGAGACCCATGATATAGCGTACTGTGTTTATCGATTTCTGGCATTGCCTGATGATCAATAAAATCCCAGGCACTATTTTCTACAATCTCATAGACGGGTTCACCATCACTAAAACTAACATCCACAATGCCGGTGGCATGTGCAGAATCCAGTTGTAAACCAGAAACATCCAAGCCCCAGTTGTGCATGGCCGATCTTACTTCCTGACCCAGTGGATCATTTCCCACCCGTGATATAAACAAGGGCTGCAAACCAAATGCCTGACAGTGCCACGCCACATTAAATGGCGCCCCTCCCAACACGCGACTCCCATCCGGAAAACAGTCAAACAATACTTCACCAAAAATAACGAGTCTTGAATGACTCATTTTTCACCTCGAATCCAGTTTTCTGCCTGTGGAATATAATGAACGACACCTTCGAGGATACCAGCGCTGTAATTTCCATTCATATGCATAAAATTACCCTTTGCCAAATATAAGGTATTTAGCTGATGATTAGCCTGTGCCTGCTTAATAGCTTCATCTCGAACTTCCACTTCTGCATTGGCAACCAGTACCGACTGAATTTGGCTACTCATAACACAAATGTCATTACCACTATCACCGGAAAATACTGTTTCTGAATAATCAAATTTCAATTGTTGCATTAGAAATTCAATAGCCTGACGTTTACCTGCACTAGCAGGCAATACATCGAGCAATCCAATGTTGGCTAATTGATCAACACTCCAGATCAAATTGGCTTTTATTGATTGCTGTTGAAACACCTTTTCTATTGCCGAAATAATTTTCTGATGATTATTGTTAAGCGCAAGGTAATAACTGAGTTTGTGAGTATTTTGCTTACTATCTTCCTGCAGTTGTAGACCATTGAGGTCCATCAGCAAACTATGTAGTTCATTTGCATTTTTGCCCTGCCAATCATCATCGATTAGCTTTTCCCACTGTTGTTGATATTGCCAGTCATGATCATTAATTTCATAAATTGTAGAGCCTACATCGGCGATAACATAATCCGCTTGCGGCAATTGATACTCATCAATCGCCTGCTTAACCAGTTGTTGATGGCGACCTGTAACATAAACCAGTGTCACCTGTGGATGCCGAACCAGACGACTAAAATTCTTTCTCGCATTTGCAGACTCAGGCTCAGGCCCATTGGGCAATAGAGTACGATCAAGATCGGTGCACAATAATAAACGACTCACTTTTCTGGTACCTTACAGCTTTTAAAAAAGTCGTAATATTCGATCGCTTCTAAAATTCCAGCCGCATAGGGTTTCTTGGCAAAATAAACTCGCTCTAATTCAATCAAATCTGATAATTCTTCATGATGTCGATTGGCCACCAGCACCGCCAATGTATTGCCGCGAATCATATCTTCATCTGCACCTGAACCACCGGCTACCAGAATATGCCCTAGTGGAATATCCCACTGCTCAGCATACCAGCGTAAGGCCAGCCCTTTGGATGCTCTTACCGGCACTATGTCTAGAAACTGACCAAAAGAAAACACGACATTAACGGTTTGTTCATGCTGCAATAATAGTTGCCTGATTTCATCTACGTCCATTGCCTTAGCAGCATCGTAGTAATAGCTGACTTTGTAACGACTTTGCTCAACTTTGGGCTGCAGGCGTAAACCGGGAAGGTCTTTGAGGATATCGCGAACTTTAGCCGATCGCCATAAATAATCTATATGATCAGTCCATGCCGTATCGCGAGTTAAATTCGAGCCGTAATAAATTTCTGTCCCGAGGCTGGTTACCAACGCATCAGGAAAAGGAACTTTATTTGCCTTGATCAATTTCAAGGCTGAATCAAGCCGTCGCCCAGTCGCTATACCAAAACTGCTACATCTGGCGTTTCCCTTCAACACTCTAGAAAAATCAGGCAGATATTTTTTGTCACCTAACAGACTCTGATCGAGATCTGAAAATATAGCTCGATCACGATACAGCCTTGTACGACGATGCAATTCCATACGCACGACAGGCTCAGTTTTTTCAATAATCGGTTTTATTACGTTTAAATATTTTTCCGCATGAGCCTGCCATGAATAATGCTCATTGACACCGGCAATGCCATTTTTAGCCAGTTGTTGCCATTTTGTTTTGTCCTTAATCACCGCGAGTAATTTTTCGACAATCATGTCCTTATCTAATGGATCAATCAGATAGCCATTACAGCAATTTTCAATGATGTCCATTGGGCCGCCATCTTCGGTCGCCACAATTGGCAAACCACTGGCCGCCGCTTCAATGAGGGTTAAACCAAAAGGTTCTGTTAATGCTGGATTAATAAACACGCCACCAGATAATGCCGCAAGACGATATAACAGTGAGATATCGTCAGGCATATGATGCTTAGGATAAGCAACTTTTCCATATAAATCATACTGGTCGATACTGAGTAAAATATCGGTCAGCACTTCCTGAGAGCCTGCCTCCATATCCTGAATATCGTCACGATTACCAGCAATAATCACCAGGTTAGCGGCCTGCTGTAATTCTTCTGATTCACCAAAGGCTTCAATCAAAGTGCTAATGTTTTTTCTTTGATCGGGGCGAGATATAGCCAGCACCATATGTTTATTCGGGTCTTTTAAAAAACGATTTAACTCACCAGCTATATCACTTTCATACTCATCACCCACCGCAGGATGCAATTTTATTAAATCTGTTCCTGGTGGCACCACCCGCATCTGGTCTGGTTGATAGTAATCATATAATTCATATTGCTCTTCAATTTCCTGATACGTACTGGTAATGACCCTTTCAGCAGCACCTAGAGTCGTTTCTTCGGCATTTATTCGACGAGACATGTTATAACGTTTTTCTATAACATCGCGTTTAATACCGCTGGCTAGTAAACGTTTTCGTTTACTCCGCCCTAATGAATGTCCGGTATGAACCAGTGGCACACTTAATTGATGTGATAAACGAGTACCGACATAGCCCGCATCGGCATAATGACTGTGAATAATGTGAGGTGTGAGTTTATTGTTATGGAGATAATTTAGTAAGTTATCAGCAAAATTATCAAGATGATCCCAAAGCTGCTCCTTGGGCAGATAAAGCTGATCGGCACAGTCGATTCGAATAATATTAACCTTGTCACCAAGTGGTTCTATGCGCTTAGAATAATCACTACTAACAGACTTATCATCTATTCGACGGGTTACCAGATCAACCCTCGCAATGTTTGGCAATTTGCCTAAAACTCGAGCCAACTCAACGACATACTTAGTTTGGCCTCCAGTATCTGCATCTCGACCTAACTCGAATTCATCTCCTCTTATAAGGCCATGCACACTTATTAAAAGTAAATAAATTTTGTCCTGTTCAGATTTCATATTTAAAGACACTATGAATTACAATATCAATATTTAACTTACATCATATAAAAATTTATCTCTAGCGCTTTCATTTAACATACCACTTAATTTTTAAAAACAACATGATATAAATGATATCAGTGCATAATAGTACCTACTATTAGAAACAGTTCAGATTTGACATTTTCTAAGCAGGATTAAAACAATATAAATTCATCAATTAAGTATTAGATTAAGTAATAGGCCATAATAATACTGAGTAAAAATTAATAGAAATTAACTACAGACAGGCAATGTATTAATGGACCGTGAGAATATATATAGTCATATTATAAACAATATTTACTTTAGCCCGCGTAATAGACCATTAAGAATAAAATTCACCGTGCAAGCCAGATATTTTTTTGGACTTTTGTTTTTATTAATGGCATTACAAATTGGCGCAACACCATTATTTGACTCACATTTACATTATACCGAAGAAAACGCGCAGCATTTCAATCCACAGGCAGTGATCGATCTGTTAGATAAAAACATTATTCCCTATGCAGCTATTACTGGTATTCCATCTGCACACATGAAGGAACTATATCATCTGGCACCCGAAAGAATTATACCCATACTAGGTGCTTATCGTCATGGTACAGACAAACTTAGCTGGATAAAAGATAAAGAGCTAATACCTTATTTAGAAAATGAACTTAAGCGAGGTTATTGGCATGGCATAGGCGAGCTACACATTTTTGCCGCCGATCGTCATAGCATTGTTTTTAAGCAAGTTGTTACCCTGGCATCTAAATGGGAGTTACCACTGTTAATTCATGCCGACCCAGCCGTTATTGATAAACTTTATGAAATAGCTCCTAACCAACCGATTATCTGGGCTCATGCTGGGACTTATCCCTACCCTGACCTGATCTCTGATTACCTACAACGCTACCCGAACTTAACTATTGATGTTTCTATGAGAGATGAGATCATTGCACCAAATGGAATAATCAATGATGATTGGTATGAGCTTTTAGTTACTCATCCTAACCAGGTTATAGTTGGCGTAGATACTTACAGCACTTCGCGCTGGGATATTTATAATATTGCAGTTAAAAGAATACGCAACTGGCTATCACAACTACCAAATGAAATTGCATTTGAAATAGCATTCGCCAATGCAGCAAAATTGTATAAAAAAACACCCACAATAAAAGACAAATAAAAACCAAAAAGATCATTAAATGAAATTTAACGTAGCCGATTTAGACACACAAGAAAAATACCGCCTGTTAAGTGGCGGTGTAACGCCCCGACCCATTGCATGGATTAGTACTCGTTCTAGTGATGGAATTGATAATTTAGCACCTTATTCTTTTTTTACTGTTGCAAGCTGTAACCCTCCTGTACTGCTCTATACACAAGTAACTCAAAGCAGCGGCATTGATAAAGACACTTTACATAATTTACTTGAAACAGGTGAATGTGTAATCAATATAGTAAACGCCAATTTATTAGAAAAAACGAACCAAACAAGTGAAAGCATTTCATTCAACGAAAGTGAATTTGATTTAGCAAGCATTGAACGTTGTGTAAGCTATAAAGTAACCCCTCCCTCAGTTAAAGAATCACCCATTCGTTACGAGTGCACATTACGAGAAACTATTAAAGTTGGTGATTTACCTGCGAGTGGGACTCTTATACTTTTAGATGTGAAATTTATTTATGTAAGAGATGATTTATTTATTGACGGGTCCATTAACCAGACATTAATAGACTCTGTCGGTAAAATGGGTGGCGACCACTACAGCCTTACTTCTAATAATATAGAGCTTAAACGTCCCTAAATTTAAAATTCTCAGCATAATTTATTAAACCTTCTTGGTAACACTTACATATTATCTGTTTAGCTAAAACACATTGTATGCAAAGTGACTGAAGAGAAGAGTAATGATGTATATTATTCATCTAACGCATAGAAAATCACACATTATCAAATACGATACCAGGTCAGATTGAAGTAATTATTCCCCTTTTCTAGAACCCGCTACCTGCTGACAACCGATGGATAGCGACCTAATACATGCACACCCCATGAGGTGGATATAACTACCAGCGCCCCGACTGCCTGATGAAGTACCGCAAAATGTATACTGACACTTGTCATAACGGTCGCAATACCGAGCAACACCTGAACACTATAAGCACTGTGGATTGCTATAGATGCTTTTCTGGACTGTGTGCGTATACGCAACGCTAATGTGATTAAAAAACCAACCGTCACCCAGGCCCACCAGCGATGGATGAAGTGGATTATATAGGGATCATTATTAAGCATTGTCCAGACACCGCCAGCCCAGTCTATTCCTATCGGCACGAGTAAACCGTTCATCAATGGCCAGGTACTGGAAACATGACCGGCATTGAGCCCTGCTGTATACGCACCAAATAACAATTGCAGAAATAGCACAGCGAAAACCATCAGGCCAAAGGTAGTAGGTTTTGATTTACTGTTTTGGCCGCTAGCGACCTGCCGAAGATCTAACGCAGTCCAGACCAGTGCGCCAAGAATAAGCAGCGCTGTTAGCAAGTGCGTCGCCAAACGAAAGTGACTAACATCCGTACGTTCTGTTAAGCCGGAGCTGACCATCCACCAGCCAATCACTCCCTGCATGCCACCTAACACTAGTAATGCAGTCAGTCGCACAGCAAATCCATTTGGTATGGCACGTTTAAATGCAAACCAGACAAGTGGCAGAGCAAAAGCAAAACCAATCAATCGTCCCAAAAGGCGGTGAGACCATTCCCAAAAATAGATGAACTTGAAATCACTCAGGAGCATACCGGCCGGGCCGTTTATCTCAATGTATTCAGGTATCTGTTTATATTTCTCGAATTCTGCTATCCATGCCGCCTCACTCAAGGGTGGTAAAGCACCGGTTATGAGTTTCCACTCGGTAATTGAAAGCCCTGATTCGGTCAGTCGAGTTATACCGCCAACAATAACCATGATGAAAACTAGAAACGCGACGGAAAAAAGCCAGTTTGAAATAGCAATGGGCCGCTGTAGGTAACGTTCATTATCATCTGTGCTGTAGTTCATATTAGCTAAGGCAGTATTATAAAGTGGGCAGTATAACAATATATACGACGAGCAGAAATAACTGTGGAACAATTTGCGTCAGAGGATAAACTATTGATAATTATCAGTCTCAACAAGTCGTTTAAGTGTGACTTAGCTGCGGCCACTAAAATCGAACGTTAGATTTTGCTAGAAAAAATACCTTCGTGGTATATCGGATATGTATTTTTATGAAAAATAACAAAACGATGAGAAAAACAGGGCACCACACACGACTTAAGAGATTGATAAAAGATATCTCTATTCACACTCCATTTACAAAAATGGTACTCCTTTTGATCGTACTGTGGCTAGTGTTTTCCACTGGGGTTTATCTGACTGAGCGTGGCATTGAAGGTGCCGCCATCCATACATATGGTGATGCTTTATATTGGGGCGTGGCCGCATTTTCAACAGCAGGAATTGCAGATGCTCCAATATCGGGTATGGCTCAGCTAATTGGTGGCCTATGGATAGTCATTGGTTCTGTATTGTTTTTTGGGGCGATCGTAGCAACGGTTACCACCTATTTTATGAGGCCAATGCAGCGCCCTCATAAAAAAATAATCGACACGATTGAGTATAATCTTGAACAGTTAAATGACCTGACGATTGATGAACTTGATTTATTAAAGGAAACAGTTGATACACTAATCACACATGTTGAACACCTAAAACACAAACACACAAGTGCACGCTAAAAGCCTAATAAAAGCGATCAATTAGGACGTACAAGATAAAGCTTGCGTTAGGCTTCACAATTATAAAATTGGCCCACCAGCCAATCACTCTAATGCCCTACGGCATTGATCTGTTGAGAAGTGTATGCGTGTTTTCCCAGGCGATCTTCCGTCTGACATCCTCGGGCAAGTCATTCAGCCATGTCCAGTGAAAATCGTAGAGTTTCTGATAATAGGTCCAACCCTCGTCATCGCTATCCCATCTCGAGCCACGCGTAACTTTCCATACCGGATCAGTACCGGTGATGAAACGGAGAGGGTATTTCATTACAAGTGCTTTCCACTCGTCCAACAGAGTGTGATCTTCTTTGCTAATGCCGTCATAACGCCATGGGTCTCGGGCTGCGAAATCCATCCAGACATTACTGCAACCCTGGAGTATTTTCTCGATATGAGATGGATTGAGATTACCACCGGCATGCGCAAATATCATGCGCACTTCAGGGTTTGCTGAACAAAGACGCAGTAAAGTCTGTTCATTCCCCGAGTCACTGTGAATCATCATCGGCACATCATATTTTTTAGCGAGCTGGATCAAGCTGAGAAAAATTTTGTTATTAGTTCTAGGTTTAAAACCCGATGTGAAATGCACTTCACCAATGCCGAAGTATCGCCCGTCTTTGAGACCTTGCTCCGCTTGTTCAACGACTTTTTTATCAAGATACCAGTCGCGCTTACCCAGTTCATGGATGTAAGGACTAAAGAAAGGAACCACCCAGTCACCGGCCTGTTCTCTCAATTCGAGTGCCAGAGGAGATGGCGTACCCGCTATGATAGTGAGCCCAACTTGATGCTGCTTTAGAATTTCGACAACTTCTTCAACTGAAGTTTCAGCGCGATGATCCCAGTTATAATGTATGTGACTATCGGCAAATTTATCGTTGGCGTATATAGCTACTGGAAAACAAGCTAATAGTATTATCGTATACCAGTGTTTGATCTCACTCACCTATCGTTCTTTTTAAAAATTAATTAAGCCTTCAGCGCCCTGGCATGGTAAGCAATATGCTCACCTATAAACGTCGAGATAAAATGATAGCTATGATCATAACCTTCCTGCATACGTAACGTTAAAGGTTGGGCTACTTCATTGCATGCTGCCTGTAAATTCTCTGGCAACAATTGCTTCTCGTCATAAAACTCATCCGCAATACCCTGATCAATGAATATGTCAGAAAACTTTGCACCGGACTTAATCAAAGCGGTTGCATCATATTGTTCCCAGTTTGACATATCATCACCCAAATAAGCTGTAAAGCAACCTTTACCCCATGCACAATTTATCGGGTTAGTTATCGGTGAAAAAGCAGAAACAGATTTATACGCAGACGGATTTTTAAGCGCACAAATTAATGCACCATGTCCACCCATTGAATGGCCTGAAATAGATTTAACACCAGCGACTAAAGGCAAATTTTCTTCAAGCAAAGCGGGCAGCTCTTTAGTAACATAATCATACATTTGATAATGCTTTACCCAGGGTTCTTCGGTCGCATTTACATAAAATCCAGCACCCTTACCTAAGTCATAACGCTCTGCATCATCTGCTACATCATCACCACGCGGACTGGTATCTGGAAAAACCAGTGCTATTCCATGCTCAGCAGCATAGCGCTGGGCACCGGCTTTTGTACGTACATTATCATCGGTACAGGTTAAACCTGATAGCCAATATAAAGCTGGTACTGCATTATTTTCTGCCTGAGGAGGTAAGTACACTGAAAAAGTCATCTCACAATGGCACGCATCTGAGTGATGCGTGTAACGGTTAAGGTAACCACCAAACTCTTTTACACTTTCAATTTTTTGCATGAGCGTAAATTGCGCCTTAATAAATAATTGTACGAATTAAAATATAATGACTGAGCGAATACTCTCGCCGCTATGCATTAAGTCAAACGCTCTGTTGATGTCCTCAAGTGGCATGGTATGTGTCACCAGACTATCCAGTTCAATTTCACCCGCCATATAACGATCAACATAACCTGGCAACTCGGTTCTACCTTTAACACCACCAAATGCAGTGCCCTTCCAGGTCCGCCCTACCACCAGGTTAAATGGACGCGTTTCAATTACCTGGCCAGCACCTGCAACACCTATAACGGTAGAAACCCCCCAACCCATATGCGTACATTCCAGCGCATCACGCATAACATGCGTATTGCCAATACATTCAAACGAATAATCCGGGCCGCCATTAAATGTGTCTTGCATGTATTCTACAAATGAGCCGTCTATGTCATTTGGGTTTACAAAATCTGTTGCGCCCAATTGTTTGGCAAACTCAAATTTATCCGGGTTTATATCTATCGCGATAATACGTTCTGCACCGGCCATTACCGCGCCCTGAACACAAGATAAACCAATACCCCCCAAACCAAATACTGCCACCGTAGAACCCGGTTCAACCTTGGCCGTATTTAATACCGCACCAATACCTGTAGTAACACCACATCCCAACAAACAAACTTTATCTAAAGGAGCAGCCTTATTTATTTTTGCCAGTGCAATTTCCGGCACAACAGTATATTCAGAGAATGTTGAACAACCCATGTAATGAAAAATATCTTTACCATTTTTAGAGAAACGTCGTGTGCCATCAGGCATGTAACCTGTCCAAACCGTTGACGCGATTGACTGACACAAATTCGTTTTTGGTGAATGGCAATACTCACATTCACCACATTCTGGTATATACAAAGGTATAACATGATCGCCAACCTGTAAGTTTTTAACCCCAGGGCCTAACTCAACGACCTCACAACCACCTTCGTGCCCCAGTATGCAAGGGAAGGAACCTTCAGGATCATCACCAGAGAGTGTAAATGCATCCGTGTGACACACACCTGACGCGATTACCTTTAATAACACTTCACCATACTTGGGGCCCATCACGTCAACCTCTTCAATCTCGAGGGGTTGCTTAACTGCCCATGCAACTGCCGCTTTTGCTTTCATAATGATTACTCACTTAGTGTTATTAGGTATACATTTAAAATGACTGATAAATAATAATCAATCCCCCTCAAGACTACTAGGTTTGAATCATTTATTTAAGCTTCATTTTTATCGAACAGGTAAACCCATATAGGAATTAATGAATTTATTTGAATATGACTAAAGCAGAATGCCGTGACACTATAATTATTTGAAAGTATTTTTGTAATATCGATGCATACTCGTAAAGTACACCAATATTACAAAAAATTAATTCATAAAGAGATGACTTCCCTGTCATTAATTATTAGAAATAACACTTATCTATAACCATTACCTTGCCAACCGTATGGAGGGTAATTAGGTGCGTAATTAGGGCCGTAATTGTACGCTGGTGGACGATTGTAGTACTGCGGTGGCGGTGGTTGATTCGCAGGGTTATATTGTTGATTTTGCTGGTAAGGCATTGCAGGCTGCTGATAAGGCATAGGAGGCTGTTGATTATACTGGTTAGGCATAGGAGCTTGCTGAGCATTATAAGGCTGGCTATTAGCGGGATACTGCTGATATGGGTTCATCTGCATTTGATTACGCTTCATATTTTCTTCCCATCTGGCCTGTTGCTCTGCCATATCTTTCATATATTGAGCTCTTTGCTTTTCCATTTCAGCCTGTCTATCTTTTACCCATTGAGGCGGTTCTGCTGGCGACATTGACTGTCTTTGGTGCGCATAGTTTTCTGAATTTCTATTTTGAAACTCAGCACGACGCTTTTCAAACTCAGCACGTTGTTGTGCCGCCCAATCATCATGCTGAGATTGATTATTCATTGCATAGTTTGCTACGGGTGCAGCTGGAACAAAATCAGGATTAGTTGCATCACCAGATACGCCTTGTTCATTAACAGCTTCAGATGTGTCGTTAAATGACAAATATTGATTAAACTTATCTGGCATATAAAAATATGCATAGACAGTTAGTACAAAGAATGCCAATAGAATAGTTAATATCATGCGTGGTAAAAGCCCTGATTTCTTTTCAGGTTTTTTACTTGCTGAAGACTTAGCACCCGTATGTGCAGTAGACTTAGTATCTTGTTTAGATCCCTTAGTATCTGCATCGGGTTGTTTATCACCCGCAGTATCAGCACTTTGACTCATTTCATTTTTACTTGTCATTTCATATCTCCCGTTGAAGATGATTAATATTAATTACTGCCAAGGCATATAGTTATTCATAAACTGCATAGGCTTGGACACACTATCATTTAAAATTGCTACATCATGGCTTATACGATTAACAGATACACTCATGTTTCGTACATGTGCATTCATTTCTTGCATCGTTCTGGATTGCACATCCATTGTCTGAGTCATTGCAGACATATTTCCTGATATTGATTCCATGTGCACAACAACATCTTGCATGTTATTGCCAATTCCACTCATTTCATTTGCAACCTTAGTCACATCATTTGTAAGACTGTAGATAAGGAAAAATCCAAAAGTTGCCAATAGAATAAATGCGAACATAGATGGATAGACAATCATCTGCCATCGTTGGGCACTTGCTGTAAATGTCTGCGTAAGTTCATCCAAACTTTCACTTAGTACATGCTGAACACTGTCTTTTAGAGTGTCGTCGTAATACCCGAACATGGATAGTTTCTTATCACATTTATTAGGTTCATTAGGGCAAGTATCTGGATCACCCGTACAGCCGGCTAAACCAGGCTCGCATTCAATAGACTCTATAATGACATCTCTAACAGACTTAACTTTTTTATGTGTGGCATGTTTATCAGACATAATTTTTACTCGTAAAATCACTCAACATATTAACTAGACATTTTCTGTTTTAATTTTTCAGCGCTTTCAGAATCAAGCCCCTGTATAACTCGTAATAAATAATTAACCTGATTAACTCTATCTAAATCTAATAATCTAATAGCCGCTTCATAATAGGCTTTTCCAGCTTCATTCCATTTACCCTGAGAATAATAAACATTACCTAATTCACCATAAATATCTGGATTATCATTATCAACATCTGCTAATTTAAGGTACATTTTTTCAGCGCCCAATGAATCTCCCATCCAATATGTCTGACGTGCCATATAAAACATTTGTTTTGCATCTTCAGTTAAATATATATTTTTTTCATCATCCTTTTGTTTAGTAACTTCATTAACAGATGACCTGGCAGCCTCAACAGTTACTTGATCTTGCTGTTTTTCATACGATTGCAGTGCACTATCGACGCTCGCCTGTCCTGCTTCATATAATTTATCTACCTTGTTATTTAGGCTATTTACAGCCTGAGATAATTGAGTCAGCAAATCGAAATTCGCTTTCGTCTCTACACTTTCTGTAACCACCTCTTTTGTCTCAACAACTTCGGGTGATTTTACATCCAGTTGTGGCTCCGTAATTTCAATTTCAACTGAATCTACGGCAACAGCAATGACCTTATCTGGCTCAACAGAATCAACCGGTTCATTATCAACAGCAGACTCCGTTGAAACTTCGCTATTACATAAGTCAGCTTTGACGTCAACTGCCTTAGCCTGATTATCTATCGTGTCAATTTTAATGTTTTTATTTACATACACTGGAATAGAAACAGACAGCTGCTTTTCTATGTATGCCTGCGCAGCATCGACATAGTGATTAATATTAGGTAGAAATATTACATTCCTGAAATAAATCAATGACAATATAACCAACAAGAAAAAGATTATTTTCAATGGATGCAATAGAAATCTTATGAGTTTCACTATGTATGCCTCACTTTTAATTAACTAGATTCGGGTATAAAGCCTGTGCAAACTGATCAAACTCTTCAGCACTCTTGCTTTTACCTGATAATTCAAATATGGATAAACCTTCACTTAAGGCTCGTCTAAAATTCGTTCTCTGACATAGCCTTCGCGGTATGACATTTAATGAACCAAGCATTGTTAGTGCTTCTTCCGCCTCATCAGATTCAGTCACGGAATGATGTGTATCCGCTCTATTTATAAACGCAATTAATTCGGGCTTGTTATTATCGCCACATGACTCATTCACAATATTTAAAAACCGCTGTGTCGCCCATACATCGGGCTGACTTGGTTGAACTGGTATAATTACACGATCAGCCATACTAATGGCCGTTTTCATGGCCTGCATATTTGCCGCCCCAACATCAACAAGCACGTGACCGGAATGACTATTAAAATTCTTATGTATATCTTCATCGGCTGTTTTTTTAACGTCCAACTCAGGTTCTGTAGCGTCTTCTTTTCTCACCTGAGCAACATCACATAAGGTTTGTTGAGGATCAAGATCATATGCCACCACATCTTCACCCTTAAGCTTTAACCAGATGGCAAGATTAAAAGTAACCGTACTTTTTCCCGAACCACCTTTTAAATTTGCAATAACAGTTATCACTTGATTCTCAATTAATTTCGCATTACAGGACGATTACCAATTTGCATATAGCCAACTGGCATTTCAAATAATTTATTTTTTTGTTTCCCAATCTTTACGTTCTTTAGCTCTCGCGAAAAACCATTTGGCAATTCTTCTTTTATAGCTATCTTTAATTCATTGTCATACCACTGATATGACTTTATATTTTTACCATCAGGACGACTTAATGTACGTTCCCATTTTTCGGTATTACGTTTATTTACCTTTTCTTTTTTTATCATTTTCAATTCTGAAACTGAACCATCAGGAAAAAACTCTCTAATCGCTAACTTTCTCTTTACATCAATCCAGTGAAGGGTACGCATTTTTTTACCCTTATCATTTGATATAATTTGCCATTTCTCTGTTTGTATTCCATCTATATTTTCAGAGCCAATATTTTCGCATATTGCATTACTTATTTGAGCACAAGGTGTTTGTTTATCATCTTTACCTTGCGCTGGAAATTTTCGCTCTTTAAATGACCGCATCTGATCATTAATGAGTATTGCTTTACCTTGATCGGGATAGACTATTTCTACAACATCCTGACCATTCATATTCATTTCTCGCCTTACAGCCTGTGCACCTACATATATTTTGAATTGCTTTTCCGCTTGCTGTGGCGTGTTAATGACGGCATCTGCTGAAAACTCAACTGTTTTAGAAATTGCATTTGGCTGGCCTATAAAAAATAGAACCGATCCTGCAATTAATATCTTATTTAGAGCATGCATATCATCACCATATCTTGTTCATTTATTTAAAGAACCAGAGTAAGTCACATCCTTGTGAGGTCTCTGGGCTCATTTCTACTACTTAGCTGGCGCTGGCTGTGGTGCCTGCTGTGGTGCCCAACGTTGCTGTGGTGCATATCCTTGAGGAGGATAAGCATAGCCAGGACCAGGACCATATCCATAACCAGGACCAGGGCCATATCCATAACCTGGGCCATAGCCGTTATAACCGTTGTATCCACCATTGTTATAACCGTTGTAGTTGTTATAACCGTTGTAATTGTTATAACCGTTATAACGACTATCACCAGTACCACGACCATTACCACGGCCACTCATGCTGAAGTCCAGGCCACCATCACCAAAGAAATCACCCATGCCATTACCATTGTGGTTATTACCCCAACCGTTATTGTTACTGTTATTCCAACCGTTGTTGTTATTACCCCAACCATTATTATTCCATGGTCCCCACCATGCATTGGCAGACATAGGTAAAGCCAATGCAGTTACAACAGCTGCACCACATACTAATTTGCTAAAGTTTTTCATCTCATTTCTCCCCTTCTTTTTGAAGGCTGTTGATTGACACAAAATTATGTCACCTATATTTACTCTCTGGTCATAACTAACTGCATCATGTCGTAGAGAGCACCGCACATGACAAGTTTAAATTTCATTTTAACTACCAGTTCCAGGGGCTATTATTTCCGCCAGAGTAAGGACTAAATGCACCAGGATAAGTACCGTAGAAAACTGGACTATTCGCAACAAAAGGAACATAGCCACCTGGCATATGGCCTCTTGAATACCCACCTGGGTACATCATTCTATTTGTCATAAAATTCGGTTCTGCCATTAGATGGTTATTCTGGCTCAATGCATCACCTCGTCCTACCCATTGCTTAAATCGTTGATCATGGAAACGCATATTGTTTGTTTTTCCTGGCTTTCTCTCAGGCACATTTCCCCATGGACGTTGACCACTAAATGACTGCTTTTTATTAAATCGTTTAACAGGTTTCCACGGGTTACGACTAACTCTTGAATCTACATAACGTTCTTTATTAAATGATTTAAATGAACTTCCACTTCGCCATTCGTACTTTTCTTCTTTGCGTTTATTATCAAAAGGTGCTGGTGGTGCAAATTCAGAAAACCCATTTTTTTCTTCAGCACTGTTCAACCACTCATTTGCAAATAATGAATTTGCATATAGCGAAGTAAATGAAATCAATACACTTAGAGTTAATGTTAAGTAATAATTATTTGTGATATTCATCTCTTACGTCTCTATATAAAAATTATTCTATTTATAAAGCTCGAACTATCGCCACATTGGTGGATATTGATTGACTGGCGGCGCATTTTGATAGTTTGGATTACTATAAATAGCGGGTGGCGGTACGTTAGGGCCATAAACAGGTCCACGCGATGTTGGGAAATGCTGTTTCATTCTATTAATCTGCGCCTGCGATGGTTGAGGATTAACTGCCTGTGGCGGATATGTCTGACCTGACATATTCATTGGCACATGTGGTCTTTGATTCCATTGCATCGCATTTTGATTTTGCTGCTGTACGGGATTCGGCTGATGCATATATTGATCTTTTCTTTGCATAGCAGCCTGATCATTCTGCTGTTTATGCCAGTTATTCATATCCTCCTGACGCTTTTTAACCCACTCTGGAATCTCAGGCAGCTCGTTTCGTGTATTGTTCTGCCTTTGATTATCCATAGCTGTGGGCATATTATTTAATGCATGGCCAGATGTAAAAACATCACTCTCTATAGATCTATACGGACCAGAGGGTGGCATAATATTCTCTGCCATTGATAAAGCAGGTGACAAAATAGTGACTGAACTAATAAACATTAATATTTTTTTCATATGATTACCTTGCTTCATTTTATTCAGAATCCAAACCTGGATTTAAACGAATACCGCGTCTCTTCTTCTGTGTCGCTACTTTCTTTTTAGGTGCCTTTTTTTCTTTACTTTCACTTACAGAATCAGATGTTTTATCTATTTTCGTTTTCTTAACAGCTGCCTTCTTTTTAACGGGTGCTTTTTTTCTTGGTGCTGCCTTTTTACGTACTTTTGGCTTTGCCTCACTAACTTCAGTTTTCTCCCGCGAAGTTTTAACAACTTTTTCCTGTTCCTGAACTACCAACGGATGGCTGACAGCTGTAGCTCCACCACTCGATGGTGTACCGGGAGGATTTCCACCCGCAGGCCCTGAACTATTATCAGGAGACGTCGGACCCGGATCATCAGGATCCGATTTGCCTCTTGGAAAAAATTTATTAAATAATTCCTTCAGTGTTATTAATATCATGCTTAATACACTGATTATTTGATTCCAGATAACTTTCCATGAAAAAGTAGAACATTCACAGGCAAGCTCTTCATTTACAGGAATATCTTTTTCGTTTATACCGGCAAGATCATAAAACTGTTTGCTGACACTGATACAACCCAACGGTATTACAACTAGAGTGAGCACAGTTGCTACACCAGCGCCATATAATAAACTTACAGCCATACCTCTAAAAATAAGGTCATCAAGAATCATATATGCACCAGCCATTAACGTTAAGGCAGTGATTAGAATAGGTCGCATACGTGTTTTGCCCGCCGAAATAACAGCTTCCCTAATTTCAATTCCATCAACAACTTCCTGTTTAACAAATTCAACCAGCAGGATAGAGTTTCGAACGACAATACCCGCGAGTGCTATGAAGCCAATCATTGATGTAGCGGTAAATTCAGAATTGGTAATCCAGTGACCTGGAATAATGCCGATCAAAGTTAATGGAATCGGCGCCATTATTAATCCACCAAGTGTGAAGTTTTTAAACTCCCATACAATTAATCCATAAATCAAAATCATTGCAGCAATAAAGGCACCACCCATATCACGGAATGTTTCATAGGTAACTGTCCACTCACCACCCCATTCAAAACCACTGCTGTAACTATCTTCCGGCGGCCCAATTAACCCCATCGGCATACCTGTCATTGTCACACCATCTGGCGTTACGTAAGTCTCCAGTATGTCTTCAATTGCGAACATGCCATAAATAGGCGCACCAAGGCGTCCTTCCATTTCCCCAGTAACATACTCAACTGCACGTAAATCTTTGTGGTAGATAATCTGATCTTCAGTTTCTTTGATGAAACGACCAAGTTCTGCAAGCGGTACGGAATCACCATTCACGCTCATGATAGGCAAATTACCCAGGCGATTAATTTGTGAACGACTTCCCATAGGAGCCTGAATAACAATATAGGTAGGCTCAAGAACAACACCTTTCTTAACATCACCAATCTTGTATCCACCCATTACCATCGCCAGGCTACGATTTATGGTATCGACAGAAATACCTCGGCGTACCGCTTTTTCTGTATCAACTTCAAAGCGCCAGTAGTCATGATCTGTCGCCATGTAATTATCAACATCAACCACGCCTTCAGCTTCGATAAATATATTCGTCATATCGCGAGCAACCTGGCGTCGCGTATCCGCATCTGGTCCATAAATTTCTGCAACAACCGTTTGTAATACAGGTGGACCTGGTGGCATTTCAACGATCTGAATGTTAGCGCCATGTTCAGTTGCTAGATCGGTTAGTAATTGTCGCGCCTGAAGGGCAATTTCATGACTTGATCGCTCACGTTTATCCTTATCCAGCAACATAACCTGAATATCAGATTCCCATGGCTGCTGACGTAAGTAGTAGTGACGTACCATGCCATTAAAATTAAACGGGGAAGCAGTACCTACATAAGTCTGAATTGCAGTTACTTCTGGAATTTCTCGTAATTTTGCAGCCATTTTTGTTGTTAAATTTGCAGTTACTGGTAATGCCGTACCATCTGGCATGTTAACTACAACATTAAATTCTGGCTTATTATCGAATGGCAGCATTTTTACCGTAACGGCTTTGGTATAAATCAACGAGCAGGCAAGTAAAGTTGCAACAATCAATCCAATAAGAAATAGGTAGCCTGATGTTTTGTTTTTACATAGCGGCTTCATGCATGGGTAATAATATTTACCAATCCATTCTGTAACTTTAATTTCTCGCTTCTCTGCTTTTTTCAAAGCCCCCAACTTGGGGCGTACTCGCATTGCAAACCAGGGTGCAAATACAAATGCCGCAATAATAGAGAGAAACATAGCAGCTGACCCCATAACAGGAATCGGGCGCATATAGGGCCCCATTAAACCGCTTATAAAGCCCATGGCTAAAAGTGCAGAGATAATGGTGAGCGTTGCAAGGATGGTTGGATTACCGACTTCACGCACCGCATCAATGGCAATATTCGTAGTAGTTTTCCCCGCCTTTAACCAGCGCCTGAATATATTTTCAACGACGACGGTTGCATCATCAACAAGAATACCAATGGTGAAAACCAATGCGAATAGGCTCACACGATCGATTGTATAATCTAAGAACCAGGCAGCCCAAACAGTCATCAATATAACGATAGGAATAACAAATATAACCACTGATGCAGCGCGTAAACCTAAACCAATTAGGCATAAAACACTTACCGCTATGGTTGCTTCAAATAGCGCCAGTAGTAATTCGTTAACTTTGTCATTGGCTGTTTTTCCATAGTTACGTGTAATTGATACATGCACATTATCGGGAATAAGATGACCTTTTAAGGAATCAAGTTTTGCAATTAAATTATTTGCAACGGTTACACCATTACTGCCAATTTTTTTAGCGACAGCAATGGTAACAGCCGGTGAATTTATTGTTTCAGGTGTTAATCCATCGTGTGAAAGCCCTGTTGAATAACTAACCATCTTTCTGGTTTCTTCTGGCGCCTGATACACCCATGCAACATCACGAACATAAACAGGCGAACCATTTCTTATCGCAACTACTAAATTTGAAATATCCTGTGCACTTTTCAGGAAGGCACCGGTATATACATTAAAACTACTATTATTGCCCTCAACACTACCTGCTGATTGTTCAGAGTTTGCCGTTTTAATTGTATTCGCTACCTGATCAACGCTAAGACCAAAACCGCTCAAGCGTTCAGGCGATACTTCCACTCGTATTTGATCTGCGCGTCCCCCGGCTACAAAACCTTTACCGGAATTAGGCACTTCTTCTAATCTTTGCAATACATCCAGACTCAATGTACGTAACATTGAATCATCTATATCTTCGTCTTCAGACCATAAAGTAACCGTAACAACCGGCACATCATCCGTACCCACCGGTTTTACCAGCGGCATAGAAACACCCGGTGGAATTTTGTCTAAATTGGATTGAAGCTTGTCATGTACCTTTACAATTGATTCACTAAAATCTTCGCCTACTTTAAAACGAGCAGTTACCATGCCCTGACCGCGAGCACTGGCCGAATATACGTGACGTATACCAGGCACTTCACTAATCATTCGCTCTAATGGATTAACCGCAAGGCTGGCAACCTGTTCTGCTGATGCACCGGGATACTGAAAAAAGATATCAACCATAGGTACTGATATTTGCGGATCTTCTTGGCGCGGTGTAAACATTAAGCCAAGTAAGCCCAGGCCAAGAAAGGCCATCATTAACAATGGCGTCACAGGTGAATTAATAAACTGTCTTGCAATACGCCCCGCAATACCTAGATTATTTTCATCCAGCTCTATATCGTCTTCAGGTTTATCTTGATCTACTTCGTTTGACATTTATTTACCTAATTCAAAAAAGTAATAACGGTTTTTGTGTTCTAGCGCTTAACAAATTCTGGCGACCAGCCAGACTTAATACCCGGAGGTGGACTTACAAAAATTTGCTCGCCAGGACGAACACCCGATAAAACAGCAACATGCTCATGATCAACTTCATCACCCAATCGAACCAGACGCATCTCCGCCGTATTATCGTGAGCAAGTACAAAAATTGCCGGCAGGCTGCCGCGGCGAACAATGGCTGAGGTAGGAATAATCGGCATATCTTCAATAGGTGTATTCACATCAGGTATCATGACCTCTGCGTACATACCAGGTCCGCCAGGAACACCGTTAGGTAAATCGAATTTAACTGTAACGGTATGACGTTGAGAATCTGCAGTTGGATAAATTTGCGCTACACGCACATCAATGTACGTGTCACCGACATCTAATTTTGCTGGCACTATCATGTCTACACTTAGTGCGGAAACTAATCGTGCTGGAACATCGACTTTCAATTGTAAAAATCGCGTATCAGAAAATTTCAATAAAGCCTGACCTGGCTGAACGGTATCCCCAACTTCTGCTAGTTTCTTAACAACTACACCTTCAAACGGCGAAATAGTTCGCGTATCACGAAGGTGAGCATCAATTTCATCTATTCTAGAACGGGCACCATATATACCGCTTTGTGCCTGACTGACGTTGGTACCTTGTGAATATAAATCTACGTCACGTACCACCCACGGATTTATGCCAGAATTTGGATGACCACCCGGGCTGCCGCCACCGCCAAAAAATCGCTCAAACATATTAGGAAAGAACCCCATGCTAGGCGCTGTTTGTTGTTGATTAAACGCCTGCGGTGACCAGAATTCTCTTGAGTACTGTGCTCGTGCATTTTGTAATGAAGAAGAACGTCCATAAAGCTCAGCAATTGCCTGACGTCGTTTTGCCATAACATCATCATCATCAATGGCAACTAGAATTTGACCTTCATCGAACCAATCACCTTCAGCACCGGCAATAAATTCAATACGTCCAGGGTTTTGCGCTGTTAGGGTTACTTCTCTATAAGGAGTAACTGTTCCACCAAGAACAATGTGCGCACCTGTCTTACCATTCTCCACTGTAATAATGGATGCATATTTTTTAGTTTGTTGACGAACAGGTGGGTAATAAACAGATTTTTGTGATGGAGCTGAATATGATTCATTATTCTTTTTATAATAAGCAGACTCAGCCAACGTGCTTGCAGGTAGTACAAGAACAATCATTACTAAACTAATTAATTTTATTGAATAATCTGGTTTAGCTCTTGTACTTAAGCGCAGGCTATTAAACATGATTACTTCCCCAATTATTTTCATTTATGCGCATAAAGCGCTCTACTATGAGCTTCATTGCAATGCCCATGCCAAGGTATAACATACTGTTTTATATCGATTTTTGATAACTTGATCTAGATCAACAAGCAACACATAAAACAAATTAATTGGCTGTATCCGTTACTCTAAGGGGCTATGATGCAATTATGTTTTATGTAACGCGTTGCGCAACGATGCAACACATTAAACACTTAAAAATATGCAACTAAAGGATGCTTCTATGTCGTCTGCAAATTTTAATTCTTCCAGCCTATTTGAAAACATTGTTCCATATCTAGATGAAGGCATTATGCTGGCCGACAACAAAGGCGGCGTTCTCTATCACAATCCCGCAGTTGCAAAATTACTAGGCATAGATGAAAAAAAACTGATAAACAAATTGAGTGATATTGGTAAGTTTAATTTACAGAAGTCTATTTTGCGTGCTGCTATAGATGCAGGAGAAGTGGATGCTGCAGGTAAACCAAGTGAAAACGTACTTAAATTTGAACAACAAATTAATCTCGACGGCCAATATAAACTTATAGAAATAATTTGTCGCCTTATTACAGATGACGAATCAAATGAAAAAAATCGTCTAATACTTTTTAGAGATAGAACTGACGCAAGACATTTAGAAGCTGTTTTTAATCCGTTAGGAAAAGAACTCACGACTCAAGACCCACGTATGCTGGAAATAATTCAGCGTATAAATCAAATTGCACCTACTAATGCCTCTATTTTACTTCAGGGTGAATCAGGAACTGGTAAAACACAGTTAGGTAGAATGATTCACACACAAAGTAATCGCGCCAAAGAATCATTTATAGAAGTGAATTGTGCAGCCATTCCTGAATCACTTATTGAATCGGAATTATTTGGTCATATAAAAGGCGCCTATACAGGTGCGAGCAGTGATCGTCTGGGGCGCTTTCAGAGCGCTGATAAAGGTACATTATTTTTAGATGAAGTAGGTGAAATACCATTACATCTGCAGGCAAAATTATTACGCGCTATTCAGGATCAGGAATTTGAAATGGTTGGTTCTGATAAAACTGTTCGTGTAAATGTACGTATTATTGCCGCATCAAATAAAGATTTAAGATCAATGGTAGATAAAGGAAAATTTCGGGCCGACCTTTTTTATAGATTAGCAGTTATACCTATCACCATTCCATCACTACGCGAAAGACCTGGCGACATATCACTTCTTTCTAAATTATTCTGTAGTCGTTTAGTGGCCAGAGGTTATCCCGACAATGTCACTTGCACTACAGATGCAACAAACATGATGATGAATTATCACTGGCCAGGTAATGTACGTGAACTGGAGAATGCTGTAGAACATGGCCTCATTTGCGCCATAGATAGTGAAGTTAAGCCTGAAAGCTTACCGCAAAATATTCGTGACTATAGTTTGAACAGAAAAATCGAGATAGAAACGTCTGATGAAAATGATGCGTTACATGCCAGCGAAATTGAAGCGACGCTTAAGCGTGTTAACGGTAATAAGGCAGAAGCCGCTAGACTACTTGGTGTTAATAGAACAACGCTCTGGCGATGGATTCAAAAATTTAACATTGAAGTATAAATTAAATTTAAATCACTCTAAGACACAAGGCATTCATAATAGCAGACACCGAACTAGAACTCATCGCAAGGACTGCTATCATAGATGGCATGTGCATATAGGCTCTTTGAAAATATTATGAGGCCAACATCAATTACAACATAGCACTGTATTATATTAATATCACAATATAAATTTAACTTAGTATTTAATACCTTATTCTGCAACTAAAATTGCATTGTAACCTTGCTGATTTATCGCATCAGCAATTTCAGCTGATGAAGCACTACCTTTTGCAATCACCATATTAGATTCATAATCCGCTTCTACGAATTCAATTCCTTTGATCTGCCTTACTGTGTTTTCAATTTTAATTTCGCAGGAATTATCTTCCATTCCATTTACTCTAAAAAAATACTGTTCTGTCATACATAACCTTTGTTATTTACTTAATAAATGTTTTTGTTTCATTAATAAGAATACCGCTGGTAAAACAACCAAAGTTAATATGGTTGCACTCACCATACCCCCCACCATTGGAGCCGCAATACGACGCATAACCTCAGAACCGGTTCCACTTCCCAGCATAATCGGCAATAAACCAGCAATAATTGCAGCCACTGTCATCATAATAGGGCGAACACGCATTAGCGCGCCTTCTGTTACTGCACTCCGTAATTCGTCTATTGTAATATTTCTATTTTCTTTTTTGGCTGTATTCATATGCGTTTCGTATGCCTGATTTAAATACACCAGCATTACCACACCTATTTCGACTGATACACCGGCTAAGGCTATAAAGCCAACACCAACCGCAACAGACATGTTGTAACCTAGTATGTAGAGTAACCAGAATCCACCTACCAACGCCATTGGTAAAGTTCCCATAATAACAGCGACTTCAGAGAGCTTTCTAAAATTTAAATACAGTAACAACATAATAATGCCAAGTGTCACCGGCACCACCGCTGATAACCTTTTTTTCGCGCGCACCATATATTCATACTGACCCGACCATGCAATTGAATACCCCGCAGGTAATTTAACCTGCTCTGCAACTACTTGCTGTGCTTCAGCAACATATGAACCCAGATCACGTCCATCAATATCAACGAAGGTCCAGCCATTAGGTCTGGCATTTTCACTTTTGATGACAGCAGGGCCATCATCAACCTTTATATTTGCCACTTCACTTAATGTTATACGTGCACCACTTGGTGTTAATACGGGCAGGTTTCTTAACTGCTGTAATGAGTCACGTATATCTCTTGGATACCTAACATTAATTGGGTAACGCTCTAAGCCTTCTACAGATTGTGATACATTCATACCCCCTAATGCCGTACTCACTACATCATGAACGTCTGCAATATTTAAACCAAACCGTGCTGAAGCTAAACGATTCACATCTACAGTAACATATCGACCTCCGGCGACTCGCTCTGAATAGGCAGAGGCAGTACCCGGGACTTTTAATACGGCTTTTTCTATCTGTTTACCAATATCCTCAATCACGCTTAAATCAGCACCCGCCACTTTTATACCCACAGGAGTTTTTATTCCGGTAGCTAACATATCAATGCGAGTCTTAATTGGCATTACCCAGGCATTGGTTAAGCCTGGGAATTTAATTAGATCAGTCAACTCTCGTTTAATTTTTTCTGTCGTCATCCCTTCTCGCCACTGATCACGAGGTTTTAACTGTACCGTCGTTTCAATCATAGTAAGTGGCGCCGGATCTGTTGCCGTCTCAGCGCGACCGATTTTTCCGAAGACTGTTTTAACTTCTGGTACAGTTTTGATTAACTTATCGGTTTGTTGTAATAGCTCTTGTGCTTTCCCAATTGAAATCCCTGGAAACGTTGTAGGCATATACATTAAATCACCTTCATCCAGATCAGGCATAAACTCAGAACCGATTTGAGTCACTGGCCACATTCCTACAATCACCAAAAAACCACAAGCAATAAGCACGGATTTAGGTGAATGCAACACGGCATCAATAAATGGCCTATAGGCTTTAATAAGTGCTCGATTAATTGGATTTTTATGCTCTGGTGTAATGCGTCCACGTATAAAGTAACCCATTAATACCGGCACCAGCGTAATGGACAAACCTGCTGCCGCCGCCATTGCAAATGTTTTGGTAAAAGCCAGTGGAGAAAACAACTTTCCTTCCTGTGCTTCCAACGTAAATACAGGCAAAAAGCTTAAGGTTATAATTATTAATGAAAAGAACAACGCCGGCCCAACCTCACTGGCTGATTTTGCTACCAGTTGCCAACGATTTTCATCTGTCATACCTTCATGCTCTATGTGTTTATGCATGTTCTCTATCATGACAATAGCTGCGTCGACCATCGCACCAATAGCAATAGCAATTCCACCAAGCGACATAATATTGGCATTCATACCCTGTGAATGCATAATAATAAATGCGGCCAGAATACCCACAGGTAGGGATAAAATAGCAACCAGTGCAGATCGCATATGAAATAAAAACACTACACAAACTAGAGCTACCACTATAAATTCTTCAATTAATTTACTGTTTAAATTATCCACAGCACTTTTAATTAAAGTAGATCGATTATAGGTCTCGACTATTTCAACACCTTCTGGAAGTCCTTTCTTTAATTCTTCAATTTTCTCTTTAACACGTTTAATAGTCGTTAATGCATTTTCTCCATAACGCATAACAACAACAGCACCTACCACTTCACCTTCACCATTCAATTCTGCAATACCGCGGCGCATCTGAGGACCTATTCGAATGTCTGCAATATCTTTTAATAAGATAGGTGAGCCGTTTTGATTAACCCCTAAAGGTATCTCTCGAATATCCTGAACACTATCAATGTAACCAGTGGCACGCACCATATATTCAGCTTCTGCCATTTCAATCACCGATCCACCGGTTTCCTGGTTAGCACGTTTAATCGCCATCTTTATTTTTGCTATAGGCAGGTTATAAGCACGTAACTTATTTGGATCGAGCACCACCTGATACTGTTTTACCATACCGCCGATAGTAGCTACTTCTGATACTCCGGGTACGGTCTGTAGTTCGTATTTTAAGAACCAGTCCTGTAATGATCGCAATTGTGAAAGATCATTTTTTCCGGTTTTATCAAGCAGCGCATATTCATATACCCAACCCACACCGGTTGCATCTGGTCCAAGTGTAGGCTTTGCACTCGCGGGTAAGTTACTTGTTACCTGACTTAAATATTCCAGAACTCTTGAGCGCGCCCAGTAAGGATCAGTTCCATCTTCAAAAATAACATAAACATATGAGTCACCAAAAAATGAATACCCCCTGACATTTACAGCTTTGGGCACCGACAACATCGCTGTGGTTAACGGATATGTCACCTGATCTTCCACCACCCGTGGGGCCTGACCGGGAAATGAAGTTTTTACAATAACCTGGACGTCTGATAAATCAGGTATAGCATCCAACGGTGTATTTTTGACTGAGTAGATACCCCAACCAGTAATAATTGCGGTTAGCACAAGCACCATAAATCGATTATTAATCGACCAGTTAATTACGCCAGCAATCATCACTTTTCTCCCTGCATGGTAATTGCACTGATCAAATATTTTTCATTACGTTTTGTCAGCTCAAATTCAACGCTATCCCCTACTGAAAAATCTTTAAGTGATACACCTTCTGCAGTGATGAAATCCATAGTCATTTCAGGCCATCCCAATGGCTCAATGGCCTCATGTTGCAGCGTTATCATTCCATGATCTGCCATCACGCTATTAATTTTTCCTTTGCCTTTTATATTAAGTACTTTTTCAACAGACATATTGCCTGCTGTCTGGTTACTAGTTGTTTCACTGTCACTCATGCGCAACAAACTGGCTTTCATACTTGCTTCAGAGTCAATTAAAAATTGCGCCGAGGTCACAACCTTTTCACCTTCTTTAATGCCTGATTGAATTTCTACCCAACTACCTGACTCCATTCCAGAAACGACTTCACGCTGTACATAACGTCCATTACCTTTTGCAATAATTAATCGTTCATTACCTCCCGATCGAATTAACGCTTCACGGGGCACACTTAATACATTTTCAAGCGCCCCACCAAATATGGAAACATTCGCATACATATTGGGTTTAAGTAATTCCCCAGGGTTATCAAAACGCATGCGCACTTTTAGTGTTCTATTTTTCACATCCAAACTCGGATAAACATAATCAACCATACCTTCCCATGTTCGACCCGGAATAAAAGACAACTCGACGTCCGCCGACTGACCTAACTTAACCCATTGACTCTGACTCTCAAAAACTTCTGCCAGCACCCATACACTGGATAAATCGGCAAGAGACATCACCTGAGTGGATGGTTTTACATACATACCCTCGCGGACCATCATCATGGAGACGATACCATCTTGCGGTGCATATACACTGATTGTCTGTGATACCTTGCGATTTTTTGTTAGCTGTATAATCTGCTTTTGACTTATCCCTAATGAAATCAATTTTTCTCTAGACGCAGTGACTAAACGTTTATTTGATGAACGTAATGCCTGTATATATTCTTCCATGGAATTCACCAGCTTGGGTGAATAAAGATCAAATAAACGCTGCCCTTTTGTTACACGTTCACCTTCAATACTTACCGCAAGTTTCTCTATCCAGCCATCAACTCTTAAATGAATATGACTTACGCGTGACTCATCGAGGCCAACATAACCTACCGTATCAATTTTTCGCCATAATCTTCCTGACTCGACATCCGCTGTTCGCACACCCATATTATTTTCAACCGCAGATGAAATTTTTACAGTTGGGCCAGCCTCATCATTAGCACCTTCATCCCCATCATCATAAACAGGTGTTAAATCCATACCCATAGGTGATTTTCCAGGGCCATCTCGACGATAATTAGGATCCATCGGCGCTACCCAGTAGCGAATTTTTCTTTCTTTTTTATTCACCGACACATCATCTTCAATCAGCTCCAAATCCATTCCACAAATTGGGCAGGTGCCTTTTTCTCCCTTTACTATATTTGGGTGCATCGGGCACTGATACTTCGAGTCTGCATGTTTTATGCTATGTTCAAGCGCCGTTTCCTGCACCCTATTCTGTTCTGGCTGGCCAATATACCAACCCAACACCAATGCAGCTCCAATAGAAATAATCAGGATTAGTATTTTTTTAATATCTGTTCCAGACGAACTCATGACTTCTCTCCAATCAAGTATTTCAGTTCTGCATATGTTTTATTGTAATCAACTTTGATGCGTAGGTTTGCAAGACGAGTATTTAATTCAGTAATTCGAGCGCGAGTTAATGTGAAAAATGAAACTACATCACTTTGATAACCTTTTAATGAGACCTCTGCATTCTGTCGTGCCTGTGGTAGAACTTTATTTGTATAAAGTGTATGCCGAGCCTGTAATTTATTTAAACGTCCTATAACTTGTTGAAGCTTCATCGTTAGCATTCGATTCACATCTATTTGATCATAACGAACTGCCTGTAAACGCAATTTTTCAGAAAGCAAAGAACGATCCTGCTTGTTTTCTGTAAAGAGTGGTAAGTCGAGTGTCACCATAGCGGTAAGAAAATCTGCACGCTCTGAACCATCTGGATTATCACCAGAGCGTAAGCCATAATTTATATCAAACCCCCATTGAGGATTATACTTTTCATCAGCAATATGTAATTTTGCACGTTGACTGATAATTTTTTCGCTCACTGCCATTAATTCTGGATTTTTCTCCAATGCGCTATTCAAAGAATTTGCATTCGGTAATGG
>Ga0316204_10002162_pt1 | contig 46571 bp, 29 predicted proteins | sample 6monrhotite_MG_2_FD_205661 | JGI IMG/M metagenome (GOLD analysis project Ga0316204, IMG submission 205661) | Microbial mat bacterial communities from mineral coupon in-situ incubated in ocean water Damariscotta River, Maine, United States -... | ecosystem: Environmental > Aquatic > Marine >... | reverse complement strand
GTAGTTGTTATAGAAGGTAGAAACACCGATGCGGCTCAGGCTGCTTACGATACCGTTGTTTATGGACATGTAGAAGACAGTGTGATCTGGCGTGTAAATGTACAAAACAATATATCGGCAGCTGGCCCTGGTGACCTTGAAGATCTATTAATTGATGATGCCATTAACGGAAACTTCGATATTAACTGGATATGTAATTCAGAAGCGGCTGCAACAAATGCAACCGCAATACCTGGCGGTGGAGCAGCACCAGCGGGCTGTGTGAGTGCGGGTCCGGGTATTCGTACCAGCGTATTAAACTTTGCTGTGGATGACCCGTTTGGCAATCCTGCAAATGATGAAAACGCCAGTTTTATTGATGTAACTGCGGGCAGTAATACGTTTATTTATTATGTGGGCCGGATACAGGCAAGCTGTTTTAGAAATCAGATTAATAGTACCAATATTGAGTGGGGTTGTGAAAATAACACACCTCCCAACCCTGATGGTGGTCTGGATGAGCCAGCAACCACGGGTGGTGCTTTGCCCGTATTTGACATAGATGAAAGCGCGGTTTTACATGCACAGGTGTTACCAAATGGACTGACTATTCAACAATTTGTAACCGGTATTGATGGTGCGCAGCCTGTGGGCAGTTCGGGATTGGTTACCATTGTTCTAACAAACAATACAGAGGCAACAATACGTAATATTGATTTAACAGATACCTTGCCGGTTGAATATGTTGTTGATTCAACCTTTACACCGACAGTTGTAGTTGCGCCTTTTTATGGTGCCAATTACTTAGGTATGACGGATCTGGTTGCATGGGATAACCAGGATGCAAACCCGTTGAATAATATTGCACCTCATTTTACTTTTACCAGTAGTACAACTCGCCCGGTCACCACCATAGCAGGTGACGATGTTAATTTGTTACGAGAAGGTGATGTATTAACGCTGCAGTTTAGAGTGGTGCTAATTGATGCAAGCCGATATGACCTGGTAGCCGATTTAGATGTAACTGAAGAAGTTCAACCTGCTACAGATCCGGACAGTGACTTTACGGTAAATAATAATGTACATGTTAATTTTGATAATGTGTGCGGGCAATCTGGTTTAACGGTTCCTGATAGCAATCAAAATTTCCCTGCAGATATTGAAGACCTGGATGTCACCACGTCGGATGCATTATTTATCTTAACCAATGACCCTGGAACACCTCTCAACTTACAAACTCAGATTACCAATAATGGCGGACATACCGCTGATAATTTTACTGCGTATATAACTTTTGGTGCGGATATGACAGTGCAAACTGGCCCTGGGCAAGTGCCGGCTGGATGTGTGTTAAGCACGTCACCACCACCGCACCCTCATTGGAATTTTCCCGACGTCATACCCCTAAGTGCCACTGTTTATGCCTGTAATCGACCTCCAATTTTACCGGGTGCAACCGATAATATTACATTTACTGTATTAAAATCCGTACCTGCCACTGTATTTGATGATTTAACTTTCCGTGCAGATGTAATTGGTGAAGTGACCTTAAGCGATGGCACCGCATTAACTTTTCCAGCACCCGCTTCAATTGTTAATACTACGCCGAACTTACAGTTAGCTAATAACTACACACTCGATGCAGTTCGTGCACGGGTAATGGGCTTTAATTTAAGTAAAAGCGCCTGGTACTGTACAGAAAGTGGTGGTGCTCAGCCGCCAATTACAACACCACGAGCAATACCTGCAGAACTTAATACGCAAATAGGTGAAGACTGTAACTACTTTATCGAATCCGGTGGCTGGTTTGGTTTTCTTACCCCGGGTTTCACTTTAATTGCGGTTGAAAATGTTCAGGTAACCGATGACCTTCCTGATGGTCAGGGTTTTATTCCTTTTGGTGGAAGCAGTAATTACAACTTTGTTGCTGTACCAGGTGGTGTTGTACAAAATGGAACAAGTACTGATTTTAACTTCAGCAATACGGCGAATATTGTATTAAACACAGCAGAAGGTGGTGCGGGCACAACACCACTTAATGAAACCGATATTAGTTGGAATTTTAATGCCACTGGTGATGGCTTAACCATAAGAGATGAGTTTTTCCGTGTCGATGTTAAAGCTCGATTATTAAATGATCCGGTGGACAGTTCCGCAGCGCCTAATATTCATGCAGCCACTCCAACCAATACGGCACGAACCAGCTTTGATGCCATTTTCGAGTCAGCTCTAGGTGACACAACCATCACGGTTAGCGATACATCAATACCGGCAATTCCGGGTTACCCTGTTCCCGCTATCAGGCAGGAAACACTGGATGTAATAGAGCCGGAATTAACCGTTGTTAAAACAGTTTGTAATGAAACGCTGTATGGAATGGGAACGGCTTGTACGAATTTCACAGCACTGGCAAATGATGGTGATACACAGGATCAGTATATCTACCGAATACAAATAACCAATGCGGCTGATGGGGATATGACCCGTGCACCTGCATTTGATGTAACCGCAACTGATACCTTAGATGTACTGGATCAGATGCTGATTGTATCAACAGGTAGTAACGATGTTGCACCGTTTGTTACTGATGGTTTAGACAATGATGGTGACGGTGATATTGATGCATTAGACCTAGATGGTGAAAGTAACATCAGTGATAACGTATTACAAAATTTAAACCCTGCGATAGTTACCGCATCCTATACTCACAGTGCTCCTTTATTACGGATAGATGCGGGTGATACGGTAACATTTTACTATCGTGTCAACCCTGCAGATTCAATTGCACCATTTCAGTTAATGACCAATACAGTGGATGCAACTTATGACAGTTTATTTGGTGATTTTGGTAATCAAAACCCACCTCAGTTAAATAATGCAGCGCCTCAAACCAGTGGTCGTGCAAGGTTATATACCTCTCCTGCAGATACCGCGCAGGTCCGTATACTGCCATTAGTTACCCAGCAAAAAGCGGTTATCAGTGTTGCAAATACAGCACCCTTTAGTGGTAATGTTTCGGTGGGTGAAGAAATTCGTTATCGCTTAAGAGCAGAAATCCCAGTAGCTAATTTAAGAAATTTTGTTATTCGGGACGAGCTACCACCCGGTCTTCGATGCACCGATGCACAATCCATTAATCTTGATGCTTCACCTTATGATGCCGCGGGTTTTGTACCTGGTGGAATCATTGTTCCAAGCTGTACTGATACCTTTGTTGAGTGGGATTTTAGTGTTGTTGCAGGTGGTCAGGAATTAACTACTGCCAATACCAATAACCGATTTATATTTGATGCCGAGTTTATAGCCATTGTAGAAAATACAACAACCACACAGGATACCTGTAATTTACGCAATGGCGGTAGTGTGGCAGCTTTACCTGTGCCAGCTCCAACTGCCTGTAGCACCGATCCAACCCTGGCACGGTTAACGTATCAAGATGAAGGTGGAGGGGTGGTTACACTTAATTATGCGGCCATTGATGTGGTGGTAACTGAGCCGGATATAACTGTTACAAAATCGTTTGCACCATTAACTGAAGCCGACGCAGAAGATAGATTATTAGTGACAGTAACCGCAACTAATAATGGTACAGCTACGGCGTATAATTTACAGATTCTGGATGACCTGCGAAATACTAATACGATTTATCAGGCCGGTTCTTTTGCGGGAACCACACCACCGGTTAGTAACGATATTGTTACCCTGGGTGCAAATCAGCCTATATTTGAATGGGATGTGACACCGGGTGCCGGGTTAGCTCTAGCCTCTGGTGGCGGTAGCATTAGTTTCACCTATGTTGTCCAGGTTGATGTTGATGTACAACCCCATGAAGTGTTAGATGCATCTAATGACGGATCAATAGACACTCTGGAAGCAAGATGGACATCCTTACCTAATGTGAACAGTGCGCTACCGGATATAGATACTGCCGCAGCAAGAACCATACAGGCAGATGGTAATGTTGAAGGCATGCGAAATGGTCAGTTAACTGGTTTGACTGTACCGGTACCATCGGCTAACCCGCCTAATGATTATAACGATAGCACGGGTGCCTCGGTAGTTGTGCCGGAGTTAGTGTTTACAAAAAATGATATTGATCCTGCTACTGATGTATTAATTGAGGCCGTGCCTACCATCGGTGAGCATAAAAAATTCGAGTTAATAATAGAACTACCCGAAGGCATTACAACTAATGTTATTGTTACCGATATACTGGATAGTGCAGACGTTAGTTACATTTTAGAAAATGATGCCACTTATGACGTTACCTATAGCTTTCCGGGTATTGAATTTATCAATGGTGCCGCACCATCCGAAGCGGCATTTGGTGTGGGCATTGCAGATCCAAATGATGGCTTCCCTGTAGATGAGAGTTCAGGCACGGTTACCTGGACGATTGGTACAGTTGATACGTTAAGTGAAGATGATAATGATGCGGTTCCGAATACGGTAAGCCCACAAATCATTATTACTTACTATGCAAGAATAAATGACGATATTAATACGTTTGTTGGCGAAGATTTACAAAACGCTGCCAATGTAAGTTACATAAATGGTAGCGATGCCAGCACCGAAAACCGCGCAGATAATACCTTGCCTGTTACGGTGCTTGAACCAGATTTAACGGTTACCAAAGATGTATTTAATGAAACCGCATTAGCTTCAGGTGGGGCAGCAACTGATCCACCCGATGCGGGAGATATTCTAGAGTATGTTATTACCATTGAAAACGTGGGCAATGCCACTGCGTTTGATACGAACATCACTGACAATTTACCCGTAGGTGTATTGCGAGACGCTACATTTATTCCTACAGCAACGGGTACCGGCGCTTACCCTGGGTTTGAAGCAGTTCCATTAAATACACCTAATTCACCCTTAATCTGGGGTAGGGGAAATACTACAACTTTACCTGGTGGAGATGAGTCACTGGACATACTCGCAGGTAATACTTTAATTCTTACTTATCGAGTTGTGGTCCAGGACAGTGTGCAACCGAATCAGGTATTAACCAATACAGCAGTTATCGACTGGACCTCATTAAATGGTGTCAATCCGTTAGAGCGTTTTGGTACTGGTGGGGCTGATTGTAGCGGCAGTGTTGCACCTGATGTTTATTGTATTTCAGATACGGCTACAACAACGGTGCCTAACCTGATTAATATCACTAAAACCTATACCAGTGATACTTTTCCACCGCTAAACGTAAATGATTTACGAATCGGTGATATTGTGCGTTACACAATAAATTTAGAGTTACAGGAAGGTAATATTCGAGGTGATCAGGGTGGTACAAGTGATCGTATAACCCTGGTTGATACCATTCCAAATGGCATGGAGTTTGTTGGTGTTATCAGCATTAATAGTGTGGCTGGTGCACCGAATTTTGTTAACCAGGCACCGTTTAGCCATGTTGATATTGCACCACCCGTTGTTACCACCGGTGGTGGAGATAATACCATTACCTGGACACTGGGTGATGCCACAGGCTTAACCAATTTGGCCGATAATATTACTGCAAATGATAACTTCACAATTATTTATGAAGCACAAGTTGTAGATGATGAACTGCCGCTGCCAGTCGTACCCGCTGATACGAGCACAGCATTAAATAATACTGTGGTGTTAAATTATATAGATGTAAATCTTGCACCCGTAGCTTCAAATGACTTTGCTACGATTAATGCCTTAGAACCACTGATTCAATTAAGTGATGTTTCAAAAGTTAGAACCACGCCGGGAGTGCCAAGTGGTACCCCGATCACTGCCGGTCCATCGGGTAGTGGTGGTGATATTATGGACTTTGAATTAAGTGCTTGTAATTCTGGTTCCGCTCCGGCTTATGATTTAATACTTGAAGATATTTTACCCAGTGAAATGGATGAAGCATCTATTCGTGCACCAGGTGCAGGTTTGCCTTCGGTAACAACGCCAGTGGTAACGATAAATGGTAACCCTGCAACACAGGGTGTTGAATATACATATGCATTTGTTGCTACGCCGATTCCAGACAGCACAATGCGTTTTACTTTTAATGATATAAATACACCTTTATTGCCCGGTCAGTGTATTGTAATTATGTTTGATATTGATACTGATGCGGTTCCAGCTAATTCATCCTGGGATAATAGTTTTCAGGTCTTTGAATATCACTCTCTTGATTCAGATGATGTAAATGCAGGTGAGCGAGAAAGTTATGTCAATATAATACCGACTGATCCAGTTGTTGGTCCGGTATTATTTAATATGAATACCGTGGAAGATATACTACCACTAGATAAGGCATTAATTAGCCCATTGGCACCAGCGGAAGCTGCCATTGGTGAGCTGGTTACTTATGAAATTACTGTGCCTAATGCCACCACGGGACCCATTTTATACAATGTTAATTTGTTGGATACACTACCGGTTAATCTAACTTATCAGGCGCTTTCTGCCACTGTTATTGGAGGTGGCTATGGCGGAACAATTTCGGATATCACCTCATCTGGTAATCAGGTCAATATAACCTTTGGAAGTGAAATTGCAGCGGGCACTCAGGCTATCATCCGGTTTAATGCGCGTGTAAATAATGATCTAAATACAAATATTTTAACAGCACCATTTGGTAATACGGCAACCTATAATTTCACATCGACACCTGTGCCAGGGGCGCCTATTTTAGGCTTGCCCGGTAGTACAGCTGTTGATGTAACTGTTGTAGAACCGGATCTGGTATTACAAAGTAAAACTGTTGCAAATATTACTAAAGGCGGCGTAGTACCACCGGATGCTGGTGATATTTTACGTTACACAATTACTATTAATGCGGCTAATGGCATCAGAAACTCAGATGCATTTGATGTCGATATAGTTGATCAATTATCAGGCGGCCTTGAGTTTTGTTCTTTAGTAGATGGTGGTGGTTGTGCCGATCCAGTTGTGTCAAATGGTAGTCCGATTAGTTCAACTCCTACCTCCATTACTGGCCTAATCACACCAGGTGGAACGGGTACAATAGCTGATCCTTATATTTTAAACTGGAACTCGGTTAATGCATCTGCAACGGATATAGATATTCTTCAGGGACAGAGTGTAACGATTACTTACACGGTTCGTGTACTTGAAAATATTTTACCAAACCAGGTTTTAACGAATTCTGCCTCAATTGAATGGACCAGCACTGATGGAGCAAACATTAATGAGCGTACTGGTGCGGGTGGAGTTAACGATTATGCAAGTGGTCCACAAACATCAACCATAACAACATCAGATAATAACTCGGTAACAAAAGTCAGAATAAGTGATACATCACCTGCGTTAAATGCGGCGAACGATGTGAGAATTGGTGACCTGGTAGATTATCGAATTCGTTTAAGTTTGCAGGAAGGCAGTAGTAATAGTGTTGTTATAACGGATATATTGCCTGCAGGTTTACAGTTTGAAAGTATTGTCAGTATCAACAGTGATACTGCATCACCTTATGTTAATGCGGCCCCTTTCAGTCACACGGATATTGTTACTGCGAATGTAGACTCAACAACCACACCTGGAACGGTAGTCTGGACACTGGGAAATATTATGAATTCCGGCGCGAATGACGGTAATAATAATTTTGATATTGTTTACCGTGCCCGAGTTTTAAATCTTGTTCAGACACCAGTAAATAATCCGGCTAGCAATATCAATTTAGTGAATAACTTAAACTTTGCTTACACCGATGCAACTGCAATTGAAACTGCATCTGAAACAATACGAATTCAGCAGCCTAATTTAACCGTGAGCAAAACCGTATCAACAGAGTTTAGTGATGCAATACTGGTGGCAGGTGAAGAAATAACCTACACCGTTAATATAGTTAATTCGGGTCAGGCTCCTGCGTATGATATTAGGCTTGAAGATGTCATTCCATTAGGTTTGCGTGAAGGTTTAATTACCATGGTATCTGCAGAGTTACCAGTGGGAACTCCGGTGGCAATGCCTGCTCCAGTTTATGACGCCAATACCGGCATTGCTATCTGGAACTTAGATACCACACCCGTATCAGACACCTATACTATTCCGGCTGATCCGATACCCGACAATGCAACACTACGTCTGGTTTACCGCGTATTAGCCGATACCGGCATAGGTGCTGGATTAAATAATATTGTTAACAGTGCAACAGTACCGGTTTATCATTCATTTGATAATGATAATGTACCTGCAGGTGCAGTGACTGCCAGAGAAATCTATGGCCCAACAAATACAGCGATATCCCCCCCGCTGGCAACACCTGCGCCGAGCCCATTAGAAAAAGCCAATCCTGCTAATTTAAATGTAAACATTGGTTTACCATTTACCTATCGTATAACCGTACCTGATACACCACAGGCTACTGCACTTTATGATGTGCGAATTTTAGATAACCTGGATAATCTGGCGCCCAATGTTGATGTTATTTTTGTTGATGTAAATAAAATATCTGTGCCCGGAACCTGGGTGCCCATTAATGTTGGTACGCCCACAAATATTATTATTGCAGACGAAAATGATGCAGTACGCGGTATTGATATACCAGCAGGTGAGCAGGTAGTCATAGACTTAACCGTCGTATTGAGAAACAGCTCAAATAATGTAGAAGGTGATACCTTTACTAACCTTGCCAGTTATACCTATAACTCGGTCAACGGCAATATTCTAACTGTTCAAAATGGTGGCGCAGATAGCGATGTGCCTTTAACTATTGTTGAACCGTTAGCAATGACGATGGAAAAAACGGGTCCTGCATTAATGACATTTGGTGTGCCGGGTACATTTACCTTAAATGCACAAAATATCGGTTCGGGTCAGGCATTTGATATCAGTCTTACTGATGTACTACCTAAACCTTTAACGGGTGGTGGTATGTGTGATGCTGCACCTATTGTTATTGATGCTGAAATATTTGAGGCTGATGGCACAACGTCGGCGAGTATTCCGCTTATGGAAAACACTCACTTCATTACCACATTTGATCCGCCAGATTTAACGAATCCAACGTTCTGTACATTCACGGTAATCATGACTGCGCCGGAAGCCGTGATTGGTCCAACTCAGAGACTAATTGTTAATTATTCAGCAACTTTAGATATTGATAATGTTAATAATATGACATTGGATAATGTTGCAGCAACTACACAGTGGTTTAGTGGTGATACACCAGACGGTGTATTTGTTGGAGAGATTAGGCAATACAATGAAGTGATTAGCGCGGCTACACCAGGAACACCGGGAACGCTGGATCACGAAGATGTCTTCACTACTACAGTAGCATCGCCTGAACTAATTATTGAAAAAAATGTATTTAATACGGTGACAGGGGCTCCGGCATTTACCATCGAGCCAACGGAAAGTGTGCGTTATGAGATCACAATTACTAACGTAGGTCCCATTGCAGCAACTAATTTCAGCTTTACCGATGAGCCTGATCGTTTAAATGGTATTGGCTATTTTGATGCGGGTTCCATGAGCAATATAAATGTTTCTCAGGGTGGGGCGGATACATCAAATACAGATATAAATGCGGGAAATAATGCCGCTGGAATTTTAGATGTTCGTAATTTAAATTTAACTGAACTGGGTGGTGCTAATAATAGTTTAACTATTGATTTTGAAATGACCTTAGAGCCGGTTATTGATAGTGGAACATTGGTGGTTAATCAGGCTGAAGTTTCTTTAGCCGGGTTTAGTGCTTTGGTGTCAGATGATCCAAATTTACCCGGTGCGATAGATCCTACACAAACCATTATTGGTTCAGTGCCAACATTCCGATTGTTAAAAACATCTGAGGATTTAAGTGGTTCGGTAACGGTTTTGGAATCAGGTGATATTTTACGTTACACCATTACAGCTCAAAATATCGGTGCTGAGAATGCAATAAATACATTGTTGCGAGATCAGGTGCCAGCTAATACTACGTATGTTGCAAATACTACAACGTTAAACGATGTGAGTATTGCAGATCCGGCGGCGGGTATTTCACCATTACAGAATGGAATTTTAATTAATGCGCTTGAAGATGTGACTCCAGGTGCGATGCGAGCCAATTTAACCTCAACAAGTAATATCGCGACAATTAAATTTGATGTTCAAATAGATGAAAACGCAGTTAATAGTACTGTCATTTCTAATCAGGCATTCGTCGGTGGAGATGGTGCCGGTAGCGGGCCTTTTGCAGAGCAGCCATCGGATGATCCTTCAACTGAAATAATAGGTGATCCAACACGGGATGTTGTGGGTAATGTTGCGATTATTGATGCACAGAAAGTTGTTGAACAAGTAACCGATATTGGTGTTATTGGTGAAGTTGATGCGGGTGATACCTTACGTTACACATTCACCATTAATAACGCGGGTACCATAGAAGCAACCGATGTTGTATTAAGAGATTCGGTGCCTGCCAATACGTCCTACGTCCCCAACTCAACAACAATGAATGGAGAGGCTGTAGCTGATGTGGGTGGAACCTTACCAATTAGTTTGGGGCTTGCAGTTAGTTCAGCAGACTTAACACCGCCCTTACCCAGTGTTGGTAATGGTCGAATTAGTCCAATGCAGTCCAGTACGCTTGTATTTGAAGTCACTATTAATCCGGCAACACCAAATGGTACAGTTATTACTAATCAGGGATTAGTGACTAGTGCTGAATTTCCGGATGAATTAACGGATGCTGATGGTAACGATGTTAATGGTGATCAAGCTACTGAAATTATTGTTGGTAGCACACAAAATTTGAGTATCAGCAAAAATGTATTTGTTGTTGGCGGCGGCACAGCACAGCCAGGCGGCATACTTGAATTTATTATTCATGTGGAAAATACTGGTATTTCAGATATTGTTTTACCGGGTTTAGAAGTTTTAAAACTTCTAGATGATATTGATCAGCCAAATCTACTGAATTATGTGCCGGGATCTGCCAGATTAAATGGTGTGGTTGATCCCAATATTGTGTTTAATGCTCCTCGTTTAATAGTGAATTATGATTTAAGTCGGCCATTTAATTTTGAGCCGGGTGATCAATTTACCGTGCGTTATCTTGCACAAATTGATGCCAATGCGGTTCAGGGTGTTACGATTAATAATACCGCTGCAATTGACTGGGGTACTCAGGATATTCCTGCAGATAATTCAACAGCAATTAACTGTAGTGGTGGGTCTCAAAATGTAGACGCCTGTTCCAGTGTTGGTTTGGCAGTAGGTGGTGCGCCAGGTGTGGCAACCTTAAGTGGTAGTATATGGCACGATGCTAATCTTAATGAGATTCAGGAGACGGAAGAATTTATACTTACCGGCTGGGAAGTTGAAATTTATTTTGGTGCAGGTTCGATTAATCCAGGTGATTATCTCGATTCAGTATTCACCGATGTCAATGGCAACTATTCAATTCTAGGTCTGGTGCCAAATGATGGCGATGCGCTTAAGTATGCATTACGTTTCCGTCCACCTGGTGCATCATCAAATACTGCATCATTGGGAACTGCAGTATCACCATTTTTTGTTGGCAATGGGCCGCAATCAGTTGAGTTTTTTGAATTACCTCAAAGTAGCCATATACCCGATATAAATTTACCGATTCAACCCAATGGTGTCGCATATGATTCAGTATTAAGAACACCAGTAGTTAATGCAGGTCTACAGCTGGTGAATGCAAGCGGAACTATATTACCTGCAAGCTGCTTTGTAGACCCGGCTCAACAGAATCAAATTACTACCCGTGATGGTTATTATAAGTTTGAATTAAATTTCTCCCAGACAGAGTGTGCTGCAGGTGCTGAATATACAATTAATGTATTCCCTCCTGCAGGTTACTTCGATAATGATAGTGATCCTGCTACACCAAATGTATCAGCAATTATTCCACCTGCTGCAAGCTTAACTGATCCGGCATTCGATGCGGTTGGTTGTGCTAATGATCCTATTCCAACAACTGAATGTGAGGTGCAAACATCCGAATTTGCACCACCACCAACAATTGCGCCGCGTACAACAGAAACTGATTATTATCAAAAGTTTGTTTTCAATAGTGGTCCAGGTGATAACCAGATCTTTAACAATCATATTGCACTAGACCCAGAACTAGATAGTGCAATATCAATAACTAAAACATCTGCTTTAGTCAATGTGACTCGTGGTCAGTTAGTGCCATATACAATTACATTAAATAATACGCTACCTGCACCATTATATGATCTTGACGTAGTTGATATATTCCCATTTGGATTTAAATATATAAATGGGTCTGGAAGAATACAAAGTGGAAATGGCGGCTATGTCAAAGTTGAACCTGTATATGCACAAGGTACAGTTGATGAGAACAATGTAAACCGTGTTCCTGAGAGTACTATTAATAACGAAATAGATGTCAGTCAAATTGTTGGTATAGAAACAACTCAAGATTATAGTAATGAGGCGAGAACTTTAACCTGGGGCAATATTGGAACAATTGAAGCAAATTCAACCGTTAATATAAAACTACTATTGGTTGTTGGTTCTGGTGTGGGTGAAGGTGAATATGTTAACAGGGCTGTTGCTAGAAATAACCAAACAACGGGAGCAACTTCTTTAGTTGCACAGGCAACGGTGCGAGTCGTACCCGACCCAACTTTTGATTGCTCTGATGTTATCGGAAAAATATTTGATGATAAAAACTTAAATGCTTATCAGGATGAAGGCGAGGAAGGAATACCAGGTGTACGTGTTCTCACGGCAAAAGGTCTGGAGATTACGGCAGACTCGCATGGTCGTTTCCACTTAACCTGTGCGGTTATCCCAAATCCTGATCGCGGTTCTAACTTTATTATCAAACTTGATGAGCGTAGTTTGCCAAGTGGTTATCGTTTAACCACAGAAAATCCACGTGTAGTTCGTGCAACTCGCGGTAAGATGGTTAAGTTTAATTTTGGTGCGGCTATACATCGAGTTGTTAGACTGGATATGGCCGATGCGGTGTTTGAAAAAGACAGCACAGAAATGAGACCGCAGTGGTTACCACGTCTTGATTTACTCATGACAGAGTTGGCTAAAGATCCATCATTATTACGCTTGTCTTATCTGGCAGAGAATGAAAGTGAATCTGAAGTTAATGACCGTCTTGATGCAGTTAAAGACGAGATAGAAAAACGTTGGGAAGATTTGAACTGTTGTTATCAGTTAATGATAGAAACAGAAGTGTTCTGGCGTAAGGGTGGACCGGTAGGGGGTGAGTTTGATGAATAACTCCCGCGTACTAATTCATTATCTGTTTACCAGATGCTTCTCCAGGCATACCTATCTACATGGAGTAACGTCTTTAATATTCTTATCGTTATTGTTTAGTGTTGCTTTATTGATATCAGCTCAACCAGCACAGGCAGAAACCAGCTGGCAAGAAATGCTGGAATTTAATCAAAGTCCTGAAGGTCAAATAGAAGAGCCACCATTAACTCTTGAATCACATGATGTTGGTGAAAATACTGAACAGCATTTGCCACCTGCGGCGGTATTTAATTTATGGATACAGGATGAAACTTTCTTTAGACCAAAAGAAGAAGATCGAATTGAATTACAGAAAGTTTTACAAAAAGATGCAGAGACTTTTAAACTAGAAAATGCAGTAGAACCTATTTCGTTTGCCTCAGGTAAAGAACTTATTCCAGACCAGTTTATTAATGAACTGAAGCAATTATTAGATACTATGAAAAACCGCGCAAATGTTCGCGTACACTTTGTCGGACATAGTGATAACGATAAGCTCGGCGGAGCAAGTAAAGCTAAATACGGTGACAATATTGGTTTATCGCGAGCTCGAGCAGAATCTACCGCTGAGTTCTTTCAGCGAGTTTTGGATTTACCACCAGAATCTGTATCATATGATGGTGTCGGTTCTACACAACCTATAGCAAGTAATAACACAGCGGCAGGAAAATCAAAAAACCGGCGTGTTGAAGTGCAGGTGTGGTATGACGAAATAAAAGAATATGTAGTAGAAAAAGAAGTAGTAGTAGAAGCACCGAAACTTAATCGTATAAAAGTATGTCGTAAAGAAACCGTCTGTAAATTACGTTACAAAGAAGGTACAGCAAAACGTGCTCGTTTACGTAATTTGATTTCACCCTTACGGTTAGAAGAGGGGCAGGCTGAAATTCCGCAGGAATTTGTTCGTGAAATAAAAGAGGTTTTACATAATCTTCGCGGCAAAGAAAATGTACTGGTCAGATTTGTCGGGCATACTGACAACCTGCCGCTAACCGATCGACAACAGAGAATTTATGGTAAGCATGTCGCTTTATCTAAAGCACGAGCCAGACGTGTTGCCTTAGGTATAGCGGATGTTCTTGGGTTACCTAATACCGCTGTGGGTAGTGACGGAAAAGGTGAAACACGTCCTGTTGCCTCAAATGATACTGAAAAAGGTCGCTCACTTAACCGACGTATTGAAGTTGAATTTTGGCATGACGACCCATTCCAGGACTTTACTGCTCAGGCTCAGGCGTGCCCAGAAAAAGCCGCATCTGAAACTATTACGCTAAATTATGACCCGCCAACCGGGCCAATAAAAGCGATACGTTTGCAGCAAGGCGAACCCATAATTTCATCAGGTTATACAAATCGGTTGAAAATACTAATGGACGAAATTTCTGATCGTTCGAATGTTAGATTAAGCTTTATTGGTTATACGGATAATAAACGATTATCTCGTCGTACAGCTATGGTCTATGGCGATGATATTGGTTTGTCTACGGCTCGTGCACATAAAGTCATGGAGTCAATAAAAACCGAACTTGATTTGGCTGATAAGCAAGTTGAATTTGAAGGGCGTGGTTTTGTACACTCTAAAGATGTAGTTAGTACTGGTTTTGTGCAATTCGATAGTTCCCGTGTAGAAGTACAGATTGTATATGACGAGTTGGCAGTTCTTGAGGAAGATGAAGGTCTTGATATAACGCGTATAACCCGAGAGGCTGAAGCACAAACACCTTATTCGCTTAATCTAATGCGTATTTCAGTTGATGGTGAACCTATTCATGACCCTTATAAAAATATTGCTGATCTACAGCGCTGTACTGATGTGGCTTTAGAAGATGCAAAAATACAGTTCAAGTTTGATAATTTAAAATTACAACCACGATTAAATGTTACTGCCTGGCCTAATAGTGTACGTTATGAGGATATAGCTGAGACGGAAGTGCAGGAAAACAAAGTCTACTTTAAATCGTATAGTAACTATCGTGATTATATTGCGAAATCAGAAATCAGAATATTTGAAGAAGAACAATCTACACGAGATAAAGCGCTATTTGTCATACCTGTTGATAATCAAGGCAATGCAGAGTGGCTCGCTTCGTATGAAAATTTTGAAGGACCGACTAAGAAACTGAAATATTTACTGCGTATATATGATAGTAAAAATAATTTCGATGAAACAAAAGCATTACCATTATGGCTAATTGACAATATAGATAAAAATGTATCGGGTGAAGCGCTATCGCCAGTTGATATAAATAAAGAACTGTTAGTTGGTTATGGTGAAACTCATCTTCATAGACAGACTATTCCTTTGCAAGGTGGAACGGTTACTGTGAATGGTGACAGCATTCCTGATAATCATACCGTCTGGTTAGCTGGACGTGAACTGCCTGTAAATGATGATGGTAAATTCGTCAGTGATGAAATATTTCGTCCGGGTTTACATACTATTGAAGTTGCGGTTCTTGATAAAGCCGGTAATGGTGAATTATTTTTACGTGAGTTAGAGCTGAAAAAAAGTGACTGGTTCTATGTGGGTATAGCAGATGTCACGATGGCTAAAGATAATACAAATGGCCCGGCAAATATTGTCACTCAAGATGATACTCATTACGAAAATGAATTAAATACAGACGGATACATGGCTTTTTATGTTGACGGTAAATTCGGCGAAGGCTGGCAATTAACGGCAAGTGCAGACTCGGGTGAAGGCCCAATCGATGAAATTTTTTCTAATTTCATGGAAAAAACACCCGATGCATTGTTCCGGAGAATTGATCCTGATTATTTCTATCCAACATTCGGCGATGACAGTAGTGTTGTAGAAAATGCACCAACTTCAGGTAAGTTTTTTGTAAAAGTACAGCGGCAGTCTGATTATGCCTTGTGGGGTAATTTCCTGGCTCAATACGTTGATACTGATTTGGCGCATATTGATCGTGGCTTGTACGGTGCTAATGGCCATTATGAAAGTAAAGATGTTACCGCATTTGGCGAAAAAACGTTTATCGTCGATGCGTTTGCAGCAGAGCCCGGAACAGTCGGTGGGCGAGATGAATTTAGGGGTACAGGTGGTTCTTTGTATTTCTTACGTCATTTAGATGTTATGGGCGGTTCAGATCGTTTACGTATAGAAGTAAGAGATAAGGATTCAGGTATTGTAATAGGCGTGAAAGATCTGCTGCCGGCTCTTGATTACGATATAGATTATATTCAGGGGCGTATCTTATTAAGTGAACCGTTGTCTTCAACTGCAAGCGACAATTTAATTGTTGATAATGGTTCACTTAGTGGTAACCCCGTATTTCTGGTTGCACGTTATGAATACACACCTGGCTTCCAGGACCTTGATGATGTCGCTGTGGGTGGTAGAGCACACTACTGGATTAATGACTATTTTAAAGTGGGCACAACACTAAGTTCACAGGAAGAAGAAGCCAATGAAAGCAAGTTAACGGCTATTGATTTCACCATGCGTAAAAACGCAGGTACCTGGGTGAAGTTAGAAGTTGCAGAAACAGAAGGCACAGGTAGTGAGTCTTTAGGTTCAAGTGATGGTGGCTTTAATTTTAATGAGTTAGATACAGGTCTTTCTGCCGATGGTAAGGCCGGTGCTTATCGTGTTGATTCAAGTGTGCGTTTAACGGATGTAATAGAAGGGGTCAGGGGTAATGCAACCTTTTATATACAAGACAGAGAAGCCGGTTACTCTGCGCCAGGTCAGCTTACAGCAAATGATCTACAACAGTTCGGTGGCGCATTAAATATGCCATTAACTGAAGATTTGGGCTTGAATGTGAAGGCAGATGTTAAAGACCAGGACTTATCATTAAAAACTGAAAATGCTGATGTAGATTTAAAATATCGTTTAAATCCAAACTGGAGTTTGAGTAGTGGAGTGCGTATTGATACTCGTGAAGATAATTCCAGCAGTGTTGTCGATACTCAAAAACAGGGTAACCGAACTGACTTAGCATTCGATGCAACTTATAACTCATTAGAGAACTGGACTGCTTATGGCTTTGTACAAGGCACAACGAATGTGACGGGTAACCGAGAAGAAAATAATCGTGTGGGTTCTGGTGCAACGATGCGAGTTACCGAGCGTTTTAATATAGAAGGTGAACTCTCAACAGGTGACACAGGAACCGGAGCTCGTATTGGTACAGATTACCTTGTGAGTGATAAAACTAATGTATATATGAGCTATGCATTAGATAATGAGCGATCAGATAACGGTGTACGTGCACGTAAGGGAAATATGGCTACCGGTTTCCGTAGTCGATACAGCGATACTACCAGTGTGTATGCAGAAGAGCGTTACACACATGGGGATGTTCCTACAGGCTTAACGCATGCAATGGGCGTAGATGTAGCACCAAATGAACGTTGGACATATGGACTTAGTGCAGAAGCGGGTACATTACAGGATAAGCAAACTGCAGCAGAAACAGAGCGTTTAGCTTTAGGCCTGGGATTAGGCTATGAGTATAACGCTATAAAATACACAGGTGCTATCGAGTATCGAGATGATACAGTACAAAATACTGATTTAAGCGAAACCGATCAAGCCACCTGGCTATTTAAAAATACCTTCCGCTACCAGATGAACCCGGACTGGCGTTTTATTGGTAAGTTAAATTATGCCGACAGTGAAAGTTCGGAAGGTGATTTTTACGATGGTGAGTTTAAAGAATACATTATTGGTTATGGTTATCGCCCTGTACGTAATGACCGTTGGAATACCTTATTTAAATATACTCACTTCTTTAATGTGCCTTCATCAAGTCAACAAACTGTTGATGGAAGTGCAGCCGATTTCTTACAAAAATCAAATATTTTTGCTATCGATACCATATATGATTTAAGTCGTCGATGGAGTATTGGTGGCAAATATGCATATCGTTTGGGCCAGGTCGCTCAAGAACGTGATAATCCTGAATTTTTCGATAGTCGAGCTAGTTTGTATGTATTACGTGCAGATTGGCACTTTGTACATCGCTGGGATGCATTAATGGAGTATCGTTTATTAGATCTTCCTGATGCAGAAGATAGAAAAGAAGGTTCCTTGTTAGGCATTTATCGCCATATTGGTAAGAATATTAAATTTGGTGTAGGTTATAATTTCACTGATTTTTCAGATGACTTAACTGATCTTGATTTTGATAGTCAAGGCTTCTTTATTAATCTGGTTGCAAAAATATAATATAAGTTCTGATTCAGCTAGAGTCAAAGCGGTTTAGTTAATTAAGTTGTTAATAATAATTAATGCTGGAATAAAAATGAAAAAAATTAGCTTAGTACTATTTCTGTTGTTTATATCAAATAATGTTAATGCAGAAAGTTTCATGGATAACACAATACTGGGTATTGCGTTTATTAATCAGACTGTAGATATAGAAGCGACAGGCACAACACTCACGGGTTCAGATAGTGGAACAGGCTTTGGTATTTATTTAGATAAATATTATAAGAAGACTTATCGCTTTAACGGTACAGTCAGTTATGTAACCTATGATGATTTTGATATAAGCCAGTTTATGGTATCCGCCGATTACCTGTTTCCAATGAGCGCAGAAATTAGTTTTTTTGGTGGTGCAGCAATTGGTGGTGCATTACAAAAATACGGCGATGCCAGTATATCTGATGCTGCACTTGGTTTAGTTTATGGTGTACAAACAGGGGCTATAGCATTTATAAACGATAATATTATGTTAGAACTAGGTTATCGGCTGCGCCCAACCAGTATTGAAACCGAAGTTGCAAGTTTACCGGGTTCAGTTTTAACCATTAATGATTTAAGTGAAACATATATCAGTCTATTGTTGATGTTTTGAGAATAAGAAATATCAATCGAAAGATTTAATAAGTGCTTCATATGAATGGCGTTGCGTAATAAGCTGACTGTGTTCAAATACATCGAGTAACTTTTCATATTCTCCATGAGTTATGCAACCATCGTGATCCCAGCATCCTAATGATTGATAGGTTGCGATAGTATTGCTTAGTACTGTTTTATTAATGTCTTTTAAAAATCCATAATTTTGTAAACAGTCTGCAATTTCATCTGCATCGCTTTGTTGGCATTGTTTTAGAGAAAGCTTGTAAATTCTAAAAAATTCTTTTGCTGTATCACTCTCTAACCATTGTTGGGTAGAGCACAAACTACTAAAAGCAATTTTTCCAACCACTTCACCAACAGAGGCAACCACACTGGCTATGCCCTCAAATTCCAGTTGTTGTGGGGCAGGTCCTTGTTGGTGTACAAAGTCACCCAAACCGTCTCTGAAGCTAGAATCTATCTGCGATACATCACCCGCATCAATAATGTTGATGCTCTGTTCGTTGATACCTTTTTTAAACAATGCATATTTAAGCATGGCCATAGGCTGAAAAAAATGATCTGCAAGTAAGGTTTTACCTGACAATTGTTGCCAGTCAAACTCAGCGTTTTTATTCAGGTTTTTTTGACGGGCAGCAATAAAGAAACCATCCATAGAATTAATTTGAGAAAAATGTCGAATATTATCCGCTTGTTTGCTTTCCAGTGATGTAAAACCAGCCGCCACTGCCGACTGAGAAATATGACAACTGCCATTCAGTAAGTTATCTTTGACCAGGTTATCTTGGGTTTGTACGGTGTAATTAACATCAAACCCGGCTTCTTTTAAATGGCCGCCAGCCATAGTCATAAGATAGGGGCTATAAAAAGCGGAATGTCGTAAGGCCATTAAATTAAGTTGAGTCATTTAAGTTTCTTTTTTAGTAAGTCTTCAATCGCTTTCGAAGTGGCAACAAACCCAAAACTTGCAGTGACAGAGGTAGCAGACCCAAAACCCGCAGCACAATCAAGGCGAACACCTTTTAAAGCAGGCCTTGCATAATCAACGCTACCGTCATCTTTTGGATATTGTTGCTGTTGAGTTGAATAAACACATTTAACTCCAAAAGAACGTTTAGGATTTTTAGTGTAGCCATATTGAGAGCGTAAATGAGAACGTACTTTTGCTGCCAACGGGTCATTCCATGTTTTGGCTAAATCAGTAATGTTGATCATGGTTGGGTCTGTTAATCCACCTGCACCACCGGTAGTAATAACCGGTATCTTGTTGCGTTTGCAATAATAAATAATTGCACATTTAAATTTAATTGCATCAATGGCATCAATAACATAATCATAATTGTGTTGCAGGTGTTTCTGGCAATTTGACTCGGTTATAAAATCATCAATTATATTGATTTTGCAATCAGGGTTTATCTGCTGAATTCGTTCAGCCATTGTTTCAACCTTAGATTGATCAATGGTGTTACTTAATGAATGAATTTGACGATTAATATTACTGGCAGCTATATCATCGTGATCAATGAGAGTGATTTCACCTATGCCTGTTCGTGCCAGCGATTCGGCTGCCCATGAGCCAACCCCACCAATGCCGATTACACAGAAATGAGCGTTTCTCAGAATATTAAAAGCCTGTTGACCATATAAGCGGGCTATACCGCCAAATCGATTTTCGTAATCACTCATATATAAGTCGTAAGTCGTAAGTCGTAAGTCGTAAGTCGTAAGTATAAAGCTTTTGATAGGGCATTTCTTTAAATAATTCAACGGGCGGAATTATCTGTGTGCTGTCTATATGATTGATTTATATGATTAAATAATTAAGGTAAGCTTCTCGTCTATTGAAACAGGTATTTCGACTCGCTAATGGTGTGGTAAATATTTAAACTGTCTGGTGTAAACTCAAAACACTTACTTGAGGGATGTGTGTGATGTTAAATGATCCTTATACACCCATAGACTGCGCTTTTTATGACATATATGAAATAGCAATAATGCAGAATAAACAGTTAAATTTAAAATGGCTAGCTGATGATGGCCAGACATGTAACGAGCAGGTAATGCCCGTTAAACTACAGATTAAAAATAAAGCGGAATATCTATTACTGGATTCAGAAAAAGTTTCTGAAATAAGATTAGATAAAATTCTACAAGCAGAAATTATAAAATAATAATTTTTTACGACTTACGACTTACGACTTATAACTATGACTGATAATTTTATATTTGATGCAACACCTGATAATTTTAACGAACTAGTTTTGGGTAACTCCATTCGTGGCCCGGTTATGGTTAATTACTGGAGTGAGAGTGCCGGCCCCTGTATAAAACTTTGGCCAACTCTTGAAGCACTGGCTAATGAATATTCCGGTAGTTTCTTACTCGTTAATTTGAATACAGATAAATTTAAATCATTTGCACAAAATGAACTGGGTATTGTCAGTGTGCCCACATTGCAAATATTTCATAATCAGCAAGTGGTAGATGTAATGCATGGTGCAGAGTCAGAGCGTAGTATACGCAACTTATTATCTCGTCACTTACCTCGGTCATCTGATACTTTACTGGTTGAGTCGGTTAAGCTGTATAACGAGAATAAACCGGATCAGGCCATTGAAGAGTTAAAAAAATTACAGCAGTCAGACCCTGAAAACCCACGCATTGCTTCCTCTATTATCAAGCTTCTGTTTCGTGAATCTCGTTTTGAAGATATGGAACAATATATTCAAACTCAGTCTACAACGGTTAAAAATAATGAAGAAACCATTAGCTTGCAAACCCATTCCCAATTGCACTTAGCCGCACAAAAGGTTAACGATATAGATGAATTAAATGCAGCCATTAGCGCTGATGTCAGTAACCTTGATTTACGCTACCAGTTAATAGCCATGGATGCTTTAAATAACCATGTAACTGATGCGCTTGATCAATTATTAGAAATACTAAAAATAGATGCGTCTTATAAGAATAATTTACCCGCTAAAACTATGGTGTTATTGCTAAAGTCTTTGGGCAATGAGTCAGCAGAAGTCAAAAACTATCGTTCAAAAATGATGGATGTTCTATCGTAGATAGGAGGTACGGGTGTAAGATATACAATAGTGACTACTGTCGGATGTAGGGTTATGACTGCTAACAATCATTAGCAGAACTTCACTACTTAACTTTTAAGTATTTCTTTAACTTCTGCTTTCGGCCAGAAGCGGATGCTCAGTAAAAATAAAAAAGGCGACTAAATAGCCGTCTTTCTATATTCAAAATCAATTTTTCTTTTACGCTTGCTTGCGTCTAGCAAAACCAATTAAACCAACTAAACCAGAACCGAATAGCCAGGCAGCCGCTGGTACAGGTACAGGTGAATAAACAGGGAATGGATTATCTACTATAGCTAGTAGTGAACTGGTCACTTGAAACTCAAGTAAATTTCCGGCTAGTGGTCCATCGAGCATAAACAAACCATTATTATTTGAACCTTCAAAAGCTATAGGGCTAAATTCAAACATAGTGACACTGTTAGAATCATCCCAACCTGCAGTAATTGCCATATCACCATAAAAAGAAGACGAAGACCCCAGCGTTAGAAAATTTATTGTTCCCATTACATGCAGGCTGCCATCATTATTTGTAGTTAAAGTTGCATTATTAACAGCAATACCCCCATATATAGACGAGCTAGAACTGATGCTTAATGTTCCAGTGCCATCCGTATCTTCATACAACAGGTTCCAGTCCGTAATAGATGATGTCATAGGTCTTGAATCGGTAAAATAATCAACCGCATTCAAATAAGGTTCGTTATAAGTATCGAAACCAACATTGATTAAAGTTGCATTGACGCTGGTGGATAAAACTAAAGCTGTAACCGCTGATACTAATTTCCAGATTTTCATTTGTAATCCCTTTACACATTTATTAAATTTATTGTTTTTTAGCTATAATCAGCAAAATTTATACCAGATACATAAGCTGCTGATTTAGTTTGAATTAATAAAGAATGAGATTATTTATAGCTGGAAACTGTAAAGGAAAATGATATGAAGTCTTTCTTAAATATGATTGTCCGCTTTGGATCGACAGCTGACATCCGCCCTTAAACTGGATCAACTTCCGCTATGCGGTGTAAACCGACTCTAAGCTTTAATTAGGTGAGCACACGCTTCGCATCATTCTACTTTTAAATGCCTTTCAATTAATTTCCAAGCTTGGCACTCATCATGCAACCATCCTTATAACAGTTCTTTTTTGTCAAAAAAACGTCAGGAGTGATTATGACGCAGGATATGGTAATGCAGCTTGCAAGCCAGACCTTATGGGTGGCAATAAGCCTGGCAGCTCCGCTCTTACTATCGGCTTTAGCCGTTGGTTTACTGGTGGGTATGTTTCAGGCGGCGACGCAAATTAATGAAATGACCTTAAGTTTCATCCCTAAGCTTGGCGTTCTGGTTCTTGCGTTATTGATCTTTGGTCCGTTTATGTTGAGTACTATTGTTGATTTTACGCAGACTCTAATTAGTGAAATACCTTCAAAGCTGGGTTAGTGGATGTTAGCGCTGACAACTGAGCAAATTTCAATCTGGCTGGGAAGTTTCTTCTGGCCTTTTGTGCGTATTGGTTCAATGATGATGGCTGCACCTGTTTTTGGTGCTCGAATGTTACCGGTTCGAATTCGTATAGCAATGGCCGTATCGATAAGTGTATTAACGGTTCCTTTATTGCCTCCTATTCCCCCTGTAGACCCAATTTCATTTGCATCTGCCGGTATTTTGTTACAGCAAATACTCATCGGTGTCGCTACCGGGCTCATTATTCAAATGGTATTTCAATCATTGGTTATAGCGGGTGAAGCAATAGCAAATGGTATGGGACTAGGTTTTGCTCGAATGGTTGACCCTGCAAACGGTGTGCAGGTACCAGTAATTTCACAATTTTTTGTTGTTTTGGCAACACTGCTTTTCGTTATTTTAAATGGCCACCTGTTGCTTATTCAGTTGATGATACGCAGCTTTGAAATTTTACCGGTAGCAGAAACAGGCCTGTCATTGCCGGGTATAAAAGCCGTGGTTAGCTGGGCAAGTCAAATGTTTGTGGGTGGTTTGATGATCGGTTTGCCGGCGGTAACAGCTTTAATGGTAGTGAATATTTCCATGGGTGTGATTACCCGTGCGGCACCCCAGCTGAATATATTTGCAGTTGGTTTTCCTTTAATGATTCTATTGGGCTTTATTTTTCTTGCGGCCACATTACCCAGTGTCTTCTCATTATTTACACAGTTGTTAATGGATGCGTTTGAATACATCGCTGAAATTATGGCGATGCGTTAATGGCTGAATCAGAATCAGGACAGGAACGGTCCGAAGAACCCACCGCCAAAAAACTCAGCGACGCCAAGAAAAAGGGCCAGATAGCCCGTTCCCGAGATTTTAATACCATGGTCATTATAGCGTTGTCTGCGACGGCATTTATCATGATGGGTAATATCATGGTGGCGGATCTTGGTAAATTAATGGAGGGATTTTTTCAACCTTCTCGAGCAGATATTTTCGATCCAATTGGCGTGGTTCGCTGGTTTTATGCCGCCATGTTAGATGGCGTCTGGTTGTTGGTACCTTTTCTGGCGTTGATGTTTGTGGCAGCTTTATTTGCACCTATTAGTATTGGTGGCTGGGCATTTAGTATGGAAACCATAACGCCAAAATTAAGCAAACTTAACCCAATTAAAGGTATGAAAAAGGTATTTTCTGCCAAAGGCTTAATGGAATTAGTTAAAGCAATGGCAAAGTTTTTTCTGGTAGCCGCCGTTGCACTGGTGGTTATCTGGAGCAATATGGATGCCTATTTGCAGCTAGGTAATATGCCAATGAAAGCGGCATTAGTTAAAGCAGGTGAATTATTAACCTGGGCTTTTTTGCTGGTGACCATCGCGTTAATGATCATCTCAGCAATCGATGTACCGTTTCAAATATGGGATCACAAAAAACAAATGAAAATGACCTTACAGGAAGTTAAGGATGAGATGAAAGATACCGAGGGTAAACCCGAGGTTAAAGCCAAAATTCGCCAGACTCAACGAGAAATGGCTGAAGCTCGCATGATGGATGCGGTGCCTGACGCTGATGTTGTTATCACCAACCCAACACACTTTGCAGTGGCCCTGAAATACGACCCTGAAAACATGCGAGCGCCCCTTGTGCTGGCCAAGGGGGCGGATTTGGTGGCGGCTAATATTCGTCGAGTCGCCAGTGCAAATGAAATTTTATTGCTCGAAACGCCACCTTTGGCACGGGCCTTGTATCACTGTACAGAAATAGGACAGGAAATACCCCATGGTCTCTATGTAGCAGTCGCTCAGGTACTGGCTTATGTATTCCAGCTACGTGAGGTACAAAAAAATGGCGGCGAAAAACCGACACGACCTGAGCCAGAGATACCAGAAGCATTTGAAAAATTTATTCATATGCCCGGTGATGCACCATTAGAAGAGTAAAGAGTGACGTAAGCCGAAAGCCTTAGAGTCAATGTTAAAAACATAACAAGAGTGACAATAATGGAAGCAGTTTTAAATAATATTCAGAATCTTGGTCGTCGTGGATTGATTGCGCCGATGATGGTTATTGCATTGTTAGGTATGATGATCATTCCACTACCTCCCATTGCTCTGGATTTATTCTTTACGCTTAATATCTGTTTATCAATCATTATCGTGCTGGTCAGTATCTATGCGCAACGTCCTTTAGATTTCGTTATTTTTCCCACTGTAATCCTGGTGGCTACTTTATTTCGTCTGGCATTAAATGTGGCTTCCACGCGAATAGTTTTACTTGAAGGGCATACGGGTACCGGTGCTGCAGGTCAGGTGATTGAGTCATTTGGTGAATTTGTAATTGGGGGTAACTACGCAGTTGGTCTGGTTGTGTTTTCGATTCTGGTGATTATCAACTTTGTTGTGGTAACAAAAGGTGCCGGTCGTGTTTCAGAAGTCAGCGCACGTTTTACATTAGATGCTATGCCTGGTAAACAAATGGCTATAGATGCGGATTTAAATTCCGGCATTATTGATCAGGAGCAGGCCAAGTTACGTCGCGAAGAAATTGCCTCTGAAGCAGATTTTTATGGATCTATGGATGGTGCCAGCAAATTTGTACGGGGTGATGCGGTCGCCGGAATTTTAATTTTAATAATTAATATTGTTGGAGGTTTTGCGATTGGTGTCGGTCAACATGATATGGAATTGTCCGATGCAGTTAGAAACTATACCTTATTAACGATTGGTGATGGTTTGGTTGCACAAATACCTTCGTTATTATTATCCAGTGCAACGGCTATTATTATTACCCGCGACTCAAGTAAGCAGGATCTGGGTGATAAAGTTAAAGAGCAAATGTTTGCTAATACAAAAGTGTTATGGGTAACCGCAGGCATTGTCGGTCTTATGGGCGCAATACCGGGTATGCCTAATTTTGCATTTTTAAGCATTGCTGCTTTACTTGTAGTGACAGCTAAATGGATGGATAAAGCACAGGAAGAAACCGAGTTACAAGAGCGCGTACAGGTAGAAGAAAGGCCCGAAGCGGCACCGCAACAAAAAGAATTATCCTGGGATGATGTGCAGCCAGTAGATTTAATTGGACTTGAGGTTGGTTACGGTTTAATTCCAATGGTCGACAGCAATCAAAATGGTCAGTTACTTAGTCGTATTAAAGGTGTGCGAAAGAAACTCTCACAGGAGTTAGGATTTTTAATTCATTCTGTACATATTCGTGACAATCTGGATTTAAGTCCAAATGCCTACCGTATAACTTTAAACGGTGTACCCGTTGGTGAAAGCAGTGTGCACCCGGATCGTGAAATGGCCATTAATCCTGGTCAGGTTTATGGTGACTTACAGGGTATGCCTGGAAAAGACCCGGCTTATGGTCTTGATGCAATATGGATAGAGCCCGGTATGCGTGATCACGCACAAACCTTAGGTTATACCGTAGTTGATGCAACAACTGTCGTCGCAACTCATTTAAATCAGATTCTTCATGATAATGCTCAAGAGTTATTAGGCCATGAAGAAGTTCAACAGTTACTCGATAACTTGGCCATTAAATCACCCAAGCTTGTAGAAGATCTGGTGCCTAAATTACTGCCATTAAGTGTAGTTGTTAAAGTAATGCAGAATTTATTAAGTGAAGGTGTATCTGTTCGAGATATACGTACTATTGCTGAAGTGCTGGCGGAAAATGGTGGCTTCACTCAAAGCCCGCTTGAACTTACTTCAACCGTCAGAATTGCTTTAGGTCGTTCAATTGTGCAAAAAATTAATGGTATGGAGCATGATCTTCCTGTCATTACACTCGAACCATCATTAGAACAATTATTATTACAGTCGGCACAAAATGCGAGTGAAGGTGCTATCGGTGTAGAGCCCGGATTAACAGAACGCATGTTTAAGTCATTAGAACAGGTTGCTCAACAACAGGAAATAGCTAATCAGCCTGCTATTCTAGTTGTAGCCCCGCCATTACGATTATGGTTGTCACAGTTGGTTAAGCATTCAATCGCAGGAATGAGCGTACTTTCGTATAGCGAAATTCCTGATAACAAAAACATTAAAGTGGTGGCTTCAGTTGGCGCAGATTAATTTATTAAAAACGTTTTCGTTGTGGATAGTAAGTGCGATATGTAAATCGCAATGGGATTACCGAAAAATGAAAAAGAATAATTTATTTGGAGAATTTAAATGCAGGTAAAACGATTTGTAGCAGATGATATGCGTACTGCAATGCGATTAGTAAAAGAAGAAATCGGCTCCGATGCAGTAATATTATCTAACCGTGTAGTCAATGGGAAAGTCGAAATACTCGCAGCCCGAGATTATGATGAAAGTTTAATTAATAAAGCCCTCGATAAAACTTTGGTAGAAAGTAAACCAGATAGTGCGGCAGCATACTATGAACGTGCAGCTGCAGAGCGTGCTTTACAAAATTCCATGTCTGAAAGTGGCGATAATGAAGATGCTTTAAAAAATGAAGCAGGTGATATTACTGAAATGCAAGCAGCTGATGATATTTCATCTGTGTCGACACCTGTATCGGCAGTGAAAGAAATAGATTCAGCAACTGATCATATAAATGTTAATAATATAGAACATCAGGCAGCAGGTTTATATCAACCTCCAGTTCAAATGCAGGCGCCTTTTACAGACAGCATGGTAGAAATGCGTGACGAATTAAAATCACTGCGTGCGATGATTGAAAACCAGCATGTTCTTGGTGAATGGAAAGAGATGGCAACAAAACATCCGTTACGAGTCTCTTTATATAAGCGACTAACAGAAATGGGTTTGAGTCAGGACGTGTGTAAATATCTGGCTAAAGGCCTGGATAATTCAGCAGATGTTGAACAGGCAATGCAGGCTGCGCTAAAACAGCTTGTTCATCAAATTCCCTTAGCCGGAGATGATATATTAAATCAGGGAGGCGTGTTTGCTATGGTAGGGCCAACCGGTGTTGGTAAAACCACGACAATTGCAAAATTAGCAGCACGATTCGCTATGCAACATGGGCAGCGACATGTGGCATTAATCAGTACAGATACGTATAGAATAGGCGCTCATGAACAGTTAATGACCTATGGGCGTTTGTTGGGTGTGCCTGTGCATTCTGCAAATGATACTCAGGAACTACAGCAGTTATTACATAAGCTGCATGATAAGAAACTGGTATTAATCGATACCGCTGGAATGAGTCAACGTGATATCGATATTAGCCAACAACTCGCGCATTTAAGTCATCCATCATCTATGATTAAACCTTATCTTGTTTTATCTGCGAATGCACAAACCTCAACACTTGATGAAGTTATTACGGCATTTAAGAAGGCAAGCCCGGCAGGTTGTATATTAACTAAACTAGATGAAGCGGCTAGTTTGGGTGGGGTGTTAAGTGCTGTTATAAAACATCAGCTACCTATTGCCTATATTAGTAATGGTCAAAAAGTACCTGAGGACATTAAACCAGCCAGGGCACGCGAATTAGTAGATCAAACATTGGCGTATTCAAAGCAGTATAAACAAAGCACTGATGATGAGTTTATGGCAGTTGCGTTTACCAGTGGTATAGGCCATGCTCCATTATAAATTGATATTTGTTATCGGACATAGAGAGTCAAAAATAGATGATATCTTGATCTCTATAAACGACACAGGGTTTAATAGTTAGTATTTTTATGAATGATCAAGCAACAGGCATCAGGCGAATGGCGTCAAAAAAACCAGTACAGGTAATAGCAATAACCAGTGGTAAAGGTGGGGTTGGTAAAACCAACGTATCAGTAAACTTATCACTGGCATTAGTTGCAGCGGGTCAAAACGTATTACTTTTAGATGCTGATCTGGGACTGGCAAATGTTGATTTGCTTCTGGGTCTGCGCTCGGAATATAACCTGTCACATGTGATTTCAGGTGAGCGGACGCTTGAAGAGGTTATTGTTCAAGGCCCGGAAGGTTTAAACATTATTCCGGCTGCTTCTGGCATGCAAATGATGTCTGAATTAAGTACTGCCCAACATGCGGGTGTCATCAGATCCTTCAGTGATTTGAATATGCCGCTGGATATATTAATGATTGATACTGCAGCCGGTATTTCAGACGGTGTAGTGAGTTTTGTTAAAGCATCGAATGAAGTAATAGTCGTAGTGTGCAATGAGCCTACATCCCTTACTGATGCGTATGCATTAATTAAAGTTATGTCTGAAGATCATGGGGTGCACAAATTTAATATTCTGGCGAACTCAGTGCGTGACCCGATGGAAGGGGCAAAATTATTTAAAAAGCTCACTCGAGTGACGGATTATTATTTAGATGTCACATTAAACTTTATGGGCGCCGTGCCATATGATGAATATCTGGTGAAAGCAGTTAAGAAACAACAGGCTGTTATGCAGTCATTTCCGCAGAGTCCTTCATCAACCGCATTCAGGAAATTGGCAAAAGTAGCCTTAAAGTGGCCTGCGCCCAAAACCGCGTCAGGGCATTTAGAGTTTTTTGTAGAGAGACTCATTAAATTCAGTGCAGCTGGATAACAAAAGTTGACTATACTTTGTTAATGAATGCGGCAAATACCATGTATACAGAGGTTCAAAAAGATCAGCGTGACCAACGCATTATAGAAAATATTGGTCTTGTTAAGCGCATTGCTTATCACCTGGTTACTCGACTACCCTCTAATGTTCAGGTGGATGATTTAATTCAATCTGGCATGTTAGGTCTTATAGAGGCATCAAAAAACTACGACCCATCTCAGGGGGCAAGTTTTGAAACCTATGCGGGGATCCGTGTGCGTGGTGCCATGTTAGATGATGTTCGTCATGCAGACTGGTCACCCCGTTCATTACATAGAAAAATGCGTCAGGTGCGTGAAGCGATTCATGATATAGAAAATGAAACTGGCCGTGATGCAAAAGATCACGAAGTAGCAGAACGTCTGGATATTACACTGGATGAATATCACACCATCAGGCGAGATAGCTCTAATGCGCAAATATTTAGTCTGGATCAGACTGAAGATGACCCGGGTCAGCAAAACAGGCTTAAATCCACGCAGAGTGAACCGTTAGAATTATTGCAGCAAAGTAGTTTTAAGACTAATCTGGCTGAGGTTATTGCCACATTAGCCGAACGAGAACAAATGGTTATGTCGTTGTATTATAACGAAGAGTTAAACCTGAAAGAGATTGGTTTGGTGCTGGAAATATCAGAATCCAGAGTGTGTCAGATTCACAGCCAGGCACTTAAAAATATTCGTAGTAAAATGAGTGACTGGATAAGCTGAAAAATACCTGAATAAACCTGTAAAAACAGGGGGATCAAGTATTATGAATTTGACAGTATTCATTATGGAGTTATACCTTTTTAAAAAATAAGTCTTTGGTTACAGAGAGTTTTTTTCATTTCATACTGGAAAAAACTCAAATGTCTGCCAGAATCAATGTAAACATAAACTATAGTGACTGAGGAAATCCGCCTTGGATAAAAATATGAAAATCCTTATTGTGGATGATTTTTCCACAATGCGGCGAATTATTAAAAATTTGCTGAGAGATCTGGGCTTTAATAATACTGATGAAGCAGATGATGGCCAGACTGGGCTTCCTAAGCTTCAATCCGGTAACTTTGACTTTTTAGTTACTGACTGGAATATGCCTGGAATGACAGGTATTGATTTGTTACGTGCTGTACGTGCAGATGAAAAGTTAAAAACACTGCCTGTTTTAATGGTGACAGCTGAAGCAAAAAAAGAACAAATAGTGCTGGCCGCTCAGGAGGGAGTAAATGGGTATATTGTAAAACCATTTACAGCGCAAACGCTTAAGGAAAAGATCGATAAAATATTTGAACGAATAGAAGGATAGGAAACTTTATGGAAGCAACACCTATTAATCGTGACCTTCTACTCGAAAAAGCTCAGGCAATGATAACTAGTCTTCAGTCTCCAGAAACGACTGATGAACAGTTAGAGACTCAGATTGATGATATCAATAGCTTAAAAGATAACCAGCTGTTTCAAGAATTGGGCAAGATGACCCGTGACATTCATGACTCTATTATGCAGTTTCGCATGGATTCACGTATTTCTGATCTGGCAGAAACGGATATACCCGATGCCAAAGATCGACTTGAGTATGTTATTACAATGACAGAAAAAGCCGCAAATACGGCAATGGGTGTTATTGAAGAAGGTAGCCCTGTAGCTGAAAAGCTCGGCTCTCAGGCGGGTGTTCTAAAAGCGCAATGGCAAAAATTTCGTAAACGCGAATTGTCTGCAGATGAGCTGCGCTCTATGGGACACGATGTAGAAGAGTTTTTTGACGAGTCTGAAAGAATGATGTCGAAACTGCTTTCCGGTTTTACTGAAATTTTAATGGCACAGGATTTTCAGGATCTGACAGGGCAAATTATTCGCCAGGTTATCAATCTGGTAAATGAAATTGAAACCAACCTGGTTGACCTGATAAAAATTCAGGGAGAAACCCAGGCTAAAGAAGATTCAGCAGAAAAACAGGATGAAGCAACCATACTTGATGGTCCACAGGTTCCAGGAAAGGAAACATCAAATGATGTTATGAAAGGTCAGGATGATGTTGATGACTTACTAGCAAGCCTTGGCTTCTAGTCATTCCCCAAGAATTTAATAGTTATGAATATTAAAGGTTAGTAAAGGCTATAAATGGCAATTGATCTAGATGATGAAATACTTCAGGATTTTCTGGTTGAGGCCGGTGAAATTCTTGAGCTATTAAGTGAACAACTAGTTGAGCTTGAAGCAGACCCCGAAGATGCGGATTTGCTGAATGCTGTCTTCAGGGGTTTCCATACCGTTAAAGGCGGTGCGGGATTTCTGGCACTGGATTCAATGGTTGATTGTTGTCATGTTTGTGAAGATGTATTTAATGTACTGAGAAATGGAGAACGTGCAGTTAGCCCTGGTTTAATGGATTGTGTGCTGCAAGGGCTGGATTCAGTGCAGATAATGTTCACTGAAATTCAGGAAGGCACTGACCCTACGCCAGCTACACCAGAGCTTTTAGCAAAACTGAAAGTTTACTCAGTTGCCGGTGATAACGAACCGGAAGATACACCAGCTGCAGCAGAAGCTCCAGCTGCCACGGCTGATAGTGTTGCTGAAGAGGCTGCGGCACCTGCAGAAACCGCATCCCGTGATGAAACTGATGACGAGTTTGATGCATTGCTTGATGCCATGGATGAAAGTGGTGGCACAGAGGCGGCAGCGCCTGCTGACTCTGCAACTGATGACATAACCGATGATGAATTCGAGTCTTTATTAGATGATCTTCATGGTAAAGGCAAGCATAGCGGTGGCAAACCCGAGGACGAAGAACCAGCAGCGAAAGCGACTGAGTCTGCTGGCGATGATTTAATGACCGACGATGAATTTGATTCAATTCTGGATCAGATGCATGGAGAAGGAAAAGGTCCTACCGCAGCTGCAAGTTCTGATACGCAAGCAGCATCAAGCGAGAAAAAAGATGAGGCAGCCGGTGATGAAATGATCACTGATGATGAATTTGATGCCATGCTGGATCAAATGCATGGTAAAGGTAAAGGGCCAACTGCTACCGAAACGTCTAAACCTGCAGCTCCAGCTGCTAAACCGGCAGCGCCTGTTGCTAAACCAGCAGCAAAGAAAGAGCCTAAAGCCCCGGCTAAACCGGCTGCAGAGGCATCGGTTCGTGTCGATACTGAACGTCTCGATGAAATGATGAACCTGGTTGGTGAGTTGGTATTAGTCCGTAACCGTCTGCAAACACTTCGTGCATCAATGCCAGAAGGCAAGTTAACCCATGCAATAACTAATCTGGACATGGTAACGGCTGATTTACAGACATCTGTAATGAAAACCCGAATGCAGCCAATTAAGAAAGTTTTTGGTCGTTTCCCACGGGTTGTTCGTGATTTATCTCGCTCCATTAATAAAGAAATCAAGTTAGAAATGATGGGTGAGGATACCGACCTGGATAAAAACCTGGTTGAAGCTTTGGCCGATCCGTTAGTGCATCTAGTGAGAAATGCGGTTGATCACGGTGTTGAGCTACCCGATGACCGAGAAAAGAAAGGCAAGCCGCGTGTGGGTACGGTTAGCTTAAGTGCGACTCAGGAAGGTGACCACATTCTATTAGCCATAGAAGATGATGGTGCGGGCATGGATCCGGAAGTATTAAGAGTTAAGGTTGTTGAAAAGGGTTTAATGGACGAAGAAGCCGCTGCTCGAATGGACGATAAAGAGTGTTTTAACCTGATATTTATGGCCGGTTTTTCAACCAAAGAAGAGATCTCAGATATATCCGGTCGTGGTGTGGGTATGGACGTGGTTAAAACACGAATAACACAGTTAAACGGCACACTCGATATTGATTCAGAGCTGGGTAAAGGTACGACATTAAGCATTAAAGTTCCTCTGACCCTGGCCATTCTGCCAACACTTATGATTGCCATGGGGCAATACACGTTTGCGTTGTCACTTGCAAACGTAAACGAAATATTTGAACTGGAAACACGCAAAACAAACGTGGTTGATGGTCAGCTAATGGTTATGGTTCGCGAAAAAGCGGTGCCCCTGTTTTATTTATCCGACTGGTTGTTAAAGCCAGGTGAAGAATGTCAATCGGGTGATGGTAAAGGCCAGGTCATTATTGTATCTGTGGGTAATCGAATGGTTGGTTTAGTGACCGATTCGGTAATAGGTCAGGAAGAGGTAGTGATTAAACCACTGGGTGCCATGTTACAAAATTTAGCAGAGTTTGCAGGATCAACGATTACCGGTGATGGTGGCATTGCCCTGATTATCGATGTACCCAGTTTATTAAAAGCGCGTGCCAATTACTAATATCTGAATGGTTCGTTATTGGCTGTAATATAATTATAAAAATCAATGCCTTATATTTTAATCATGTTTCTAACGAGTAATGCTCGTATGGGGCTATATTCGATTAAGGTATTTATCCCTAAGCATTAATCAGATAACCTTCTATATGCTTAGATATTTTCAGGAAACTTAAATGGCAATACGTGTGCTGATCGTCGATGATTCCGGTTTTTTCCGTCGTCGATTAACGGAAATTCTAAATTCTGACCCACAAATTGAAGTTGTTGAAACTGCCGAAGATGGCAAAGATGCAATTGAAAAAGCCAGAATTTGCCGTCCCGATGTTATTACCATGGACATAGAAATGCCGGTAATGAACGGCATTGATGCTACCCGTGAAATTATGAAACAACGGGCTGTTCCCATCATTATGTTTTCATCATTAACCTATGATGGCGCTAAAGCCACATTAGACGCGTTGGAAGCTGGGGCAACAGACTTTCTTCCTAAACGATTTGATGATATTTCCAATGATAAAGCGGAAGCTAGAAACATATTATGCGGCCGCGTTAAATCGCTTGTATCGCCTTTAAAATTAAGACCTGCCAGTTCTGCAAGCCCGGCTGCTCCGCGAACACCCGCTGCAACTGTTAGCACACAACGGCAACCCGTTGCCCCTAAAGCAGCTGCACCTCGCCGAACAAACCATAAAGTGTTTAAACCATCGGATTATGATCTGGTGGCTATAGGCACATCCACGGGGGGGCCGGTAGCACTTCAGGAAGTGTTAACTCAGTTACCTGCTAACTTCTCATTACCCATTTTGCTGGTTCAACATATGCCAGCAACTTTCACTGAAGCGTTTGCAGCGCGACTTAATCAACAATGCAAAATAGAAGTCAAAGAAGCCAGAGACGGTGATGTGATTCAACCCGGAGTCGCTTTACTTGCACCGGGTGGAAAGCAGATGAAGCTGGAGAAGCGAGCTGGGCGCCTGTTAATAAGGATAGAAGAAGAAACAGACCCAATGCAAAATTATAAACCCTGTGTTGATGTTACTTTTAATACGGTGAGTAATGCTTTGGGAAATAGAGTGCTGGGTATCATACTCACAGGTATGGGGGCTGATGGTAGTGTTGGTTGTAAAGCGATGCAAAGTCGCGGTGCAACAATCTGGGCACAGGATGAAGAAACCAGTGTTATTTACGGTATGCCAGCTGCTGTGGCTGGAATTGCGGAACAAATTTTGCCGATGAAAGAAATCGGCAAGAAACTTGCTACTAATACTTAGTATGGACATCTTGAGTATTGTCGGGATCGTTATAGCATTTGTCGCTATATTAAGTGGCAGTGTGTTAGAAGGCGGTCACCTCGGCCATTTATTTCAGTTAACTGCGTTTGTCATCGTTGTTGGTGGCACAGTGGGTGCTGTCTTATTACAAACCACGCTTCCAACTTTCTGGCGCTCAATGGTGATTGTGCGTTGGGTTTTTGTCACACCTCAAGTAGATCTTAATGCAACTATCGATAAAATAGTGACCTGGAGTCAGTTATCAAGACGGGAAGGTTTACTGGCTTTAGAAAATGCATCTGAAACCGAAACCGATTTATTTTCCCAAAAAGGCTTACAAATGCTGGTTGATGGAAATGAACCGGAAACCATTCGTGATGTGATGGAAACTGAGATTAATACAATTGAACATGATGATATGACAGCAGCAAAAGTATTTGAATCAATGGGGGGGTATAGCCCAACGATTGGTATTTTAGGTGCGGTGTTAGGGTTGATACATGTTATGAATAATCTGGCAGACCCGGAGAAACTGGGAAGCGGTATAGCCACGGCATTTGTTGCCACTATTTATGGTGTTGGATTAGCTAACCTTATTCTGTTGCCGATAGCGGGTAAGTTAAAGGCTCAGGTTCGAAAACATTCGGTGCAATTTGAAATGACTTTAGAGGGTATCGTCAGTATAGCAGAAGGTGAAAACCCGCGTAGTTTGCAGGCAAAACTACAAAGTTATTTAGGGCGAATATAAAAAACGAATCGTTCAATGGCAAATTAATCCAGTAACGATTTAGTCTAGTAACGATTTAAATAAAACGTATTTGTATTATCCTGCTCGCTTTGGTAAAAACAGGGCGAACAGGTAAATAGAATTTAAGTTATTGATGTTTTAAAACATCGTGTTAATAACGAGGAATAATAAAGAAAAACAATGAGACGTCGGGGCATTACAGATATTGAACCAGCTGAGTCAACTGATCGTTGGCTGGTATCTTATGCCGATTTTATAACCTTGTTGTTTGCTTTTTTTGTTGTGATGTATTCAATTTCAAATGTTAATCTGGGTAAGTATCGTGTTTTATCCGACTCGGTAATGACGGCATTTAGTGCCCAGACAAATTCGCCATTTCCAGTGGGTTCTCAACTGGGCATTTCTGTTCAACGTGCACCTATCGCTGTGGGTTTGATGGGCCAATCCGGATTGGTTTCGATGCAGGAAACGGCAGCAGAACTAGATAAGCGCCTGCAGAAATGGGTTAAAAAAGGCATGATCGCTGTCAGTGGCAATGAAAAATGGTTAGAAATAGAAATTAAATCCAGCTTATTGTTTAAGTCTGGCGATGCGCTTTTATCTACTGATGCCGCAAACATATTAGCGGAGTTAACCAGTGTCGTAAAAACAACTAAAAATCCATTATACGTATCAGGCTACACAGATGATGTGCCTATTAATACGGGCCGCTACCCGACTAACTGGGAATTATCCGCTGCTCGTTCAGCAAGTGTTGTCAGGTTATTAGCACAAAATGGCATAAACCCGGCACGAATGGGGGCTATTGGTTATGGTGAATTTAGACCCATAGTGGCAAATGACTCCGCTATTAATCGACAGAAAAATCGTCGAGTAGTGGTTCGTATCATGACCGGAGAAGACACCTTTGCCGGTTCAAGCCCGTTTGTTGATAACGAGGTTGATGCAATAGTAGCACCACAACAGACTCCGCTTACGCCTGTTATTAATTTGCAGGCAGCTGAACCTGTGCGTTCTATTTTTGGTACACCCTAAATGAAAGTCTGGGCAACAGCTAATCAAAAAGGAGGTGTTGGTAAAACAACATCTGCCGTTAATTTAGCCGGCGTAATGCAAAAACGAGGACATAGAGTACTGCTCGTTGATCTTGATCCCCATGGCTCACTCACCAGTTACTTTGGGCTCGACCCGGATGCAATCGAGGGCAGTGCATATGATTTATTTCAGCAATCGTTAACAAAAAGTTTAAATACAAAAGTGGCTGTTCATAAAACACGCTTCAAGGCTTTAGATTTTATTCCTGCCTCATCTGCCCTGGCCACTTTAGATCGTCAGTTAGGCACTAAGGACGGAATGGGGCTGGTTATTAAAAAATCACTACAACAGGTGGATGAAAATTATGATCTGGCTATTATAGATTGCCCGCCAATGTTAGGTTTATTAATGGTAAACGCCTTAGCGGCTTGTGAGCGCTTACTTATACCTGTGCAAACTGAGTTCCTCGCTTTGAAAGGTTTAGAGCGCATGGTGCATACATTATCAATGATTCAGAAAGCGCGAAAAAAAGAAGTGTGTTACAGCATAGTGCCGACGTTTTATGATCAACGTTTAAATGCATCCATTGAAACGTTAAAGACATTAAAAACACAATATAAAGATACTATCTGGGATGGTGTCATTCCTGTTGATACCCAGTTTCGTGAAGCCAGTCAAAAAGGTATTCCTTTAACCATTGAACGAGTCAGTAGCCGAGGCGGACGCGCATACTCGCACTTGTTAGATTTTCTGCTTGAGCTAGATGAAGAAAATAATATGTCGGTAGCCGGGGGAGGTAGTCATGAGTGATGCCACTAAAAAAACATCCGATCAGGAGCAGGCTATTCATGAGTACCTGGAATCATTATTGTCAGAGGTGCCTGATGAAGATTTAGAGGTATCAGCCACAAATGAGACGAGCACGACTGCGGTTAAGTTAGCAGAAGTAACAGATATTGAAGCGAGTCGCCCCCATGTGGAACCTGAAGTAAAACTGCCTGTTGTTGGTTTAGACCAGTTAGTCGCTGAAGTGCCAGAAGTGATTACTGAGGTTAAAACTCAACTTAAGACTGAAGTAAAAACGGAAGTAAAAACAGACATACAGCCTGAAATAAAAACACAAACAGCCATTGAAATACAGGCAGAACCTGAAGAAGTAACCCAGCTGGTATCAGACACGGGTGTGCCTGACTGGGCTGAAACACGATTCCAATGTTTATTATTTAAAGTGTCAGGCTTAAATCTTGCCGTACCGCTGGTTAAATTGAATAGCGTAATTCCCTGGGATGAGAATATAACCCAGACACCTAATCAAACGGAATGGTATTTAGGGTTGGTTCAGCATTTGCAAAATCAGATTAAGGTAATTGACACTGCTTTACTGGTAATGCCAGAAAACCGTCACAAAAACCTTGAAGATAATGCATCCGGTCGACTTAGCCATATCCTGTTAGTTGATGATTATAAGTGGGGTCTGGCCTGCAGCAGTATAGGTGATGTTATCTGGCTCAATCAGGATGAAGTTAAATGGCGTAAAAATAAAACCAGTCGTGCATGGTTGTCGGGTACATCGCTAGAGCACCTCTGCGCGATTATGGATACAGAAGTTTTTGCTCAAATGCTAACCGAATAAAGTCTAATAGCTTATGAAGCAGGGGTTTCAGCGAATGACTGATAGATGTAGCTTAGAATAATTTAAGAAAATAGGGCGCTTAATAGCCACGATAAGTAATTTATTAAATTGAGTCTGTAGGTATTTAGTCCTCTACTTGCTGGCGTTTACAGCTATCTAGACTAAAATAAAAATAAGATAAAATAGTTTACTAAATGTTGCAGAACGAGCAGTAGGCTATTGAATGTTAATGGGCAAATAAAACTGGCATATAAACTGCAGTAATAATATATAAGTGGAGCACTTAAAATGAGTGATGATAACGAGAATGTTGACCACAGACAATGTGTGACATTCCGGCTGGATTTTGAGATCTATGGCATCAACGTGATGTCGGTTCAGGAAGTTCTCAGAGTAACTGATATTGCACCCGTACCTGGTGCTCCGAATTATGTAATTGGCATAATCAATCTTCGCGGTAATGTAGTGACAGTAATCGATACCCGTATGAGATTTGGTTTACCAACTAAAGAAATGGATGATTCCACGCGAATAGTTATCATCGAAGCTGAAAACCAGACTGTCGGTATAGTTGTTGATAGTGTTTCAGAAGTCGTTGATGTTTATGCAAATGAAATCGAAACTGCACCAAATGTAGGAAACGATGAAACAGCCCGATATATTGAAGGGGTTGTAAGCCGAAATGAGGAACTGTTAATTCTTGTTGATTTAAACAAGCTCCTCTCAGATGATGAATGGGCGGATATGTCCGGATTCTGATTTCAGGTTTACTCTCTAAATGCGTCGGCACTGGAGAGTAAAAATGAATGCACTTATTATATTATTATCAAGTTTGATGTTTTTAATGTCTTTGGCATTATTTGTTTATACAAAAAAACAATTAACATCAATTCAGTTATCTATTCAATCTTCACTGCGCACCAATAAAGTCAATAGCGAACTCACCGCGCTTAATGCGGGTTCAATTGGTTTGGGTGAGCGTTTTATAAAATTAGAAAAGCAGATGCAGCTAATGGCCTCAAGAATTGATGAGGTGTCGAGTGAAATAAATAGTAATTCTCCCTATGCTTACGCAATCGAATTGGCACAAAAATCACACTCTGCTGAGAGTATTTCAGAGATGTGTCATATCAGTCTTACCGAAGCTCAGTTATTAGTTATGATGCATCAACAACAAGCAGCATAAATTTTTATTTATAGATAAAAAAATATAATATTGAATCTGGCTGTTATTTTATTTCATCGTAAATGATCAGACAGATTTAAGCACAAAATTGATCAAAGATTAAACGTCGCTCTCAATACAAGCTATAGCTTTATTTAATAATTTAGATTAATGTCAACTCGCCATAGTAATAGTATTCAAAATAAATTCTAATGATTGATGTCAATTAATTACATGATTAAATAATTATTATTGTTTTTTATGATTCATGTCTGCGACTAATTGTCACACCAACTAAAAACTTTAGATATCGTGGTAGAGTCCTCTTCACTTAATAAAAATTAGCGTTTATTTTTCAAAGAGTGTGCTTTGTATTAAGGACACTATATTGATCAATAAATAAAATTAATAGTGAAAAGGTTGTGTCATATGAAAGTTTGTTCATTAGCTCCACTTGCGTTAGCTGTCAGTTGTTCCATAAGTTTGTTAACAGGGTGTAGTAGCTCCAGCAGTAGTTCAAATGAAACGGCCATTAGTGGATCTATTGTTGCTGCACCAGTTAACGGAGCACAGGTCAGCGTAACTGATGTTAATGGAAATGTTGTTGCAGGCCCGGTGAGTACGAATACTCAAGGGGTGTACGCATTAAATATACCTAATGCCAGTTTATCTCAGGATTTAATAGTTAAATCTACTGGTGGTACGTTTATGGATGAAGCGACCGGGAATGATGCAACTGCAGCTGAGATGTATGCGTATGCTTCTGCTAACTCTGTAAGCAGTGGTAGCAGCCTGAGTGCAACACCGGGTTCAACTATTATCGCCAAGCTTGTTATGAATCATAATAAAACCATGACACAGGCACAGGAAATTTTCAATAATGCTTTTGGTTACACCCCCGATACAAGTGTGACACCTGCCGATGCAATGGCAGCCTCTACAGATGCAAGTGACGCTGAAAAACTGTCGGGCTTTCGAGCTGCCGCATTTAGTCAGTTAGCCATGGATTTAGGTTTGTCACAGAATGATCAGTTTGCAATGTTTACTGCTCTGGCAAAAGATCTATCTGATGATGTATTAGATGGTGTTGATAGTTCAGGAATTATTAATATTGGTACAACTGGTTTTAATCTTCAGGCTGATATTCAGAACCGTTTCACCTTAGCGTTAATAAATTTTAAAGCTAACACTAACAACTTATCAGGCCTGGATAATGCACAAATCGGCAACGTACCCTTTGCTAAGGTGGCTTTAACTAATAATTATAAGATAGTTTATGAGCAGATAGGCATGATGGAAGCCATGGCGGGTAAGTCTACTTTCAAGATAACCGTTACTAATAAGAGTGATGACACACCTTATGCTGGTGCAGCTCCAATGTTAATACCGATGATGCATATGGCGACCAGAAATCACAGTACTCCAAAACCTGTTATTTCAGTGGTTGATGAGACCGGTGGTGTGTATACAGTTACTGTTTATTACCTCATGCCTTCTCAAATGGCAGACGGCATGTCTATGGGATTCTGGGATCTTAAGTTTACAGTTGCCGGTGAAGAAGCGCATTTTTATCCTACGGTAATGATGGCCATGGGTGACACACTTCAAGTTAGACTTAAAGGTGTTTCTGATACAGTAATGTCAATGAGCGGGATGGTTGGCCGACCATATTTTATCTTTAAAGATAGTTTAACAGGTGGAACAGGCTCTTATGATTTCACAGTATTTATTGCTGCAAGAGGAGATACTATGATGAGTTTCCCCGCTGTATATCAGAACAGTACACTAAGTGGAAACAATGTAGATACCATAACTGTTGAGTTCTCTGATGATGACGGAGCAAATTGGGTCACAGCAGATGATAATGGTGACGGTACATTTACTAGAACGGGACTCTCATTATTAAATGCTCAAGAAGATCAAATAAGAGTTAGATTAACTGTCAACCATAACGGTACTAATGAAGTTAAAACAACGGATGGTTTAATAGAAGATGCTGGTGTTAATGATTATCAGACCTTCACAGTAACAACTGGTATGAGCATGTAGGTTGTTAATGTGAGACAAATGAAATCCTCATTCTGTGTTAAGGCACAGGTATTTTATAGCCTCCTTACGGGGGCTGCTTTTTTAATGAGTACATCTTCTGCATGGTCTGCTTCCTGTTGCGGTGGCGGCGGTGCTGCAACATTGGTTCTGCCCAAGTTTTTTGACAGTATGTATGATGTCTCAGTTGGTTATGAGCAATATCATGGTTTCTGGAGTCAGGATGGCGAGCACCTTGATGATCCACCAGGTTCAGATTTAAATCAGTTTAGAATCACTCCGGGTTATGCCAAACGTATTAATGATAACTGGCAGGCCAGCATTGTTATGCCTTATGTATGGAATGATAATCAGTATGCGGGTTTGAGTTCTAATACCAATGGTTTAGGTGATGCCACACTTGGTTTCTGGTATGAAAACTTTGACGATATAAAATGCGTTTACGCAGTTAATAGTATCGAAGACTTAACGCCTGCGGCCTATTTTGGTGCTAGCCTGACTGTTCCCACCGGTGTCTCACCCTATGATGATGTCGAAAATAGTTTTGATATTACAGGGCGGGGTTTTTATCGCTTAGATGCAAATATGCTGTTAGATAAAACAGTTTTTCCCTGGGGGCTTTCGTTAAGTCTTTCATATGGTATGTATCTGGAAAGAGATGTAAATCAGGAATACGGTAAATACGTAGAGCCTTATCGACGCAAATTGGGTAACCGTGCCTCTGGCTCGTTAGGTTTTTCTTATAGTAAAACACTTGAAGAGCTGGATACACTAACCTATACCTTAACCTACGCAGCTTTAAAGGAAGATGCGGCGACTATAAACGGCTCGATAGATTCTACTTCTGGTTTTGATACTCAATCCGTTTCTATAGCGGTTGCTTATTCAACCATGGCTAAAGACTGGATCGTAAGAGCTGCTTTTAATCATCTACCGACCAATGATGGTCTGGGGTCTAATTTCCCTGTTACAGATACCATTACGATAGGGGTTAGTTATGTCATTCCTTAAGTCGTTATTATTCATTAGTTTAATTTTATTATCTGCCTGTGCAGACGTATTGGATGATATTAATCCATCAGGTTCTGATAAACGTGGTGATTTTGATTCATCAACTATTGGCTCTCATCCGGGGGAAACAGCCGCAGACTTTTCTGTTTTTGATACGTTGAATAATACGTTTGTCATGTCATCTGAACTTGTGGGTGCAGATGCAATTGTCGTTTATTTTACTATGTGGTGTCCCATATGCGACAGTCACATGACTCATATGCGAGCAAATATTATTCCTGATTACCCTAATGTTAAATTTTATTTCATCGATTATGTTTCAGGCTTAGTAAGTGTGGCCCGTGCTTCCCAGTTAGATAATGGCTATGGCTCATCAACTGTACTGGTTGATGATAGTAATCATACTGTGACAGATTTATATGATGCAACGATGGGTACAACAATTGTTATAGATAGAAATACAATTGTACAAATGAATGAAGATTATAAAGATGGTAGTAAGTTAAAGGATATCTTAGATGCATTGCCTTAAGTTTTCGATTAAGGAAATACTGAATATATATCTGATGAGGTTTACTAAAAACGTAATTTTAATAACTGCATTGGTATCAGCTGTGTTTATTAATATCGCGATGGCAGAAAAAGCACCAGACTTTAGTTTGCAGGGTGAAGGTTCAATAATTGAACTTTCCAGTTTCAAAGGAAAAGTTGTTTATTTAGACTTTTGGGCTTCCTGGTGTGTTCCCTGTCGCCAATCATTTCCATTCATGAATAATATGCATGAAAAATATTCAGAAGAAGGTTTAAAAGTTATCGCGATAAATTTAGATACAGAGCGTGATAAAGCAGATCGTTTTCTAAAGATAATACCTGCAGACTTTACTATTGCTTATGATCCCGCGGGTAAGGTGCCTGAGTTATATAAGCTTTCAGTCGTCCCCAGTCTTTATTTGATAAATGGCGATGGTGAAATAGTTTATAAACACTCTGGCTTCAGAAGTTCACAAAACGAAAAGCTGGAATCTAAAATACGCCAGGTTTTATCAGAGAATAAAACGCCTAAGCTGAGTCTTTCAGAACCCACTCATCCATAAGTTCAAATAACTGGTGTTCCAGAACAGGTTTGGTTAAACATGCATCCATTCCCGCATCAATAAAGGTTTGCTGCTCATCAGGTAGAGCGTGAGCTGTTAATGCGATTATAGGTAGCTCACTTGTTGTTCGTAATTTTTTAGTGACTTCAATCCCGTTAAGCCCCGGCATGCGTATATCCATAAGTATTAAATCGTAATTGTTTGACTGGGCTAGTTGTAGGGCTATATTTCCGTCCTCTGCCTCTTCAGTAATAACACCCTGCTGTGTAAGTAATGTGTTAATTAACTTACGATTAATTGAGTTATCATCAGCAACTAAAATACGTATACCTGCGTATTTATCTGCTGTTGAATCAAAGCTTGATTGAATTAAGGTGGGCTCAGGTTGTTTATTTGTTATGGAAATAGGCATTTTTAGCCAGAAGTTAGAACCTTTATCCAGATTATTTTTAACACCCATTTTTCCATTCATTAAGCCGATTAATTGTTTTGAAATGGCCAGACCCAAACCTGTACCTGAGTCGGGTTTATAAATTGAGTCATTAGTCTGATTGAAAGCTTCAAAAATATTTATGTGCTCTTCTTGTGGTATGCCTTTGCCAGAATCAATAACTTCAATAATTAATTCATGAGAATCATTAATACTCAGTACTTCAGCGGTTAAAGTGACCGAACCCTGGTCTGTAAATTTAATCGCATTACCAATTAAATTTGAGATGATCTGTCTTAATCTTAACGGGTCAATAATAATATTTTCAGGAATTGAGCCGGTAGGGTGATAGCTAAGATTAAGCGATTTTGTATTCGCCGCTTCAGAAAACAGGCGGATTACTGAATGTAAAAACTCATTGATGTTTACTACCTGCGTGATGAGCTCAGTTTTTCCTGATTCAATACGTGAAAAATCCAGAATATCATTTATGATGCTCATCAAATCTTTCATAGAAGTATTGATTGTATCTACATATTCAGATTGTTCGCCATTAAGCTGAGTCTTGGACAGTAAATTGGTAAAACCAATAATTCCATTCATGGGAGTGCGCACTTCATGACTCATATTAGCTAAAAACAGGCTTTTTGCTTTATTGGCTTTTTCAGCCTGATCTTTGGCTTTGATCAGATTCTCTGCTTCATTTTTACGTGCACTGAAACCCTGACCAGTGCCCTCTACGCCTATAACATTACCTTCCTGGTCAAGCAGAAAGCGGGCATTAGTTGATAACCATACCGTTGATCCATTACGGTGTTGCAAAGTGAAGGGGTATTGTTCTACATAACCATTGTTTTGTGTTAATGCATCAATAAATTTATTACGCTTTTCTGGGTCTACATAAAAATCGGTGGTTTTCTGCCCGATAAGTTCTTTTGCCGTGTAACCCAACAATAGCTCTACCGAGTCGGAAACGAATAGCACAACGCCATTTAGATCCGTTCGATAGTAGGTCTCCTGAAGGTTATCCAGCACCCCTTTAAGCTCACGTTGTGAGGTATTAAGGCTTTTTTCAATGACCCTGTTCTTTTCCAGCCCGTCGGCCAGTATCACCATATTACTTTTAAGTTTCTTGGTGGTTTTGAGCCAGAGGGTAGTGGTTACAATAGTACTGACAATAAATAGTACGAGAAATAAGCTTAAAATTGTCATAGTCCTTCCTGGCAGAATTTAGCGTAGAAATATTTAAAAATGTATTAATGGATGAAATTATACCTCAGGAAGCTCTTTAATATATGTAATAAGCTCAATTTAGAACGCATATGCATTATAGAGTCATCAAATATAGCAGGTTGATGTTTGCTCACTTTAAGTCCTCTAAAGAGAGTCAGTAAGCGGTATAAAGCCATTATTAGCCTTGTTTTTGATGGTTTAATTTAATAGACTTCTAAGCTCATTCCCGCATGCGTCTTCAGGGAATATGGATATTTGATGTATGCGCGGCTTAAAGTAAATATTGATTCAAATCATTTATTGAAAAATCGAATTCAATATCCGAATTCAATATCAATAAATAGGTAATTGCTTTCACTCGTGCACAGCTTATAAATTGGCAGACGTTTATTAACGTTGACTAAGCATGTTACATCTATTTGCTTTAAAGAGAAGTTATCAAAAGAGAGATCATCATGAAACGAAATATAGT
>Ga0316204_10002160_pt1 | contig 46609 bp, 37 predicted proteins | sample 6monrhotite_MG_2_FD_205661 | JGI IMG/M metagenome (GOLD analysis project Ga0316204, IMG submission 205661) | Microbial mat bacterial communities from mineral coupon in-situ incubated in ocean water Damariscotta River, Maine, United States -... | ecosystem: Environmental > Aquatic > Marine >... | reverse complement strand
GGCTTCGCATACATCGCTGGTATTGATATGCGACGCATCCTTACCGGTGGCAATCGTGCCATCGTGGCAACTGGAACATGCGCCACTTACCTCGTCATGATCCACTGCGGTCACTGGCGACCAGGCTGCACTCGAATGGCAGGCTTCACACACCTCACTGGTATTTATGTGGGTGGCAGCTTTGCCGGTGGCGATGATGCCATCATGACAGCTAACGCAGGTATCAGTGATCGTGCTGTGATCAACACCCGCACCCAGCCAAGTGGTAGTAACGTGGCAAACATCACAAGCAGCCGTAGTCACAACATGTGATGGCCCCTTGCCTGTCGCGATCACGCCATCATGACAGGACTCGCAGGCACCCTGTACCTGATCATGGTCTACCGTGGTTTCAGGCGTCCAGGCCGCACTCGTATGGCAGGCTTCGCACACATCGGTGGTGTTGATATGCGACGCATCCTTACCGGTGGCAATCGCGCCATTGTGGCAACTGTTGCAATTATCCATGACACCGGAATGATCAAATGTGGCGCCTTGCCAATCATTTGTTGTATGGCACACGTCACATGCTTCCGTTGTCGCAAGATGAGTGGCATGTTTGCCTGTCGCAATAATGCCATCATGACAACTTTCACAAGTACCAATGACCTGGTCATGATCCACACCCGTTACAGGCACCCAAGTCACTGTATTATGGCACGCAGCACACTCCGCTGTGGTCGCAATATGGCTCGCAGATTGACCCGTAGCACTACTGCCATTGTGGCAAGTCACGCATGACTCATTATCAACAATGCCATGGTCCATCGTCGCTGAATCAGAAAAACTGGTGGTGGTATGGCAGGCATCACAAGAAGCTGTGGTCTGGATGTGTGTCAGCGAAACGCCCACTGCCGACACACCATCGTGACATGCCTCACACTGGGTGGGCAAAACTTCAAACACTGCACCTATATGGCAAGCAACACAATCAATTAAATCATGATCGCCATCCAACGGGAAGCCGGTAACCATGTGATCAAAAACAGCAGCATCTACTGCTACAGCATTTGTAGACTGGGTATCCGATTCATCAGGAACAATGGCCGAAAATCCTGATGCAGGAAACAGCAACAAGAACAACAGCCATATCGAAACCAGAACGTAGGTCCTTTTGACCATCGCCAGCTCAACAACATTCTTCAACAACATACTCATTTGTGCGACCACAACAACTTAGCAATTAAGTATTTTCACAACATCCTTAACATCACTTAATTTGCATGTACTCACTGACAGAATCGCTTCGAATAATGAATGATGCGTAGCAAAACACCATAATCCCTTTATTCGAAAATGAAACTACCCCCCGGTACTGCCATAAAACTTCTTAAAACCCAATCGGGATAAAACCGCAGGCTTCAACAAGTTTCTACACAGCAGATAGTATCAAAGAATTGTAAATTAAACATTCTTCACTCCGTCACCTGACGAAATAACAGAGATCAACAAACAAACAAATATTCCAATAAAAACAAATAACTATAATTAGATCCTGTCTAAACCAAGGGTAACCACGCGCCACATCCGTATATCTACCGATTAAATTAATCATCAAATATTCCAACAATTAAGCAAAACATAAACATACTTTTAGCAAGGGAGACAATTATCTACTTCTCACCTCATTCAAATCAGCATCATCCCGCTGACAATATCGAAGGTTCTATAAAAAAATCAGAACCAGTATCATTATTGAAGAGTATTGAAAGCATACTTTCGGATGATTTTTCCCATACCCCGGCTTTCCCCGGAATAACAGGAATGAAACGAGAGAGTGTTAACACCCCCCTAATACAGCAGCATTGATTTAAGATCAGCGTTTAATTTTAATTTCTTTAAATGATGTAGTGATATGACAGGTTTTGCATTCTTTACCCAACTGCCCATTATGTACATCGTCTTTTTCGTGGCAACCGTAACATCCCGTCGGCAACTCGACTTCATCCTCCACCGGCTCAGTATGGCAAGCATGGCAATCCAATCCAACATGTTTACCGTCCAACGGATAATCCGTCTGTTCATCATGATCAAACTCCCAGGCCATCCATTGTGAAGGCCGATGACAAAGCTCACACTGCTCACCCAGCCTTTGTTCATGGATATCATCTGTTTCATGACAAGATATGCAAGTCACCTCAGCTTCTTTAAATTTATTCGACACATGGCAGTCTTCACACGTCAGGAATGTATGAGATTCCAGCAAAGGGAATTTTGTAATGGCATGATCAAAAACCAGCTGTTCCATCCAGCCATCTTCATTGTGGCAAGTATGACATTGTTCCCCTTCCTGCCCTCCGTGAGCATCATCCAAACGATGACACTCCGCACAGGTATTTGGTGTTTGTTCGTCAAACAGCGTCTCGCGATGGCACATTTCACAAACTAAATCCTCGTGTTTACCTTTGAGAGGAAAAGTCGTGTCCACCTTGTGGTCAAACTCAATCTTGGTCCAGGCCTTTTCTACATGACACACATTGCAGCGCTTACCATAACGCTTGAAATGCACATCCTGTTTTTCGTGGCAGCCAAAACATGTGTTCTTCACCTCATCCTTAAAAATATGCTTTTGATGGCAATCTTTGCAGATTAATTTCGCATGACGACCTTTAAGAGAGAAATCCGTATCATTCTCATGGTCAAAGGTAACTTGCGACCAACGCTCATCAGTATGACAGTCATGGCAACGTACACCACGATCATTCTTATGCACGTCATCCAAATGGTGACAAAAATAACAACTTTGCGGTGTATTATCGTAACGCTCGTTCACGTGACAGTTGTAACAGGATACTTCCCTATGCTCATTTTTTAGTTGGAATCCAGTTTTAGAATGGTCAAAATATGCGGGCAACCAAGCACCTTCAGTATGGCAGTTTTCACATTGTTTACCCATGCGCTTTTTGTGTGGTTCATCCGCCTCGTGGCAATCATCACAAACCCGCTCCGGCATACGATATACATCCGCTTTTTTATGACAATCAGTGCAATCACTGGAAATATGTGCGCCCGCCAACTTAAACTCTGTTTTATTGTGGTCAAACAGATCAGTATCCAGTTGTACAATATCTGCATCACGTCCCAAATGATCCGAATGACACGAACGACATTCACGCTTTTCTACATCCGGAATCTTACCGTGAAAACCACGCGTTTTTTCAATATCTTCGGCAACCGCTTTATGGCACTCCATGCATTGCGTGTCTTGTTCTATACGCTCAAACCCGGAATGGCAGTTCTCACATTTTTTTTCAAATTTTGCATGCTTTTTGATGAGGGCGCCCGGCATCACCAAACCCTCCATCCTTTCTAAGGGACTAATACCCGCCTGCAAAGGCGAAATTAACAAAAATAATATGCTCCCCAGCAATGCATACAGGCATAGCTTCCCAAATAATAACGTAAGAAATTTTTCCAGCAGAAAATTAAATGGCACGTTGGTTACGCTTTAAAAAAACATCAATAGAATGGTTTTAATACCAATGTACAGCAAACACATGTACCGAGCTTGAAATAAGCAGAATATAAACAAGCGGGATATGAAAGATACGCCAGCCCACCAGTAGCCGTTCATAAAAATGTAGCTGACCAATTTTGATTAACGTATTCACATACTCACGCAGAATATGCTTTTCCCTGGAAAGCTCTGCCTGATAAGTCGATTTATCCCAGCCTTGCTCTATTGCAGGCTGTTTCAACATTACAGAAATTTGGCGAACTCCATCGATATAGCAGGCTGCTGCCTTTGCTCGCAACATAAAAAATCGCCCCGGTATATGAAATAATGATTTCGGCATATTCACCACCAGCATGGTTAATACCATCAGAGATTCATTAATAGCATTTGTCGCTTCACCTTGGTATTTTTGCATGGATGCGGCCAAAAATTCTTCCGTTTTACGTAGAGCCAGCAACCGGCTGTGCACCCTATACCCAATACGGGTATAAATGTATCGCCCGAAAATACCACTGGCGACGATACACAGCATAGCGATTAACGCAACAGAACCATTCAACGAGCGCATGGAAAACGAGCTATGCAAAATAATCAGCACCGGCCCAACAACACCCATTACCAAATGCGCATAATACCAACCACTCATTTCTCCCAGCTTTTTCATAAAACGTACACGTTTACGTAACGCGTACAACAACGTGGTCAACATCATGATGCCGCCATACAGCCCCATGTTGTACACCAATTCACTATCGGAATTAAAATAACGCGGATCCCACATTGCCCAGGCTGTAATGATAACCGCCATAATTATCAGTAACCCGACCAACACAAAACGGGATTCAGTTCTTGAGCGCGCCTCGTTGGAGCTCGCCATAAAAGAGGGATAACGATCGGCCAGTAATTTGACTGCTGATAATTCTTGTAAAGTCGGCAGCTGCATCTGACCTTCTGTTTTTTCTATACTCATTACAACTGTGTCCGGCTCCCAAAAGGCGCCTTTTGTCAAAACCTGTGATTTCTTGTTTTATTTACCGGAAAAATTCCCTTATTGTCAATGTAACTCCATGCCAGAATTCCCAGACGTCTCATTTTAATCCACTCAGTATAACTACGGTACCTTTACAGCATAACTACGGCACCTTTGTGGATAAGTCTGCAATACGTTTCTCAATGTCAGAGCGGCGATTATCCGAAACAGGCATGTCATCCACTGCCTGCTTCCAATAGTTTAACGCTGCAACATGGTCTCCCATGCGAATAGACGCATCACCCAAATACATGGCCACCAAATATTGCTTGATCTCGCTGCTGGATTGTAAATCTTCCAACAACTTCCTGGCTTCATTTAACCCATCTTTATTTTCACGTCTGCTGAGAATAGATGCCAGCACCAGTTTGGCCCTGGCGTGAGCCGAATCCTGTTTACGTGCGGCACGAGCCTCTTGTAATGCTTTATCACCTAATCCCAGCTCGTTATAAGTTTGCGCCAACAACAAGCGATTGCTGATATTGGCCGGTTCTGCTTTAACCTTACTTTCCAGGCGAACCAACAAACTACTGAGATCCGGAGCTTGCAAACGATCCGGGGAACCAGTACTTGTGGGGGCGACCGGTGTAGAAAACTGGCGCACAATATGTGGCAGCTCGTTGCCCATTTTAGCCGATATGGCGGCATCTGATGTTACTGTTGTTCCATCCGGCGACTGCTCCGACATAACCACAAACATCAGTACCACTGTGATAATCAATACGATACTGCCAGGATGGCGCAACCAGGTCACAAAAGAAGGTTGTGTACTCATTGACTGTTAATACTCCGTAATGTGCTCATACTGAGCAGCTATGATTGGACAATAATGATGAGCAACAATGCATTACTTCCGAGTCTGACATATACTCGTCGAGATTGATATTCATGCAGAGACCTCTTTCATTCCATGACCGTGTTAAAACTGCTCACAACGGTCTCACCAATTACTCGTCATCTTAGCGCACCATGAAGTAAATATGACACACACTGAACATCTAAATCTCAAACACTACGGATATCGATGACAGAAATGCTATTGTATCCTCCAGCGTCTGGTGTTTGTCAATGTGCCGTAAGAGCATTACAATCGTTATGCAGTAACAACATATGTTTGCACTACAAATAATAGGTGTTCATCAAATTTATCACAGGCAAAAACCAGTCTGAGCATTTTCAGTAACAAGAAAATACCGCAGTAATTATCCAAGATTCGTATAAGTACCCTCATGCTTAGAACTCGTATAAATACTCTTAATTAGAACCTGTATAAACATACCTAATTAGAATAGCGCTCGTATAAGTATTCACTATAAAATTTACACAAATATTCATTAATTAAAGCTCGCACAATCACCTGCCATTACCATGCACAATCGACAACAGAGTTATGAACGAACAGTCTGATTTTTTTACCGACATACTTTATTTTTTGTCCGTGGTAAGCGTAGAAAATGCCCAGAATATTTTGGCTTTTTTGGTGCCCATTGTACTGGCATGGTTTATTTATCAAAAAATCAAAAAAAACCGGGACAGACGCAGCCAAAACATTCTGCAAAACTCCAAGCAAGCGGGCCTTGGCGAACCTCCAACCTCTTTACATCCGATCATTGACCACAACCTCTGCCTGGGTTGTGCTACCTGCGTGGACGCCTGTCCGGAAGGTAAGGTACTTGGTGTTATTCATGAAAAAGCTCACTTGGTCGATCCCAGTCATTGTATTGGCCATGGTGCCTGTAAAACGGTTTGTCCCACTGATGCAATATCCTTGGTTATTGGCAATGAAAAACGTGGTGTCGACATCCCTCTATTAAACCCAAACTTTGAAACTAACGTGCCTGGTCTGTTTGTGGCAGGTGAACTCGGTGGCATGGGGCTGATTCGCAACGCTATTGAGCAAGGGCGTCAAGCCATGGAAAGTATTCGCCAGGCTATCAGCCGTTCCCAGTCCAGTGCACCATATGATATCGTTATCATTGGTGCCGGGCCTGCAGGCTTTTCCGCAACACTCGGCGCACATCAACACAACCTGAATTACGTTACACTGGAACAAGAAACACTGGGTGGTACCGTCGCCCATTTCCCTCGTGGAAAGATCGTGATGACAGCGCCGGTGTCATTACCCATCGTCGGTCAGGTAAAATTCAATGAAACGACAAAAGAGATTCTTCTGGACTTTTGGCAGGGCGTGGAAAAAAAAACCGGCGTCAAATTGAATTATATGGAACGCATGGAATCCATCGAAAAGATGGGAGATGGATTCATGATCACTTCATCCAAAGGCACTTACCATACTAAAACCGTTTTACTTGCTATCGGTCGCCGTGGCACACCGCGCAAACTCGGTGTACTTGGTGAGGAACAAAACAAAGTGGTCTACCGGCTGGCCGACCCCGCCGAATTTCGTCATCGACACGTCCTCATTGTCGGAGGCGGAGACAGCGCACTGGAGGCTGCCATCACCATCGCGGATGAACCCGGTACAACTGTCACGCTATCTTATCGTAGCGCCGCTTTCGCCAAAGCCAACCCTAAAAATGTTGATAAGGTCAATGCCTCTGCCAACAACAAGAAGATGAATGTGTTGCTCAAATCCACAGTAAAAGAAATTACTGAAAAACAGGTCACCATCAATACTGAAGACGGAGAACAAACCATCGACAACGATGCCGTCATTGTCTGCGCAGGTGGCATACTGCCCACCCCTATGCTGAAATCTGTCGGTGTGGATATTGAAACCAAACGCGGCACTTTATAGATTCTCATCCAGGCCGGTTTTTACGCCTCGATTCATACCCAAAATAATCAGGCAGGAAGTCAGTAACACCACCGCATCAGGCGTGGTCAGTTGTTTTCTGTTATCAAGAGCCCGCATCGGCAAACCTGGACTGTAAATTATCAGCCAGCGCCTTCGCTTCAGTGTTGCCTGCCTGACTTGCACCCCGATACCATTTTATCGCCTCAGCAATATCGCGCCTTACCCCCCAGCCATGCTCATAGATTTTTCCCAAATGAAAAGCTGCCTGCCCATCATCCTCTAATGCGCGCTCAAAATACCAGCGCACTGCCAATGAAATACCATGCGGTAGCCCATCGTCATTATCACGAAGAGCGACCATCATATTTTTTGCCGCGGGTTGCCCATGGCTTGCTGCCAATGCCAACCATTTTTTTCCCGCTGGCTCGTCATGCACTTCACCAACGTCGTATAACAAAGCAATACCCAGGCGATATTCAGCATCAGCATAACCTTGCTCAGCCGCTTTTCCATACCATTTAATAGCCCGCTTTTTATCTATGGGCAATTTAATACCCTGTTCATATATACGACCTAGATTGTATTGTGCACTCGCCAAACCATTTTCCGCCTGTAATCTAATAGTAGAGACACTGCCACGCGTTTGTGCATGATTATCTTTCAATGCAGCAGTATCAATAAATGCAGGCACTTCACTATCGATACGCTTCACTTCAGAGACCACTGGAAAACTGGGGGTTACCGAGCCTTCAGCGTCTCTTTGTGCACGCCTTTCCCGCATCGTGGTATCATCTTTTTGTTTTTCTGCACGCAGCTCATGTTGTTGAGATTCACGCAACAAGGACTCCAAAACCACAATCGCCCTGGATTCATTTTCCAAATAGGCCGTACGCACTCGTGACATCACTGATAATGGAGACAAGTCACCCGGAAAATCATCCGCAAATAACACATCATTCATTTTTTGCGCAAAAGGCTGACCCTGTTTTGCCGCTTTGCGTATCCACTTTTCACCTTTAATGTTGCTTTGTTCCGCGCCAAGCCCTAGATAATAAAGCATGCCCAGCCGTAACTGCGCATTCACATTACCCTGCTTGGCTGCCTCATAGAACCAGCGTACCGCTTTTTTATTGTCAACCGACACACTCCAGCCCGTCTCATACATCACTCCGAGACTGTATTGTGCATCAACATCATCCTGCGCTGCTTTCTCTTTGAATAAGGCAAAAGGCGAAGGCATATTTTTCAAACCAGCCTCTGGATCATCACCGGCCATTACTATAGTAGCGACCAACAACTGAATGACGGCAAACGTCAGACAAATCAAAATTATTATCTGGCCGCAGTTTTGGTAACACTTTTGATACAAATTACACATTCTATTTTTACCTAAGATATTAATTCTTTAGCCTGTTTCAGTACCCACAAATAAAATAAATCCTGCACAGTGGTTTTCGGCCGAGCCGAATTACAGTATAAATGGGCCTATGGCCTCGCTCAAATACTATACAGATGTGAGCCCGAAAATTAACTTGTAGAGCCAATAGACATCACAATGCTTCACCAAAATACTCAGTTCCTAAATACAACAACTCATCACTTACCTATCACCTTGTTACTTATTGCTTTTTTTGCGCTATGGGCATCCACAAACACCAATGCAGGACTACCCGCCAACAAGTCCAAAACCCAACTTTTTAGCAGTTGGACCGAGTTAATGTATGCTGCTTGGCGTGGTCAGCCCGCTGCCGTCACCGATTTATTGAAAAAACCACATCACATTAATGCCACCGACGAAGACGGGCGCAATGCATTAATTTATGCTGCCTGGAATGGCGATCAGGATGTTGTGCGTATTCTGCTGAAACATGGTGCGAACATTAATCATCATGATAAAGATAATTTGTCCGTATTAGCCTGGGCGGCACGGCGTGGCCACCTCAACGCCACAAAATTGTTATATCAGCACGGAGCACAAATTGATGCGCACGATAACCATGGTCGCACTCCGCTAATTTGGGCCGTGCGCATGCGCCACCGCCCCGTAGTGCATTATCTACTGGAAAATGGCGCTAATCCAGATATTAAGTCCAACCAAGGCACCGCCGCGCTGAGCATTGCTGCCAGCCTCAATTATCAGCACATCGCACAACTTTTATTAAAATACGGGGCCGCCATTAACGCCAGCAATAAACAAGGGCATTCAGTGTTATGGTTCGCTGCAGATAATGGACAACTCGCGCTGTCCAAATTATTGGTGGAAAACGGTGCGGACATGAATGCCGTGGACAAACGTGGACAGACACCATTGATGCGTGCTATCAAAGGCGATCATCAAGAATTGGCTCTGTGGCTGATCAATCACGGTGCCAACATTCACCTCACCAGCGCCAACGGCAACACAGCAGTACACTTTGCAGCGATGCGTGGCAATTACAACGTACTGCAAGCATTATTTGACGCTACCGGAAAAGTCGATGCTGCCAATGCCGCCGGCAATACCGCACTACAACTTGCGGCAAAAGGCGGCTTTCAAAAAACCACCGATTTATTGTTACGCAATAATGCCGACGTAACTCACGCCAACCTGTTAGGCAACACTGCTGCCGTCATTGCACAAAATGAAGGTCATAAACGCATCACTGCGCTCATCAAAACCTACACAGACTCCAACGCCAATTTGCTGGATAAATTGTTTTTAAAATAAGCCAGAAATCATTGAATACCTAACTCTCAAACGCTGCGGGTACAGAATCAATCAAATTTCTGACAAAATAAAGGGGTATGATTTTCATACCCCTTTATATTCGCTTGCATTCTACAATTACGTAACTATAGATCCCACCCGTATGCAATACCGAGGGCATTTTGTGACATCTTGATATCAGCTTCACCACCGCCCATACCTGGAGGTGTACCTGGAAAAATCGAGCCTGAACCCTTAATCTCATTTTCCAAAGCATGCATATACATCAGCGTTAATTCAGCGTTGTTAGTCAACGTCCAGGTTGCTCCAAAGGTCAAGTGATCTTCCACTACACCGGGAGCAAGAATATTGAAAAGTGTTTCAGATGATGGAATCGGTTGCTCACCATGGTTCCAGCCAATTCTCAGCACCCAATCACTTTGATAATTCCATGACATTCCTAATTTATAAACCGTCATATCCTCCCAACCAAAACCAGCACCACCGCCTGTGCCAAGACCGCCTGCGCCAAGGTTAGACAAAGGATTGTTGATTGCCGCTACATCACTATAATAAATTTTAACTACATCAAAAACGACCATCACATCAGGACTTACATCAACAGCAATACCCAAACCTAAAGTAGCAGGAATATCAAAATCACCCTGCTCGGCAAACAGACCGGCATATTCATCAAACTCACTCATGTCCGCTTTGCTGGTGTACATCGCACCCATCGTTACAATTGGCGAAACCTTCCCCACCCAACCCAAACCGATATTGAATCCCGTTGAACTGCTATAACCATTACCGGTTACGTTTGTCGGGTCAACAGATGGGCCTGCTGGTGGGGCATTCGCAAAATTCTCCAAACCATCAGCCTTGAATCGCTGATAAATCGCATTCAATGTAATACCAACAGAATGATCCTGATTGAGCTTCATCGCAAAAGTTGGCGAAATATAGAGTTGTGCTAAATCGATACCTGGCTTGCTTGAACCAAACAAACCTATGGACTTATCGTAATCAGAGTTCATGCCTCCGCGGCCAACAACAGTCATCGCAAAAGCCATGTCATTACCCAAGTCTCGGTTGTAACCAAGTTCGGGAATAAGAAACATACTGGTTTCATTGCCATCGTAAGTTCCATCTACGCTGGGAAAGGCATTACCTGAAATCTTTGATTCACGATTTGGCACAAACAGATTCAAACCAAAATCGATTCGGTTGCCTACCAGTGCGGCCACTGCCGGGTTGGTTGCTGAAGCCAAAGAATCTTGCGCCATCGCAATACCCACACCTCCCATACCCATGGATTTCATACCAATACCATGACTAAAATAACCATTCGTCGCCATTGCGGCCATCGGTACACTCAGCGCTACGACCACGGTCAGGATTTTCACCGCTACTGGTTTCATTACCGCCCCTTGTTTAATGACTTCAAAGCGTATTTTTGGCATACCGCCAACGAAATTATCATTTACATCTTGGTAGTGCGTTGGTTGACTGTCAATGTAGAATATAACTAAATAATTAAATACCCGTATAACTAATTTATTGTCTCTGTTGTTAGCCTTGATCATCCGAACATTAACAACATCTTCCTCCATCGGAATAAGGAAGAGCTCACGATAAACGGTTATTTGCACAGAAATACCGGCACCATCAGTCCGTTTTTTATGATTTAATGCTCCACTCAAACTATGCCCTTCGATCTTGGAGTCAAAAACCAGATGAAACATACAAAATTTTTCCTGCAAACCAGCACTGTCATGTGTTGTGGTATTTTGGTCACCACCGCTTCAGCCTCCGGGTTTCGTTTACCCGAGATATCCACTGCCGGTACCGCGCTCTCCAATGCGCTGGTAGCCAACCCGGATCTACCGGGTGCATTGCCTTACAATCCGGCGGCAATGGCCTTTCATGAACGAGGCCAGTTGCTGGTAGGCGTCACACTCGTTCAACCAGACATCAGCGTAAAACCTGATACAGGCAACGCTTCAAGCATCACAGGTAAAGACACTTTTCCGATACCCAACGTGTTTGTCTCAAGTCGTATCAATAATGCCTGGACGGCGGGTGTTGCCATCAATGCGCCTTTTGGGCTGGAAACAAACTGGCGGGCAGGCACATTTAGCGCATTAAGCCCAGCAGCTGAGCCCGAGCACAGTAAGCTAGAAATGGTGAATACCAATCCCAATGTGGCCTACCAATTCGGTAACACCAGCGTTGCCCTGGGTATCAATCGTTACCATGTACGGAAACTGATTTTTAACACACAAGCAATTTCCATCACTGGCAGTGGGCAGGATTACGGTTGGAACGTTGGCTTATTGCACGCACAAAACAACTGGAGTGTGGGGCTGTCTTATCGTTCCAGCGTGAAGGTCAAAATCGACGGTACGGTCGATGGTACACTTCTGGGCTCCAGCGTATCAGCCGCCAAAGCAGAAATAGAATTTCCAAGCCTGTTGCAAGTAGGTGTTCGCTATAAAATGGATGACAAACTGGCTGTCGAATTTAATGTGGAACAAACTGGTTGGAGCAGTTTTGACACTATCGAAATCAACCATAGTAGCCCTGGTCTTCCCAACCCCATCACCAGCGAAAACAACTGGAGCGATTCCTGGGCCTACCGCCTGGGCGCAACTTACGACCTGTCGTCCACCAATCAGTTACAGTTCGGTTACGCTTACGACAAAACACCAAGCGATGATAATTTTTTCTCCGCCCGGGTGCCCGGCAATGACCGACAAATGATCAGCATGGGCCTTGCCCACAAGCAGGCAGACTGGACTATCGAGTTTGCCTACCTGTATATGCAGGCTGATGATCGGAAAATTACCTCGTCAACCTCCTATGCTCCTGGAGGAGAAGTCAATGGCACCGATGCCTTCAACGGCACCTACAAACTCTCAGCACATTTATTCAGCCTCGGGGTGAGTACGCAGTTTTAGACGGCCAAAAACCTCAACACAAAAAAGGGCGACCATCCGGGTCGCCCTTTTTTGTTCTCCAACAGAAAAATCAGATAAACAAACAGATATCCGATTCACCTGCAAATTCGAAAAACGTTGCTGCTCCCCCATATTCGATGCCATCGAGAAAATCATCAGTACTGAACTCGAATAAGTCCACTGTCATCTGACAGGCTATTAATTTCACTTCTGCTTCAATACAAAGCTCGCGCAGTTCTTCCAGGCTGGCGACACCTTTGGATTTCATCTTCTGTTTCATCATCATCGTCATCATCGATTGCATGCCCGGCAAAGCCTGCATTAACACCGGCATGGGTACAGGCATGGGCATACCGGGGTTACCGATAGAGGTCACCTTCATGTCCATTTTTTTGCGCAACAATTGCAGGCCATAAAAAGTACAAAAAATCTGTACCTCATAACCCAACGCAGCTGCTGTGGAAGCCAGGATAAAAGGTGGATAAGCCCAGTCAAGCGAACCCTTGGTAGCAATAATTGCCAATTTTTTTTCCACCATTTCACACACCCTTAGACAGACAATACAATGTTTTTACGGGTCAACAGGTCAGCTTTTCAACCTTTTTTCATCAAAAAATAGAACTTGCCACCTTCTTCGCGTGACTCCATCAATTCATTACCCGTTTGCTTGGCAAATGCTTCAAAATCTTTCACCGCACCCGGATCGGTGGCAACAATGTGCAGCACCTGACCTGTGCTCATGCCACCTAGAGCCTTTTTCGCACGCAAGATGGGAAGAGGGCAATTCAAGCCCGATGCATCCAGTTCTTGATCAAAATTTGCCATTATTATGCTCCTTTACAATTATTCATTGAGGCGGGTTAAAACGCTGTATTAGAATTCAATTGTCAACTTATATTTCAATAAGCTCAAAAAATCAACCTACTATTTTTCGGTGAATATCACATTTATCCGGTTTTATAACGGTTATGCTGGTAACTACTATAGTTAGCATTAACCAAGACTTAATATTCAATCCATAAAAAATGGCTGCAAAAAATCGAACCTTACCCCGTCGTCGCCTGTCTCATCTTTTAATCGGGGAAGGGAATACCCATTCACAAACAGGACAATTGTTTGCCCAGACCACTAAACGTTACACTGCCCCACCCCCCATCGATACTCAAACAAACACACAAGCCGTGAACCACCCGATACGCTCGACGCTCCCTCACCTCCGACTCCTGTTGCCCTCTAACTTGCTGCTCTGTCTGTTTATCAACCTGATGTTGCCCATTAGCACAATGGCCAGCGACCTTTCTGCCCAACTGCCCGACATTGGCAAAGCCGGTACTTCTGTGCTCTCTCCACGTGAAGAACAACAGCTTGGACGGGAATTTATGCGCAGTGTGCAACACAACCTAAAACTGGTGGATGACCCACCAAGCGTAGCCTATCTGCAAAGCCTAGCAGATCAACTGGTCATCTCGCTGCAAGAAAGCCATCAGCCCATCACCGTGTTTTTGGTGGATGATCCGTCCATCAACGCCTTTGCCGGTCCCGGCGGCTACATCGGCATTCACACCGGTCTATTGCTAACCGCGCGTAACGAGGGAGAACTGGTTTCCGTACTGGCACACGAAATTGCGCATGTCACCCAACGCCATTTGGTGCGGGCATTCGAAGCAAGCAGCCGCATGAACCTGCCTACCATGGGTGCCCTGATCGCCGCTATCGTGCTCGGAGCCAGTAACCCGCAAGTGGGTGAAGCTCTATTAGCCTCCACTATGGCTAACAGTGCACAGCAGCAGCTCGCTCATTCTCGCAGTAATGAGCAGGAAGCCGATAACATTGGCCTCGACCTCATGGCCAGCGCCGATTACGACCCACGCGCCATGGTGGCCTTTTTTGAAATACTACAAAATAATCAACGATCGACAGAGTTTGCCGCACCGGAATTTCTGCGCACTCACCCACTCACCCTGGGTCGTGTGGCCGATGCACGCAATCGTGCCGAGCAATACCTTGCGCGCGCACCACGCGATAACACCACGTTTGAGCTTATGCAAGCACGCGCCAGCACGCTCGGCAAGAAGAACAAAACCTCACCACTCGGCACCCATCTGGAAAAATCCATCTGGACCCATGAAGCAAAAAAATATTTCAGCGCCCTCCAAGCCGCTAAAAAGGGTGATTACCCACTGGCTCGCACCATGCTACGCCAGCTCATCCAAGAAAACCGCCACCGTGTACTGTTCCCCTACAGTGCCGCACAAATCGAACTTGCTGATAACCGCCCCCGGCCAGCGCAGGAAATTCTAAGTCAGGCGCTGAAGTTATTCCCAGGCAACCTGTCATTAATTGAACTTTACGCCAACACTCTGCTACGCTTGGAACAACCGCGTCCGGCTTTAGAGGTCCTCAAAGTAGCCCTGCGCAAAAACCCGGAGTACTACCGCCTGTACCAGCCCTACGCCAAAGCCGCCAACGCCCTCCATGAAAAAGCCGAAGCTTATCGGGCACTTGCCGAATGGCAGTACGCTCAAGGTGGCCTTTATCAAGCAGTGGCTTACCTCGAGCAGGCATTAAAAACACCGGGACTACCGCCCTACGAACGCCTGACACTCCAGGCGCGCCAGGACATGTTGAAATCGGAAGCTGAGCAGATCAAAGAGTCTGTTTCACAAACGCCCGGAGAGCATCTGAAAAACACGAAACATTAACGCCTTGCCCGGAGACCCACTTTTTTCGCCTTAACGGTTGTGCTCTCTGACTATTCTGTTATAAGGGTCGGCAGTTTTGTTGTGGTTCAGCTGACAAATCGTCGAAGAAACGATACCGCCTGGATGGCGCTGTTGAAAAACAGCAGAAAATAAAACAGCAACGAAATAACGTAAATAAAACAACAGTTAGAAGGAGGAAGTAGCGATGCAGAAAACCGCAAGAAGTACCCTGACGGCAGTCAGCACCCTGGTGGTTGTACTGGGCAGCTTTACAATTGCCCCAGGTATCGTCAGTGCAGCAGAAATGTCAGCCGTAGAGGAAGGTAAAAAAATCGCCTTTCACCGCCAAAAAGGTAACTGCTTGGCATGCCACAAAATTGCCGGCGGCACTCTGGCAGGTAACATCGGCCCTGCCCTAGTCAACATGAAAGCACGCTTCACCGACAAGGCGAAATTACGCGCAAAAATTTATGACGCAACCGCCAGCAGCCCTAATACCATTATGCCTCCTTTTGGTAAGCATAAAATTCTCAGCAAAAGTGAGCTGGACAAAGTTGTAGAGTTTATTTACACCCTTTAACCGCTCATATATCAAAATTTAAAAAAGCTAGAAGGAGGCACCACCATTATGAAACGTAGAACCTTCCTAAAAGGTACAGTTGCCAGTGGAATGCTGAGCGTTGCTGCAAGTGCTGGCTTGCTGACGCCTCGCATGGTATTGGCTGCATGGCCAGAAACTGCATTTGGAGCCAGAAGCATTGATGATGCACTTAATGCACTACTTGGCGATACAACTCTCTCAGAAAGTGGCGACATCAAAATCAAGGCCCCTGAAATCGCAGAAAACGGCGCTGTGGTTCCAATCACCATATCAACCGATATGGCCGCTGAGTCCATCAGTGTTCTGATCGCTAAAAACCCCTCACCTTTGGCTTGTAGTTTCGCCTTGGGCGGCAGCACCCTGGGATTTGTCTCAACTCGTGTAAAAATGGGGGAAACGTCTGACTTGATTGCAGTTGTCAAATCTGGCGGCAAACTATACAGCGCGAAAAAGACAGTCAAAGTTACCATCGGTGGCTGTGGCGGTTAACCGCATCTGATTCGTTACCACTATTCACACTAGAGGATAAATAACATGGCCGAAAAGAAGATTCGTATCCGCGCCAAGCTGAAAGGCGATGTAGCGGAGGTCAAAACGCTGATGAGTCACCCGATGGAAACGGGTTTCCGGAAAAATAGCAAAACGGGTAAAAAAATTCCAGCCCATTTCATCAAAGAAGTAATCTGTGAGCACAAAGGGAACAAAGTCCTGGTCGCATCCTGGGGGGTTGCCGTATCCAAAAACCCGTACTTGTCATTCAAGTTCAAAGGTGCAGCCAAGGGTGACACAATCACCATTAGCTGGAATGACAACAAAGGCGAAAGTGCAACGGCTGACGCAAAAGTTAGCTAGTATTGGCCGATAAACACAATAAGCTGTTGTCTGCCATTTATACAAGTTGCAGCAATAGATGGATGGAGGAACAATAATGAAAAAACTGCTTTTGATCACTGCAGCAATTAGCGTCCTTGGCGCACCGCTGGCCAGTCAAGCGAATCCTGAAGATGACTTAAAGGCATTTAGAGGATATTTTATGGAACGTTTTCCAAATGTTCCCTTAGAGGAGTTTGCGAATGGCGTGTACGCTATTGATGCAGCCTCCCGCGAGCAATGGGAAGCCATTGAAGAATTTCCGCCTTATGAAATTGCCGTTGACGAAGGTGAAGAACTTTTTAATACACCTTTCAAAAATGGTAAGACCTATGCCAGTTGTTTCCGTAACGGTGGTATCGGAGTAAAAAGTGATTATCCTTACTACGATACTGAAAAAGGCCAAGTGGAAACTGTGGAGTCTGCAATCAATGCATGCCGTACTAAAAATGGTGAAAAACCGCTGAAATGGAAACAGGGTGACATTGCTGCCTTATCGGCATATATGGCTTATACCACTCGTGGGCAAACCATTGACATCAAAATCCCTCACGACCAGCGCGCGGTGGATGCCTACGAAAATGGCAAGCACTCCTATTATGCTCGCCGTGGTCAGTTGAATATGTCTTGCGCACATTGTCATGTAGACAACTCGGGCAACAAAATCCGTGCTGACCTCCTTTCACCTGCGCTGGGGCATTTGTCCCATTTCCCGGTTTACCGGTCAAAATGGGGGAATTTGGGTACAGCGCATCGTCGTTTCGCGGGTTGTAACAAACAAGTTCGTGCCCTGCCCTTTAAAGCACAAAGCCCACAATACCGTAACCTTGAATATTTCCTTACCTATATGGCTAACGGTATTCCCTGGAACGGCCCTGGTGCACGTAAATAGCATTTTGGCACGCCTATAGCGTTTCTCTAAGCGCTTTAAAAAAGAAAAGTCCGATGAATTAATCACTCATCGGGCTTTTTCTTTTCCCGATATGTACGAAACAACACAACGTTGTCTCAGCGCAATGTGATGATGTTAGTACCGAAAAACGTACTGAACTTTAATCGGCACTTCGTAAGAAACAAGTTTCCAGGAATCATCAGCAGCGCACACCAAATTATGGTTATAGACCACGAAGATATCGCCATGGGTATCGAAACTCCATCGTAGTTTATTGTTGGAGCTCAGCTCATGGCCCGGCTTTTCATATTGCGTAAAACTGCTGAACTGCATATTGGGCGAAATATCCAGTTGAAAGCGCACACCGTATAACACTTCGGCGAATGACGTTTTTACTAATTCACCGGAAGCTGAATGATTCACCAACGCTCTCACTTCGCCATCGTTACGTTCCGCCGTTAGTTCCAGTGTGAAAAAAGCGGATGGTTTGAACGTCAGTCTGGCTTCGATGGTGTCCAGATCACCGTTATAATAACTGCCAGTCTCCACCGTCACCGCACCCGCCACCCGGCGTTTCCCGGCGGTGCTCATACTTAACACGTAGCGCATCCACTCATAAGTATCAGCGGGAATGTCCACATCGCCGGATACGTCAAAAATGTCAGACAGTCTGTCACCTTGCAGTTCGATACTGAATTCAAACTGATCACCGCTCTCCAACAACCAGTCTACGGGTTTGATGCTCAATTCATAACTTTCCCAACGACCACTGTTTCGATTACCCTTTCAAAGCAAAGCTCGAAGAAGAATTAGGTGTGGTCAACGAGTTGCTTTACCGTCGTGGTAACTTCAATGGCTCATTTGATCAGTTGATCCTGGATGCATTGATTGATGCACAGGATTCGGCAAACGTATTACCTACATGGAAGTGAACGGCAAGCCATTGGAGGCCAGTAAAAATACCGTTATGCACGAATACTTCGTTAATATCACTCTGACGGCAGGGCGGAAAACTTACTCGGGCGATATAACTGCCAAAATCCAGCAAACGATATGACAACATATCCTTCACGCATTAAATCCTTAATATCCGCACGCGAAGGGTAAGAAAAATAACTACCCTCTCTTTGCTTCCTTGATGTTTTTCTGAACGATTCAAGATTGGAAATAACATTATCATAAACCTCCACACCTTGATAAACCACATCATCATCAACCTTGAAGATAAGTTTTTGATCAGGATCTGTAAGGTTTATTTCTTTTTGATACAAAATATCACCAGCATCAATTCGCTCATCAGTAATATCATGTGCCGTCATCCCGAATTTGAAATCATTCTTAATGATTGAGTATATAACCGGATGAAGACCTCGACAATATGGTAATCGGGCCGAATGAAAATTCACAACTCCGTATTTAGGAATAGAAATTATATTTTTTTTAATAATTTGATCGAAGTAATATATTGTAATCAGATCAATAGACAATCTCTCCAGTGCTTCTTCTACTTTAGAAGAATTTATATCTCCGGTTTTTATGTAATCAATTCCATATTTTTTGCAGAGATAACTGACAGGATAAAGAGATGGGTATCTTTTTGTGATTTTACTAACCCAATGCGAGATAGTCGTCATTTTCGGATGAACAACGAAATTTAAAAACAAGTAACATACAAAACGTAATCCGGAAGACCGGAAATTGACATAAGTCTGATATAAAAGCCCACCTCTTTTAGTCTTCATTGGATCACTCAAGACAACTAGTTTTATCTTATCATGATGGTTAATAATAATTTCTTGAATTGACCTAGCTGAAGAAAAACAACCTACATTAAATAGTGCGATGCGATACATACCAAAACCCTCTGGTTTAATTTTGATAAAAAGACAATATTCGGAATTTTTCTACCCAAATACCTGTCTTAAATCGATAGAATTCCTTCTCTTTGTTTTTTTGAACATCATAATATTCCACACACGACTTGCCATCGAACCTGTCTGATAACTACAACACTTTTCAACACCTGAAAAATTTTACTGTGCAGACAATACTTCATGACTACACATGCATTCATCACTTAAAAAAAACAGGGCTATTAACTCGATATCGGAAATCAAGAAATGATAAAAATCATCAGTCTTCATCTTTTCTATAGAATCTTGCCTTCATTTTAAAGCCTGGCCAGATTGATACATTCCTGCGTATTGGACGAAATTTTTTTTTCGACAAATCAATACTCACATTTTTTTCAAGAAAAGCTTTAATAACCAAATTCAATAATGTACGCCCAAGGTTTGCCCCCAAACATAATCGTCGCCCACCCCCAAATGGAAAATACTCATTTTTGCGATAGGTTTTTTTTACAAACCTATCGGGAACAAATACCTCCGGGTTATCAAACACTTCTGGATTATGATGAGCACGGTGAGGACATGGGCAGACCATAGGCATATCCCTATCTGAATTTTCTTCCAATTCAATATCATATTTTGCAATCTCGAATGCCTCATTCATATAATCAGGAGAAATTTTCCTTGGAAGGATCTCAATTGGAGGGCAGTAACGTAAGGTTTCTGATATAAAAGAATCAATTAGACTATCATTCTCGCTCACAATAGCGTTTTTTAGCGCCAAAGCATTGCCTTCAGATGAGAACCAAAAAAGCATCCAGGTCATTGATGATCCAGTAGTGTCATAACCAGCAGCAATCATGGACACCAAATTGTCCCTAATAAATTTATCGTCATAACCATAAGTCTTTTGACTTATAACAAGTTGAGATATAACATTCTTATCATTCAAATAATAATTATCTTTGACTCTATCAATTTCATTATATATCAATACATCTATATCTTTTACTATAGAAGAAACAATCCTTCCAACTGAAAAAAAACTATCTTTTTTCCAAAAAGATTTTCTATAGCTAACAATATTTGCCATAAATCCTGTAGTTTTCTCAAATAATTTAAATATGTTTTTGACAAAATCAGAATCTCTTTCTCCCATAACAATTTTTACCATTGCATGCATTGTTAAACGTCTTACCCATTCATCGAGATAGATATCTTTCGATGAAACAGCCTTATCAATTTCATCAGATACAAATGTTTTTAATTCAAAAATAGTATCTTCATTTATAGATTTTGATATCGACCGAGACAACACTTTTCGTGCAAACAAATGATCTTCATGATCAAGTAAAAAAACACTTTTTTCACCAAACAAAGGCCCTAAAAACTCATTTCCGACACCACCTAAAAACACATCCCCGGTTCTATTGTTAATTTCCGATATGTCGCAGGGATCATCCACAAACAAAATATCTTCCCAACCAGGCACTTTATATTTTTTTGGTTTATCTGAGCCATATAAAAAAATAGATGGAAAAAACAACCACCTAAAATAATCCAACACATATTTCATTATTACATTTCCTTATAAATTATAGTTGCTATGAAATATCTTTATCTTATGATTATAAAAAATATAAAAATTTTTCCGCACCAACCAAACATCATCTTTAAAGATCCAAAAGTAATGGGTCTCCATTATTAGTATTAATATTTTTTTGGGGATGGGGGATTTTCTGCCCTGCAGGCAAAGCAACCGGCACCATCCCCAAAGTACGCGATTTTTCAAGAATTTTTAGCGAATGCAAAAATGTCCCACGCCATGAAGGTGGACGAAGCTCTTCTCCTGAGGCGGCAAGCACCATAGTCTCTGCCAAACAACCAAGTGAAATGCCATCTGGGAGGGCACACATATTAAAACTGCCAAACTTTGTCTTCGGGTTTGGCAAGGAAACCAAGCCTGCTTCATACAGTTTTATATTGTGATTTTGTAAGCTGTTGATATCAAAAGAATGGGGGCGACCTAAATCGTACACTCGACATCCTTCCTTAACATTTGAAAGTAAATCAAGCGGATGGCTACTATCTGTCGCAACTATAATACTATTCAGATGATAAATGCTTGCCTGGTCATCAGACGCAGAAACCGATAAAACCGGAAACCCTAAAACCTTCTCAAAGGCATGCCTTGCACGATCTATAATTCGCAATGAAGTTTTATGATTTTCATCAAAAAATATTTTTCTAATCCTGTCAATACGAGTTTTGTAATGAGATGAAACATTCATATACTGATCACTGGAACAAACATCAAAAAGCTGTTCAATCGTCATTTTTATATGTTTTTCTATTGTTTTAAGTGCATGAGGATTACTAGGGTTATAAAGAAGATAAACCTCTGCACCGACTCCCGTTTGCAGAATTTGATAAATCAAAAATTGCCATACCTTTAACCCCACTCCACCACTAGGCCCTACAACCCCAAATCGTGGCTCATCTTCCAAACCAAAACTATCTCCCCATGCAACATCCACAGCTGCTGCCGCAGTTAAAGAACTTCCGGCTGTCACCGTCATATCAAGATGACGGAATGAATAACCACCTCTAGCAAGAATAGAAGAAAATGCGCCGAGGCCTAATACATCCGGCCCAAGCCGTGTTACCTCTCGCCCAATCGCAACTAACAACTGTCGACGGTCACTTTCAGACAAACTCATTAATTCATCAGGGAATAGTGATAGAGTAACAAGGTTACCCTCAATTGATTTATCGCCAAGATCAAGTGTTTCGATTTCATAGCATGGAGAAACAAGATTCGGTAAAACTTTCAAAAGATCTCGGGCACTTTTCTGAAATGAAACCTTATCATTAGATAATAATTTATAATAAGAATCTGGAAAAGTTCGCTCAAAACTAAAACTGTCTATCGGATGAATTACAAAAACAAACCGGCCATCCGTCAAATTATTTTTAACTTTAGTTTTCTTAATTAACGAACTATTAATTTTATCTTTTATCGAAAAAATATTATCTGTATTTAATAATGGAAAACATTTCAGTTTTTCTTCATTGGCCTCTTTAAAAACAAATAAATTTGCATATCCTCCCGAAGAAAGCAGCATTTCAGCCAGGGAAATAAAGTCTCTGGAAATTCTATCAATTTCCTTTTCAGTTACTATTAATGGTGGTTGGATCCGTATACACATGGGTTGACTGAAGCAGGGCATGGTAATTAAACCACGATTTCGAATTAACCATGCCGCTGCCGCATATCCTGTCAAACCAACTTCATCAACTGTATTCGAGAAAAAACTGCCAGGGTCATTCCAACACTTAAGATGAATACCACGCATCAAACCACGGCCTGAAGATTTTTCGTATATTTCCGGGTATCGGGAAGAAATATCATCCAACACAGACCCAAGCTGTTCTCCTCTCAAACGTACATTTTCTAATAAATCCTCATCCAATAAATCAAGAACTATGTTACATACATAAGATGAAAAGTTATTGTTAGAAAAAGTTGAACTATGAAAAATTGTAAAATCACTTGGAATAACGTCCTCCGTGGTAATGCATGCGCTTAACGAAACAATACCACCACCAAGGGCCTTCCCTAAAAGCACAATATCTGGATCAATTGCATATTCCTGAAAGGAAAATAGAGGCCCTGTTCGTCCCAGCCCGGTCTGAATCTCATCTACAATTATGTACAACCCTATATCACGAGCCACTTTAACAGCATGACTTATTTTTTCCCGATCAAGGGCGCGCATACCACCTTCGCCTTGTACAAGCTCAATGATAAGTGATGATGCTTGTACCTCTTTAGCTGCGTACCGCACAGATCTCTCTATATCGTCTAACCCTGTTTCAACATCGACATGCCTTACAAAGTTATTTTCAATGCAAAAATACTCTCTGTACCTCGGATTTGATGTAAGCTGCACGGCTGCCATAGTTTTTCCGTGAAAACTATTTTTAAGAGCAAGAATACCAGGCTTCCCTGTCCTGGAACGTACTATTTTTACCGCTGCTTCAACACTTTCTGCACCACTATTCGTAAAAATTACATTTGAGAACCTATCTTCCCCTAGCATGCATATGAGTCTTTTTTTTACATCTAAAGTAGATAATGTCGTAAAAGGCTGTACTAAGGTTGGAGATTTTGAATTGAAGAAATTCTTTACTTGATCGAAGAAAGGTTTAAAACTTGAACCAAAAGGTAATGCACCATATTGTGATAATGCATCAACCAGAAGTCTCCCTTCATCAGTTAAAATATTAACTCCGGAAGATTCCGTTATGACATAACTAATACCAAAATAGTTTAAAATGCGCTCCCTGCTCATATAAAACTCCTTTTTTATACCACATTAAACTAATAAATAATGTCTTCGATTAATCAATCCAATAAAAATTGGTATAATTGATAATCCCTCTCAATCTCACAGATTGATATGTCACAATCCGGTGGATTTTTCAGTTTATAAAAAAATCTATCCACCAAACCACATTCCTTGACACAACCTGTGATAAAAAATTATCTTTTCAACCACTTCTATGCTGAAAGAAGGTTAACGCGCTATTTTTCATACGCATCACTCTTAAATGTTGATCGGATATATATAAGTTTCTTAATCATATCTAACCGTCACATCCAGAAATTCCCTGATTTATCCTGCCAGAACTAATCTGCCTCTGATCAATCGGTAGTAAATTTCAGGGCCTTTCCGTTTAGTGAATAAAAATACCTGAAGGAAAAATTATTTTTTGAACTGATAATGAAAGTTATACGTGTAAATAACGAACCATAACCTTATTTTATACGTTCTTACTGACTATAAGATTACTGCGCACACATTCAGATGTCGGCACAGCCTTACCAATTGTCGTTGGAACTGCCACCTATAAATTTAAATAATAAAAATCAGGATGACGCGCTGGGAATCTCATTAAATTTATTTGATATGATTAACCAATGAGTAGTGAAAATAACTCCATCACAAACAAAATTTGTTTGAATAGAACTCCGTGTAGTCAATAACACTTCCCAGTAATGACTACATCTGATCCGTTAACTCCGTTTGTTGAAAAAGCTTAGCACTGTGTTGCAGTACCTGGTCAATCCGGAGAACTGGCATCATTGGATAAAAAAACGTGATATAAGAGAGATTGATATCCGTAATCAGGCTTATTGTACATAATGATAATCCTGATTTTTCAGGGTGTTTCAATTTCAATCTCCTGTTTTGCTCACGAGCCTAGTTTCCCGTTACGTTAGGAAATTCACTTTGGTATAGACGTTTATCTCAGAGGAATGCATACCATTGAAATAACGAGACAGCCTTCGGTCATCTTTAATTCTGATGCCCCGATCAAAAAATGATAGCCGCTACTTTTCCACACAAAAATATGCTTAAATTCAATAGGTTAAAATAACTGTCGTGATGCGCATACACAAAATATCAATACACTGTCAGGCTGAACAGTAGATAGCCTGCATGGCTATGCCTTTGGCAGGAATTACCGTAATCAGTACATTTACAGAGGCCGACTACCTCTTAAGTGGTAAGTATTACACCTTGTTTTACGTGTAGAATTGGGTCTCGGAATATATGAAAAATAATGAAGGCAGTGGCTGGACCATTCCCGTGAAATTTGCGCAAGGCCTGCCACGCCGGTAAGCGAAAAGCACCAATAGCCTCAGGAGCCTTTGAATGAATATCTCTCGCAGAGAATTTTTACAGATGCTGGCCGTCGCCAGTGCAGCCGGCATCCAGTTACCTGGACAAGCTGTCGCAAAAGGCCAGACTGCTGAAAAAAATTTATATAACCTGCCCACCTTTGGCAATGTGTCAATACTCCATTTCACTGACTGCCACGCGCAACTCATGCCCATCTGGTTTCGTGAACCCAATATCAACATTGGCATTGCCAGCATGAGAGGCAAAGCTCCCCATCTGGTCGGCGAACATTTTCTGGCCCGCTACGGACTTAACCCAAACACCCCGCAAGCCCATGCCTTCACTTATTTAAATTTTGTCGAGGCCGCGAAAAAATACGGTAAGGTAGGCGGCTTTGCACACATGGCCACACTCATCAAACATATCCGCTCACAACGCCCAGGATCACTACTACTGGATGGCGGTGATACTTGGCAGGGCTCCGCTACCTCATTGTGGACCAACGGACAAGATATGGTCGATGCCACCAAATTATTGGGTGTTGATGCCATGACCGGGCACTGGGAATTCACCTACGGTGCTGACCGCGTCAAAGAAATCATTGAGAAAGACCTTAATGGTCACATGGAGTTCTTGGCGCAAAACATTATCGACAACCAGTGGGAAGAAGACGTTTTCAAACCTTACGTCGTCAAGGAAATCAATAGCGTACCCACCGCGATTATTGGTCAGGCATTTCCTTACACGCCCATCGCCAACCCACGTTATATGGTACCCGACTGGAATTTCGGCATTCGTGATGACAAGATGCAAAAAACAGTCGATGCCGCCCGCACTGACGGTGCACAAGTAGTGATTCTGCTCTCCCACAACGGCATGGATGTTGACTTGAAAATGGCCAGTCGCGTGCGTGGTATCGATGCCATCATGGGCGGCCACACACATGACGCCGTACCCGAGCCGATAGAAGTGAAAAATGATGGTGGTACCACACTGGTCATCAACTCCGGTTCCAATGGAAAGTTTCTCAGCGTGCTGGACTTTGATGTACGCAAAGGCAAGATACGAGGTTATCGTTACAGTCTGTTACCGATTTTTTCCAACTTGCTGGAACCCGATACTGCCATGGCCGCACATATCAGTAAAGTACGCAAACCCTTCAAGGCCGAGCTTGAAGAAGAGCTGGGAGTAGCCGATGAATTGCTTTATCGTCGCGGTAACTTCAATGGTTCATTTGATCAATTGATTCTGGATGCACTGATTGATGCACAGGATGCCGACATCGCCTTCTCACCCGGTTTTCGCTGGGGTATCAGCGTCCTGCCCGGTGAAGCCATCACCTTTGACCATGTAATGACACAAACCGCGATTACCTATCCCACTGTCACGCTCAATCAGACAACCGGGGAAGACATCAAACTCATACTAGAAGACGTTGCAGACAATCTCTTCAACACCGATCCTTATTATCAACAGGGTGGGGACATGGTGCGTGTGGGGGGACTGAAATTCAGCATTGATCCCACCAAGACCATCGGTAAGCGCATTACCGACATGGAAGTCAATGGCAAGCCATTAGAAGCCAATAAAAAATACCGTGTTGCAGGCTGGGCCAGTGTCGCTGCTCGCCGTGAAGGCCGTCCCGTTTGGGACGTAGTTGCCGATTACATCCGCAAGCAGGATACTGTAAAAGTCAACAAACTGAATATTCCCAAAATCAAAGGCCTCAAAAATAATCCGGGATTGGCGGAAATTTAATAATACACGGACAATCGATACAGCCACATAACATATAGTAGGCAACTATCAAGCTGAACAAGTAGAGCGCATTTCATTCATACCCGTAGCGTTTGAGTACCGCTGAGAAAGGTATTTTCAGAGTCTCGCCCCTTTTAGTCTGTTCACAAAACTTCTTTTGGAGCGAAACTGCTTTTCTTCAACTATACCTGAGAGTCATAAGTTTGAATCAGAGCAGACTTTTTGGCCAGTACGCCCAAGCATTTTAGTGAATCGAGAATTGCTCGTACTACATTCACCAAGCGGTTCGTTCTGCCTGTTTTTATATGCAAGAAAACGGACGGAAATATCAACGACAGTAAACTTTGTTACTCCTTTTTTGTCCAGCATTCTCAATTCTGTTAATTCTTCGCTATCGGCAGGGCCGGTTTTACATACTGACAAGCTTTCACCATCCAGATAAAGAATATTTTTTTTTACAGCGAACTCTTCCAGTGTCTTTTTTAATTCAACAGCTGGGTGAGGTTTTGGCAAAAACGTATCAGCACCCGCTTCAAGGCAAAGCATCTTATTATCCAGGTTTGCGCTACAAGCAATAATAGGAAGGTAGGTGGAATTTTTCCGAATTGCCTGAATAGCTTCGATACCGCTCATGATTGGCATGTTGACGTCCATCAAACAAAGATCATAATCCACTGCACCTTTTTCTACGCTTTTCTGAACATGTTCAACAGCCTCTTTGCCATTCACAGCAAGATCAACACTGTATCCCCAACGAAGTAGGTATCTTTGATGGAGCGTACGGATAGCAGCGTCATCTTCAGCTATAAGTACTTTCATTTTTCAACCTCCTTAATTCTGAGAACCACAAAATACCCTTACCGATTAAGCGCAAACTGTATTTTTGGCACTATTCCACCTTTCTAGACATCCCTTTGCCCCCCAGCCTGCAACAATAGTTGCAGGCTGGGGGAAAATTTTATTCGGTCATAGACTCATGATCTTACAATTTATGGTTAAACAACGAATGTTGAACACGATTTTGAATTTGTTCATGATGTATCCATACAAACCGTTTTTCGCCATCACGAAAATCCGACAAATCAGCCCGACTGGTATTGATTCTAATTAACATTGCTCTTCCCTGTTCCTGCACCGATACCCGGCCCCATGTACTTCCTGGGATTATTACTCTATCTTATTAGGCATTCCACCAGCTTGGCGGATTGCAACTATTCTTGCAATTAAGGCGAAATCTTCGCTAGAGCCGGGGCTCATAATCTTTATAATTTTCAATTAAATAACGAATATCAAACGCGCTCGTAAGCCTGTTCATGATATTCATACAGACCATTCCGCCATCACGGAAATTCGATAGATGAGTCCGGCTGACGTTGATTTTCATCGATAACTTATTGATAGAATCAATGCCATCTTCGCGCTTATTGATATCTGTTAACTCTTTCCGTAAGCGCTTAACAAGATTTTCCATACCGACGACATCGTATTTGGGGAGACTCTGAATAAGCTCTGCCGCCTCAGTCAGGACATCGAGTGTTTCCTGGAAGGTGATTTTTTTGCCCGATTCCAGCTCGTGGGTAAGCTGTTCGACAGAACTGAGGCCATTTCCATGATTGAAAAAGTGTAAAACAGACGCATTTTTTTCCATTGGCCGACACCTCCTTGTTACATTGGGTGTAAGAATAATGGCAACAGAATCCTGTTGTCAATAGCAATAGAAATCAGGCCGGGACTCCCTTCCCAACCCAAAGGCTTAACAAGCTTACCGACCGTTATATTTAAACAATAGCAATTTTCGCGTGCTGTCCCACTCTGGGAGACCTACCTGCCCCTTCCATTCTTTGGGCACTTTCACGGTACCAAAAAGCGTGTCCCATAGCGTTACTGTTGCATAGTTCCAGCGATGTAGGCCTCGTTCATGATGGATCAGATGCTGTTCCGGCAATTGCATGAAATACCCAATCCAGCGTAAACGCTTGGGCGTATGAATATTGGAATGATGAAAAACCTCCAGCATCGACTCAATCAGTAAAACGCAGACAATAACTTCTACACTGACACCCAAGAATTTCCCAACCGCTAATATCACCAGTGAATCGATAACCATTTCAATGGGGTGGCGCCAGAATGTCACTCGTGTATCCATATGTGCTGGCGCATGATGCATATAATGCACAAAGCGCCACAGGAAGCGGTTACTATGCCGAAACCGGTGATACCAATAAGCAACAAATGAGAAGGTTAAATAGGCTGTTAATATCTGCCCCCAAAATGGCCAGTCATGTAAAGGTTGCCATACCGAGGAAATATAGGGCCAAATTGCCAACAATCCGCTTAGCCAAACGACTGCGAAAAGCATCAGCCCACACCAGTGTCTAAACCACATTTTTGGAATTGGAAACTGGCGGGCTGGCATTGCCCGCTCAGCTGAAAACAGACTCACAAATAATATTATTTCCAGTACGCTTAATCCGTACATTTTTCTCTCCTTTTCGTTGTTTTTGACAAGCGGCCCGAAAAAAAGCGGCGGAAGATAAGTGCTCCTCCTTTGTATGCGTAACGAAGCTATTTTTTACGTTTATCGTGCCGGCGCACTTTTAATCAGAGCCTGGGAAATCAGGATATCCTTCTTAGTGACAGATGTGACCATACAAAGGTGCAACAGCTCTCCCGATAACCACTTTATGGTACTCGATTTGACAGCTTTTAGTCTGCCTCATAATTTCTTGGCAACTGGAAGTTAATCATACAAAGTGCATTTCATGAACAAAAAAAACATTGCCGCTGGCAATAAAATAGAGTTAACAATTAAACAATTTTGGTGTGTAAAATGCCTCCTACCCCGCTAAAAACCGTCCATTCAATAGTGTCCGAATGATGACACACTCGATACAACAAACTAACTCCTTGAGTTTCAACATAGTATTTAGCGCTTAATTCATATGCACAATAATAATTGTCCATTTACTCGCGATCAATACAAACGACGTAACATATAATAGCCAGCCATAAATGCCAGCCCTGCCGGGGCCAACGCGCTCAATAATGGACTAAGACTAAATACTAACCCCATATAAGTGAACATTTGATTAAGAATATAAAAACCCACTCCCGCAAGCGTGCCCACCAATATACGATGCCCTACCCCCACCGAACGCAAAGGGCCAAACACAAAGGGAATGGATAAAAACACCATCACTGCGGTCACTAGAGGTGCAACCACTTTGCTCCATAAGGCTTGCTCGTAAATGGCAGCATCCAGACCATTATCATTCAGGTACTGCACATATTCGTATAAACCCAAAATCGATAGTGTATTGGGTTTAACAGTAACAACATTTAACAAATCCGGGCTCAGGTTTGTCTGCCAAAGAGTCTCCGCAACTCGTGCCGAAGTCACTCCCTGCTCACTGATATCGCTACTGAGCACTCCCTGTAACATCCAGTTACCATTACGGTAAACTGCCGAATCAGCTTGCACCAGTTTGACTAGACGATGCGTGGCATCACGTTTAAAGACAAAAATTTTCCCCAAGCGTTCACCTGGTAAAATATGGCGTACATTCACAAAACTGTTGCCATCCCGTGCCCACAAGCCTTCCCGGCCTCTCAGGGTCAGCTTGTCTGACATGGCAACTGAGCGCAGTGTTTGTGCATAACGTTCTGCGGCAGGCGCCACACCTTCACCAATAACGATCGTTAACACCACAAATACCAGTCCGACTTTCATTACCGAAGCAATAATACGCGTCAATGAAACACCCGCCGCTCGTATGGCCACCAACTCACTGTTGCTGGCCATAACACCCAAGCCAATGGTTGTCCCCAGCAAAGCGCAAATAGGAAAGAGTTGATACGCCAGACGCGGCACTGTCAGCAATACATATTGAAAAGCCTGCAAAGTGCCATAACGCCCTTTGCCAATTTGTCCCACTTCATCCATGAAGGCAAAAAAGGTAAACAACGTCAGCAGCACACCCATCACCAACAGGGTGCTGAAACCAACATTTTTTGCGATGTAACGATCCAGTATTTGCATCGCTATCGCCCCATTGATGCCGGTGTCGGCTCACGGCGCAATAATCGACTCCACAGCCAGCGAGCGCCCCAATAGCGTACTGCCAGCACAACGACTAACATCAACAATAAGGCATGTACCCACCACAAACCCACGACGGGAGAAACCACTCCGCGCTTCATCCAGGACATCGCAACGCCGAGACTGTTGTAATAAGTCACAAAAACCAGAATGGCAATAAACAATTTGGCGAAACGCCCTTGTCGCGGTGAAGTGCGGCTCAACAACACCGCCAACACCGCCAACAGCACTGTTGCCAGTGGCATGGAAAAACGCCACTGCAATTCTGCCTGATCAGACAAATCTGCCTCACCCCATAAATCACTGCTCGGGATGGCCCAATGAGTTCGCCGCAAAGGAGCCGTTTCCAGTTCCTCCAGACGCACAGCACTTTTTTCGTATTCGTGGATTTTAAAATTAACGCTGCCAGGAAGCCCTTGATAACGATAACCATCCACCAACACCAAATAGCGAACACCCGTGACCGGGTCAATCTGTTGATAACCGCTACGTGCCGAAAAAATATCCAATTGTCCATCTACAGTACGCGCCTGGATGAATACATTGCGCAACCCGGTGCGGTCTTCCGACAGGCTCTCTACATAAAACACCTGATCATCACTGCCAATTTCATTGAACTGGCCCGCCGCTACCATTTCAAAAACCGTACCGGATCGTGCCTGCTCTCGCACCTGCAACGCCTTTTCATGTGCCCAGGGCGTACCCCAGAACGAAAAGCCCGCTACCAACACACTGCATAACAGGGCAATCAGGCTGACTATAGTCAGCACCCGCGCCGGGCCAATGCCGCAGGCCGCCATAGCGGTCATTTCGCTGTCTTTGTAAAACCGCCCAAATGCCAGCAACACCGCTACAAACAAGCTAAAGGGCAACATCACACTCAACGATGTAATGGTACGCAAAAACAACATCTCGATAACAATATCACCCGAGATTTTCCCCGCTGAAGCATCCGCCAGATACAACGCAAAATACCGCCCCATAAAAATCAGCAGTAATACCACCAGTACAGCCAGAAAGGTTTGCAGAACTTCCCTCGCCAGATAACGATCAATAATCACTTTATATTTCAAAGCCTAATTAGAGTGCCAACAACCGGAATGATATACACCTCTTCATGTGTTGTCTCCGCCACCGTCACTCGTGCCATCGGCTCAAGCTTCAAGTACACTTGCATCCTGAATTTGCGATGGCCTGACCATTGCCCCTCAGCCTTACACTTGCGGTACACACATTCACTCACATTCAGGTAATTATCACCATGGAATTCAGCGTAAAAAGTGGTAGTCCGACCAAACAACGTTCAGCCTGTGTCGTGGTCGGCGTATTTGAGCCCCGTCGCCTCAGTCCCGCCGCAGAAAGTCTCGACAAAGCCAGCGGCGGTCACCTGTCAGCTCTGCTGCGGCGCGGTGATATCGAAGGCCATATTGGACAAACTTTGCTGTTACACCACGTGCCCAAAGCACTGGCCGAACGCATATTGCTGGTCGGCTGCGGCAAAGAGCGGGAGGTAGGTGACAAGGAATATCAACGCATCATTAGTACCGCCGTCACCCATCTCAACGAAACCGGCTCCATGGAATGCACCGACTACCTTACCGAACTCAACGTCAAAGGCCGCGACCTGCACTGGAAGGTACGTAATACTGTAGAAGTCACACGCGGAGCCCTGCATCGTACCGACCAGCTCAAATCCCAAAAAGACGATTTGCGTCGTCCCCTGCGCAAACTCACCCTGATGGTACCCAAGCGTAGCGACCTGCCCAACAGCGAGGCGGCAGTGCATGAAGGTGAAGCCATTGCCGAAGGCGTGATGCTGGCAAAATCGCTGGGCGACCTGCCCGGCAATATTTGCACGCCGAGCTATCTGGCCAAACAGGCCCGCGCCATGGCGAAAAAATACACCTCACTCAAAGTCTCCGTGCTGGAAAAAGCGCAAATGGAAAAACTGGGCATGGGCGCTCTGCTCTCGGTCAGCGCCGGTTCTTCAGAAGCCCCCAAATTCATCATCACCGAACACAAAGGTGGTAAAACCAAAGAAAAACCTATTGTCCTGGTAGGCAAAGGCATCACCTTTGATACCGGCGGTATCTCCATCAAACCCTCCGCCACCATGGACGAAATGAAATATGATATGTGCGGTGCTGCCAGCGTGCTGGGCGCGCTCACCGCCTGCGCCGAATTACAATTGAAATGCAACGTCATCGGCATTGTGCCATCCTGTGAAAACATGCCCAGTGGCGAAGCCACCAAGCCCGGCGACATCGTCACCAGCATGTCCGGGCAAACCATCGAAGTGCTCAATACCGACGCCGAAGGCCGACTGATTCTTTGTGACGCGCTGACCTACAGCGAACGCTTTGATCCTGATGCTGTGGTGGATGTCGCCACCCTCACGGGTGCCTGCATCGTCGCCCTAGGCCATCATGCCAGCGCCGTGATGGGCAACCACCCTCCTCTGGTACATGAATTGCTGAACGCGGGCAAAACCAGCGGCGACCGTGCCTGGGAATTACCATTGTGGAATGAATACGACGAGCAACTGAAAAGCAATTTCGCCGACATCCCCAACATCGGCAGCGGACGCGATGCTGGCAGCATCACCGCCGGTTGTTTTCTCGCGCGCTTTGCCAAAAAATATCACTGGGCACACTTGGACATCGCGGGCACCGCTTGGGTGAGCGGTGCTGAAAAAGGCGCTACCGGTCGCCCTGTACCGCTGTTAACCCAATTTCTCATCGACCGCTGCAAAGCGAAAAATGCCGGAAAAAAATAATCCATGACCAATGTCGACTTTTATATCCTCGCCAACGGCTCACCGGAGCGTATCGCATGCAAGCTTAGCGAAAAAGCCTATAGCCGGGGCAATCGTGTTTACATTCACACCGAATCAGCACAGCAAGCCCAACATATTGACGAGCTACTGTGGACCTTCCACGACGGCAGCTTCGTGCCTCATGAACAATATCAGACGAACGTCACCTGCGAATCACCCATTCAAATCGGCTGCCATGAAAGCCCTGACACCGACTGCGACGTATTAATCAACCTCGCCGCCGAAGTTCCGCTTTTTTTCAGTCGCTTCCTGAGAGTGGCAGAACTGGTAGGTACAGACCCCACCGCCAAAACCCAAGGACGAGACCGTTTTCGTTTTTATCGCGACCGGGGTTACCCACTCAAGACTCATGAGTTAGGTGCAAACTAATCAGCACAGTACACTTATGGAAAAATAAATGGCTCATCATCTTTCTATGAGCAGCAATCTCTGGCGTGTAATTTTTGACCCCACACTGCAACCCAATTTGTTAAAAAAAATATGGCTGTTATATGAAGCAACATATTAATTTTTCAAAAAAACGTTCAGGGGTTAGGCATGACAAGTATTATCATGTTGATTTTTTAATAACGTGTCACGGGTTAAAGAAAAAATAAGCCTATGAAAGATAGTGTTTTTCCACCTACCTTTAGAAAAAGTTATCTTTAAAGAATAATCGTTCACCATCCCAAGGTTAAAATATCAGATTGTTTTTCTAGTCCCCATGGTTTCCACACGACTCATCAGGTCCTCGTGCTGATCACTATCAAGAAATCCGGCTAAAAAATATTTCACTATATCTTCTGACTCAATCTTATTTTCCCTTTCAAGAAACACTTTCAATCTACGATACAAATCAACTCTGAAGTCATTTTTTGCCAATGCTATATTTTTAACCAAAAATACATAATGAGTATCAGTAACACCTCCTGTCTGATAATCTTTATGAAGCTTTTTGGTAAGTTCCATTAATATATTAAGCCCCCGAACAAGCTTAGAAACTTCCTCAGTCAAATTATTCTTCACAACCGGAACAGGAAAATGGCTGTTATTATCATCAAGACCCAATGGTGGTGGCATATAACCATCAACAACCAGATATATTTTCTGGAAATAATAGTTTTGTTTAATGCCAGATACCACCCAAACGAGAAATGTCACAGCTAACGCTGTAGTGGCTGTCACTGAAACCAAAAACAAAATAAAATTTCTTGCGGTAGTATAAAACGATTTTGAGTTATCGGATTTAAATGACTCAAAAAAATTAAACTCATCTAATTGAAACTCTTCTTCCTCACCACCTGTCAAACCAATACTTTTTTTGATGCCACTTTTTATGTTATGTAAAGCTCCAACAAATTCCATTATATCAGAACTACTTACGTCTTTTGATGCAATCAAAAAAGCATACGACCCCAGGGTAGATATATTCTTGCTTTGTAAAGTATCTATGTATTTTCTTTTAAAATCTGACATTCTTAAATTAAGACCATAGTCTTTGTTCAGGTCTGCTACAACAGAAGGCTCGATACTCATTAATCTTATATCTGCTCCATTTTTCTTATACTTTAACGCATCCCTAACACTTTTCACCGGCGCCCCAGAAAGCAAAAATACTACATCAACATTTCCATTTTTAAGCTCAGACAACCCATTCATAGTAGAATATGCATAAGTTTTTGAAGATTTTGAGTCATCATCCTTATTATTCTGAAGCCCCTTATTTATATGGTTTATAATATAACTGGTAATTATCCTTCCACTACTCCCTACCGGTCCTGTGCTTACCACGGCTTTGGAAAAGTATTCCCTAGTTTCACCATTCAGATTCGACGATATTTTCACATCAGGCTCTTTCAAACTAGAATATTCTTTGGCTTTATCATATCGATAAAGAACATGCATTCTCTCCATATACAGCGGCGTGATATAATTTACATGATCCCTGATAAAATCAGATTTTTTTATCGTATCCTCCTGAATCAGACCATAAGAATTTGGTGTCACTAATACGTTTATAGCATTTTCGTACCCGCCAGCAGTAAATCTATTTTTTAAATTAATTGAATACCCACTTTTCTCCAGTTCATTCGATATTTCTGTACCTAGCGTAATATAGAATCCTCCGGGAGATCCTGAAAAAATTTCTTGTTTCTTCGGAAAGATATTCAGAGATGAAATTATGTTACTTTCCGGATCATAAAAATCGACAATAAATGTATATACTGAAACTGCCAACATAATAGACACAAACATAATAAATGTTCGCCAACCAAAGTTTGGCCTACGCACAACAGCTAAAAAAAGTTCTCTTATATTTAAATTTATCACTTCCATTCCTTATGAAGAAAATCACTTTGACAAATCAACAAAAACTGACTACCGAAACTTTTTTATTTAACAATTTCACGCCAAACAATGATCCAAGTAACTCAAAAAATAATTCCGGGTAACGACAGGAACTCCAGGCCACTTTCCAGCAATAGACTATACATGCCCGGTTCAGACATATTGTTATCAAAGCTTTCAACAAAACTTCGATATCAATTTTTTTGATTCTGCAAGACTTTTATTGGAAAAACCAGAATAATTTTGGTGCGTACAACGCACCCTACCAGATTGTATTTTCACCGTATCCAGTGAATTTTTTTATTGGTTACGCTAAAAATAGTGCTCCATTTCACCACCACTTTATATGCACTAATACCAAAAATAGAGAAATTTAGTGTGAAAAAGGCGAGAAAAAATCTTGCATTTAACACCACGGGCTTTGTTCTGGTCTAATTCTGGCGGACACCTCGTTAAGGGAGATAAACTACCTAACAAGGTGAATGATGGCAACAGGAAAGAAACAGCATAAGCTTTCGCTTGAATTTAAAAAAATCAGTATCGCTGATTACCGAGCAAGGCTACAACATGGCCAAGACGACACAAATCTATGTATTAGCTAGTTATAGTTATGGTTATTCAAAATAGGCATCCACATTTTTATTTAGCATGGCATTTTCACCTTCGTCCTGACTTTCCCTTTCACCGTTAATAACCGCCAAAAAACTCGCACCATATTCATTAAGCTTTTTATCACCTATACCGGAAATAGTTCGCAAATCATCACTGCAAACAGGCCGCCGCTGCGCCATTTCCTGCAAGGTACTGTCGTGAAAAATAACATAGGGCGGCACACCACGTTCACGCGCCAACATCAACCGATGCTCTCGCAAAGCATTAAACAACACGGTTTCGATCGAGGTTAACGTACTAACCACGTTTGATTTTTTCGTTTTTTTCCCTTTACGCTGATGGCGTAGTGCAAGCTGCACCTCACCTTTCAGCAACGGTCGCGCCTTTTCCGTCAAACGCAACACACCATACGATTCAACATCGGCGGTAAGAAAACCTTGCGCAATCAACTGCCGAAAAATACCTCGCCACTCCACCGCCGTCTTATCCGCACCAATACCAAAGGTACTGAGCTGATGATGTCCATTGCTTTGAATGCGTTCATCATCTTTACCCATTAAAATATCAATAACATAATTCACGCCAAAACGCTGACCACTACGATATACGCAGGACAATACCTTTTGTGCGGCTTCGGTACCGTCCCAGGTTTCCGGCGGGTCAAGGCAGGTATCACAATTGCCACAGGGCGTATCATGCTGTTCATCAAAATAAGCCAACAATGCCTGACGCCGACAACTGACCTGCTCACACAATCCCAGCATGGCATCCAGCTTGGCATTGGAAATGCGTTTGAACTGTTCGTCACCTTCAGAACCCTGTAACATTTGCCGTAGAGTAATCACATCTTGTAACCCGTAAGCCATCCACGCATCAGCAGGCTGGCCATCACGCCCGGCGCGGCCAGTTTCCTGATAATAGGCTTCCAGACTTTTAGGCAAATTAAGATGTGCCACAAAACGCACATCCGGTTTATCGATCCCCATACCAAAAGCGATGGTCGCAACAACAATCACACCCTCGTCGCGCAAAAATCGCTGCTGGTGATCACGGCGCATCCCGTCCGACAAACCGGCATGGTACGGCAAGGCAATGCGCCCCCTGGCCGTCAACCACTCGGCAGTGCTTTCCACTTTTTTCCGTGACAGGCAATAAATAATCCCGGCATCACCGTCGTGCTCACGCTCGATAAACTGCCACAAACGATCACGCGAATTCTGGCCTTCGCTAATGGTGTAACGAATATTCGGTCGGTCAAAACTGTTAATAAAAACTGCCGCGTCATTTAAATCCAATTGGGCGATAATTTCCGCTCGCGTGCGCACATCGGCCGTGGCCGTTAACGCGATGCGCGGTACACCGGGAAAACGCTGATGCAAAACTGAAAGTTGTTGGTATTCACGACGGAAATCATGCCCCCATTGCGATACACAATGGGCCTCATCAATGGCAAACAGAGCCAGTGGCGTCTGAGACAAAAGATACAACATATGCTCGGTGAGCAAACGTTCCGGAGCCACATACAACAAATCCAGCTCACCAGCAGACAGCGCCTGTTCCACGGCCTGTTGTTGTTGGCCATTCATGGATGAGTTCAAAAAAGCTGCTCGGATACCCAATTGTTGCAACGCATCCACCTGATCCTGCATCAATGCAATCAACGGCGATACCACGATGCCAACCCCCTCACGCACCAATGCAGGAATCTGGTAACACAATGATTTACCACCCCCGGTGGGCATCAGCACCAGAGCGTCATGCCCACTGATCACGGTTTCAACAATATCCGCCTGATAATGACGGAATTCATTGTAACCAAAGGTGTGATTGAGGATATCGTAAGCACGCTGCATGGGGTGTATTCTCCCATATTATTGCCCTGTAGTGCTTATAAAATTGCTACCGCGAGCTGTCGGGGGGCAAAATCATTATGTCTTGATTTGTGTGTCAATATTGATAGCGTTGTTTAAAACAATGCCGACGGATACTGATCAGTATTTTTCGGTTGCCATGCCACACGATTGATTCAATGCTGAACCGACTCTGAAAATACGTGAATAACCAAAACACCTGAGATAATTAACCCCATACCGATAATTGCTGGAATATCTGGAGTTTCTTTGTATAACACAACCCCAACGACCGCCACTAATACGATACCTAAACCAGACCAAATAGCATATGTGACTCCTATTGGTATGGTTCGCAGCACAAGAGTCATAAAATAGAAAGCAATACAGTACCCAATAATAACGATTAAACTTGGGTACAACTTTGTAAATTCCGCCGATGCCTTTAATGCACTCGTTGCAATTACTTCTGCGACTATCGCTATTGCTAGATATAAATATGCCACTTAATTTCCGATTGAAATATAACATCGTTGGTAGGAACGATATTGATTTGTGCGATACAGTACAAGCCAACATCAACTTCACAAACATATGACAGAGGTAGACACCACATACAGATAACGCAACAAGCAATAATCAGCAAGCTCAACTGAATGACTTCTTTTTGCTTAATTTTTTTGCTATTTTAACCGATTCTATCGCCCATTCCAGAAAAGTATCTGGCTCATCAAATAACACACCAGGCACCTCATGATACTTCTTAACATTTACTTTTCCAGTTTTCTTAGTGTACCAAAAACACCCTGTCCCCATTTCAATATATTTATTCCTAGTACTATCATCGACGACAAAAAAAAGAGAATTCCCCACAATCATCGCAAATTGGACAGAATTACACGATACTCCGTGGCCTCCAAAGAATTTTCCTGCTGAAATAGCATTTATTGGTTCCAATAGCGCCAATACGTGTTCGATGTATTCTTTTGTACTTCTTGTCATTTTATCGAAACCTTCTACCGAAATGTTTAACCTCCCCGCAAACCAGTACGCCTTCAGGATATTCTTTTCGCCATTTAAGCACAAAAAATACCACAAATGCGGCCCAATTTATCTTTCGTTAGAGACTATTTTCTACTTTTATGCTTTATGGTTGATTTTATAAGCCTACCGAAATTTTTATCCTTTTTTCTTTTTTCAGAGTAGGACATTTCATTAAAAGCTGATTCTTTTTTCATTTTCATATAGTTTTTATAGCGCTGTTCAGACAATGAACCTTCGTTTATCGCGGCCAATATTGCGCAACCTTTTTCATTTGAATGCGAGCAATTACCAAACCGACAGCTCTGTGAAAGTTCCAATATCTCTGAAAATGTTTCATCGATACCAGAGTCCACCGACATATTTCCAAGTTCCCTCATTCCAGGTGTGTCTAGCAACATTGCTCCACACTCCAGTTGTACTAATTCACGACTCGTCGTAGTATGTTTTCCTTTGCTTTCTTTTTTGCTAACCGACTGAGTTTCAAAACGCTCGCAACCTAACATATGGTTTAGCAAACTAGTCTTTCCAACTCCAGATGATCCGAGTAAGCAGTAGGTGTACCCTGGCAATAAAAAATTATTGATAGCATCAATATTCTCTCCATTCAAATTACTGAAGGCCAACACAAGCACTTTAGGAGCAATACTCAAAACTCTTTTCTTTATTTCAGCGATTTCATTTTGAGGTATAAGATCGCACTTACTCAGAAGAATTACCGGAGTTATTCCACTTTCATTCACCATAACGAGATATCGCTCTAATCTTCTCAGATTAAAATTATAATCGGCAGACTGCACAATAAAGGCAATATCAATATTTGCTGCTATTAACTGAAAATCAACCTGTTTTCCGGACGTTTTTCTTTTTAATAGCGTTTTTCTAGGAAACACATCGTGAATTATTGCGTGACTATCATCATCATAAAAGTCCGCATACACCCAATCACCTGAAGTTGGAAGATCAAAGGGTGAATTTGCCGTATAAAAAAGATTGCCCGACAGTTCAGCAAAAACCGCCTCCAGACCTTTGGTTACAAGGTAGCTGTCTTTGTGTACTGAAACTACTCGCGCAATGTCATGAACAGCTATTTTTTCAGCATCAACTCGATCTTGAAACCAGCGTTGATACCCGATATTTTCTAATTTTTCCATCATTTTATTTATATTTCGTGTGACACCTAGCATCTCCAACCTGCCAATTAATGTAGCGACATAAGACTTAATGCTATGCCCATATTTTTAAATAAGAAAACCGATTGTCAATTCGACTGAGAGTTTATTATCTACATTTTTTCACTTACCGTACTTGAGTAACACAACACCGATGGAAACAGTGCCGATTTATCGGTTTTTTTTACTTGTAATTATCATGCTTTTCCTGAAATTTAATTTTGACATACACCTTTCTCGCCAATATAACTGGGACGCTCAGAGTAAAAATCCAACCTAATAATAATACAATTTCCTCAGACCACACAGGAACAATACCGGAGTGTGGCCCAGCAAGAAAGAGCACAGCAAAAAAACCAATAATTGCACATAGCGCTAAAGAGACGAAGAAAGTAATGATACTGAAAACCCATTTCTTCATCAGGTATTTTTCTTTGAGAATATGACAAGCTCAGATTTAAACATAAATGCCACAATAATTGGGAATCTAGAACAGTATTTTATGTCTGCTGGCATTATCAATCAGAACTCTGCCCCTGAGTCATCATATCATTTTATGTTCCATACCCCGGTTTCTAGTTGCCGTCGATTTTCATTGTCATGTGTTTGATTGTTCATTGAACAAAATTTTATTTGAAAATGGATCTACGATCTCAAAAATTTTGTCGCCCCAAGGTGCTGTCGCTATTTCTGGGTGGTTATATTTGTAACCTCTTGAGGTGATTTCTTGATGTAACTCATCAAGCTCACTTGTATTTACGAACACCTTTGATCCTGGAGTGCAATCACCAGAATGTTCACTAAGGTGGAAAATTAAGTTATCGCGGGATACTTGCATATAAATTGGATAATCGTCGTCAAATCGATGCTCCCAGTCGAGGCTCATTCCCAGGAATCCCAAATAAAATTCTTTGGCTTTTTCTTCATCAAAAATTCGTATTATCGGGATTGATTGAAAATTCATATCAGCCTCCCAACCATGTTTAAACTTAACATTAAGTAGTCCTCATAGTGATGCATATCGCTCATATCAAATTCTTGAAAAAATTAGCGCGCCATACAACTCATTCTTCACAACCACAAATATTACCCTCATAGCCAACAAAGCAACAGTAATAAAAGGCCCATAAGAAGGAACAGAAAGAGGTCGTAACTCTTTAGAGAATAAATTTACAGAAAATGACTATAAAATGAGGCCCCATTAATGGGGAAATTGCTTCCCCGATGGGCTGGTAATGATGGATCGACGGTTCGGCTATTACCTTGGCCGCTGCACTTATTTCACGATCCTGTGAAGTGCTGTTGGCGCTGATGACTCATCAGCAAAGGGTGCTACTTTTACTCAAGCAGCGAAGGGGAAATGGGTTTAATGAGAAAAGTCATTGTTACCTTGAACTAGCGACCAACCGTCATTAAGTAACAATAATGAATTGATTTCCCAATCTAAAAATAAATTTGAAATAGATCATCCGCTGGTTCTTTTTCCCAATTTAAAATCTACCGAACACGGCCTCGTTCGGTAGATTTCCTAATACGTCATTACACACAATTTCAGGCTAGAATTTAACCTGTCCTTGCAGCCATAATTTATCAGTATCCACTTTCCAAGTGTCCGCAGAGTAATTGGCATACTTTAGTACGGCTGAGTAGTTTGTGCCATACTTCTTCGCTACCAGGAAATTGGTCTCTGTACCGTAGTCAGTACTGCCTTGGTCTGAAGAGAAGTCGTGGTAAACAACCATCAATTTTGTACCGGCGACCTTGCCGCTTATCGTGATGTAAAGATCGGTTAAACCCTCTGCGGGTGTTGCCAGAAATTGATCACTCCAACCGTTGAAGGCGTGTTTGGTGGCAAGCGGTGTAGAGAAACCGTGGCTGCCGTCGCCGCCCAATACCTCGTACCCTACCTTGGTGGTAATTCCGTTCATCGATACACCCAGTTCACCGAGCAGATAGTCGGCATCAATTGAGGAAGCGCCGTCCTTGTAGTCACTTTGGCTGGCGTACTCGGCGCTATAGAGCAGCTTTACGCTGTCGTTCAAAGCTTTTGCACCAGTGAAACGTAGGCCAAGCGTTTGCTGGGATGTGGCTGGTGTATCGACAAAATCGAGAAAGTAGCCGTATCCACTCAGTTTGCCAATACCAAGACCGTTGTGTGCCACATTGAGTACATGAGATTCCATATTGGTGTTACCGCCCGTAATGCCGTTGACGTTGTAAACATAAGCGTAGGTTGCCTTGGTGTCCGGTAGCGAATGGTTCAAAACGGTAAAAGCGTCGAGGGTCTGTTCGTTTTGTCGCCAACCAACGTTGCCGATGAAGCGGGCATTATCGAGTATCAACCGCTGTCGTCCCCATTTGAGCACTGTGTCGCTGACGCCGCTATAGCTGAGATTCACTTGGTTCATCTCCGCACCGGTGGGGTCTGCCACCACAGAGTATGTATCTTTACCATTGGTTGTACTGTTGTACTCTGTATCACCCAAGGCTGAGACATCCTCCATCTCGGCAAATACGCTGAAACCCTTATATTCGCCTGTGGTATATCCCAGTCGGGTACGAACCGTTGTGGCGCTGGCGTCCTCAAGGGCATTGCTCTGTTCCACACTTTCGTAGCGTAAGCGGATATCCATGTTGGTTTTGCCGCCCGTCAGCGCTTCCGTCAGCGTCACCGCAGCATAACTACTCAAGGGCAGGCTCACTCCAGTTACCGATAACGCAACAGATGCCAGCGATGCACTTAGGCGGACGGGTATTGAAGTTGAAAATCTCACAAAATGACTCCTCATAGGTTTAAATTAACGATAAATAATGGTTTAGGATATTTTTTCGTCCGGCTTTCGCTGACGCTCGTAGAGAAACGCCAGCACCTCATGGCGATAGTGGTTGTATTCGCTGTTATCCGAGAGCGCGACGCGGTTGCGTGGTCGTTCTAACCCGATCGTCAGAACTTCACCCACGGTGGCTTCAGGCCCGTTGGTCATCATGACAATGCGATCAGACAGCAGCACAGCTTCATCCACATCATGGGTAATCATGACCACGGTATTGTTCAGGTCGCGCTGAATCTCCATTAACGAGTCTTGAAGATGGGCGCGCGTCAGTGCATCCAATGCACCAAACGGTTCGTCCATGAGTAATACCTTGGGTTGCATGGCCAGTGCACGAGCGATGCCGACACGTTGTTTCATGCCACCTGAGATTTCGGAAGGTCTTTTATGCAGCGCGTGTGACATCTGCACGAGTTCGAGATTGTGGCGTATCCACTCATCCATCTCTGACTTACTCTTTGTTTTATTGAAGATCTGCTTTACCGCCAGTTCGACATTTTGATAGACGGTAAGCCAAGGCAGCAGTGAATGGTTTTGAAACACCACGGCGCGATCTGGACCGGGTTCATTCACCTCTTTGCTTTCGAGTACCACGCCACCTTCCGTCGCCTGTAATAGTCCGGCGATAACATTGAGCACGGTGGATTTGCCGCAACCGGAGTGGCCGATAAGGGAGATAAACTCTCCTTTAGCAATTTTTAAATTGACGCGGTCGAGTGCTTTAAAAGGACCATTTTGGGTTGGGAATTCAATAGAGACATGTGAGATGTCGAGATAGCTCTCTTTTACTAATGGTGTCGTCTCTTTATTTTCGGTATTGCCCGTATTTGAACGCTCTGCGCCACTCCCTTCAGGAAATAACGTTTTGATGTTATCGGCAGTATTCATAATATTTTCCTTGATTCAGATGTTTGTTTAGCGGGCAACACTTTTGTCGTACGAGACAAATTTCTGCAGTGTCACCATCAGCCAATCCAGCACAAAACCGATCAGTCCAATGGTGAGTACGGCGACCATGATGCGTCCTAAAGAGTTAGAACTGCCGTTTTGAAATTCATCCCAGACGAACTTTCCTAAGCCCGGATTTTGCGCCAGCATCTCGGCAGCAATAAGAACCATCCAGCCGATGCCTAGCGATATCCGCAGACCAGTGAAGATCATCGGCAGTGATGCGGGCAATGCGATTTTGAAAACCTGTGCCATCCAGCGCAGACGAATAACACGGCCAACGTTGAGTAGGTCTTTGTCGATAGAGGTCACACCCATTGCGGTATTGATCAAGGTTGGCCATAACGAACAGAGCGTGACCGTTAACGCAGAGGTGATGAATGCCTTTTCAAACATGGGGTCATTGGTGACGTAAACCGCGCTGACCACCATGGTGACAATCGGCAGCCAAGCTAGGGGGGAGATCGGTTTGAATATTTGAATCAAAGGACTCACCGCCGTATAGAGTTTGTCGCTCAAACCACAGGCAATCCCTAAAGGAATAGCGATGATGCTTGCCAATAGAAAGCCTGCAAACACCGTGTAGAGACTAGTGAGAATCTGATCGAAAAATGTTGGCTTGCCAGTATAGGGGCGAACCTTGATTTTCGCGTCCGGATTCTTTTCTAGCTTTTTGGCGTTACGCTTTTCTTGGCGTTCATAGAACGCGACCTCTTTGGTACGCTCTTCTTGGTGTTCTGCATAGAGATTGACGGTCTGTGCCCAGACTTGGCTCGGGCCGGGTAGCGTCCCCAGACTGGTGTTGACCTGGGCCGCCATTGCGCTCCACAAACCTAAAAAGAGCATGATGGCAATGAGTGGCAATCCGAGTAACTGAAACAGTGCATTGCCTTGTTCTTTTGGGTTTTCACCCGTTGCGAGTTTGACTATAGGCACCGCCCAACTACAGCCAATGGTTTCAAAAAAATTTACGATTTTGTTTTTCATAACATGACCAGATTTTTTCCTTGTTAACCCCCTTCCGCGTGGAAGAGGGCATCAATTATTTATTTAACAACGTCCTTGCCTTTTAGGCCGATGGAAAATTGAGTCAGATAGTCATTGGGTTTGCGGCCGTCGTAAGTGACATCATCGATAAAGTCCGTTTGTGGCGCGCGAAATCCTTCTTCGTTGGCAAAATCTGGAAATTCAGTCGCTTTGACATATCCTTCTTTAATCAGCGCTTTGGCAGCCACGGTGTAGATATCCGGGCGGTAGACTTTTTTGGCGATATCCATGTACCAGCTATCAGGCTTGTGCTCGCTGATTTGTCCCCAGCGGCGCATTTGAGTCAGATACCAAATCGCATCGGAATAGTAGGGGTAAGTTGCGTTGTAACGAAAGAACACGTTGAAATCAGGCACAGAGCGCTTGTCGCCTTTTTCATACTCAAACGTGCCAGTCATAGAATTGGCGATGACATCGTAGTCCGTGCCCACGTACTGGCTTTTGGCCAGGATCTTCACTGCTTCCGGACGGTTGGCATTGTTGTTTTCATCCAGCCACTTTGCTGCGCGGATCATCGCCTTTACAACACGGATGTGAGTATTAGGATATTTA